>Ga0256407_10001153_pt1 | contig 57697 bp, 41 predicted proteins | sample RumenRJG_04DNA_FD_193489 | JGI IMG/M metagenome (GOLD analysis project Ga0256407, IMG submission 193489) | Bovine rumen microbial communities from Lethbridge, Alberta, Canada - RJG_04 | ecosystem: Host-associated > Mammals > Digestive system > Stomach > Rumen | place: Canada: Alberta... | reverse complement strand
TAACTGGCGGGATGCTGATTGAAAATGCACCATTTTCCTTGGTTAAGGAATAGGACAACTGAACATTGAAAAGCCGGAAAAGCCCGGAATACCAAGGAAAATCGGCGCTCAAAGGAGTTTAGTACGGCTTAAAAGCAGCACGTCGTGCACCACAGTTTTCAAAGAGATAAGCAGTATCTGCGGAATTACAGACATTACAAAATCCTCGATTCAAGTTTACTTGCAATCGAGGGTTTTTTTATGTCTGCAATTCCATTGGAATGCAAGAGATGACTGAGAAAATCGAAGATTTTCGAAGTTGTCTCTTGTAATTCCGCAGATACGGGAAGTATAATAAAAGATAGACAAAAAATCGGAAGGAGATTTCTAATGAGCGATCTATTCAGAAAAAAAAGCATGGATAAGATATCATCCCCTGAAGAATTAAATGATTACATCAGGGTTACCAGCCCTTCTGTATGGATGGTGCTGGCAGGAACGGTCATACTTCTTGTTGGCTTTCTTGCATGGGGAGTATTGGGTACGGTTAATGTCGAGAAGGCAAACGGTACCGTAGAAAGCGTACATCCTATTACATTCGTAATTAACTAGGGGGAGCCGTAGGCATGGCAAAACAGACAGTTAAACAGCCGGTCGAACACGGTGTGGCTAAGGTCCCCGTTGTTATGCAGATGGAGGCTTTGGAATGTGGAGCTGCCTCTCTTTGCATGGTATTGGCATACTATAATAAATGGATTCCTTTGGAACAGGCCCGCTTGGATTGCGGCGTCAGCCGTGACGGATCCAACGCTTTCAATGTGTTGAAGGCAGCGGAGAATTACGGCATGGAAGCAGCCGGATATAAGCTGGAGCCTGAAGAACTTTTTGAGGAAGGAATGTTTCCCTGTATAGTTCACTGGGAATTTAACCACTTTGTGGTTTGCGACGGTATAAAAGGGGATCGTGTATACTTAAATGATCCGGCCAAGGGAAGTTATTCCGTTACCCGTGAGGTTTTTGACGATTCATTTACGGGCATCGTTCTTATGATGGAACCGGGGGAGAATTTTGAACCCGGCGGTAAGCCGAAAAGTGTAAAAGATTTTGTTATTAAGCGCCTTCGAGGAACAGGCGTTGCTTTTGCATTTGTTGTGATCACCACCATCATCACATCACTTATGAGCATTTTAAATGCCGGTTTTTCCCGTGTATTTTTAGACCAGCTTCTTCAGGGAAGGAATATGGAATGGATTACTCCCTTCTTTGTTGGACTGGGTATAATTACTCTTGTCGAGATTGTTACTGCCTGGATCCAGGCGGTTTATTCCCTGCGAATAAACGGAAAAATGGACGCAGTGGGCAATTCCACCTTTATGTGGAAGGTGCTTCATCTTCCCATGGAATTCTTTACCCAGCGTCTTGCAGGAGATATTCAGGGCCGTCAGGCTTCCAATGCATCCATTGCAAGTACGGTTGTTAATACCATAGCGCCCCTTGCGTTAAATACTGCGATGATGTTTTTCTATCTGATAGTTATGATAAGACACTCCATTGTCCTTACCTGTATAGGGCTTCTTTCCGTTGCCATTAACGCCGGAGTGTCCAAATTCATTTCCGATAAACGTGTTAATATAACCAGAGTCATGATGAGAGACCAGGGTAAGCTCTCTGCCGCTACGGTAGGCGCTGTAGACATGATAGAGACTATTAAGGCAAGCGGTGCCGAGAACGGATACTTCGAAAAATGGTCAGGTTATCAGGCCTCAGTTAATACCCAGACTGTAAGGTTCCAGAAGCAGGATACCATTCTGGGATTTATTCCGGGAATCATTAGCGGAATGCTGGATACACTGGTTCTTGCCCTGGGAATACTCTATACTATTCAGGGACATTTTACCGTTGGTATGATCCTGGCCTTCCAGGGCTTTATGAATTCATTTACCGCACCGGCTTCCATGCTTATATCAGCAGGACAGCTTATCCAGGAAATGAGGAGCAGCATGGAAAGAATCGAGGACGTTATGGAATATCCCGACGATCCGGCCTTTGAGAGAGAGGAAGCCAAGGAGTATGCCAAGTTATCCGGAACCTTAACCATGAAAAATGTAACCTTCGGGTATTCAAGGCTGGCAGATCCTCTCATCACCGATTTTAATCTTGAGATCAAGACCGGTCAGAGAGTGGCCTTTGTAGGGCCTTCCGGCTGCGGAAAGAGTACCCTGTCCAAGCTTATTTCCGGCTTGTACAGTCCCTGGAGCGGAGAGATTCTCTTTGACGGCAAACCCATAGATACTATAGACAGAAATATATTTACCGGTTCTGTAGCGGTAGTGGATCAGGATATTATCCTCTTCGAAGACTCCATCTCCGGAAACATAAAAATGTGGGATAGTTCCATAGAAGATTTTGAAATGATTATGGCTGCCCGGGATGCCAAGATCCACGAGGATATTATGGAGAGACAGGGCGGATATCAGTATAAGATCACCGAGGGTGGTAAGGATTTCTCGGGAGGTCAGAGACAGCGACTTGAGATAGCTCGTGTACTGGCCCAGGATCCTACCATGATCATTATGGACGAAGCCACATCCGCGCTGGATGCCAGAACGGAATACGAAGTAGTGAAGTCCATTAAGGACCGAGGCATTACATGTATTGTAATTGCCCACCGCCTGTCCACCATCAGGGACTGCGATGAGATAATAGTCTTAGACCACGGCAAGGTAGTGGAGCGCGGTACCCACGAGGAACTTCTGAAGCTGGACGGTACATACAAAAATCTGGTAACAAGTGAGTGATATCATAAGGAGGATCCGCTTGCGGGAGGATTCCTTTATAAGGAGACCATAGATGAGTTGGTTTGATGATCAGATCCGACAGCGAATGGAAAAGGATGATATGGACTTTACCGAGTCCTTTCAGCAGATTGCAGGTGCCGTTCTGGGGCGCCATTTGTCTGATGCCTTAAATGACAGCAGACAGGTTACTACTGACGCTGTAGGAGAGATTTTAAAATTTTATCACGTAAAGGCTGTGGAAGTTCCGGACAGTATTACGGATATGAATGAGGTCCTGGAGTATATCATGCGTCCTCACGGTATTATGCGACGTACGGTACATCTGGATAAAGGATGGTACAAGGATGCCGTGGGAGCTATGCTGGGAACCAGAAAGGATGACGGCAGTGTGGTTGCCCTCCTTCCTTCAAATGTGGCAGGATACCGGTTCTATGACAGGAAAACCGGCAGATATGTTCACATCAACAGGGGAAATGCCGATCTGATCGAAAGAGATGCCATCTGCTTTTACAAGCCCTTCCCCCTTGAAAAAATGGGCATAGGGAAGCTTATGAAATATATCTGGGAGCAGATATCCGTATCCGATTTTGCTATTATAATCGGAGCTATGGCGGTAGCCACTCTTGTGGGAATGGTATTGCCCCATGTAAATAAACTCTTATTCGGGGATGTTCTGGCATCGGGAAGTACCGCTGCCCTGTTGGGAGCAGGTATTTTTATGCTTTCTGCCACCGTCAGCTCCATGATCTTCGGCGGGGTCCGGACACTGGCCAATTCCAGGGTTAATACCAAGCTGACTATTAATGTGGAAGCTGCGGCCATGATGAGAATGCTTTCCCTGCCGGCAGATTTCTTCAAAGATTACAGTTCCGGTGAATTGTCCAACAGACTGCAGTATATTAATTCTCTGGCCAACCAGCTGGTGAGCATGGTGTTGTCCACAACCCTTTCATCATTGTTTTCCCTGGCGTATGTTTTCCAGATTTTCTTATATGCACCGGCCCTTGTGGCACCGGCTATTACCATGACGTTTCTCTCCATACTGGTTACGGTTTCTACCGTATTGCTTCAGATGAATATCTCCAGGAGGACCATGATCGCAGGAAGTAAGGTGAGCGGTATAACCTATGCCCTTATTACCGGAGTTCAGAAAATCCGTTTATCCGGTGCAGAGAAGAGAGCCTTCAGCCGCTGGGCCCGGGCTTACTCTGAGCAGGCCAGCCTCACCTATAATCCGCCCACCTTCATTAAAGTAAGCGGTGTTATATCTACGGGGGTGTCTCTTGTGGGTACGGCGGTTATGTACTTCTTTGCAATCCAGAGTCATGTATCAGTTGCAGAGTACTACGCCTTTAATTCGGCTTACGGTATGGTCAGCGGGGCATTTACATCTCTGGCAGGCATAGCCTTATCCATAGCCCAGATCAAGCCTACTCTGGAAATGGTTAAGCCCTTCTTCGAAACCGTTCCTGAAGTGGCTCAGGACAAAGAAGTTATTACACGACTTTCCGGTGGTGTGGAACTCAGTAATATTTCATTCCGATATAAAGAAGACATGCCTTTGGTGCTGGATAACCTTTCTCTGAAGATCCGACCCGGGGAATATGTGGCCATAGTAGGAAAGACCGGATGCGGTAAATCCACCCTGATGAGGATCTTACTTGGATTTGAAACTCCTCAGAGGGGGGCTGTATATTATGACTCCAAGGATCTTAAACGTATAGATGTTAAGTCACTGCGCCGTAAGATAGGCAGCGTTATGCAGAACGGAAAGCTCTTTACAGGTGATATTTATTCCAATATTACCATAGCCGCCCCCTGGCTTACGGTAGATGATGCCTGGGAAGCTGCGGAGATAGCGGGACTTGCCGAGGATATCAGGCAGATGCCCATGGGTATGAATACCCTTCTTAGTGAAGGACAGGGTGGTGTGTCCGGCGGACAGAGGCAGCGTATCCTCATTGCCAGAGCCGTGGCTCCCAAGCCCAGGATTCTTATGTTTGATGAGGCTACATCCGCTCTGGATAATATCACACAGAAGCAGGTATCAGAGGCTCTTGATAATATGAAGTGTACACGTATAATTATTGCTCACCGTCTCTCCACCATCCGCCAGTGTGACCGTATTATCGTTCTGGATAAGGGAAAGATAATAGAGGACGGAACATATGAGGAACTGCTGAGTCTGAATGGCTATTTTGCCGAACTTGTGGCACGACAGAGGCTCGACGAGCCGGCATAAGCGGAGTTGTTTGCCATGGTCGCTAAGTAAGGGAGAAATAATATGGCGAAACAAACACTTATATTCGGAGGAGATTTTTCTATCCCCAGTTCTGACCCCAGTCTATCTCCGGCCAAGCTTTGCGAAGGGGTGACGGATCTCCTTGATAAGGCAGATTTCAGAATGTTTCAACTGGAGGAGGCTTACTTAAAAAAACCCGTAGAAAGGTCTGTTGAGGGTAACCTGGTTAAATCTCTGGATCCCGTAAAGGACAGGGTTGACCTTGTTACTTTATCCGGTAACCATTTTTATGATTTTAAAGAAGACGGCGTCAGGGATACTTTAAGCTGGTGTGAGGAAAACGGTATAGCTCACGCCGGCGGCGGTATGAATGAAGCGGAGGCCAGAAAACCGGCCTTTGTGGAAAAGGACGGAGTTAAGATAGGGGTTCTGGCATATAATGCTGTCGGCGGAAAGCAACAGTTTGCCGGACCAAAACAGGCAGGTACTGCACCACTTAATTTCTTCCGGGCTTACACTCCGGTGGAGGCATTGGACTGGGAAGTTCAAAGAACCACTAAGCAGGAATACGATAACTGGAGTTTGAAGAACCCCATTCATTATGACGCGGATTTCATGGGAGAGAATTACGTAGATCCCTCAGCCCTCCTTAAGATGGCAGAGGAAGTACGAGAGGCAAGAAAGCAGTGCGATGTGCTTATCGTATATTTCCACAAGGGATATGTACACAGACCTGTTTTGGTAAATGACTGGGAGCGCCTTATTTCGCATATAGCTATTGATAACGGTGCAGATGCAGTTATGGCTTCCCACAGTCATGTCTCTCACGGCTTTGAGATTTATAAGGGTAAGGCCATATACCATGGATTGAATAATTTCGTTATGTATACACCTCAGTTGGCACCCGGATTTAAAGGGAAGGTACACGGAGATGAGCATAACGCAGAATGGGTTAAGCAGAGGATCGCAAGATTTGGTTTTGTTCCGGATCCGGAGTATCCCACATATCCCTTCCAGCCGGAGTCGGTTTATTGTCCGGTGGCTAAGCTGATCATAGAGGACGGAAAGATCACATCCAATCGGGTTATCCTGATGAAGACCGAGAAAAGCGGTATCCCATATATTCACGGACAGGGAGAGACCGGCCAGGAGATCTTCGATTATATGCAAAAGATCACTACAGAGGCAGGGCTTAACGCCAGACTGACCTGGGATGGAGACGAGGTTGTTTTGTCAGAGTAGTATAATATCTGGCCCAAAATGCCCTAAAAATCAGACGTTTTATTGAAACGATCCATAACAGGAGTGGGGACCAGAGAAGGTGTTACCCGTGTTATGGCCCTCAAACCTGACGGATATATATTAAAAAGCGCTTCCCGGGATGACATCAGGGCGAAGCTTAAGTCCTTTTTCGGATAAGGGATACAAGAAGCCTTATCACCATAACCGCAGCCATGGCGGGAAGGGTACTTCCCACCGGCAGATCGACCGTCATTAAGAACCGGTAGATCACAAACCCTATTACCCAGATAATAATATTCATAATATCAAAATCCAGGCGGATTTCTTTTCTCTTCAGGAAAAAGAAGTCCGCTATTTGTATTGCGATCATTGGAGCAAAAACGGATCCGATAAGATAAAGAAAATCCGTAATATTGTCCATGGGGTAGAGGCAGGCTCCTATGGTACCTATAACCGTGGTAATGATGGCCACGTACTTGGATGGGGCAGCAGGCACTATGGATTCATTTGATATACCGGCGGACCAGGCATCCAGGAAGGTGGTGGTTACGGTGGAGAATACTACAATAACAAGGCCGGCTATTCCCAGTCCTGCCTTTACTAAAATAGCTGCAATATCCGATTCTGCCGTAAATGATGCAGCAGCCATTCCAATCCCGTACATCCAGCAGCTGACTATACCGTAGACGATGGCGCTTACGGCACTTGCCTTAACCGGTTCCTTGGCGGTCCTTGTATAGTCGCTGATAAGGGGCAGCCAGGACAGGGGCATGGCAACAGCCAGCTCCACGGCAGCGCCGAAGGAAAGGGCGTCTTCGCTAAGAGCCCAGACTCCGCTTCCTCCTGAGATCACGAAGCATAAGACCACTGTCAGTATAAAAAGGGCAGTCATGGCTACTACGTTGATCTTTCCCAGATTCTCGATTCCTATAAGTATCCATATAATAATCAGGCCGCCGATTATCAGGGAGAAAATCCACGGTGCCATGCTGAATATCCCTGCTGAGGAAATGGCTCCGTCGTATATCATAATTGCTGTCCAGCCCAGAAGCTGCAACACGTTTAAGAAGGCGAAAAACAAGCCGCCCCTTTTTCCGAAGCTCATTTTAACGGTTTCCATGGCGGACATTTCCATCCTGCCGCCTATCACTCCTGCAAGGAAAAGGAGGATGCAGCCGATGACGTGTCCGATGAGTATGGCGGCAACCGCTGATTCTATCTTCATTCCCACATAATAGGTTCCTGTCAGGATCTCTGCGATGGATACGCCGGCTCCGAACCAGATAAGGCCGTTTTCCGCAAGGGAGGTTTTCTTTATTTCGCTCATTATGCGGTACCTCCCTTTTCCTTGGAAAATCTGCTGTTTATATCAAAGCCGTGATCCATGGGTCCGCTCCCGGAACCTAAGTCAAGCATGGCTCCCAGAGCGCCGGATATGTATTCTTTTGCCAGAACTACGGCCTGTTCAAGTGGGTAACCCTTTGCCAGGTTTGAGGCAATGGCGCTGCTTAAAGTGCAGCCTGTTCCGTGGGTATTGGGATTATTGATACGTTTTCCCTCTATCCATCTGCTCCTGCCTTCCCGGTAAAGCAGGTCATTGGCATCATTTACACTATGTCCCCCCTTGCATAATACTGCGCAGTTGTATTTCTTTCCTATGATATCTGCGGCTTTTTCCATGTCTTCCGGAGTCTTGACGGACAGTCCCGTGATCACTTCCGCCTCCGGGATATTGGGGGTAAGAATGTCAGCTAAAGGAAAGAGATATTCTTTTAAGACTTCTATGGCATCGTCGCTGATAAGCTTAGCTCCGCTGGTGGCTACCATGACGGGGTCAACCACGATGTTTTTGGCATCGTATTTATTTAACCGGTCTGCGATAACCTTTATCAATTCCTTTTTGGATACCATACCGATCTTCACTGCATCAGGGAAAATATCGGTAAAGACGGCGTCAAGCTCTGCTCCTAAAAATTCTCCCGTTACATTCATAATTGCTGTTACGCCGGTGGTATTCTGTGCTGTTAAGGCCGTAATGGCGCTTGTGGCAAATACTCCATTTGCAAGCATGGTTTTAATGTCTGCCTGTATACCGGCGCCTCCGCCGGAATCACTGCCGGCGATCGTAAGTGCTGTTCTCATGATCTGTCCTCCTACGTTTTATATTGCGACAAAAGGTGGTGCCCCCGGTTTGCCGCAGTCCCGAGAATGCTTTTTTGCATTATCAGATTATGTTTTTTATTTTATCTCTGAGTATTCCTGTTGATGCTGCAATATCCTCCTGAGCGTATATGGCGCTTATTACTGCCACGCCGCATATTCCGCTGCCTGATAGCTGGGTCACATTATCCCTTGTAATGCCTCCTATAGCTACAACGGGGATAGTAACGGCTTCGCAAATGGCCTTCAGGGTGTGGAAGTCAACTTCCACTGCATCGTCCTTGGAGCCTGTGGGAAATACCGCTCCCACTCCCAGGTAATCGGCCCCTCTTTTCTCCGCAAGGACAGCCTGCTCCACGGTCTGGGCGGAAACTCCCAGGATTTTTTCAGGGCCCAGTTTCTCCCGGACCATACCGGCCTCCATATCGCTTTGTCCTACGTGAATGCCGTCGGCATTCATCTCCAGTGCTATGTCCACATTATCATTTACGATAAAGGGAACCTTATACTCCCTGCAAAGGGCCTGAAGCTCTTTTGCCTCTTCGAGAAAGGGGCCTTCCTCTAAGTTCTTCTCCCTGAGCTGGATCATGGTGGCTCCCCCTTCAAGGGATTCTTTAACCACTTCAGAAAGGGCACGGCCATTAAGCCATTTTCTGTCTGTTACGCCATAGAGAAGAAGAGACTTTTTATCTAATCTCATATTTTGCCCCCTTATCAAGGGTCTGGCCATCCATATTGTAAATGGCATCAATGATCCTGTTTCTGTAGGTAGAGTTACCCTCTCCCGGCTGCATATTAGAGAAACCGATCTCTCCGGCAAGTCCCATAGTACATACGGCAGCAGCTGCGGCTTCCAGAGGCTTATCAGGATTTGCTACAAGAAATGCGGTGGTCATACCTGAAAGCTGACAGCCTGTTCCGGTAATCCGCCCCATTTCAGGACGGCCGTTTCGGATCACGAAGCAGCGTTCTCCGTCGCTTACCAGGTCGATAGCCCCGGTTATGGCGACGATGGTCTTTAAGTCGGCTGCAGTTTTTTTCACAAAGGCTACGGCTGAGTCAAGGGTATCTTCTGTAACAGCATCTGCCACATCAGCATCAACTCCCTTTGTGGTGCCGGAGCCGACGGCTATGGTCTTTATCTCGGAAATGTTTCCCCTTACGCAGGTGGGGGAGAGTTCCTTGATAAGGGTTGAAGCTGTGTCGGTACGAAGCTTAGATGCCCCTGCTCCCACAGGGTCTAAGAGTATGGTATGTCCCAGCTCTTTGGCCCGCTTTCCGGCCATTCTCATAGCCTCGATACTTTTCTCGTTCAATGTTCCTATGTTGATGTTTAATCCGCCGCATATGGTTGTAATGTCAACCACATCCATGGGCTCGTCTGACATAATGGGGCTTCCGCCACAGGCCAGGAGCACATTTGCCACATCATTTACCGTAACGTAATTAGTGATGTTGTGTACCAGAGGTACGGTTTTTCTGACATTTTCAAGACATTCTCCAAGCAAAATTATCTTCCTCCTTTTAAAACGACATAATAAAAACAGATATGTCCCGGGACATATCTGCTTGAAAATACGTGATCAGGTATATCCCTACGCCGGCATTATCCGTATCAGGTAATGGGTCGAAGTTCGATTACTTCCTCTCAGCCTGTCACTACAAGCTCCCCTCTTTTACCGAATTATAATATACCTCCTGACTTTATTTTGCAATTACTTTTTTCCTTGTTTTCCACCCTAATGCCTAGTATAATATTCCTATTGAGGCATAATGGTTATTTAGCCTTCAGGGAAGAAGAATAAACGGGGGTAATATGAGGTGCAGGTAGATATTTTTGATATCTTCCACAATGAAATACTAATCATATCCATCTTCAGCTGGGCTGCGGCTCAGGTGATTAAGACAGTGATACACGCCATTATGTATAAGGGTATTGACTGGAAGCGCCTTGTGGGAGACGGAGGCATGCCCAGTGCCCACTCTGCAACGGTTACCAGCCTTACGGTCAGTATAGGGATCCGCTACGGACTTACTTCGCCCTTGTTTGCAGTTTCACTGATCTTCGCCATAATCGTTATGCATGATGCCATGGGGGTAAGAAGAGAAGCCGGAAGACACGCTAAGGCTTTGAATGAGATCTTTGATTATATTAACATGGAGAATTCCGACCCGGATGTAGCCCTGAAGGAGTTTTTAGGACATTCACCGCTGCAGGTGGTATTCGGAGCCCTGCTTGGATTCGGAGTTTCCTGGATATATCATTTCGTATAAAAAGCCTTTTTCCACATATAGTGGTAAGAAGGCTTATTTTTATGCTTTCAACCCAAGATATAGAGTATTATTTTAGACAAATGAATAATTATTCACTTATTTGCAAAATAATCAAAAAAATCCATAAGAATGTGTACAGAATTCAAAAAAAGTGCTATAATTGTCATGTAAAGTATATGTATAGAATCAGAAGGAAGGAACTCTTATGCAGACGAGAAAGAAATGCGTGGCCATGCTTCTCGCAGGTGGTCAGGGAAGTCGCCTCTATTCATTAACAAAGAAGAGAGCGAAACCTGCGGTTCCATTTGGCGGAAAGTACCGTATTATTGATTTTCCGCTTTCAAACTGTATTAATTCCGGTATCGATACTGTGGGTGTATTGACCCAGTATGAGCCCTTGGAGCTCAATGCCTATATAGGCACAGGTGCGCCATGGGACTTAGACGTTATGAACGGCGGTGCTTATATACTCCCACCATACGTTCGCGGAAAGAAAGGGGAATGGTATGCCGGTACGGCTAATGCCGTATACCAGAATATTCAGTTTATTAACAGATTCAATCCGGAGCATATTCTCATATTATCAGGTGATCACATTTACAAGATGGATTATGAGAAGATGCTTCATTTCCATGAGAAGAATCAGGCAGACGCCACTATTGCCGTTATTGAAGTTCCCATGGAAGAAGCCTCCCGTTTCGGAATTATGAATACAGACGAAGACAATAGGATTACCGAGTTTGAGGAGAAGCCTGCTAATCCCAAGAGCAACAAGGCTTCTATGGGTATTTATATATTCAAATGGAATAAGATTAAACAATACCTTATTGAAGACGAAGAAGACGAGACTTCAGAGAAGGATTTCGGAAAGAACATTATTCCGAAGATGTTAAAGCAGGGAGAGAAAATGTATGCATACAGCTTCGACGGATACTGGAGAGATGTAGGAACCATCCAGAGTCTGTGGGAAGCTAATATGGAGCTTATAGACGGAGATACTGCGCTTAATCTTGAAAGCGACTCCTTTAAGGTATTTACCAGAAACTACTCCAACCCACCCCACTATATCGCCAAAGGGGCCAGTGTATCCAAGAGCATTATCAGTGACGGATGCGTTATAGAGGGTGAAGTAGTTAACTCCGTTATCCATTCCGGCGTACGTATATGTGCCGGTGCCAAGGTAAGCAACTCCATTATCATGGATGGCACCGTTATCGGAAAGAATGCGATCGTTGAGAAGAGTATCATTGATACCGAATGCCGCATTAACGATAAGGCATACGTAGGGGGAGATAATGAGATTACCGTCATCGGTGACGGAGTTGTTGTGGACACGGGTGCTATCGTAAAAGAGGGAGCCATGGTAGACCCGGATGAAGTGGTTGAAGCCAGCAAGGAGGATATTTTATGCCAAAAGACGTCTTTGGGATCATTTGCGCAGGAAGCGAAAGTGAGCAGTTAAGAACTCTTATAAGCAGGAGAGATGTAGCATCACTGCCGATAGGCGGCAGATACAGAATTATAGATTTTTTACTCAGCAACATGGTTAATTCAAATATAAGCAATATAGGGATACTGACAAAGAAGAACTGTCAGTCTATTATGGATCACGTGGGAGCAGGAAAGGAATGGGATCTTGACCGGAAGAACGGAGGTCTTTTTATACTGCCACCATTTGATACCTCAGAAGGCTATGTTAAGCCCGAGGGAATGCTTGATGAATTAAAGAATGCAGAGCGGTTCATAGATAAGGAACCCCAGCCCTACTGCCTCATATGCAAGGCATCTGTTGTCTATAATAATACTTATGACAAGATGTTTGAGCAGCATTTAGAGACCGGGGCGGATATCACCATTATGTACAATATCGAGTCTCCCTCTGCAGATAAGAGCGAGCCGACAGGGGAACAGTTCGTGCTGAGGATGGATGATACCGGAAGGGTAACGGATATTCAGTACAGCCCCATTGAGAATGAGGAGTGCTGCCGGTCCATGGAATGCCTGCTTATTCACAAGGAACTGCTGAAATACCTTATGGATAATGCATATTCTTATAATAAACATAATCAGTTGGTGGATGTAATAAAAGACAATCTTTCCAATCTGAAAGTATACGGTTATAAACACGAGGGCTATTCGGCGCGTATCACATCAGTGGCCAATTATTTCAAGGCCAGCATGGATATGCTTAAGCCCAAGGTGCTTCAGGACCTGTTTTACACAGGAAATAATGTATATACAAAGACCAAGGATGAGCCGCCTACACATTACGGTGAGCATGCATCGGTAGAGAACAGCATGATAGCCAGCGGATGTAGCATCGAAGGCACGGTTGAGAATTCCATCATTTTCCGTGGAGTTCATGTGGGTAAGGATGTTAAGATTAAGGATTCTGTTATAATGCAGAATTCACAGATATATGATAACTCGGTTCTTGATAAGGTTATACTTGATAAGAATGCGGTTATCCGACCTAACTCCCAGCTAATCGGTACGGTAGCATACCCTGTGGTCATACCTAAGGGAGGAATAGTATAGTATGTCGGATAAGACGAAGGTTTTGATGGTTGGGGCGGAATGCGCCGGCTTCATTAAGATAGGGGGCCTGGCAGATGTGCTGGGGACCCTTCCCGGGGAGCTGATCAAACTGGGAATGGATGTCCGGGTCATGATCCCCTTTCACAGAACCATTAAAGATAAGTATTATGCAGAAACCAGGCATTTGATAGATTTCTATCTGCCTGTGGGAAACTGCGCATTTTATGTAGGCATAGAGACTCTCACCAAAGACGGTGTGTGCTACTATTTCGTAGACAATGAGGACATGTTCGGAGGTCCGGTTTACAAAGGCGGCGGAGCAGAAGGAGAGCAATATGCCTTTTTCTGTTTGGCGGTATGTGAATGCTTAGACCGTATAGGTTTTGTTCCGGATATAATCCATGCAAATGACTGGCAGACCGGAATGGTAGCTGAGGTGTTGAAGGACCAGTATGGCCACAGACCTCAGGGGAAATGCAAAACCGTATATACCATTCACAATATGCAGTACCAGGGAGACTTCGGATTTGACGCCATGAAGTACTGGTTCCACTTAAGCGAGAAGAACAGACGGGTTAATTACAGTTTCACCAAGTCTGCACTTCATTACTCTGACTGGATCAGCACCGTAAGCCCCTCATATGCCAAAGAGATAACCACCAAGGAGTATGGCTGCGGCTTAGAGAGCGATATCAAATCCATAGCCGCTACCTTAAGTGGTATCGTTAACGGTATCAACACAGAAGAGTTCAATCCGGCTGCGGATGAGAAGATAAAGAAATGCTATGACTCACGTTCCATCGGGCGAAAGAAGGATAATAAGGTCGAGCTTGTTAAGCGTACCGGTCTTGACATAGATCCGGCCCAGACCCTTGTTATAGGAATGGTAAGCCGTCTGGTAGAACAAAAGGGATTATGGCTCTTCATGCAGATTGCTGACCGCATTATGAAAGAAGATGTGGCATTTGTCTTCCTGGGTACAGGGGAGCAGGAATATGAGCAGGGGCTGCTGCACCTCGCGGCCCGGTATCCCGGAAGGATAGCCGCTATTATAGATTACAATGACGAAATGGCTCATATGATCTATGCGGGATCTGATGCATTTTTAATGCCCTCCAGGTTTGAACCCTGCGGAATATCCCAGATGATAGCCCAAAGATACGGGACCCCGCCCATCGTCAGAAAGACGGGAGGACTTATCGACACGGTGGAACCCTTTGATCCGAAGACCGGCAAGGGCGACGGATTTACCTTCTCTGAATATTCCCCGGAAGCTCTCTACCGGGCTATAAAAGGGGCACTGAAGGTGTTGAGGGACAAGGACCTTAAGAAGAAGATAATAAAGAACGGAATGAAACTTGATAATAGTTTCTCGCATTCGGCAAAAAAATATAAAGAGATGTACGAAGATATTTTATAATTGATTTGGGAGGATTTATACTATGGCAATGTCAAAGGAAGCGCAGCAGATCTACAGGGATATTAAGGGTATCCTTGAGAAACTCTACGGAAAGACAATAGATGATGCTTCATATAAGGAGCTGTATAAGGCCAGCGCCATGTCTGTCAGAGACAGGTTTATGAATTCATGGAATCAGACCATAAAGAGCCTTCATCACAACAAGAAGAAGATGCTCTATTATATGTCTGCGGAATTCCTTATCGGAAGGTCTTATGCCAGCAATATTATGAACATGGGACTCGAAGGAGCCTACAGGGAAGTCTTTGATCATCTGGGAATTGATATTAAAGATATCATCCCCATGGAGGCTGACCCGGGCCTGGGTAACGGTGGCCTTGGAAGACTTGCGGCTTGTTACCTGGAGTCCTTAACATCCATGGATTATCCCGTTATGGGATGCGGTATCCGTTATGAATACGGTCTTTTCAAGCAGAAGATAGTTGACGGAGCCCAGTATGAGGTAGAGGATGACTGGCTTCAGGATGGTTTCGTATGGGAAGTAGAAAGACCGGAGTGGGCTTTTGAAGTTAAGTTTAACGGTGAGATAGAAGAAGAGTGGACTGATAAGGGGTTGAATATCGTATATAAGAATTACAATACGGTGCAGGCTGTTCCTTATGATGTTCCCATTATCGGCTATGGCTGCAAACACCCCGGAACCCTTAGACTCTGGAGTGCCAAGTCTGAGTCATCCTTCGACTTAAGCTCCTTTAATAAAGGAGATTACTTAAAGGCTGTAGAGAACCGTCAGCTGGCGGAGATGATATCCAAGGTGCTTTATCCGGCGGATAATCATCAGCAGGGTAAAGAGCTGAGATTAAAACAGTTCTATTTCCTGGCTTCCGCCCAGATGCAGTATATAGTTAAATATCATAAGATGGTAGCAGGCGACCTTCATAAGCTGCCTGAGACAACGGTTATCCAGATAAATGATACGCATCCGACCCTGGCTATTCCTGAATTAATGCGTATCCTTATGGACGAGGAAGGCTACAGCTGGGATGATGCCCTTGCCATTGCAAAGAAAGTATTTAATTACACGAACCATACCATTATGAATGAGGCACTGGAGTGCTGGGACGAGAGACTTTTCAGGGTTCTTCTTCCCCGTATCCATACCATCATTGTGGCTCTTAATGAGCAGTATTGTAAGAAGCTTGCCGAGTATTATCCCGATGATATGGATAAGATCTCGGAGATGGCTATTATCGCTTACGGCCAGATCCGTATGGCAAACCTTTGTATAGCAGTATCAGCCCATGTAAACGGTGTATCCCAGCTTCATGGGGAGATATTAAAGAGAAGGCTCTTTAATTACGAATACCAGGTATTCCCCAATAAGTTTACTGCCATAACAAACGGTATTACTCAGAGAAGATGGCTCTCCCTTTGCAATCCGGACCTTACCGACCTGCTTAAAAAGACCATAGAAGGTGACTTCATAAAGAACTGGAGGCTTTATGAGCAGCTGGTTCCCTATGCGGATGATCCGGGATTCCGGGATGATTTCCGCAAGGTTAAGAATAAGAACAAGGAGCGTCTGGCAGCCTACTTAAAGGAGACCCAGGGAGTTATCCTTAATACGGACTCTATTATCGACGTACAGTGCAAGAGACTTCATGAATACAAGAGACAGCTTCTTAAATGTATTCATATTCTCTATAAATATAACCACCTTCTGGTGGACGATAAGGCGTTGTCCTACCCGGTAACCTATGTATTTGCGGCAAAGGCTGCTCCGGGATATCACAGGGCAAAGAATATAATAAGACTTATTAATGCCATTGCAGATCTGGTAAATAATGATCCTAAGACCAAGGACTTCATGCAGGTTGTATTCGTTGAGAATTACAATGTTTCTTCTGCCGAGATCATTATTCCGGCAGCAGATATAAGTGAGCAGCTCTCCACTGCCGGTTATGAAGCATCCGGAACCGGTAACATGAAGTTTATGTTAAACGGAGCCATTACCATGGGAACCATGGACGGTGCAAATGTTGAGATGTACGACCAGCTGGGACCGGACCATATATTCGTATTCGGTGCAACAGCTACTGAGATTGCTAATCTTCAGAGATTTAAGTCATATAACCCGGGAACCGTATTTGAAAAGAACAGATACATCAGGGATGCCCTTGACCGCCTGATAGACGGCAGTCTTCCCAATGTATCCAACAGCCAGTTCTCGGATATTTACCAGTCATTGCTCTTCTCTAACGGTTATGATGTGGCAGATCCTTACTTTGTACTTTACGACCTGCCCTCATACGCGGAAACATTTACAAGGGCTATTAATCTCTATGCAAGAGATAATGAGGCCTGGATGCGCAAAGCCGTTATGAACGTGGCAAAGGCAGGATACTTCAGCTCAGACAGGGCTGTTGAAGATTATAATGAGCTTATGTGGGGATTAACTAAGTACTAGGTTTATGCGATAAAGGGGCGAAAAAGCTTATGGAGATCAGACATAATTCAGCGATTTCTAAATACAGGGATCCTTTGGGGGCCGTACCGGCAGGTACCAAAGTAAAACTGCGGATTGACCTGGAACAGGCCGGCTTATACAATGATGCCACAGTAAAAGCCGTTGTTGAGCGTAACGGAGAAACCAAGAGCTTTCCCATGAAGGTTTACGATGAATATATCGAGGGCACTATTACTGCGCCTGCCGATCCTAAACTGTATTATTATTATTTCGAGATCACCGAAGGAAAACAGGTAAAATATGTAGGCTGTCAGGAGGAGACTTCTACGGGTGAATGCTATATAAGCGACCAGATTCCCAGAGGATTTCAGCTAACGGTATATGCACCCGGATTCTCAACCCCGGATTGGAGTAAAAACGGTATAATGTATCAGATCTTTCCGGATAGATTTGCCCAGGGAGATGAGAATAATCTAATCAAGGGTGCCCAGTATCACAGGAATAAAGGACGTCGGGTCGTAGTGCATTCATCATGGAATGAGAGACCTATCTCAAAGGCCATAGACGGATATGACAATTACGATCCCGTGGATTATTTCGGCGGCGACTTAAGGGGAATAATAGATAAACTGCCTATGCTTTCAGAAATGGGAATATCGGTTATCTATATGAATCCTATCGTTGAGGCTGCATCCAACCACAGATACAATACCGGAGATTATTACATGGTAGACCCCATCCTGGGTACCATGGATGACTTTACGGAGTTGTGTACAAAGGCCCATAACATGGGCATTAAGATAGTCCTGGACGGGGTATATTCCCATACCGGTTCAGACAGTAAATACTTCAATAAGAATTATAATTACGATTCCTGTGGAGCGTATCAGGGACCGGAGAGTTCATACTATTCCTGGTACAAGTTCCATGGCAATCGTGATGATTACGACTGCTGGTGGGGCTTCCAATCCCTGCCTGAGGTTAACGAGTTTGACCCTGACTGGCAAAAGACTGTAGTTACGGGCAAGAACAGTGTTATAAAGTTCTGGCTGGGAAAAGGTGCAGACGGTTTCAGGCTGGATGTGGCCGATGAACTTCCCGATGAAGTTATAGAGCTTATGAGAACTGCCGTTAAAGAGGTATCTTCCGATGACCTCTTACTTGGTGAAGTGTGGGAGGATGCCACCACCAAGGTAAGTTACGGCAAGCAGCGTGAGTACTGTATGGGCAATGCCTTAGATTGTATAATGAATTATCCTTTAAGGAAGGCCATTATCGGTTTCCTTATGCAGCATATCCATGGAGCGGGATTTGTTAACTTGCTGGAGTCTCAGCAGAATAATTATCCCAAGGAAATGTACTACTCCCAGATGAACCTTCTTTCCAGCCATGATGTGGCTCGTATTAAGACTGTTCTGGGAACTGACAATGAGGGAGACGGCCTGTCCCGGGATGAGCAGGGACGCTACGTAATGACCAACCGTGAGGACATCCGGGGAAGAGAGTTAATGAGACTTGCCTATGTTCTTACCTTTTCTCTGCCGGGTATGCCTTGCATATACTACGGTGATGAGCAGGAGATGGTAGGATTTAAGGATCCCTTTAACAGGGAGCCTTATGTAGTAAAAAGCCCGCAGATGAAGCGGTTCATTTCCGAACTGGCTAATTTAAGAAAAGAGACCCCGGCGCTTCGGACAGGATCATGCGGTTTTGCTTACAGGTATAATAATGTAGCCTGCATTCTGAGGTTTATTCTCGGGGGAAAGGATGCCTTCGGAAAAGAGGAAAAAGACGGGGTATATGTATGCGTGGTTAACCCCACATCACTTGAGCTTAAATTCGAACTTGATATCCATGACATGGTTGAAGGACTCAGTGCTGATGAGGTCAAGGAATTACAGTTCTTCCTTCCTAAGTCGGCAAGCTGTATAAAGGGCAAGGCAACAGTGGTTATGGCAAGAGACAGTGTCCTCTTATTTAAGGTGCCTTCCCGTGAATTCGGAATCGTAAAAGTGACCTAACCTGACAGGGGGACAGTCCCCTTGTCAGGTTCGTATGGAAGAACAGCAGTATGGTGGCATTTTTCGGTGAAGCCGCTTTACTAAAGGTATCCTTCAGTATAGCGGCGTTGCTATTCGGAATAATACTATATATTCTGATCTGCGCACTGGGGACGGGGCAGGTTCACAAGAACCTTAAGTTCCGTACCCTGGTTATTTCTGTGGTCTTTGGCACTCTCTTTGCCGTTGTTGATAACCTCCTTCGCAAGTCAGGGCTTTTTAATCTTTCCCCTACGGTGTGTATTTTAATGATAATGGCCGGGTATCAGGCCAATGTTATCCTGACCTATTCTATCAGCCGGTATCTTGCGGGATTCTTTGAGGATGAGTATTCTTCCAGGATTCTCTTTAATACCATTAATAAATGGATCTATTATTCCAGTTACATCGTTAATATATGCCTGATCATTTTCAAGCTGTTTATCTACCAGGGGCCGGATAATCCCTATCAGATGCCTTTCTACGTCAAGGTAATAATGGGCTATGTCTATGAATTATACTATCTGGTCTATTCCATATGTCTTTTTATTCAACGGGGAAAATTGCTTAAAAGAAGGGCCAGGTTTACGGCTATAGCCGCCCTGGCAGTAACTGTATCCGGGGTTATTGCCGCTTTTTTTAACGCTGCCTTTTCGGGACCGGGAATACAGTTTAATTATTTCTGCGCGGTTTTAGGGCTGTATATTTTCTACATCGGTGTAGAAACCCCGGATTACAAGGCACTTATCCAGTCAATGAAGGACCTTGATAAAGCCCGGGAGGAGGCGGAAGCTGCCAACAGGTCTAAGTCCTCATTTCTGGCAAATATGTCCCATGAGATCAGAACTCCTATTAATGCAGTTATCGGTATGAATGAAATGATCATCCGGGAAAGCAGCGAAGAGGCTGTGGTGGGCTATGCGAAGAATATTGAGAGTGCAGGTAAGAACCTGTTGTCCATCATAAATGATATTCTGGATCTCTCCAAGATCGAAGCAGGAAAGATGGAGATCATTGATAGTGAGTACAGCCTCAGAGGCCTTATTAATGACGTGGTCAATATGATATCCTTCAAATGCAGGGAGAAGAATCTTAAGCTGATAGTTAATCTGGATGCCACCCTTCCCAAAAGACTTTTGGGAGATGAGGTCAGAGTCAGACAGATTATCATCAATATACTGAATAACGCCGTGAAGTATACAAATGAAGGAAGTATTACTTTTACTGTCACGGGAGAGGCGCAGGAAGACCTTTTGATGCTTGATATATCAGTTAAGGATACGGGCATCGGGATTAAGGAAGAGGATCTTAAGAGGATCTTCGGAAAATTCAATCGTGTAGATTTAGAGAATAATCAGGGCGTAGAGGGTACAGGCCTTGGCCTTGCCATCACCCGGGGCCTCCTTGAAGCCATGGGCGGGCATATTCACGTTGAAAGCAAGTATGGTCAGGGAACGGAGTTTAGGATTCACCTTCCCCAGGTGGTAGTTGAAAGTGAACCTGTGGGAGAATACGTAGAAGGATCAGGAGAGACTAAGGGCGAGCCTGAGCGGTATCGGGAATCATTCCATGCGCCGGAAGCCCGCATTCTTCATGTGGATGATACCAAGGTTAATCACACCGTTATGAAGAGTCTGTTAAAGAAGACCGGGATTAAGATGGATATGGCCTTGAACGGGCCGGAATCAATAGAACTTGCAAAGAATAAGAAGTATGATATCATACTAATGGACTATCGGATGCCTCATATGGACGGTATTGAAGCTCTGCAGACCATAAGAAATGATGAGGAAGGGCTGAACATAGAAACACCGGTTATATGCCTTACTGCAGATGCGGTTTCCGGAGCCAGGGAGCGATACATCTCCGAGGGATTTACGGATTACATTACCAAGCCGGTGGATGCGGCTCTTTTGGAATCCCTGCTGGTTAAATACCTGCCTCCGGAGAAAGTGACATTTACGGATAAAGAGTAAAAGGATTGAAAAGAGTATTGATAGAGATAACATATTATCAGATGCTGGCTGCCATTACGGTGATATGGGTTGTGGTGCGGTCAGCTGCCTGTTTGAAAAATAAAAGTTTTAAGTGGAAGCGGGAGATACGGCTTCTGCTTTTTTATATCTGCATCGTGGTAATAGCAAGGTTTGTTTATTTCCCCCTCCATCGTGTGGATGGGAGAATCGGGACACTCATCTTTGATCCCGACAGGCTTATCCCTCCCTGGCTGAACTTAACCCCTCTTACATTTACGCGAGAGAGGTATGACGGGTGGCAGATAAACGTTATCGGAAATGTGGCAATGTTTATCCCCGTGGGGATTATTCTTCCTGTATGTTTCAGGAAGTTGAACAACGTCTTTAAGGTTACTCTGGCAGCTTTTGGGATGACCCTGTTTATAGAACTCAGCCAGCTTTTGCTCTATGATCATGGCACGGATATAGACGATCTGATATTGAATACCACAGGGGCCTTTATAGGGGCCATGATCTACTTCCTGGTGGCCATCATCCGCAGGCGGAAGTCGAGAGGTTAAATACCGTTGACAAGAGGCGGAGGATATATTATATTAGACTGGTACTGTTTATACGTGGTCCAACATTTCAATAGATTGCATATGCAATCCATTGAAACGTCGCCGCGTCATAAGGAATCCGTCGCTTGCAGCGACACCTTATGACATATTCTGGATTGCTACGCAATCCTTGGCACTACCCCCTCGCAAGCGAGGGCGTAGCACATATGCTGATGTGGCACAGGCGGTAGCGCACCTCATTGGTAGTGAGGAGGTCACGGGTCCGAGTCCCGTCATCAGCTTCCGTGTTAGCAACGAGAAACAACTAGCATGAAACAAAGGCACCCTTTGCAAGTTTACTTGCGAAAGGGTGTTTTTGCTTTCATGTGTAGTCGTGGCGACTGCCACGACTGAGAAAGAGCTATCGCTCTTTCGAAGTTGTTTCTAGAAGCGAAGCTTCTGCGAGTCACGCGGAGCTCATTGCCATCGCGGAAGAGTACTATTGTACGAAGAATAATGATCGAATAATACAGGAAAATATAGGAGAAAAGGATTATGGATTTCTTTTTTAAAGAATGAGTATAGTATTCTTAGAGGGGGGGGTGCTGTATTAATGATCAGAAGAATACTTAAGTCTCTAACTTTATCTAACGTAATAGGAATACCCATAATTATAGCTCTTCTGATTATGCTTGTTTGGGTGATGGTCAACAGCCTTCAATGAATAAACATGGATAATCGTCTGTCCGAGCGTTTTTTACGCTCGGATTTTTTGTCGATTCCGGAAAACGAAATATTTTATCAGAAAACTATCGCCAAAAATCATTATTTAATATATAATTATACTATTATCCGTCTCTGATTTTTTTGAGAAAATGGCCGATATAATATATGTAGAATGCAGTTTTACAGCCCCACCGGGGACAGGGGAATCATTATGGGAAGATTAGGCAAGGAAATTAAGAATTTCATATTGATGCTGGCGGTATCTTTTATTCTGGCAGTATGTCTTCCCGGGGCCTCATTTACGGGCCATGCGGCTGATTCAATAGGTGCTGTTAACTCGGTGCCATACTACGACTTCGATGATCTTGTTGATGCCGTTAAGGATGAGGACAACACATATATTACCATAGAAATGTACCGGGACTGGGATGCCTACTATGACTCCGACTTTAACGAGCTGATAGAGATAGGCAGTGACAAGGTCGTAACTTTTAACATGAACGGCCACATGTTTAACCGTAACATAGCCCACGATAATTATGAGAGAAACGGCGAACTCATATATCTAAACAGCGGATCTACCCTGACCATTAACGGGGGAGTAAAAACACATCATCTGGTAGATGTTCATTCATCAACCGACAGAAGCAAGTACGCCTCCACCTACCTGAGCACAAACGGAGGAACCTTAACCGGAGGCTCCAGCACTAACTCCGGCGGCGGAATACATTCAGAAGGAAATTGTAATATAATCCTTAACGACGTAACCATAGCCGGCTGCAGAGCTCAGCAAAACTGGAACTCTGACGGCTACGGCGGTGGAATAAGGATTAATGGAAAAGATACAACCTTAACTCTTAACAATTCAACCATAACCGGCTGCCTTTCCTATAATGACGGAGGCGGCATTTACGTTGATAATGAGGATTACGTCAGAATAGAACTTAATAACTCCCATGTGGATGGCAACTTTGCAGGAACCGGAGGGGGCGGTATATGTCTCAGCGGCGAATACCTCTATATCGTCGGCGACGGGAAGTCAACAGTGTCGAATAATAAATGTGTCGGCAGAGGCGGCGGCATTTATGTATGGAACGACTGTGTAACCTTAAGCGGACTATCCGTAAACGGAAATACGGCATCTGAAGGGGGAGGAATCTACACTCTTGAGGCTACAGTCTCCATGACCAACCTGAACGTAAAGAATAACAGCGCAGATACGGGGGCAGGCCTGTATTTCAACAACGACCGTAATACCATAGCATCCTGTACCATTACCGATAACAGTGGAGTGGGGGTATGGCTGGCAGATGGTGTGGATGATAATTTTAAGATAACGGGAACCACGGTTATCAAGGATAACAGTGATAAGAACCTCTATATGTCTGCAAGCAAATGGCAGAATAACAGGGTACTTTTCCAGCTTTCCATGGGGGCGGAAGTATGGGTATATTATAACGACAATGCTTATGTTCCTATTATGGTAACACCGGGAGCACAAGGCGATACCATTAAATCCAACGACTGCACTAAGTATATTCGCAGCGAGCAGCCGGGATTCTATTTCGGCTTCGATTCGGCGCCCAACATGCGTAAGATTATGCGTTACTTCGGAAGTGCGCCTACAGATCCCGATCCCACATATTTAAATCCGGAGGATATTAACGATGCCACAGAAGATGGCGGTGGCGGAACAAAAGCCGGCATAGTGGGAAAAATAGGTGCAGGAGGCGAAGAGGGAAGAGACTACAACCTCCTTAGAGGTTTCTTCCACTATCAGGACGGAGAAGCTTATGGAGTAGACTCTACCACCGTATTCTATTACTCCGACGGTCTCTTCTTCGGAGACCTTAACAAATATAACAATCATCTCGGAACATTATCCTTGTCCCTTGCTACAGCCAGCAAGTATCTTCAGGCCAACGAAGAAGAGAGAGGGGGAAATGTTCATTACAATAAGCATGCGGGTGCCCGCCAGTTCTTAGCCGATATCGGCATTAAGGATCAGGACATCTATGTTAATGACAGCTATGTAGGTGTACCCCAGCAGGATTCCATAGGCGTGATGCTGGGTCACAAGCCTCTTGTAAAAAGTAACGGAAGCGATACGGGCAGAATCCTGGTTCCTGTGGTGATCCGAAGCGGAGGATATGAGGCTGAGTGGGCCGGCAATATGAACATCGGTAAAGATACGGAGATGGACGGCGGAGAACATAAGGGCTTTGCCATAGCGGCTAATACCGCCTTTGCCGAACTTAACAAGTATATGGATAACTATGGCCTGAAGGATGCCTATAACGGCGGTAGGATAACCTTTTGGGTAGTGGGCTTCTCTAGAGGCGGTGCTACGGCTAATCTCACGGCCAAGAGGCTGGTGGAGAAGATTAATACGGATGGTAATTCGTCAAAGGTCGTTGCCTACTGCTGCGAAGCTCCAAAGGGCGGCACTGACGATGCTCAGAGTCTGCCCGAAGAGAATTACTATTGCATTCATAATATTATCAACAAAGTAGATATCGTTCCTTACGTAGGTCCTATGCAAATGGGCCTTAAGCGTTATGGTGTAGACCACTATATTCCGGGAACGGATGAAGTCTCTACGCCCCAAAAGTCCACTTACTCTGCCTCGAGGGGAAACTCCACCGGAGATAATAAAACCGTAACAACCTATTCCGACAATGAACCTTTAAGTACAAAGCAGTCTAACGCATACACCGAGAGAAGAGGACGTATGATTGAATACCTTAAAGCCATAGACCCGGATATTATCTTTGATGATTATTTCCGCCCTATGGCTATGGACTTTGCACCGACTTTTTCTATCTATGAAAACGGTAATTATTATGATAATACCATAGAAGATTTCATAGATGATTTTGTTCGCTTCCTCCAGGAAGGAACAGGGCAGGATTATTCCCAGGCTATACCCAACAGGTCATATTATGTGGATAATTACCAGTCTGCTCTTATGGAGATAGTAAAGATGGTAATGATGATGGACAGTGATCGGATGTCCCGCTTCTCCAGCAGGGCAGGTTCCATAATGGATAAGATGGGATATACCACCCTTCTTGACATATACACAAATCTCATCGGCAACTGGCATAACCTGGATGATAGCCAAAAGCAAAGCTGGATAAGCTTTTTCTGGACATCCGTAAAGGAAACCAGGGCACTGGAATACCTTACGGATAGCGAGCGAAATGTTATTGAAAAGTACTGGCCCCAGCTTATGGATATGATATTCAGGCTTATTGATGCGGATTACAAGTATAAGCCGGGGGAGAACACCGATACCAGCAAGTGGGCAATAGGAATGGATGAGACCATGACCTTCCTGGCGACTTACGTGACTTATTCCCATTATATTACTTCATGCCACTACCCTGAAATCGCTATGGCATGGATGAGAACCTACGATTCCTGGTTTACCGATGAGAAAACGGAATACATCATTTCCGATCCGGCATCGGTAAGTGCACCCAATGCTTTTATTAACACCGGCTCCGGAAAAAGGGAACTCACCCAGGGAGATAGCCAGCTTAATATAATAGAGGGCAGGCAGAACCTGATCCTTGATAACGAAGGATTGGTGGGGGAGGCCATTTATTATGATATATACATTACTCAAAATGAGGTGACCACCACCGAATTAAATAAAATATACCGGGGCGGAATAGAGCTTTCCCCGGGCTCCGGAGGACCGAAAGAATATAAGATCGATACCTACTGTATGTCTTATGGTGTAAAGAGTTCCTTTGTTACATATAAGTTTAAAGTGTATAACGACAAACATGAAGTGATAATACCTGATGGTAATGGAGGGACGAAGACACTCTCCTATAAGTGCGGAGATACGGCTGCAGTAAGCGTTAAAGATCCCGCAGGAAAGTTTTTTACAAGATGGACTGTAAAGCTGCTTGATGAGTTGGGCAATGAGCAAGACGACGTTACCGAGTCTCTTCTTGGGGGTGACGCCGGTAAGCAAAGCCTGACGTTTACCATGCCCCAGATCAGTGATACATACGGTTACGGATATAAACTGAAGTTTATCCCGACCTACGGTAACAGAATCGAAAACGCTGCCTTTAGTATTACCGCCCCGGTGGCAGGTCAGGACCTGGATGAAAAAATAACAGTTAAATTCAGCAACAAAGAAGAAGAAGAATACTACGATATTGTATGGTCTTATGATGCGGGTGGCGTGGATGTTCCGGCATCGGGAACCGCATATGATGAAACAGTATATACCGCAACCATTAAGATAAATCCCGATGCTGAGCATAATGTGATGTTTGTATATGAGGTGGGCGTTACAACTGATAACGGAGACATTATCAATGCTCAGGGGGGTAAGGTTACCAGAAACGGATTCGATGGAAGTATATCCATCATAATCCGGTTTGGTGAAACAGGAACTTCAGATCCATCAAACCCAAAGCCTGAAAACAGTATAACACTGAAGATTCAGCCCTTTGACCTTAATCTTAACAAAAACATGAGTGAGGAAACTGTTGTCAGATTAAAGACAAAAACCAGTGAAAGCGCCTCAACTATTACAACTATCGCCCCTGTGATAGATGATGAGAAATTTATGTATTGGGATTTCGAAGAAACGGGAATAACTTCGGAGTCAGAAACCACCTCTCAAAATGAGAGAGTTACCATGGTTATTCCGGCAAACCTTTCTGCAGGAGAATATGAGATTAAGGCTTGCTATATCCCTATTGTGCAGGAAATTGCAGCAGAGGTGGAAGCGCCTGTGGCAGGGAACCCGCTTCCCGGTGCAGCCACCAGCCTGAATGTTAAAATCTCTAATGTATATAAGATTCATCCGGATAATATAGAACTTACCTGGAGCCCGGATCATACGGGAGCCGGAAAAAAAGCGGAATACATGACAGCATATACAGCAAGTATCGCCGTTAAGCCATCCGATACCGGCAAGATACAGATAAGCCCGGATAGTGGTGCGAACTGGATTGAGATAACGCCGCAATTCATTTACTCCGAGGACCTTTCAGTTACGGTTAACGGTGAAGAGGCAACCTGTAATCAGGAAGCAAATGCAGTACTCTATACCTTCAGTGAGGAAGAATATCATTTAGAATCCATAGAGGATCTCGAAGATATAAGAGAAATCCCCCATGGCACAGACCTGACAAGTCTCCTTCCCGACACAGTCAGGATAAGGCTTACAAACGGAGATAAGCGAGATGTAACAGTTAACTGGGGAAGCCCGGTTAAGACATCCGGATCCTCGGATCCCAGGGACGCAGCAGAGTATTCTGTTACCGGCACGGTAGAACTCCCGGATGATGTGGATAATAAAACCCCTGTCTCTGATACGGTAACCATTAACCTGTCGGTAAAGGAGGCAGATACCGCTGCGCCGGCTACGGCTTCCATAGCAGGAGGTGAGTACGCGTCAAACCTTGCCTTTACCCTGTCTACCACAACAGAGGGTGGAAGTATTCATTATACTACAGACGGAACCACTCCCACTGACAGCAGTGATGTTTATAAAGGGGAAATGATCTACATTGACTGGAATATCATTACCCCTGTAAACAATGTTAAGAAATTTGTATTGAAGACCATTACTTATAAAGCAGGGCTGTTTGAAAGCAATGTTTCTACATTTGAATACACTCTGGATACCAAGGTGGACGTACCCAAGCCTGCTTACCTGACCTTTAACAATGAACTTCAGGTGGGTATTCCCGGATCTAAGTTCTACGAGATCACAAATATCAGCAGTGGCGGCGTGATTGATTCCGACAGGGGTGATGCAAAAGGAAAGAATGCAGGAGATTATACTGCTACCTTAAAGATAAAGGACGGATACAAGTGGTATCTGGGCACCGAAGATGACGGAAAGGGCGGACAGAAGCCTAAAACGGATACGGCAGATCAGCAGCTGGTATTTACCATTATTCCATTATCTTTGAAGGAGGCGGTAATAAAGGTAAAGGAAGATCCTATTCGTCTTACGGGAGAAAAAGCAGAGCCTGCCATAGGCGTAACCCTTAATGGAAGCGATATTCCATCGTCTGCTTACGATGTGATATATTCAAACAATAAAAGTATAGGAACCGGCACCGTAGGTATCGCAGTAAAGGAAAACTATATAAATAATCCGCCTTCGGTAACCTTCAGGATAATAGGAAATGAGCGTACACTGACTTTTGATCCCAAGGGAGGAAAAATAGACGGAAAAACCGGGAAGGTTTCATTTACTGTAGAAGATGGATCTGTCTTTAAACTGCCAACCCCTGTTCGAAGCGGGTATACCTTTAAGGGCTGGATAAGTGAAGGAAAACATTGCACCGATAGCTATTCCGTAACGAAAGACGCAGAGTTTACTGCGGATTGGAAAGCGCAGTATAATTGGGACGATGACGACGATGACGATGATGACAACGACCAGGAAACAGGCGATGATCAGCAACCCGGTATTAATGAGAATCCCGGAGTGAATCCCGAAGCCCCGGGCAATATACCTGCAGCACCGGTTCCTTCAACCTCGGTAGACGTAGCTCACTCTTCAGAAGAGGCTTCAAAGACACCCTCCGGGGAAGATACAAAGAAGTCTTCAAAAGAATCCGGACGGGATACGGGAGCTACCGTAGTATATGAAACCGTGGATGAAGAAGAGACGGCGGATAACTCCCTTAAACCCTCACATATTATCATAATTTTCATTACATCCACAACAGTCCTGCTCTCAGGAGGTGTGGCTGCCGTTGCCCTCTACTGGAAGAACCTTCCGAGGGGAGGCGGAAGAAAAGGAAAAAGAAAAGGCAAATAGTTTAAATGTCAATTTCAAGGATAATGGGGCCATGGTCTTGCCGTGGCCCTGAATCTATCATTTTTCCCTCCCCATATTATCAACACTAATCAACCTACATAAAGCAATATTCTATCTCTGTTCTTGTTATAAGAACCGCATCGGTGTTAATTAACTGCTTCAGTTTCTCGCCCAAAAGAACGACTTCTTTCTCGTCAATTCCTATAATAACCACTCTCAGACTGGTCTCCGTCGTATACCCCTTATTATGGGTATAGCCTCCGAACTGGGTCAGCAGAGAAAAGCTGATCTGCTTCTCTGTGCATATCTCAGTCAGTATCTTCATAAAATCTTTTACGTCGAGAAGCTCCATGTAGTTATCTTTGTCCTTGATACCAATGAAGATCTCATATTTTATACCTTTACTTAAAAACATATCATCAGCCATGTCACACCTCATCGATAATCAATCTGGAGAGGATTTTTAACGATCAAACTGCATTCCTGGTTCATAAGCATTGATAAATTCTTTGCCAGTCTGACTATATCAAGATCCGAAGCGCCTATGATATCTATACACAAGGTATTCTCCGTAATAAATCTGCCATCTTCCTGTAAAAATCCACCTTGAACACTTACCAACGAAAAATCTATCTGCTCACGTTTAAAATAGAGTGTTAATATTTCTCTAAGTTCATGTTCTCCTGTTACTTCACTCTGAAGCATTGAATCCCTGCAGCCTATAAAAATCTGATACTCGGTATTATCTTTCATAATTCCCCTGTAAATAATTATTGCTATCCTGCTATTTAATACTTTACCACAGTTAAGCTTCTATCTCCATCATTAAATGTCGATTTCAAGGATAATGGGGCCGTGGTCCTGGCGAGGGCCGGAGTCCATCATTTCAGACCTGGTCACCTTGCCGGAGATCCTCTCGCTTACCAGAAAATAATCTATCCTCCAGCCGGAGTTGTTGATCTTGCTGGTCTTTACTCTTTGCGCCCACCAGGAATAGACATTTTCCACATTTCCATGGAGGTAGCGGAAGGTGTCAGTAAAGCCCATGGATAAAAGGTTGGTAAAGCCAGCTCGTTCCTGATCCGTAAATCCCGCAGACATATGATTGGAGTCGGGATTAGCCAGGTCAATCTCCTCATGAGCCACATTAAAGTCTCCGCAGGCGATGACAGGCTTGGTTTTATCGAGACCCGACAGATAATCTGCAAACAGCCTGTCCCATTCCTGACGCTGGGGCAATCTTTTAAGGCCGTCACCGGCGTTGGGTGTGTATACATTTACGAAGAAGAAATTATCAAATTCAAGGGTAAGAAGTCTGCCTTCCATATCCATGGTGTCCGGAGCGCCAAGGGAAGGGACTTCTTTTTTTGCCGTTATATTCCGGTGGTATAAGATCATAGTTCCGGCATAGCCCTTCTTAGCAGGAGGCACAGAACTGACCCATTCAACAGCGTAATTGGGAAAGCAGGCCTGAAGCTTTTCGATATGCTTGGCAGAGGGACCCTCCGCAGGGAGCTTGGTCTCCTGAAGGGCTATAACATCTGCATCCGCCCGGGCTATGTCTGCCAACACATCTCTTGAAAGCTGCGCCCTGGGGGAATCCGAAGTAAGCGCTGCATTAAGTGAATCAATATTCCAGGATATCAGTCTCATTTGTCGAACCTCTCTTCCTCCCTCTTATCACCGGGCTTGCAAACCATAACGTAATGGTGAAGACTATTGTTATATATCGAGCTGTCCATAACACGGAAGCCGAAATTCTCATACATTGGGACATTCTCGTCAAGGTCTGTTTCAAGACAAAGAGAGTAGCCCTTTTCTTTCGCAAAGGAAACTATGGACCCTATCAGTTTCTTCCCGTAGCCCTGCCTTTGATACTTCTTTTGAGTCGTAAAGATATAGAGATACCAGGTCTTTTCATCAATAAAAGGCGTTCTCGTTCTTAATGCATAGTTCTCGAAATCATCCTGCCGATAAGTCGAAGGATGAAGAAATACCGAAAATGTATGGATATCAGCAGACAGAAAATATCGCAGCTTTCCGGGTTTTTCTGTCATGGGGGGTTCAAGGAGCATAACCGATCTGTAATCATCGGTAGAAAGGCCGATGAGATTATGTATGCGGCTCTTAAAATCCAGTTCCAGCATTCTTTTTAATAATCTCGGTTTATAATCCCCTCTGAAGGTTTCGACCCACACCGGATAACCCTCGAACCCGTCGACGACCGTGTCGATATAACGGTCCAGGTTGCGAAGGGACAAAAAGGTGTCTTCATCAAACCCACTTTTTGTGCAGAATTCTTTAAATTCTTTAATGTAATTGGTAATTTCATTGCTCATTGTGTGCCCTCTATCTTATTGTTACTTAACATTTTAATTATCTCACAAAAGGCATCCTCGGGCAAATACAGATTTTTCGACGGAAACCGTAATGGGAGAAAAACATTTCATTTGACGGCGGATTATTGTATAATATGATATGAATGATTCAATCCGATGTATCAACGGGGGGTATAAGATGTAGGAAGATTACAGCAAACTGGTAGAAGAAGTACAGAAAAAGAATGATATGTTGTCTAAGGCATTGGAGGAGGCCGAGCGGGTCAATATGACCAAGACCGCCTTTCTTTCCAACATGAGCCATGAGATCAGGACACCCATGAACGCCATAATAGGCCTCTATAATATAGCACTTCGTAATCCCGATCTGCCGGATGATACCCGAGAGATTTTAGATAAGATCGGCGGCAGCGCCAAACACTTACTTTCCCTTATTAATGACATACTTGATATGAGCCGGATAGATTCCGGAAGAGTGACCATCAAGCAGGAAGACTTCTCCTTCGGAGACATGTTAGAGCAGGTCAACACCATGATAGAGTCCCAGTGCCAGGATCGGGGGCTTGTTTTCGAGTGCCGGCTTAAGGGCCAGATGGACGACTACTACGTGGGAGATGATATGAAACTGAAGCAGGTTACCATTAACATCTTAGGTAACGCCGTGAAGTTTACGGAAGCTCCCGGCCGGGTCCTCTTCCTTGCGGAGGAAGTGGGAAGAGAGGGTGATACGGTTAAGGTCCGCTTCACCATGAAGGATACGGGTATAGGTATGGATGCCGACTACATCCCCAAGATCTTCGAACCCTTCTCTCAGGAGAATGAAGGACAGAGCAATAAATACGGAAGCACCGGCCTGGGTATGGCCATAACCAAGAATATAGTTGATATGATGAAGGGCACCATAGAAGTGGAGTCAGAAAAGGGAGTGGGCACCACATTTATGGTAACCGTACCCTTAGGCATAAGCTCCAAGAGTAAGGAGAAGGACAAGGCTTCGGAGTCCGATACCCCAACAGCTGCATCGGAATTAGACCTTGCCAACCTTAAGACCATTATTATAGATGACGATGAGACTGCCTGTGAACAGGGAGAACTGGTATTAAAGAAAGTAGGCATATCCGCGGATTACTGCATGAGCGGGGCAGAAGCCTTGGAGAAGATGGACCGGGCCAGAAAAGACGGCGCACCCTATCAGCTTATGCTGGTTGACTGGAAGATGCCGGGTATGGACGGTATAGAGGTGACCAGGAGCCTTCGTGAAAAATATAATGATGATTCCACCACGGTTATCCTTACCACATATAACTGGGACGAGATTATGGAAGAGGCCTTGAAGGCCGGAGTCGACGCCTTTCTTGCCAAGCCTCTTTTTGCAAAGAGCATTAAAAAAGACTTATTGGATATCTTAAAGACCAGAGCGCGGATGAAGAAGAAGCCAGGGGAGAAGGTGTCCTTAAGCGGGCGTCGGGTTCTCCTTGCTGAGGACGTGGAGATTAATGCCCTTATTATGACTCAGATCCTGAATATGAAGGAGATCGAGGCTGATGTGGCGGAGAACGGTAAAGAAGCCTGTGAGCTCTTTGAGAAGCATCCGGCAGGTTACTACGACGTTATCCTTATGGACCAGCGTATGCCGGTGATGGACGGCTTCGAAGCTACTAAGGCCATCCGCAGCATGACCAGGCCTGACGCAGCCACTATCCCCATTGTGGCGCTTACTGCCAACGCCTTTGACGAAGATGTGAAACAGTCTCTGGATGCGGGTATGAATGCCCATCTTACCAAACCAGTGGAGCCGGAGGCCTTATTTAAGACCATAAAAGAAATGATCCAAAGCAAAGGAAGCCTATGAGAGAAAAAAATCCCTGGACCAGTTGGATATTTGTAATAAACACGTTAATAGTGCTGGCTGTTGTGTTATTTGTGGGAATCTATTCTCGAAGAGAGCATGAAGAAGGACTTGCTAGGGAAAGGGAGCAGTTCACTAACCTGATAATCTCGATGGAGAGGATAACCACCAATTATCTTGAGCATGAGCAGCATATATGCAATATCTGGGCCAACTATATCAACGACGAGATCCCTACTCTGGAAGAAGCGATGGAATATGTCCGCCTGACACAGTCCGGCTATGACGAAGGAAGCTCACAGATAGTTTTTCCGGATGATCTGACGATAGCCGGAATATCATCTGAACCCGGGATGACCGGATCGGATTCTTTCGAGGTGTCTTATGCAGGTTATGACATTTTTGATAATATTCATGATCAGGACATCTCATCCTCAATGGTCAGGGTCACCAGGGCGTATACCAATCCTGTCAACGGAGCTTCATCCCTTGCCTTCTACAGGTCAGTTTATATTAATTACAAAGGAGCCCAAAGGAAGGCTCTGCTTCTTAGGGTTGTACCTGTTTCCAGGATCACCAGTAGATGGATACTGCCCACCGAGAAATACGAAGATGCCGAGATATCTCTTATCGACGGTAACGGTAATTATCTTATCAAGGGACCTTCCTTTAAGAACAGTTCATTCCTTGAATTTTACAAGTCATATAATCCGGCGGATTTTACTACCATAAACAATATGGAAAAAGATATTATGTCTGACACGGGCAGCTTCATCATGAATGATGCCCAGAGCAGAAGATGCCTTATAGTTTACCGTCCGGTGGACACATCGGATGGATGGGCTATTCTGGGGTATGTCCCTGTTGACCGGCTTTATACGGACTCCACCGATTGGACTCTCTTGCTGGTGGTAGCCGCTGCCCTGCTGGTGTTGATGATATTTGACGTGGGTGTGCTCCTATCATACAGCCGGAAGCTGGCCAGATCCGTACTTGCAGCGGATTATGCCAACAAGTCAAAGTCGGAGTTTGTCTCCAACATGAGCCACGAGATCAGAACACCCATAACGGCTATTCTTGGTATGAATGAGCTGATCCGGAGAGAATCCGTTAACGAGATCGTTCTCGGATATGCGGCCAATATACAGAATGCTGGAGAGAGCCTTTTGGGCATAATCAGTGATATACTGGATTTCTCCAAGATAGAAGCGGGAAGGATGGAATTCATCCCGAATGATTTCGAACTGGGAGACCTTATCCGGGATCTTCATAACCTTATAAAGTTCCGGGCGGCGGATAAGGGTCTGTCCATAGAGTGGAAGATCGACCCCGAACTACCGGCAGGCCTTAAAGGAGATGAGATTAAGTGCAAGCAGATCATTTCCAATCTTTTGACCAATGCCGTTAAGTATACGGAAGAGGGCGGGGTCACAATAGAGATAAAAACAGCCGGCAGGAGCGATACATGGGTTGATGTCTTAGTGGCTGTTACAGATACGGGAATAGGGATCAAACCGGAAGAGATGGATAAATTGTTCTCTGCATTTGACAGGCTGGACTCCAACAGAACCAGGACTATTGAAGGAACAGGACTGGGACTGTCCATAGTTTCCAGAATGCTGGAGCTGATGGGATCAAAGCTCAAAGTAGAAAGCGTATACGATGAGGGCTCCAGATTCTTCTTTACTCTGAGGCTGGAGATAGTGGAGCCGACGCCTATAGGCCATTACGATCCGGAAGAGATTCAAAACGACATCAGTAACAGAAGCTATCTTTTCCCGGCATTTACAGCGCCTTCCATGAGAGTTCTCATTGTAGACGATACGCCCATGAACCTTCAGGTTATAGAGGGACTGCTTCGCCGGACAGAGATGAAGATAGATACTGCCACCAGCGGCCCGGAGTGTCTGGAGAAGGTGGCAGAGAATGACTACAATATGATCTTTCTGGATTACCGCATGCCCCACATGAACGGTATAGAAACCTTGGAGCATATACAAAGGGATTATCCCGACAGAGTTAAGAATGTGCCCATCATTTCTCTTACTGCCAGTGCAGTCTCGGGGGAACGTGAAAGAATGCTTAAGGCCGGATTTACGGATTATCTGACCAAGCCTATCAATGTGTCCGAGATGGAGAACATGATGATCAAATATCTGCCGCCGGATGCAGTAACTATGCATGAGCACGCCAGTGCCGAGGAGGAAGAAGAGTACAGAAGGGACGAGCTGGACAGACTGCCGGCCGCCTTAAAAGAACTTAAGATTCTTAATATCCAAACAGGACTGGATCATTGTGGAGAAGCAGAGGACTACCTGGATGCTCTGGCGATCTATAAGAAAGCCGTCACCAAAAAAGCCAGCATTATCTGTGCGAACCTGGAAAGCAGAGATTTTGAGTCCTATACACTAAATGTTCATTCATTAAAGAGCACTTCCCTTGCAATAGGAGCAGAAGAGCTCTTTGAGCGGGCCAAGGCTCTGGAGGCAGCAGGTAAGGAGCAGGATATCGAAACCTGTGAGCGGGATACACCGGCACTTATAGATCTTTATACCAAACTGGGAGCGTCACTTAACGAGATTCTTGATGAATAGCGGGAAATCTTATAATCAGGGGGGATATATGATGAACAAAAAAAGAATCGGGATATTTACTGCCATGATGGTAGCGTTTGCGCTGCTTCTCGGAGCCGGATGCGGGCAGCCTTCCGCACCGCCTTCGTCTTCAGCAGGGCAAAAGGAGGGCGGTTTTACTCCGAGTCTGGATACCTCAACAAATTGCAAGATTACCATCGCCGGCAGTTATAAGAACTTTGAAGCCCTGGAGGATGAATTTATCAGGTTTAACAAATATTATCCCAACGTTAAACTGGAGTTCTCCACTCTGGATAGCTACAAAAAGAATATAGAAACCATATTGAAGAGCGATGATGCGCCAAATATATATTTCGTCTACCCCTGGATGTTGGGACGGGATGATTGTAAGAACGCAATGGAATCTGCAGAGAACTTAGAGGATCCGTCACTAAAGATTGATCTGAGCTCTGTCAGAAATGGCCTGCTCTGCAGAAACGAGAAAAATGAGTGTATCATGCTTCCGGTTTTTGATACAACCTATGGAATGCTTGTAAACGAGAAGATTTTTAAAGATAATGGGCTGGATATTCCTACCACTTATGAAGGGCTTCTTGATACTTGTGCAAAGCTTAAGGAAAAAGGATTTAAAACCCCGCTTCTTGCCTATATGCCTGACCATACATATAATCTGTATACCATGTTCTATCCGCATCTTTGCGCGGAACTTGTTAAACAGCCGGGCAGCGTGGAGGCCCTTAACGACCATAAGGAGGGGAGAAGCAAATACCTTAAGAGTACGCTGGAACTCCTGGATTCCTTCTGGAAGGAAAAGATAATCGATCCGGCGGACAGTGAATCCATTTCGGATAATTACAATGCAATGATACTGCGTTTCTTTGAAGGCGATATCCCTATGATGCTGGCCACCGGCGACACAGTATCAGGGACATCAAAGAGAGAGTCCCAGTCGGAAAAATTTTCAAAAGAGCCCTTTACCTACAGCTTCCATCCGGTACCAACCAACTCAACGGGAGGTTATTTCCTTATCATTAACAGTCTGAGCCTGGCAGTTAACAAGAACTGCAAGGATCTTGACATGACAAATGAGTTCATGAGATTTTTGGCGGGCAGGGATGAGCTTAATAACATTTCCAAGATCAAGAGACTTATGACTGTAACTCAGGACCTGGCTCTTGACGGGATATATGAGGCTTTCGGAAAGGTTTCCGCTGAGAATACCCTCTCCTCCATGGAAGTGGGTCTGTCGGATAAGTGTGTTATCGAGTTCAGAGACGCCATGGCCGTCATTACGGAGAAGTCAGGAACCGTGGAGGATGCTTTGAAAAAGTTTTAGTTTGCAATCCCTAATCTTTTCTGCTATCTTATAAATGATATTATCAGGGATGGCAGACGTTAAAATGGAGCACAAAGGATATATCGCAAAAAACATTTACGCTATAATATTCTCTGCAGCGGTTGTTCTTATGATCGCCTTTGTTTTGCTGTCTACAGACGTTTTTCATCATGAAGAGGTGCATGAGGCTTCATTTTCTTCGGGATGGCACTCGGATGCTGCTAACGATATAATCGTGGATGACCTGTCTACTGCTGATTACGGCGGCACCATTACTCTGTATAAGGTCTTGCCGGGAGATTTAACTGATAATGACAGTATCTGTTTTGAATCCAAGAATGTTAATTTAAAGGTATGGATAGATGACCGGGAGGTGTATGAGTTTACCGGTCGGGATAATTTTACGGGAAAAGGCTACGGGGTTGCCTATCATAGTATAGGTCTTTCTTCAGCCCTGTCCGGAAGATCTGTAAAGATTACCTATGATAGCGTATTGCACGAGGCGGCCCCTGGTTTTGTTGCCAGGATGTTTCTGGGCCGGGATGCTGATTATCTGCTGGGCATTGTCTGCAAAAAAACATTTGCCATAGTCTTATCCCTTCTGGTATTATTCTTCGGAATATTTATCATGGTTATCTATTCCGGCATCCAGAATAAAGAAAGGACACCCTTCAGCCTCGCAAGTCTTTCGGGAATCTCTATTATAATGGGCCTGTGGGGGTTTGCTGATACCAATATTATTCAGATTCTTACCGGTTCCGTCTACGCCTGCAGGGTCCTTAATATGGTTCTGCCCTTCATGGTGGGATTTCCCCTGGTGGTCTTCTTTAATTCCCTTACTGAAAAAAGAGATCCTAAGTACGGTAGGATAGCATTTTATGTTTCGGTCTTTTTCGGCTGTGTGATCCTTTTGCTTCGTTACGTGGCGGGAATAGACATGATCTATTCCTTCTTCCCTACAGCTCTGGCCTTCTTTGTTGTTATCCTGGGCATTGTCGCCTGGTTGTTTTTCGATGACAGAAAATATGCTGTTTCAAAGGGAAGACATAAAGGCTTTTTGTTCTATCATTATGCCATCCTATTACTGATGGCAGGCATTTTCCTGGACCTCCTGGGTCATGCATCAAATATGTTTATGAAGGATACCAGCGGGAGATTTACCAGAATCGGAATGGTGGCCTTCATAGGAATCTTTATGACTCACTTTATTCAGTGGTGGTCACAGGATCAGCGTACGGTTAACAGGGACCGGTTTATCAATCAGGCTCTGCATCATTGTATAGCTCCCGACTCTCCGGAGGTCAGTATAAAGAAGCTCCTGGAGTATATGGGCAAGGAGTTTAATGCCGGCAGAACTTATATCTATGAAGATAATCATAACGGAATGTACCACAATACCTATGAGTGGTTTGCGACCGGGATGAATCCCCGAACTCCGGATTTCGTTGATCTTCCCTACAAGGGTCTGGTTGATGAGTTATATGAAGTGTTTAATAAGAAGCAGCGCCTGATAGTTGATGATCCCGATAAATGCGAGGAGCTTAATCCTATTTTGTATCTTATTCTGAATGCAGAGCATATAGATACCTTTGTGGTGGGTCCTTTAGAGATCGGCGGGGAGCTTATAGGATTCTTCGGAGTGGATGATGCTCCCCGGAATGAGCTTACTGAGATATCCGAGATCGTCAGTCTTATTTCATTTTTCTTTTCCCAGCTTGTATCCCGCCGGGATATGCAGCAGCGACTGACTAGCTACAGTTATCACGATCCCCTTACGGGAGTGTACAACCGCCGTGCTTTAAAGGAATTTACGGAGACCGAGTTTGATATGTCGGAACCCTTCGGCTATATTATGTGCGATGCCAATGGACTTAAGAATGTTAATGATACCTTAGGCCATGACGAAGGAGACAAGATGATCGTGGAAATGGCCATCTGTCTTATGGAGGTCTTTGGGAAAAGCAATGTATATCGTCTCGGGGGAGATGAGTTTGTGGCCTTTAGTTTTGAAAAATCCAAAGAGGAATTCGAAAAAAAGGTTAATGATCTGAGAATGAGCATTGCAGAGACAGATTACAGCGCATCTATCGGTTCAGTCTACTGTGCTGGGGGAACCACTGATTTTACCAAGGTTTCAGCTAAAGCCGACGCATTGATGTATATGGAGAAGAAGAAATATTACGAGAAGAACGACCGGAGAAGCCGATAAAAAAGAAAAAGCCGGAGGGGTTAACCCCTCCGGTATCTTATACTGCTGCATCGAAATTCTTACCCTTACCCTGTTCGGATGATGGACTCTTATTGCCGTCCTTGTCGTACTTGATCAGGGTATTGGTAACACCGCCGGATACATATGAACGTCCGCATTCGGGACATATGGACATATGTATGGCTACTGAAGCTCGCAGGACCTTGCCGTTACCCTGGGCTGCCTTCTTATAGGCGTTGGATACGTGCTCGCCTTCGTGGGCACGTACTGCGGCACCGGCCTGGCCCGGATCTAAGTGAGTAGCACTTTTGAAGCTTACCATCTCGTCTGAGCCGTCTTTATACTTGCGGTTCTTACAGGTCTGACATTCACCTTTTTTAACCTGACCTACAGGGGAGTTCTCCTCGGCTATGGCGTCAAGTTCTTTATCTATGGGATTAGTATTTATTAAGGATTGTTTATAGCTTTCAACCGGGGTCATGAAACTATCAATTCTCATTACATCACCTTACATTTCTAAGACCGAACCTTATAACCCACCTTTAGTTTATATATTATATCACATAATTTCCAAATAATCTATCACATTTTATAACCTGACAAAAGGTACGTCCCCCTGTCAGGTTAGATGTGTTCTGCTTCATCGAGGATGGTATAGATGGTTTTGATATGGGTTAGCTGGGATGGGGTGGCGGGGCGGCCGGAGAAATAGTATTCTGCTTCCGGGGTGTCATCAGGGTTGGATGAGACCTTGGGTAGCTTTCGTATAAGCTGAGCCACGGTGCCTTCGATGCCGTCAACGAAAGCGATAGTATCCGGAATACTGCTTCTCAAAGCTTTTTTAAAGAAGTTAAAGTGGGTGCAGCCAAGCACCAGGGAAGAGTACTTACTCAGGTCGGTGTCCGATAATTGCCTGCGGATATAATCCTGTACTTCTTCGCCGTCATATACTCCCCTTTCCGCAAAGCGTACCAGGTCCGGCATGGGGATCATATCCACCAGGTGTTGAGAATCCACCCGCTCCAGCAGGTATTTGAGTTTATCCCCTTTTACGGTTACGGGAGTAGCCATCACCAGGGTGCGGCCTTCGGGGTACTCCTCCCTGGCCTTTTTTACAGCAGGCTCCATGCCGATGATGGGAAGGTCATATCTGGCCCGAAGGTCCTTAATAGCCACGCTGGTGGCAGTATTACATGCCACCACCACGGCGTCCACATTCTTTTCAGTAAGGAAACGCATAACATTCCCTACGATATCGAGAATAACCTCTTTGGGCTTCTCTCCATAGGGAACGTTATCTGTGTCCGCATAATATATAAATCTTGCATCCGGCAATTCCCGGAGGGCTCTGTGCAGCACGCTTAAGCCCCCGATACCGGAATCAAATATACCTATTCTCATTTATACGTATTTAACGAGTTCGTTAAGCTCCTCTACTCTATCGTTAAGCTCCGTAATGGCAGCCAGGATCTCCTCTATACGGCCGGCCTGGGTGGTAAAGGTCTCATTTGACAGGGAAACCTGTTCCTGAACTTCACGGCTGGCAGTAGACAGAGTCTCCAACTGCTCAGTACTCTTTTTAACGGAATCGGTGGTGGAGACTGACATCTTCTCAATCTCCTGGGCCACAACCGCAAACCCCCGTCCCAGATCTCCTGCCCTGGCAGCCTCGATGGAAGCGTTAAGGCCTAAAAGTCTGGTCTGGGTGGACACATCCTGGATAAAGGAAAGAATCTCAGTGGTGGAGTCCGCAGCTTCAACGGTTTTATTGGTGCTGTCCAAGATCTCATTGTTGGAAACCACCATATCCTGCAGGGCATCTGCCATAACCTTGGTAACGCCGGTGATACGCTCCATGTCTTCGTCCAGAGTAGTGCAGATCTGGGCGAATTCCTCGCTCTTGGCGATATTCTTGGCCATCATGAGGCATCCTACTACCTGTCCGTCTTCCTTAATGGGGATGGCATAGGACTTAAAGGGGAACCCGTATACAGTGGCGGGAACCTTACGGCAGCAGAATTCACCTGTGGATAATGCAACATATGCGGCACCCCCCTTGGGAACCTCAAGCCCCAGTTCGGATTTGATATTTAAAGTTCCTTCTCCCCTGTTGAAGAGATATTTTGTCTTATCAGTCACTGCAAATGAAACATCATCGTCAAAAAGATCATAAAGGAAGGGGATGATATTAATGACTTTTTGCAATGTAGGTGATTCGGGTTTAATGTAATCTTCCATAATAGTATCTCCTTTTTTCCTTTATCCTATATATTCTGAGCCAGATTATTAAGCCTGGTCATGCTTTCATTGAGCTCGTTGATGGTATTGATAATCTCATCAATACGCTCGGCCTGAGAAGCAAATGCTTCATTTGAGAGTTTAACCTGTTTTAAAACATTCTTGCTGGCTCCGGTGAGGGTGGAGAGCTGTCCGGAACTCTTCTTAACCGAATCCGTGGTGGACTGGGACATCTTCTCTATCTCCTGAGCAACAACGGCAAAGCCTTTGCCGGCTTCTCCGGCCCTGGCAGCCTCGATGGAGGCGTTAAGACCTAAAAGTCTGGTCTGAGTTGAGATGTTCTGAATAAATGATAATACTTCTGAAGTGGAATCTGCAGCTTCAACAGTCTTATTGGTAATCTCAAGAATATGGTCGTTAGCTTCCAGCATCTCCTTCATGGTGTCGCTCATTTCGTGAATAACGGAATGAATCTGGGAGAGACGTTCAGCCAAAGCGGCACATGTCTCTGCGAATCTTACATGGGCAGTCTGACTTTTTGCAAGGCTGATACAGCCCACTACCTTGCCTTCATCCTTAACGGGAACGGCATATGATTTAAAAACAAGACCATAGAGTTCTTTGGGAACAACTTTAGACTGGGACTGGCCTGTGGAGAGTGCTACTCCGGCAGCACCCTGCTTGGGAACGGGAATGCCTAAGTCGTGCTCTATGACCATCTCCCCCTGACCACGGTTCATAAGGAATTTCTCGGTATCGCATACCGAAAAAGAAACGTCCTCGTCAAAGAGGTCGTATAAAAGCGGCAGAACATCCAATGCGTCCTGAAGCAGCTGATTATCAGCAGGTATAAAACCTTCCATATTTATAACCCCCTCATTTTTTATTAATAATTCCTTATTGTATATCATCATAATTATCTGATATTAGCTATTAAAAGTCAAATGAATTCGCTTAATTGACAAATGCTTTTTTGTCAACTAGAATATGAAGAAATGCTAATAACACAAGGACAATGAGGAGTGCAAAAGATGGCTAAGGATAAGAAGATGGTTGAGGCGATAACTTCGAGAGAAGAAGACTTCGCCCAATGGTATACGGACGTTGTTAAGAAGGCGGAACTTATAGAATATTCCAGCGTTAAGGGCTGTATGGTAATCAAACCTGCAGGATATGCCCTGTGGGAGAATATTCAAAAGGAAGTTGACCGCAGATTTAAGGAGACAGGAGTAGAGAATGTTTACATGCCCCTGTTTATTCCGGAGAGCCTTCTTCAGAAGGAGAAGGACCATGTTGAAGGCTTTGCCCCTGAGGTTGCATGGGTTACCAAGGGAGGACTTAATGATCTGGAAGAGAAGCTTTGCGTTCGTCCCACTTCAGAAACATTGTTCTGTGATTTCTATAAGAATGACATACAGTCCCACAGAGACCTGCCTAAGGTATATAACCAGTGGTGTTCTGTAGTCAGATGGGAGAAGGAGACCAGACCCTTCCTTCGTTCTAGAGAATTCTTATGGCAGGAGGGGCATACAGCTCATGCCACGGCAGAGGAAGCGCAGGAGAGAACCATTCAGATGCTTAATGTTTACGCAGACTTCTGTGAAGAGGTTCTGGCCATTCCCGTTATAAAGGGACAGAAGACAGAGAAAGAAAGATTTGCGGGAGCTAAAGCTACATATACCATAGAAGCCCTGATGCACGACGGTAAGGCATTACAGTCCGGTACCAGCCACAACTTCGGTGACGGATTTGCCAGAGCCTTCGGCATCCAGTACACGGATAAGAATAATACCCTCCAGTATGTTCATCAGACATCCTGGGGCCTCTCCACCAGGATCATCGGTGCCATTATCATGGTTCACGGTGATGACTCAGGACTCGTGCTTCCGCCTAAGATTGCACCGGTTCAGGTTGATATCATCCCCATCCAGCAGCAGAAGGAAGGAGTGCTGGAGAAGGCAAATGAATTAAAGAACCGCCTTAAGGGACGGTTCACGGTGAAGATCGATGACGCCGACAAGTCTCCGGGATGGAAGTTCGCTGAGCAGGAGATGAGAGGTATCCCGGTTCGTATCGAGATCGGACCTAAGGATATCGAACAGGGTCAGTGCGTTATCGTAAGAAGGGATACAAGAGACAAGTACACGGTAGCTCTTGATGCGGTTGAGGATGAACTTGTGAAGATCTTAGATACCATGCAGAAAGAGATGTATGAGAGAGCTCTTAAGCATAGAGATTCCCATGTAAATGATGCAAGGACTTACGATGAATTTAAAGATATTATAGAGAATAAACCGGGCTTTGTACGTGCCATGTGGTGTGAAAGCCTTGACTGCGAACTTAAGATCAAGGAAGATACCACGGCTACATCCAGATGTATTCCCTTTGTTCAGGAGAAGATATCGGATGTCTGCGTATGCTGCGGCAAGCCTGCTACTAAGATGGTTTACTGGGGAAAGGCATATTGAGAATTACTTTACCACGAGATGTCAGTAAAATAATAAGCGCTCTGGAGGACCACGGCTATGAGGCATTTGCCGTGGGCGGATGCGTGCGGGACGTTCTTCTGGGAAGAGAACCGGAAGACTGGGATATTACCACTTCTGCCAAACCTGAAGAGGTTAAGGCTATATACTCCAGAACCATTGATACGGGCATCGAGCACGGTACCGTTAAGGTTATGCTGGGAAAGAACGGCTATGAGGTTACCACCTATCGTATAGACGGCAAATACAGTGATAACCGGCATCCTGACAGGGTGGAGTTTACTGCCAGCCTGGAAGAAGATTTAAAGCGCCGGGATTTTACCATTAATGCCATGGCCTATAACGATTCCAGGGGGCTTATTGATCTCTTTGGCGGAATGGATGATCTTAAGGCTAAGATCATCAGATGCGTGGGTGATCCCCGTGAACGGTTTAAGGAAGATGCATTGCGTATGTTTCGGGCGGTGCGGTTCTCAGCACAGCTTGGCTTTGATATTGAAGATAAGACCGCAGATGCCGTAATGGACCTTCATGATAATCTTAAGACCATCAGCGTGGAACGGATTCAGACGGAGCTTGTTAAGCTTATCACCTCCGATAATCCTCGGAAGATAGTTGACTGCTATCATCTTGGCATAACAGCGGCGGTATTGCCGGAGTTTGATGCCATGATGCTTACTCCCCAGCACCACATACACCACATTTACAATGTGGGTGAACATACTGTTAAAGTGATGGAGAATGTGGCTCCTACCAAGGTTATGAGGCTTACGGCCCTTCTTCATGATATATCCAAGCCCGAGACCATTACCAGAGACGAGAAGGGAGATACCCATTTTAAAGGCCATCCCGAACTGGGGGCAGAGAAAGCAGGGGAGATCCTTCGTCGTTTGAAATTTGACAATGATACCATTCATAAGGTAAAGACCCTTATAAAGTGGCATGATGTGCGGCCTGAGGCTGAGACTGTGAATATCAGAAAGATCCTTAACAAGATAGGGGAGGAGCTTTTTCCTATGCTCCTTGATATCAAATACGGGGATATTATGGGCCAGAGCGACTATATGAGAGAAGAGAAGCTGGTAGTCTTAGAGGAGTACAAAAGATGCTTTGAAGAGATTATCTCCGGGAAGCAGTGCTTCACCATTAAGGATCTGGCAGTAGACGGCCACGATCTTATGGAACTTGGGATCCCTGCAGGAGTGGAGATAGGAAAGAAGCTAAACGGCCTTCTCTCCATAGTTCTGGATGATCCGGAGAAGAACAAAAAAGAGGTACTTCTTTCTTATGTAAAGAAGGATATGAACTGATCAGATTTGGGAGATGGTGATACCATGAATATCAGGAAACATCATTTTCAAGTAAATAAAAAGACAGTAGCTGGGACTTTCTTGCTGCTGTTTTTGTGCTTATGCGCCTTTGGATGTCAGAAAAAAAGCGACCCGGGCTCATCATCCATTCAGGGATATTTTCAGATGAACAGCAGGGAGGAGATGTACATATTCCAGAGCGCGGACAAGGATAACGGGGTCCTTAAAATGATCAACATCAGTACGGGAGACGAGATGTCTTTTAAATATTCCAGCAGAACGGAAGTTGTTACCTTTTCGGGAGAATCCACGGTAGTGGACCGGCTGGAATGCGGAGAGCTGGTTAATGTGGTCTACAGCCTTAATGACAATATCTTAAACTACGTTCACGTGGCCAAGGACCGCTGGGAAGTGGATACTATAGGCAAATACCTTACCCGTCAGCCGGACATGGGTGGGATTAAGGTAGAGGATAATTATTATAGATTAAACTCCTACTACTGCATCTACTCCAACGGTAACAAGATAGACATGGACAGCATCGTTGAAAATGACCGCATCAAGGTCCGGGGAGTGGGGAACATAGCTTACACCATTACCGTTACCGGAGGGCATGGCACCTTAAGGCTTAAGAACGGCCACTCTTATTCCGGAGGATGGATAGAGATCGGAAAACTCATCTCCAAGATCTCCGACGGTATGATAATCGATGTACCCGAGGGAGAATACCATGTGGTACTTACCAAGAACGGCACCAGGGGAGAGACGGATATTAATATAGGACGGGATTCCGAGAACGTTATAGACTGTAAGGAACTGAAGGAAACCAAGGCGAAGACGGGAGTGGTTAATTTTAATGTTACTCCCAGGGAAGCGAGCATATATATAAACGGGGCCAAGCTGTCTTCAAATGAGCCGGTGGAACTGACACACGGACAGTATTATTTCGTTATAAAGGCAGACGGATATGAGACTTACGGGGGAACCATGATACTTAAAGGAGCCCAGGCCAATGTAACCGTTAACCTGGAGCGGGCAGGAAGTGGCAGCTCCTCAAGCTCCGCTTCAAAATCCGCAGCGACAGGGGGAACAAGCAACAACAGCGGGCTGAGCAACACCGGATCGAGTTCAAGCTCCACGACTGATTCTTCCGCATACAAACAATCTGTGGTACAATCAATCAAGGACAAGTACAGTATAGATAGTTTAAGCATATGGAATTCTTTAAACAATAATTCTAATTAAAGATATGTAAAAGACAAACTTGTCGTTCCGAGCAAATGCGAGGAATCTTAATAATAAAGAAGGGATGGTAATTTTTATGGATTACAAGGAAAACTATAAGAGCTGGCTGGAGGGATCCTGCTTTGACGAGAAGACAAAGGAAGAACTCAGAGCTATATCGGGGGATGACAATGAGATCAAGGAGCGTTTTTACACGGAATTGAAGTTCGGTACCGCAGGACTTCGGGGAATCATCGGAGCCGGTACCAACCGTATGAACATATACACCGTAAGAAAAGCCACCCAGGGTCTGGCGGACTACATTATCTCGGTAGGAGCCCAGAAGAAGGGAGTTGCCATAGCTTACGACTCCAGACATATGTCACCGGAGTTTGCCGAGGAAACAGCTCTCTGCCTGGCTGCCAACGGCATTAAGGCTTATGTGTTTGAATCACTTCGCCCTACGCCGGAGCTTTCATTTGCGGTAAGACACTTAGGATGTACTGCAGGAGTTAACATCACTGCCAGCCACAATCCTTCTGAGTATAACGGATATAAGGTTTACTGGGAGGACGGCGCCCAGATCACGCCTCCCCACGATACGGGAATCATGGATAAGGTTCTGGCCCGGACGGACTTTGCCACGTTAAAGACTATGCCGAAGGCTGAGGCTGAGAAAGCCGGACTTTTCATTACCATAGGAAAAGAAGTAGACGACGCATATATCGCGGAACTTAAGAAGCAGATTAAGTGCCAGGATGCCATTGATAAATACGGCAAGGACATTAAGATTGTATATACACCCCTTCACGGCACCGGTAATATTCCCGTTCGCCGGGTATTAAAAGAGATAGGCTTTGAAAATGTTTATGTGGTTCCGGAGCAGGAGCTTCCCGACGGCGATTTCCCCACTGTAGGGTATCCTAATCCCGAGACTGAGAAAGCCTTTGAACTGGGACTTAAGCTGGCTAAAGAAAAGGATGCGGATCTGGTGCTTGCTACCGACCCGGATGCGGACCGTCTCGGGGTATATGTAAGAAACAAGGAGGGAGAATACATCTCCCTTACAGGTAATATGTCGGGCTGCTTCCTTGGAGAATATGAGATAGCAAGGACTAAGGAACAGAAGGGACTTCCCTCCGACGGGGCACTTATTAAGAGTATCGTTTCTTCAAATATGTCCCGTGCCATTGCCGATTACTACGGAATAGAACTTGTGGAGGTTCTCACCGGATTTAAGTATATCGGCAGAAAGATGCTTGAATTCGAGCAAAAGGGCAAGGGAACATACCTTTTCGGATTTGAAGAAAGCTACGGCTGCCTTATCGGAACCTATGCAAGAGATAAGGATGCCGTTGTGGCAAGTATGGCATTATGTGAGGCAGCAGCATTCTACAAGGGAAAGGGAATGACTCTCTGGGATGCCATGATCGAGATGTATGAGAGATACGGATACTACAGGGAAGACGTTGTATCCATTACCTTAAAGGGTATAGAAGGCGCTGCCAAGATCAAGGAGACCATGGAGAACTTAAGAAATGCCGCTCCTTCCGAGATAGGAGGATATCCGGTTCTCGATGTAAGGGATTACAAGAAGAAGGTTATTACCGACTCCAAGTCCGGGGAGACCAAGCCTACGGGACTTCCTGAGTCTGACGTGCTTTATTATGACCTGCCGGAGAATTCATGGGTATGTGTAAGACCCTCGGGAACTGAGCCCAAGATCAAGGTATACTTTGGAATTAAGGCGGATTCACTGGAGAAGTCCGTGGAGGAATCCAAAAAATTGGGAGAATGTGCGGTAAAAATGCTGGGGCTTGAATAAAAAATGCCAAATTTCGGCGAAAAATGAGGATTTTTTCTTGACAAACATATATGAAACGGTTATAAATGTATTTAAAGGTAGTTAAAAACTAAGACCTTTATAAAATTGGTAGTTCCATAGGAGGAAATTATTATGAACAAAGCAGAGTTAGTTGCAGCAATGGCTGACAAGGCAGGACTTTCAAAGAAGGACACAGAGAAGGCTCTTAAGGCTTTCACAGATGTTGTAGCTGCACAGTTAAAGAAAGGTAACAAGATCGCATTAGTTGGATTCGGAACTTTTGAAGTAGCTAAGAGAGCTGCTAGAACAGGACGTAATCCTCAGTCAGGCAAGGAGATCAAGATCCCTGCTTCTAAGGCACCTAAGTTCAGAGCTGGTAAGGCTTTAAAGGACATTGTTAACAAATAAGTTATCAAGATGAAACTTGAAGGATGCTGCTAATGCAGCATCCTTTTTTTCGCGATGACGAGGTTTATTATTATGAGATTGGATAAATATTTAAAAGTATCAAGATTAATAAAGAGAAGAACAGTGGCTAACGAAGCCTGTGATGCAGGCAGAGTCTCCATTAACGGCAAGCCTGCCAAAGCTTCGGCTAATGTTAAAGAAGGCGATATCTTAGAGATTGCCTTCGGAACCAAGACGGTAAAGGCCCAGATCCTTACGGTTGCTGAGACCGTAAAAAAAGAAGAAGCTAAAGAAATGTATAAACTTTTATAAAAAATGGTCCGAAATAATATAAGGAGTCTATTTATGCACAGGAAAAATCTAAAGATAATTTAATTTTTCCTTGCATATGTTCCAAATATTGAGTATTATTGATATAGAAGCTTATATGGGGTGGTATAAGTGGCGCGTGCAGCCAAAAGTCGTCAGAACAGAAAATCCATGATATACATCTCAGGCATACTTGTTATTATGCTTACGGTGCTTTTAATACTCAGCCTTCGTCTGAATTCTCAGCGGAAGGCTCTTTTGGATGAAGTTAATGTTCAGGAGAATAAGAGGCAGGAAGAGATAGCGCGGGCAGAGGAGATCGAGAGGTTTGCCGGCAGCACCAACTCCAGAGATTTTATAGAGCAGACGGCTAAGGAGAAACTGGGACTTCTTTATGCAAATGAGATAGTATTCAAGAAAGAGAAATGAAAATAAATGACCTACTTGGAGCGGGTTGAGGATTATATAAAGAAGAATATAGGTGTCTTAAAAGACAGTAAGGTAGCAGTGGGCGTATCCGGAGGAGCAGATTCGGTATGCCTTCTTCTTATGTTATCGGAACTTAAGGAGAGACTGGGCTTTACCCTCTGCGCAGTGAATGTGGAGCACGGCATCAGAGGAGAGGAAAGTATAGATGATTCCGCCTTTGTGGAGGACTTGTGCAAAGATATGGGTATCCCCTGCTTCAGGTACAATGCGGATGTTCCTGCCCTGGCCAAAGAAGAGCGCATTTCCATGGAGGAGGCTGCAAGAGAGGCCAGGTACCGGGCCTTTGAAGAGGCAGTAAAGGAACATGGTATCGATCTCGTCGCCCTGGCTCATCATGGGGAAGATAACGCAGAGACGGTTATTTTCAATATGGCCAGAGGCACGTCCCTAAGCGGACTTGCCGGGATACGGCCGGTAAGAGACTTTTATATCCGCCCCCTTTTATGTCTGTCCAGGAGTGAGATAGAAGACTTCCTTGCACAGAAGGGACAGAGCTTCAGGACGGATTCTTCCAATCTTTCCATGGAGTATACAAGAAACAGGATCAGAAAGGATATTATCCCCCTGTTAAAAGAGATTAATCCCCGGGCAGTGGACCACATCCGGGAGATGAGCAGGGATCTTTCTGAGGCAGTTGACTTCCTGGAGGATTACGCGGCAGACAGGCTGGACCTTCTGTCAAAGAAAGAAGAGGATTGTTTAAGGATAGACATCCCCCTTTTGGAAAAGGAAAAGGATTTTTTAATAAGACAGATAATACGCCGGGCTCTGGCCACAGTTTCGGGAGGAGCCAGGGATATAGGAAGGATCCATGTAAATGATACATATGATCTGATAAAGGGACCCACGGGGAAGAGTCTGGATCTTTCCATGGGCCTTAAGGCTGAAAAAGAATATGACACTCTTATAATAAGAAAGAGTAATGAAGATGACGGTACCGGAGATCTTTCATTTGTAAGGAAGGTGGAAGTGCCGGGGCTCACAAAGGCAGGAAACATAACGGTAAGCACATCATTTGTTTCGAAAGAGACCGTAAAAATTGAGAAAAAAACCTACACTAAGTTGATTGACTATGATAAAATTAAGGGTGGTTTGTTTTTGAGACATCGCCGAAGCGGTGATATATTGGTTATAAATGAAGCCGGCGGACGCATGTCTCTGAAGGATTATTTTATAAACGAGAAGATTCCGGTGAGCCTTCGGGATAAGATATGGCTGGTCTGTGATGAGGACCGGGTGATATGGGTGGTCGGATACCGCCTGTCAGAAGCTTTTAAGATAAGAGAGACCACCGGGAAGGTTCTGCAGTTGGATTTTACGGAGGATAAGGATGGCAGACAAGATTGATGTCCTCATTTCCGAGGAAGAATTGGATAAAAGGATAAGGGAACTGGGTGAGCAGATAAGCCGTGATTACGCAGGCAAGACCCTTCACCTTGTGTGCGTATTAAAGGGCGGAGCATTCTTTACCACGGAACTGGCCAAGAGGATTTCCATTCCCGTTACCTTCGATTTTATGTCCTGCTCCAGTTACGGAAGCGGCACCACATCCAGCGGTATCGTTAAGATCGTTAAGGACCTGGATGAGACCATAGAAGGAAGAGACGTGCTGGTGGTGGAGGACATTATTGACTCGGGCAAGACTTTGAGTTACCTTATGCCTATGCTTTCCCAGAGGAATCCCGCCAGTCTGAAGCTGTGCACCCTGCTTGACAAGCCGGAGCGAAGAGTGGTGGATGTAAAGGTGGACTATACCGCCTTCCGTGTTCCTGATGTTTTTATCGTGGGATACGGACTGGATTATGATCAGAAATACAGGAATCTCCCCTATATCGGGGCGATTCGGCCGGAATAAAACAGCTGATATTCCGAACATTATGTGAGGAATCTTAATAAGGAGGATATAAGTTGGATAAGAAATACAGAAGCTACGGTTTTTACGTGGCCCTGGTGATTCTTGTAATGATGGCGTGGTACTTCCTGGAGAATGGAACCAAGACTACTACCACATATTACTATCCCCAGTTTTTACAGGACGTCAAGGACGGTAAAGTCGTATCAGCAGTGATCAATCTCAATGAACAGACCCCTACGGGTGTGGTCTCCGTGGTTCTTAACAATAAAGAAGAGAAGCAGATCGCGGTTCCCGATGTTAACGAGATTATCACCCTAATGAGGGAGAACAATATTTCAAATTTGGATATAAAGGACGTACCCAAGAAGAACTGGGTTATGACTCTTCTGCCCTATTTGCTGGGATTCGGAGCCCTGTTTATCTTCTGGGTTCTCATAAGCGGACAGTCAGCGGGAGGGGGCGGCAATACCCGGATGATGAATTTCGGTAAGAGCCGTGCCACTATGATAGACCCCTCCAAGAAGGATATTACCTTTAAGAATGTAGCGGGTCTTGCAGAGGAGAAAGAGGAACTGGAGGAGATAGTTGATTTCCTTAAGAATCCCAAGAAATACACGGATGTGGGAGCCCGTATCCCCAAGGGTGTGCTTCTGGTAGGCCCTCCGGGAACAGGTAAGACCCTGCTGGCTAAGGCTATAGCCGGTGAGGCAGAAGTTCCTTTCTTCAGCATATCAGGTTCGGACTTCGTGGAAATGTTCGTAGGTGTGGGCGCATCAAGAGTAAGGGATCTTTTTACCGATGCCAAGAAGAATGCCCCCTGTATCGTATTTATAGATGAGATCGATGCCGTTGCCAGACGAAGGGGAACAGGTATGGGAGGCGGCCACGATGAACGTGAGCAGACTCTTAACCAGCTCCTGGTTGAGATGGACGGTTTCGGAGTAAATGAAGGAATTATCGTTATGGCTGCCACCAACAGGGTGGACATACTTGATCCGGCTATTATGCGTCCCGGCCGTTTTGACCGTAAGGTAGGTGTGGGAGCTCCTGATGTTAAGGGCCGTGAAGAGATACTGCGGGTTCATTCCAAGGACAAGCCCCTTGCAGAAGATGTGGACCTGGAGCAGATCGCCAGAACCACTGCAGGATTCACCGGAGCAGACCTTGAGAACCTGCTTAATGAGGCGGCTATTATAGCTGCTAAGGAAGACAGGCTCTTTATCAAACATGCCGATATTAACCGGGCCTTCGTCAAGGTAGGTATCGGTGCTGAGAAACGAAGCAAGGTTATCAGCGATAAAGAGAAACGTATCACTGCATATCATGAGGCGGGACACGCCATACTCTTCCACCTCCTGCCGGATGTGGGACCTGTATATACCATCTCCATTATTCCTACGGGAATGGGTGCGGCAGGATATACCATGCCCCTTCCGGAGAAGGATGAGATGTTTAATACCAAGGGTAAGATGCTTCAGAACATTGTGGTAGACTTAGGGGGAAGAGCTGCGGAGGAGATCGTCTTCGACGACATTACCACAGGGGCTTCCCAGGATATTAAGCAGGCTACCAAGCTGGCCAGGGACATGGTTGTTAAATACGGTATGTCAGACAGACTGGGTCTGGTTAATTATGATAACGATGAGAATGAAGTATTTATCGGAAGGGACCTGGCTCATGCCAGAAGATACGGCGAGAAGATCCAGGCGGAGATAGACGAGGCCGTTAAGGAGATTATCGATAAGTGCTATAACGAGGCTTTGTCTAAGATCCGTGAGCATGAAGACGTATTAAATAAGTGCGCGGAGCTCCTTCTTGAGAAGGAAAAGATTACGAGAGATGAGTTTGAGGCACTCTTCGCATAGTTGAAAGGAAAACTCTTTTTTTGAATATAGCACAAGGGATTTTGGGCGGTTTAGTAAATGTGCACAATTTTTTTAGATTTTATTCATTTTTTTTGTGTTGACATTTGTGAATCCATTTGATAATATAACAATCGTAAAAACTCCCCCCAATTTTATAGTTTTTACTACCCCCATAAAATTGGAAATACCTTCTCCTTAAAGGGCAGCGTCAGCTGCCCTTTATGCTATATGCACAATGTAAAAGTTTTACATTTTTATTCTAGTGACGTTCGCATAATATATATTATGCTCACTGTCGCCGGAAGAATAGAGATTAATCAGTCCTTGATGTTTGTATAGTGTTATGCTATAATTTCCAAGGTACGCGTTAAGTCGTTCTGGATTGCTTCGCAATCCTTAGCGCTAAGGCATCCGTCGCCTGCGGCGACACCTTAGCACAAAGGGCGGATTCCCGAGTGGCCAAAGGGGGCAGACTGTAAATCTGTTGGCGACGCCTTCGAAGGTTCGAATCCTTCTCCGCCCAGTTCATTTTAGTAGAGGTCAAAAGGTCATGGCATTATGATGGCTTCTTGGCCTGTATTTTTATAAGTGAAGATGAGATGGGTTTTTAGTTTAATAATATGATAAGAAACTGAGTATAGAGAAAAAGAGGATTTATTATTATGAAGTTAGTAGAAAAATTATTCGGAACTCACAGTGAGCGTGAACTTAAGGTTATCTACCCCATAGTTGACAAGGTAGAGGCTTTAAGACCTCAGATGGTTGAGCTGTCCGATGAAGCTTTGAAGGCTAAGACAGGAGAGTTTAAGGATAGGCTTGCTCAGGGAGAGACATTGGATGATATCCTTCCTGAGGCATTTGCCACAGTAAGGGAGGCAGCCCGCCGTGTTCTTAATATGGAGCACTACAGAGTCCAGATCATCGGTGGAATTATCCTTCATCAGGGCCGTATCGCTGAGATGAAGACCGGTGAAGGTAAGACCCTGGTTTCTACCCTTCCGGCATACCTTAATGCCCTGGAAGGCAAGGGCGTTCACATCGTTACGGTTAATGACTATCTGGCAAAGCGTGATGCCGAGTGGATGGGAGCCGTACATGAATTCCTGGGACTCAAAGTTGGAGTAGTTCTTAACTCCATGACTCCAGAGGAGCGCCAGGAAGCTTATAACTGTGATATTACTTACATTACCAATAATGAGGACGGATTTGATTACCTGAGAGACAACATGGTTATCCGTAAGGAAGACATGGTACAGCGTTCTCTCCATTACGCCATCATCGACGAGGTGGACTCCGTTCTTATCGATGAGGCCAGAACACCTCTTATCATTTCCGGCCAGTCCAGCAAATCCACCAAGCTTTACGAGATGTGCGATGTGCTGGCCAGACAGCTGCGCCGAGGTGAGGCCAGTGCCGAATTCTCCAAGATGAATGCCATTATGGGTGAGGAGATCGAGGAGACCGGAGACTTCATTGTAAATGAGAAGGATAAGGTAGTTAACCTGACTGCAGAAGGTGTAACCAAGGTTGAGCAGTTCTTCAGAATTGATAACCTGGCTGATCCGGAGAACTTAGAGATCCAGCATAACATTATTCTTGCCCTCCGTGCCCACAACCTTATGCACAGAGATCAGGATTATGTGGTAAAGGACGATCAGGTTCTTATCGTAGATGAATTTACGGGACGTATCATGCCGGGAAGACGTTATTCCGACGGTCTTCACCAGGCTATTGAAGCAAAAGAGCACGTTAAGGTTATGCGTGAGAGCAAGACCTTAGCTACCATCACCTTCCAGAACTTCTTTAATAAATATGAGAAGAAGGCAGGTATGACAGGTACCGCCCTTACCGAGGAAGGGGAGTTTCGAGATATCTACGGAATGGACGTTGTGGAGATCCCCACAAATGTTCCCGTTATCAGAGTAGACCATGAGGACTCCGTATATAAGACCAAGAGAGAGAAATTACATGCCGTAGTCCAGTCCGTAAGGGAAGCTTACGACAGAGGACAGCCGGTTCTGGTAGGTACCATTAATATCGATATGTCTGAGGAGATCAGCGGACTTCTTAAAAAAGAAGGTATTCCCCACAACGTGCTGAATGCTAAGTTCCATGAGAGAGAAGCCGAGATCGTGGCAGACGCCGGAAGACACGGGGCAGTTACCATCGCCACCAACATGGCAGGTCGTGGTACCGATATTAAGCTTGATGAGGAGGCCAAGGCAGCAGGCGGTCTTCGGATCATAGGTACTGAGCGTCACGAGTCAAGACGTATTGATAACCAGCTGCGTGGACGTTCCGGTCGTCAGGGAGACCCGGGTGAGTCCAAGTTCTACATTTCTCTGGAAGATGATCTTATGAGATTATTCGGTTCAGAGAGACTTATGGCAGCATTTAATACACTGGGTGTTCCGGAGAATGAGGAGATCCAGCATAAGATGCTCTCCAATGCCATCGAGAAGGCACAGGAGAAGATTGAGGGTAATAACTTCGGTATCAGAAAGCATTTGCTTGAGTATGACCAGGTTATGAACGAGCAGCGTGAGATCATTTACGCTGAAAGAAAGAGAGTCTTAAACGGCGAAAGCATGAGAGACTCCGTTATGAAGATGATCCGTGACACCGTTGCTTCCTATGTAGGCATGGTGGCACATGATGATGTTTCAAAAGACGAGTGGGATCTTAACGAGCTGAATATGCTCCTCTTTAATACCTTTGGGGCTATGTTTAATGTTAATGCCGATATGGTATCCGGATTAAAGACCGATGATCTTGCAGATGTCATTGCGGATAAAGCGGTGGAGCTGTATGAGATAAAGGAAAAAGACTTCCCACAGGAAGAGCTTATCCGTGAGGCAGAGCGTGTAATCCTCCTTCGTGTAATCGATACCAAGTGGATGGATCACATCGATGATATGGATCAGCTTCGTCAGGGAATCGGCCTTGCAGCTTACGGACAGAAAGATCCCCTTGTTGAATACAGGATGAACGGTTTCGGAATGTTCGACGAGATGACGGCCAATATCCAGGAGGATACCGTAAGAATCCTCTTCCACCTCCAGATAGAGCAGAGGGTTGAGCGTAAGGAAGTGGCTAAGGTTACGGGAACCAACCAGGATGACAGCGCAGTTAAAGCACCTAAGCGCCGCGAGGACAAGAAGGTGGGACGTAACGATCCCTGCCCCTGCGGCTCAGGAAAGAAATATAAGTTCTGTTGTGGTAGGAAAAATGCATAAAATACTCATAGGTCTCTCCGGCGGGGTGGATTCCGCCGTGGCAGCCCTCCTTCTGAAAGACCAAGGCTTTGATGTAGTAGGAGTGACGCTGCGGACATGGGAGTCAGATACCGGTGAGGAGAGCAGATGTTGTGAAATTGAAGATGCGAGAGGCATAGCGGGGATACTTGGTATCCCCTTTTATGCATTTAATTGTACTTTTGACTTTAAGGAAAAAGTGGTCACTCCCTTTGTGGATTCCTACATTAAGGGCATGACCCCCAATCCCTGCATAGAGTGCAATCCTTATATAAAGTGGGAGAAGATGATGTATTACATGCAGGTCTTAGGCTGTGACGGCATAGCCACAGGACATTATGCAAGGCTTGTAACCACACCGGAAGGAAGATACACGGTAAAGAGGGCGGCATTCGCGAAAAAGGACCAGACCTATATGCTCTATAAACTGACCCAGGACCAATTGTCCAAGACCGTCATGCCCCTGGGAGAATACTCTAAGGATAAGGTAAGGGAGATAGCGAAAGAGGCGGGGATTCCTGTGGCGGATAAGCCGGACTCCCAGGAGATCTGCTTTATCCCTGACGATGACCACGGAAGATTTATAAGGGAATTCTGCGGCGGAGACTGCCCCGGCGAAGGTAATTTCGTGGATGATGAGGGGAATATCCTGGGGACCCACAAGGGCATCATTAACTATACCATAGGACAGAGAAAGGGCTTAGGCATAGCCTTCGGTCATCCCATGTTTGTTAAAAGGATAGATCCGGACCGAAACGAAGTGGTCCTGGGAAGGGATGAAGATCTGTATAAGGATAGGGTGATCTGTGATGAGACGAATTTCTTAAGCATAGAGGGAATGAAGCCGGGAGAGCGTCTTTCCTGCCGGGCCAAGATTCGCTACCGTCACGAGGCGG
>Ga0256407_10001151_pt1 | contig 57739 bp, 52 predicted proteins | sample RumenRJG_04DNA_FD_193489 | JGI IMG/M metagenome (GOLD analysis project Ga0256407, IMG submission 193489) | Bovine rumen microbial communities from Lethbridge, Alberta, Canada - RJG_04 | ecosystem: Host-associated > Mammals > Digestive system > Stomach > Rumen | place: Canada: Alberta... | reverse complement strand
CTGTAGTGTGCCAACCCTGCAAAAAAAGGATATCAGGAATTCAGAATAGTAGAAAGGGCGAAAGCACTTCGGTTTTCATGACCCCATCGGTGCCTTTCGCCAGAAAGGCAGAAAATAATCATGAAAATATGAGTAAAAAGCATTAAGTTTACATGAATTATGAGTAAACGGTGATAAATTATACACGAATACAGAATTGGTGATATACTGAAAAATATAAAAAATATTTTTGTGGGGGAGAATCTGTTATGAACAAGACGGTTGATGAAGAGCGGCTGCAGACACTGGCGGATGAGATGCGTGAGAAGGCAGTGCATATGGGGCTTTCCTTCTGGGATGCGGAGGACCTGGTACAGGATACCTTTTCAAGGTTTTATCTGAAGAGATATCACTGCCGCGCGCTGCCGCTCCGGCAGCAGGAGGTGGTGCTGGGCCAGCTGTTCCGGGCAGAGTGGGTGAAACGCCAGAAGGACCGGGAAAAACGGAAGGAAAAGCTGGTGAAGGATCCGGCTGTGTTTGACTTCTGCCGGAAGAGTGAAGCAGAGGAGAGCTCCCAGGAAGCCGGATGTCTGCATGAGGAGGATATGCACACCGTTTTGAGGGAAATCTTCCGTATGAAGCGCACCATGCGGGATGTACTGGAGCTGACGGCTCTCTTCGGTCTCAGGGGAGAGGAGGCCGGAAGAATCCTTGGCATTTCCGATGAGGTCTATAAGAAGCGCCTGCTGCGGGCCAGAAAAGAACTCCGGGCACGGCTTCACACTCAGGGAATACAGTTCTGAGGTCTACTTGCGATTTCTTCCGGAATCATGCATAATGAAGGTAGCCTGTTGTTCTGTGGGCAGAATAATGGGAACCACACGATGGGGCGGTTCCGGAATCAAAGGAGATTGTATGACTGGTACACTGAATTGGAAGAATCTGGATGCGCTTAAGGCCTTTAGCGACCTGAAGCAGGTAAAGCCTGTTGTCCTGAAAGAGGTTATGTCCGGGGAGGAGGGCGCACAGCGCGTTAAGTCCTGTGCTGCGCCGATGGCAGAAGGCCTTTCCTTTAATTACGCGGCAAGACCGGTGAATGCGGAGATCCTTGAGGTGCTCTGCAGGCTGGCGAAGGAAGCAGAGCTTCCGGAAAAATTTGCCTATCTCTATAACGGAGCGGTGGCAAACACCGGAGAGAAGCGCAGGGTTCTGCATCATCTGACCAGAGGCCAGCTGGGAGAAGCGGTTATTGCGGATGGTGTGGACAAGAGAGAGTTCTATCTGAACGAACAGAAGAAGATCGCAGAGTTTGCGAATAAGGTACATTCCGGCGAGATTGCCAACGGCGCCGGCGAGAAGTTTACCACCGTCGTGCAGATCGGTATCGGCGGCAGCGACCTGGGTCCCCGCGCCATGTATCTGGCACTGGAAAACTGGGCAAAGACCAACGGTACCTTCAAGATGGAGGCAAAGTTCATCAGCAACGTAGACCCGGATGATGCATCCGGCGTTCTGGCCACCATCGATATTGCCCATTCCCTGTTTATTCTGGTTTCCAAGTCCGGCACCACGCTGGAGACGCTGACCAACCAGTCCTTTGTGATGGACGCGCTGAAAAAGCAGGGACTTGACCCGGCAAAGCACATGATCGCGGTAACCTCCGAGACCTCACCGCTGGCAAAGAGCGATGACTATCTGCAGGCTTTCTTCATGGATGACTATATCGGCGGCCGTTATTCTTCCACCTCCGGCGTGGGCGGCGCGGTTCTGTCTCTGGCCTTCGGACCGGAAGTATTCGCGCAGTTCCTGGACGGTGCGGCAGCAGAAGACAAGCTGGCAGCCTGTGCGGATCCGATGAAGAATCCGGATATGCTGGATGCGCTGATCGGCGTCTATGAGCGCAATATCCTGGGATACCAGACCACCGCGGTTCTGCCCTATTCTCAGGCACTTTCCCGCTTCCCGGCCCATCTGCAGCAGCTGGATATGGAATCCAACGGAAAGTCGGTGAACCGCTTCGGCGAGCCGGTTTCCTATCCCACCGGACCGGTGATTTTCGGCGAGCCGGGAACCAATGGCCAGCATTCCTTCTATCAGCTCCTGCACCAGGGCACCGACATCGTTCCGCTGCAGTTTGTGGGATTCTCCGCAAGCCAGATGGAGAATGACGTGGTGATCGAGGGATCCACCAGCCAGCAGAAGCTCTGCGCCAACGTGGCGGCACAGATTGTGGCGTTTGCCTGCGGCAAGGAAGATGAGAACAGGAATAAGAACTTTGAGGGCGGACGTCCCTCCAGCATCATCATCGGTGAGAAGCTGACGCCGGCAGCACTGGGCGCACTCCTTGCACACTATGAGAACAAGGTAATGTTCCAGGGATTCCTGTGGAATCTGAACAGCTTTGACCAGGAGGGCGTACAGCTGGGCAAGGTTCTGGCGAAGAAGGTTCTGGCTCATGAGACCGACGGAGCGCTCCGGGTTTACAGCGATCTGCTGAAGATCTGATAAACCATAAAAGCCTGTTATTCCGCAGACAGAGGAGAGTGATTGACATGATCGATAAAGACTGTATTTTCTGCAAAATCGCAAACGGGGAGATCCCCTCTGCGACCGTATATGAGGATGCGGATTTCCGGGCCATCCTGGACCTGGGACCGGCATCGAAGGGCCATACCCTGATTCTTCCGAAGCATCATTTCAAGGACCTGAACGAGATTGACGCGGAGACCGCGGCAAAGGTTCTGCCGGTGGCGGCGAAGATCGGCGCTGCCATGAAGAAGGGACTCGGATGCGCCGGCTACAATGTAGTGCAGAACAACGGCACCGCAGCGGGCCAGACGGTGTTCCACTTCCATGTACACATCATTCCGCGGTATGAAGGCGGCCCCACCATGGTAGCCTGGGAGCCGGGAAGTGTTTCTCCTGAGGAGAATGCGGAGATCTGCGAGAAGATCCGCGGCGGAATACAGTAACGGCAATACAGCATTCCGCACCGAAAAAGAATACAGAGCATGGAAATCCCCCGGCAGGCGCGGGCCTGTCCGGGGGATTGTTCTGTCTGTCTGTTATTTACTCTGCGGGCTGCGTCCGCGGAACCGGATTTTACTTTTATTCCGCAGTCTCTTCCTTTTCCCATCCGGAACACTCTTTGATCAGTCCCATGATGGTGTCCACCGCGTTATTCAGGTGGCTTTCCGACATCTTCGCGATGTAGTTCTCCCGGTTTTCCCAGGTGTCGTTTATGGCGTGCATCAGGGTCTCGGAGGTGAGAACCTCTTCTTCCAGGAGGGCGGAAAAGCCCTGCTTGGCGAAGGAACGGGCATTCAGGATCTGGTCGCCCCGGCTGGCTGCCGCCGAGAGGGGGATCAGGATGTTGGGCTTCCGGAGGGCCAGGATCTCGCAGATGGAGTTGGCGCCGGCCCGGGAGATCATGAGATCCGCGCAGGCAAAGAGATGGCGCAGGGGCTTGTCCACATATTCGTATTCCTTGTAGCCCGGCTTTCCGATGAGGGATTCATCCAGATTGCCCTTGCCGCAGATGTGGATCACATCGAAGCGTTCGAGGATCTGGGGGAGAATGGCCCGCACCGCGTTGTTGACGGTGACGGAGCCCAGGCTTCCGCCGATGACCAGGATGACGGGCTTTTTGCCGTCAAAATGGGCGTAGTCCAGGCCGGTCTTTCTGTCTCCGGTCAGAAGCTCTGCCCGGATGGGGCTTCCGGAGAGCACGGCCTTCTCCTCCGGGAGGTAGGGCATGGTTTCCGGGAAGTTGCAGCAGACCTTATCGGCGGCCGGAATGCAGATCTTGTTGGCCAGGCCGGGGGTCATGTCCGACTCGTGAATGATCACCGGGATATGCAGATGCTTTGCGGCCAGAACCACGGGTACCGCCACAAAGCCGCCCTTGGAGAAGACCACGTCGGGTCGGAACTTTTTGATAATCTTCCGCGCCTGGGCGTAGCCGGCCAGAACCCGGAAGGGATCGGAGAAGTTCTTGAGGTCAAAGTAGCGGCGGAGCTTTCCCGAGGAGATTCCGTCGTAGGGGATGCCCGCATCGGTGATGAGTTTTTTCTCAATTCCGTTCAGGGAACCGATGTAATGGATATCGAAATCCGCCTCGCGAAGAGACGGAACAAGCGCCAGATTCGGCGTTACATGGCCGGCGGTGCCGCCGCCGGTAAGTATGATCTTTTTCATATAGCTATCCTTTCATGACAGTCCGGGATAATTATAGAGGGGGTTTAAATCGGTTGTCAAGTTGTGTAAAATCAACTATACTGATAAACGGGAAAACAGGCTGTCCATCGGCCATCGCCCCTGCCGGGCGAGCAGTTAAGGAGGATTTAAATGCTGGGCATTATCGGTGCCATGGATGAGGAAGTGGCAAAAATCAAGGAACAGATGTGTGATGTAACCATCACCGAAACGGCGGGAATGGAATTTTTCGAGGGAAAACTGGGCGGAAAAGACTGCGTGGTTGTGCGCTCCGGCATCGGCAAGGTGAATGCCGGCATGTGCACCCAGATTCTTGCGGATAAGTTCGGAGTGGATGCGGTGATCAACACCGGCATCGCCGGTTCCCTCAGAGCAGAGATCAATATCGGGGACGTGGTGCTGTCCACAGACGCGCTGCAGCACGATATGGACGCCACCGGCTTCGGATATAAACCGGGACAGATTCCCCGGGTGGATACCCTGTCATTTAAAGCGGATGAGAAGCTGATTCGTCTTGCGGAAGAGTGCTGCAGGCGGGTGAATCCGGAGATCGGAGTCTTCCGCGGAAGAGTCGTCAGCGGCGACCAGTTTATCTCCAGCAGGGAAAAGAAGAATCAGCTGACGGAGATGTTCGGCGGATACTGCACGGAGATGGAGGGCGCAGCCATTGCCCAGGCGGCCTATCTCAACCGAATTCCGTTTCTGATTATCCGGGCAATTTCTGACAAGGCGGACGACAGCGCGGGGATGGACTATGCAACCTTTGAGGCGAAGGCGATCGAGCATTCCGTAAAGCTCCTGCTGGCTATGGCCGCGGAGTACCAGGCAGACGCCTGATCGGAAGCTTCTGCCATAAAAGGAAGGGCGGACTACCGGAAGCTTCAGGGAATGCGGGCCGGAGACCTGGCCAGCGCCGCGGAGGAATCGCTGAGAAAGGGACGAGGAGATGTTCCGTTTATGGGGAAAACTGATAAAGGATAACCGGCTCATGAAAGATACGGTTGTGGAGGATGGAGATTACTCCCGGTCCAGGACGACGATGGTGCTTGATGCGGTAGACAGGATATGTCAGCAGTTTGATCTGGCCCATCCCATCTGGCTGGACAAGACGGTGGAGGAATTCAGGCGCCACGACAAAGCGCGGTTTACACAGGATAATTTTATTGAGACAGTGGAGTTTGATTACCTGGAGATCCAGGTGATTGAGGAGTAAGGATATGACGCAGCCCATGGATTATACGGCAATGCTCGGGGAAGCGCAGACTGCTCTGGAGGAGCTTTCGACATTTACGGAGCAGGGAACGCAGCTTCGGGGCCAGCTGGAAAAGATGGAAAAGGACCTGGACGCGGAAGAGCGCGCGGTCCGGACCGCGGTGGATTCTGCGGCGGCTGACCGGAGAGGAGATCTGGAGAAGAGCTTCGATGATGAGATAACGACGCTGCAGCAGCGTCTCGACCGGGAGAGAGCCAGCCGGGACAGGGCGAAGACGCAGGGTATGGAGGAGCGGATTCGGCAGGAGACGGCCCCCCTCATCGAGGAGAACCAGTCCCTCGGCAGCCGGCTGAAAACCCTTTACAAGGCGCAGAAGGTACCCTTCTTCTGCCAGACGAACTTCTTCTATGCCATGTATTTTCCGCGGACCTTCCGGGAGATCTTCACATTCCTTCTGATGTTTGTGATTTTCTTTGCGGCCATACCGCTGGGAACCTGGTATTTCCTTCTGCCGGAGAGAAAAACCCTGTATCTGGTGCTGATCTATCTGGGCGTCATTGTGGTGTTCGGCGGACTGTACCTGGGAATCGGCAATATGACGAAGGGGAAGTATCTTCCCGCGCTGAAGGAGGCCATGAATTACCGGAGGCAGATGCGTCTGAATGGAAAAAAGATCCGGGTTATCACCTCCTCCATCCGGGCGGAGCGGGACGACAAGGTGTACCACCTGGAAAGCTACGACCGGGAGATTGCCGACATCGAGCATGACCTGGGGGAGATAACCGCCAGGAAAAAAGAAGCCCTCTCGAATTTCGAGAAGGAGACCCGGAAGGTGATAGAGGATGAGATTTCCGCCCAGAGCCGGGCAAAGATCGCACAGCTTAAGGAAGATATCGCGGAGCTCCGGGGCCGGGTCAACTATACGGAAAAGGTAATCAAGGACCGGAAGATCGATATCGCCGACCGCTATGAAAGCTATGTGGGCCGGGATTTCATGACAAAGGAACGCCTGAAGGAACTGGAAAGTATTCTTGCAGGCGGAGAGGCCGCCAATATCAGCGAGGCAAGAGAGGTTTACTATGAAAAAAACCGGAATAAACGGTAGCAGACCGGAATGCCGTGTGGGCGCGGCCGCGGGAGATGGCAGCAGATGAGTGACATGAACTTTATGGAGCGCGAGCGGAACAAGGACCGTCTGCGCAGGAATATCATTGAGGCAGGAAGTTCTGCCGGAACGGAGATGGGCGCCGAAGAGGAGGAGATCGTCCGGGCGGCGGAACAGAGTTCGAGAAAACGCCGGCTGATGACCATCCTGGGCGCCGTGGTTATCCTGGCCGCCATTTTCATCATGTACCGGTATTACCGGGACCACCACCTGTACGGAGACTATTCCGTGTCGTGGACCAGGGAGATACCGGCGACGGAGGGAAGCTTTACGGGATTTGAGCGCTTCGGCGACAATGTTCTCAAGTACACCAAGGACGGAGCTTCCTACATTAACAAAAACGGCAATACGGTCTGGTCCATCAGCTATGAGATGAAATCGCCGGTCTGCTGCGTGAACGGGGATTACGCCGTCATCGCGGATCAGCAGGGCAACGACATCCATATCTGCAGCCTGACAGGGGAGACCGGCCAGGCGACCACCAATCTGCCCATCATGCGGGCTTCGGTTTCGGCCCACGGCGTCACGGCGGCGATTGTGGAGGATGCAACTTCATCCTACGTATCCTTTTTCAAACCGGACGGCAGTACCCTGGAATGGGGAATCAAGACCGTGCTTTCCGGCAACGGATACCTGATGGATGTGGCCATTTCACCCGACGGGACCCAGGTTATGCTCTCGGATGTATATCTCTCCAGCGGCGTTCTGGGCAACCGTATTGTGTTTTATAATTTCTCAGAGTACGGCAAGAGTTATCCGGACCGCCTGGTGGGCGGATTCGATGAGTTCGGCCAGAACCTCTGCCCCCGCGTCCGGTTTCTGTCGGACCGGAGAGCGGTCGCATTTTCCAGCGGTCAGGTGGCCTTTTATTCCCTGGAAAATGTTACCAGCCCCGCCCTTCTTGCGATGGCGGAGTTTGAGGACGAGATCCGCGGCGTAGCCTGGTCAGACCGGTACGTGGCGGTGGTGACGGCGGATTCCGGCGGAGAGTATGACAGCCGGCTGCATGTATATAATGCCAATGGTTCGGAAGTTTCCAGCGTGGGATTCACCTTCCCCTGGCAGGCCATCGATATTGACCGGGATTTTGTAATTCTCCGGAGCGAGGATTCCGCGAAGATCATCGGCGTCAACGGAAAGGAGCGGTTTACCGGAAGCTTTGATTTCAGTTTTTCCAGGATTGTCCGCGGGTCGGGCATCAATTCACTGATTGTAACCGGAGGAGACACCGTGCGTGAAGTGCGGCTGAAATAAAAAACGTTTCGGGGAGAGACGGAACATGTATGAAAAACCTGAGGAGGATATTATGAGACAGACAGATAATCTTGCAGTAAATTCGATACGTATTCTTTCGGCAGATGCCATTCAGAAGGCAAATTCCGGACATCCCGGCCTTCCGCTGGGTGCGGCGCCGGCAGCGTTCGAGCTCTGGGCCCATCACATGAACCACAATCCGGCAGATCCGCACTGGGAAAACCGTGACCGGTTTGTGCTCTCGGGCGGACACGGCTCCATGATGCTGTATTCGCTGCTGCACCTGTTCGGCTACGGCCTGACGAAGGAAGACCTGATGAATTTCCGCCAGTGGGGGTCAAAGACCCCGGGACATCCGGAATACGGATTTACCACCGGCGTGGAGGCGACCACGGGACCGCTGGGCGCGGGTATGGCCATGGCTGTGGGTATGGCTATGGCGGAGGCCCATCTGGCTTCCGTGTTCAATAAAGAGAATTTCCCGGTGGTGGACCACTATACCTACGTGCTGGGCGGCGACGGATGCATGATGGAGGGCATTTCCTCGGAGGCATTTTCCCTGGCGGGAACCCTGGGACTCTCCAAGCTGATCGTGCTCTATGACTCCAACCGGATCACCATCGAGGGCAGCACGGACCTGGCATTCCGCGAAAATGTGGAACAGAGAATGCAGGCCTTCGGATTCCAGACCCTGACCGTGGAGGACGGCAATGACCTGGATGCCATAGGCGCGGCCATCGAAGAGGCAAAGCGGGATGATAAGAGACCGTCCTTTATCACGATTAAGACCCAGATCGGCTATGGCTGTCCGGCAAGACAGGGCACCGCAAAGGCCCACGGCGAGCCGCTGGGCGAGGAGAATGTGAAGGAACTCCGCAAGACCCTGGGATGGCCGCTGGAGGAGCCCTTCGCTGTGCCGGAGGAGGTCTATGACTATTGCCGCGGCATTGCTGCCGAAAATGCGGAGACGGAGGCTGCCTGGAAGGTGATGTTTGCTGCCTACTGCGAGGAGTATCCGGAGATGGAAGCCCTCTGGGCAAAATATCATGACCCGGAGGCCGGAAAGGCTCTGGCAGAGGATACGGAGTTCTGGAAGGCACAGGAGAAGCCGGAGGCAAGCCGGAGTCTTTCGGGAAAAATCCTGAATTATCTGGCCGGAAAGCTGCCGAACCTTATCGGCGGTTCCGCAGACCTGGCGCCTTCGAACAAGACAGCGCTTACGGGCATGGGAGACTTTTCCGCGGAGGATTACAGCGGAAGAAACATTCACTTCGGCATCCGCGAGCTGGCCATGGCGGGCATTGCCAACGGCATGATGCTGCACGGGGGCCTCAGACCCTTTGTATCCACCTTCTTCGTCTTCAGTGATTACTGCAAGCCGATGATGCGGCTTGCGGCACTGATGGAGCTGCCGGTGACCTATGTCTACACCCATGACAGTATCGGCGTGGGCGAGGACGGACCGACCCATGAGCCGGTGGAGCAGATGGCGGCGCTCCATGCAGTGCCGAATATCAACGTATTCCGGCCCTGCGACGCGACGGAGACGGAGGCTGCCTGGTACAGCGCCGTGACGTCTGAGAAGACGCCGACCGTCCTGGTGCTCACAAGACAGAATCTGATCCCGGTGGAAGGCACCTCGAAGGATGCGCTCCGGGGCGGATATATCCTGTCCGACTGTGAGGGTACGCCGGAGGCGATTCTCATGGCAAGCGGCTCCGAGGTGTCCCTGGCTGTGGAGGCAAAGAAGATCCTGGAGGCGGAAGGAAAGAAGATCCGCATCGTTTCCATGCCCTGCGTGGAGCTGTTTGAAAAGCAGGATGCGGCATATAAAGAGGCTGTGCTGCCGGATGCGGTGAGAAAGAGAGTTGCAGTGGAAGCACTCTCCGGCATGAGCTGGTACAAGTATGTGGGACTCGACGGAAAGACCGTCACCCTGGATCATTTCGGTGCCAGCGCACCGGCCGGTATCCTGTTTGAAAAGTTCGGTTTCACCGCGGAGCATGTGGCGGATACGGTGAGATCGCTGTTCTGAATCAGAATCTATAATCAATCGGAGGAATAAGAGATGGCAAAGGAGAAATGCTGTTTTGGCGTGGATGTAGGCGGAACCACCGTAAAAATCGGGTGTTTTGACAAGGAAGGACACCTGATTTCCAAGTGGGAGATTCCGACCAGAAAGGAAAGCCAGGGAAAGTACATTCTTCCGGACGTGGCGGAGTCGCTGAAGGAACGGATGGAGATGGACGGCATTGAACTGGAAAATGTCCAGGGCATCGGCATCGGCGTGCCGGGCCCGGTACTGGCCAATGGCACCGTAGAGCGGTGTGTCAACCTGGGATGGGGACACACGGACATGAAAGGAATCCTCCGGCAGTATTTCCCCGGCGTTGACATCGAGGCCGGAAATGACGCGAACGTGGCGGCGCTGGGCGAAGTGTGGCGCGGTGCCGGCCGCGGAAAGAAGAATGCGGTGATGGTCACGCTGGGCACCGGCGTCGGCGGCGGTGTGGGCATTGCCGTACAGATCGTCTCGGGCGTACACGGAATGGGCGGAGAGATCGGCCATATTCACATCCGGGACGAGGATCAGGATACCTGCAACTGCGGCGGTCACGGATGCCTGGAGCAGACAGCATCGGCCACCGGCCTGGTCCGGGAGGCAAAGCGGCTTCTGCAGGCGGCGCCGGAAAAGACTTCTTCCATGCTGGAGTATGGGGAGAAGCTGGAAGCAAAGGACATCGTTGCCTGCGCGGTGCAGGGAGATGAGCTGGCTCTTAAGGCCATCGATACCATGAGCTTTTATCTGGGACGGGCGCTGGCCAGCATCGCCATGGTGGTGGATCCGGAGGTCTTCATCATCGGCGGCGGCGTCTCCAGGGCAGGAAAATTCCTGAATGACAAAATTGAGAAATACTATTACGAATATGCACCGCTGACCGGTTCCAAGTCGGAGATCGTCACAGCCCTTCTGGGCAATGACGCCGGCATCTACGGGGCGGCGAAGATGGTGCTGGATTAGCGGGAGGCGATTACCATGCTGGAAGAAGCGAACAAGACAATTGTCATCGGGCATAAGAACCCGGATACCGACTCTATCTGCTCGGCGATCTGCTATGCAAGATACAAGGAGAAGATGACCGGGGGCACCTACATCGCGGGCCGCGCCGGAAATATCAATCCTGAGACCCAGTTTGTGCTGGATTATTTCAAGGTGGAGGCGCCGGAGCTGGTAAAGAGCGTCCGGACCCAGGTGAAGGACATCGAAGTGCGGCAGACCAGGGGCGTTGACAAGAACATTTCCCTCCGAAAAGCCTGGGATCTGATGCAGGAGCTCAACGTCGTCACCCTGCCGGCCGTCAACAGGGCGGACCGCCTCGAAGGCCTGATCACCGTCGGTGATATCACCCGTTCCTACATGAACGTATATGACTCGACCATTCTCTCCAAGGCAAAGACCCGCTACAGCAACATCGTCGAGACCCTGGAGGGCGAGCTTATCGTCGGGGACAAAAAGGGCTATTTTGACAGGGGCAAGGTCCTGATTGCAGCGGCCAACCCGGACATCATGGAGTCCTTTATCGAGAAGGGAGACCTGGTAATTCTCGGAAACCGGTACGAATCCCAGCTCTGCGCCATTGAGATGGATGCGGCCTGCATCATCGTCAGCGGCGGCTCCGAGGTTTCCCTCACCATCCGGAAGCTGGCGGCGGAGCACGGATGCACCATCATCAAGACCCATTATGACACCTACACCACCGCCCGGCTCATGAACCAGAGCATGCCCATCAGCTACTTCATGAAGAAGTCGGAGGACCTGATCACCTTCCGCAGCGAGGATTACATCAACGACATCAAGGATATCATGGCCAGCAAGCGCTTCCGCGACTTCCCGGTGCTGAATCCGGCCGGCAAGTACGTGGGAATGATTTCCCGCCGGAACGTCATCGCGGCCAAGGGAAAGAATGTGATGCTGGTGGACCACAATGAGCGCAACCAGGCCGTCGACGGCATCGAGGATGCGAATATCCTGGCCATTATCGACCATCACCGCCTGGGTACCATGCAGACCATGTCGCCGGTTCTCTTCCGGAACCAGCCGGTGGGCTGCACCGCAACCATTCTCTATCAGATGTATGACGAGCACGGTCTGGAGATCGATAAGAACACGGCAGGCCTCCTGCTGGCGGCCATCATCTCCGATACGCTGCTGTTCCGCTCCCCCACCTTCACGGACTGCGACAGAGAGGCAGCGGAGGCCCTGGCAAAGATCGCAGAGATCGACCCGAAGGAATTCGCGGTGAAGATGTTCTCCGCCGGCAGCCAGCTGAAGGGCAAGACGGATGCGGAGATTCTCCATCAGGATTTCAAGAAATTCACCGAGGGCAAGGTGTCCTTCTGTGTCGGCCAGGTCAGCTCCATGGATGACGAAGAGCTGAAGCATCTGGAGAAGAGGATGCCGGCTTATATGGAGAAGGCGCTGAAGGAGGAAGGCGTGGACATGATCTTCCTCATGCTGACCAATATTCTGAGTGAGACCACCACCCTTATCGGCGTGGGCCACGGCTCCGAGCAGCTGGTGGACGAGGCCTTCCACGCAGACAGAAGCGCCGACGGCGGTGCGATTCTCTACGGCGTGGTATCGAGAAAGAAACAGCTGATTCCCGCGCTGTCCTCCGCAATTACGCAGTAAATATTCTGCAGCAAGAGCGGAAGGGCCTGCGCAGGCAGAAAGGATCATTGCAGATGACATTTGTTTACCCGGCGGTATTTACGCCGAACAGAGAAAAGGGCGGCCTCGATGTGAGCTTTCCCGACCTGGAGATGTGCACAGCGTACGGCCGGGACTTTGAGGAGGCCACGGACAACGCCAGAGAGGCGGCCCGGAACTGGATAGAACTGGAGATGGAAGACGGCGACGGCCTTCCGCCCTCGTCTCTTCCCGATGAGCTGAGCCTAGCGGAGGGCAGCGAGATTCACAACATTATGGTGCGGATCAAGCTGCTGCCGGACTATGACTGAGAAGCAGGTCTGGAAGCCCGGAAACATGCTGTACCCGGTGCCGGCGGTCATGGTGACGGTGCAGGATGCGGAAGGAAAAAGCAATATCATAACCATCGCCTGGACCGGGACCGTGTGCACCAATCCGCCGATGCTGTATATTTCCGTGCGGCCGGAACGGTATTCCTACCATATGCTTGAGGAGACCGGCGAGTTCGTGGTGAACATGACCACGAAAAAGCTGGCGAAGGCGGCAGACTACTGCGGCGTCCGCTCCGGCAGGGACGTGGACAAGTGGAAGGAGACGGGGCTTACGCCGGAAAAGGCGCAGGCGGTAAGTGTCCCGCTGATTGCGGAAAGCCCGGTAAACATTGAGTGCCGGGTAAAGGATGTGCTGAAGCTGGGCTCCCACCATATGTTCCTGGCAGAGGTCCTGGCTGTGGATGTGGACGAAAGCCTGCTGGATATGGGCGGGAGACTTGCGCTGGAGAAGGCAGAGCCGGTGGTTTACTCCCACGGGGAGTATTACGGCCTGTCGGAGCTTATGGGCACCTTCGGATGGAGCGTGCGGAAGAAAAAACGGGGAGTCCATGGAAAGAAAAACGGATAATAACTGTATCACGCTGATCGGTATGCCGGCAGCGGGAAAAAGCACCGTCGGCGTGCTTCTTGCCAAGCGTATCGGCTACCGGTTTATCGACGTGGACCTGATGATACAGGATACCACGGGAAAGCTGTTAAAAGAGATCATCGCCGAACAGGGGATGGACGGCTTTATGGAAGTAGAAAACCGGATCAATGCTTCCATCCGCGCCGAACGGGCCCTGATCGCCCCGGGCGGCAGCGTCATCTACGGGAAAGAGGCGATGGAAAATCTGCGTTCTCTCGGAATGGTCATCTATCTGAAGATCAGCTACGAGGAACTGCTCCGCCGTCTCGGCGACGTGGTGGACCGGGGCGTGGTCCTGAAGGAAGGCATGACGCTCCGGGATCTCTATGAGGAGAGATGCGGATACTTCGAGCGCTATGCGGACTATACGATGGACGAGGAGAATAAGGATCTGGGGCTTGTTGTGGACGAGCTCCGGAAGATGCTGGAGGAGAGTGGATATCTGAACAGATAGGAAGGCTCGCCTCCGGCGAGCCTTTGAACCACGGGGAGCCGCGGGGCTCTCGCCCTTTCAGGGCGAGCAGAAAAAGGAGAGGGCGCGTGGAAAAAAGCAAGACTCACTTACGGTTTACCAGACTGCAGAGATACCTGATTCTTTCCCTTATTCCGCTGTATTTTATCGTGGCGGGATTTGCGCTGAATACGCCGGAAGAGATCCGGATGGGACTTCTCACGATTGTCCGGGAGCCGGATATTCTGATCACGGATTATATCCAGGTAGGCGGCATCGGGGCGGCCTTTGTCAACGCGAGCCTTCTCATGCTTCTCAGCATATGGCTCTGCTATTTTCTGGGGAAAAATGAGGACGGCCACACCATCACGGCCGCCTGCCTCATGTTCGGTTTTTCCCTTTTCGGAAAAAATATTATGAACATCTGGGCAATTCTGGCAGGTACCTGGCTTTATGCCCGGTACCACAGAACCCATATGTCCAGATATATCTATGTGGCCCTGTACGGCACCAGTCTTTCTCCCGTCATTACGCAGCTTCTGTATGTGCTGCACCTGCCCTATGCGCTCCGTATCATCATAGCCATTTCCATCGGCGTTTTTATCGGTTTTATTCTGCCCCCCATCGCGACCCATGTCCATTATGCGCATCTCGGATATTCCCTTTACAACGTGGGATTTGCGGCCGGCATCATTGCCACCGTGCTGGTATCCCTGCTGAAGGCCTTTAACGTTCTGACCTATTCCAGACTCATCTGGTCCTCCGGGAACAATCAGCTGCTTACCGGAATCCTGGCTGTTCTGTTCGGCAGCATGATCGGCATCGGCCTGGCGGGACATCCGCTGGATACGCTCAAGAAATACGGGCAGATCCTCGGCACGACAGGTATCGGAGGAACGGATTATCTGCGGGATATGGGCGGACAGACGGTCATGTTCAATATGGGCGTAAACGGCATGGCAGCAACTCTGGCGGTTCTTCTGGTAAAGGGAGAACTGAACGGTCCCACCATCGGCGGAATCTTCACCATCGTCGGCTTCAGCGCCACGGGAAAGCATGTCAGGAACATTATTCCGGTGATGGCCGGCTGCGGCCTGGCAAGCCTGACGGGATTCTGGGAGGTCAACTCGCCCGGTGCGCTCCTGGCGCTTCTCTTCTGCACCACGCTGGCGCCGGTGGCAGGGGAATTCGGGATTATCGCCGGTATCATCGCCGGGTTCCTTCATGCGGCGGTGGCCATGCAGATAGGCGTGCTCTATGCCGGAATGAACCTGTACAACAACGGGTTTGCCGGAGGTGTGATTGCCATCTTCATGGTGCCGGTGATGCAGGCTGTCCGGGACCGCCGGGCCAAGGCAAAGGGAGATGCCATACTGTAGCGGAGAATACAGGAAAAAAGACGGACATTCCGGAACCTTCCGGAATGTCCGTCTTATATTCTCTCTGCAGAAAGCGCTTCTTTGCTGAACAGTGCGCCTTATCAGGTGTGCAGGATATCCAGGATGTGCTTCAGCTGGTCCGCGGGGATCTGTCCGGGAGCGGAGGAAGCGCCGGCTGTACCGAAGGTCATGCAGGAGCCGAAGACCTCGCCGCAGAGACGGCTGATGATGCCGGGTTTTCCCATGGACATGGTGATGAGGGGGGTATCGTCATACTTTTCCTGCATGGTCAGGGTGGCGTCAAGAAGCTCGAGGACGTCTCTGGGGGAATTCGGCATGACCGCGTACTTGGCGATGTCGGCGCCGAGAACCTGCATCCGGCGCATGGTTTCCACCAGATAATCCCTGGGCGGGGTATCCTTAAATGCATGGCAGGAGGCCACCACCGCGATATTTTTTTCGTGGGCGCGCCGTACCATATCCTTCATGAAATCATCCCCGCGGGAAAGCTCCACGTCGATGAGGTCCGGGTGGGCGCTCTCGATGGTGGTGACGATGGTGCGCTCATATTCTTCGTCGGTCAGGTCGGACATGCCGCCCTCCCGTCCGGTCCGCATGGTATAGAGAATCGGGTAATCGCCGAGGATATTGCGCAGGGTCTGGATGGCGGCTGCGGTTTCTTCCGGATCGTATTTGGTGTTGTAATAGTCGGCGCGCCATTCCACCAGGTCGCAGGGGTAGGCCAGAACGCGGCGGGCGGAATCGGCCAGAGAGGCTCTCGTGGCATCCACCAGGGGGATGATGATTTTCGGTTTGCCTTCGCCGAGAACAACATTTCTCACTTTGACAGTTTTCATTGATGTGAACCTCCATCCATATATTTAACGCTTTAAATCCAAAAAGTAATAAGTGAAGACAGTATACCCCCTTTTTGCGGAAATGTCTATATACTTTTTCATTATAAGTGTGATAACTGACGGTACCATATTCCGCATAAAATAAGAAATTTCCAATCGCTTTGTTTTCATTGACAATTGATATTTTCTTTAGTTATTATATAATCCTAAAAGAAAAGGGGGGCGTGCTATGCGGCAGATGGAAGAGAAGATACTTGAGTGCGGAAAGGTTCTCCCGGGAGGAATTCTGAAGGTGGGAAGCTTCCTGAATCAGCAGATTGACTCCGTGTTTCTGAAGGAGATGGGAGAGGAGATTGCGCGTCTCTACAAAGACTGCGGCATCACCAAGATTCTGACCATCGAAGCCAGCGGTATTGCCATCGCAGCAGCGGCCGGCATGACCATGGGCGTTCCGGTGGTATTTGCCAAGAAGCACAAGACCAGCAACGTGGACGGAAACGTGTATTCCTCCACGGTACATTCCTTTACCCACGGCATGGATTATCAGGCCCAGGTGAGCACGGATTACCTGACAAAGGAAGACACCGTGCTTCTGGTGGATGATTTCCTGGCCAATGGAAACGCACTCCGCGGACTGGTGGATCTCTGCTCTCAGGCGGGGGCGAAGGTGGCCGGCGCCGCCATTGCCATCGAAAAGTGCTTCCAGGGCGGCGGAGACGAGCTCCGGGCCCATGGCATCCGGGTGGAGTCCCTGGCATGCATTGAAGCGATGACCGATACGGACATTGTATTCCGCCGGTAATCTCTGACACAGATGATAACGGTGCGGTCCGGCCGTGCTGTTACCATATATACTAATCTGTAACCGTTTGAAGAACGATTACCATTTTCCAGAGGGAGGAAAGACAATGAAGAAGAAAATCAGCATTTTTCTTGCAACCGTGCTCGCGGTAGGCGCTCTGGCAGCCTGCGGCGGCAGCAAGCCGGCTGAGACAACTGCAGCAGCAGCTGCCGAGACACAGGCTGCAGAAGCTGCAGAGGCAGAAGCACCTGCAGAGGCAGAGGCTCCGGCAGAAGCAAAGGACATCAAGGTCGGATTCATCATGCTTCATGATGAGAACTCCACCTATGACCTCAACTTCATCAACGCTGCAAAGGCAGCCTGCGAGCAGCTGGGCGTGGAATACCTGATCCGCACCAACATTCCGGAAGGTCAGGAGTGTTATGATGCGGCAGCAGATCTGGTAGATTCCGGCTGCGGCATTATCTTCGCCGATTCCTTCGGTCACGAGGATTTCATGATTCAGGCCGCAAAGGAATTCCCGGAGGTACAGTTCTGCCACTCCACCGGTACCAAGGCACACACCGAGGGCGTGGACAACTATCACAACGCATTCGCATCCATCTATGAAGGCCGCTATCTTGCCGGCGTTGCTGCAGGAATGAAGCTGAATGAGATGATCGAAGCGGGCGATATCACCGAGGATCAGGCAAAGATCGGCTACATCGGCGCATTCACCTATGCAGAGGTTATCTCCGGATATACCTCCTTCTTCCTGGGCGCACGTTCCATCTGCCCGTCCGCAACCATGGAAGTTACCTTCACCGGTTCCTGGTATGACGAGACTGCAGAGAAAGAGGGCGCAACCAAGCTCATCAACGACGGATGTGTTCTGATCAGCCAGCACGCAGATTCCATGGGTGCTCCGACCGCCTGCGAGGCAGCAGGAGTTCCGAACGTTTCCTACAACGGTTCCACCGTATCCGCATGCCCGAACACCTTTATCGTATCCTCCAGAATTGACTGGACACCGTACTATGTCTATGCCATCAGCGCAGCTGCAAACGGCGAGGCTATCGACACTGACTGGACCGGAACCATCGCAACCGATTCCGTTGTTCTGACCGAGGTGAACGATCAGGCTGCTGCAGAGGGAACCGCTGACAAGATCGCCGAGGTTAAGGCAAGCCTGGAATCCGGCGAGACCCACGTATTTGATACCGCAGCATTCACCGTTGACGGCAAGGAGGTTACCTCCTACATGGCTGACGTGGATACCGACGCTGCTTACGAGGGAGATACCGAGGTTATTTCCGACGGTTACTTCCATGAGTCCGAGTATCGTTCCGCACCGTACTTCGACCTGCGGATCGACGGCATCACACTGCTGGATGAGCAGTATTAATTAGTATGAGACAGACAGGCTGCCGTAGGCATTATTGCGGCAGCCTCTTTGTTATCACGGGAGGTTTGCTTTGGACAGAAAAACGCCGGCCGTCTCCATGCGCGGCATCACGAAAACATTTGGCTCCACTATCGCCAACAGCGGGGTGAACCTTGACATCAACAGAGGTGAGATCCTGGCCCTTCTCGGAGAGAACGGAAGCGGCAAGACGACGCTCATGAACATGCTCTCCGGCATCTATTATCCGGATGAGGGACAGATCTACATCGACGGCAGGGAAGTGACCATCTCTTCCCCCAGAGAGGCGTTTGACTACGGCATCGGCATGATCCATCAGCATTTCAAGCTGGTGGACGTCATGACGGCCACGGAGAATATCATCCTGGGACTGAAGGAGAAGGGACGGCTGGACCTGGCGGCTGCGGCGGAGAAAATCCGTAATATCTGCGACGCCTACGGCTTCCAGCTGGATCCGAACCAGAAGATCTACGAGATGTCCGTCTCCCAGAAGCAGACGGTGGAGATCGTAAAAGTCCTGTACCGCGGCGCGGACATCCTGATTCTGGATGAGCCGACGGCGGTGCTGACGCCCCAGGAAACCGAGAAGCTGTTTGCCGTACTGCGGAATATGCGGGAGGACGGAAAGGCCATCGTCATCATTACCCACAAGATGCACGAGGTGCAGGACCTTTCCGACCGGGTGGCTATCCTCCGGAAGGGCGAGTACATCGGGGAGATGGCGACGAAGTCCACCAACGCACAGGAAATGACGGATATGATGGTGGGACACGCGGTCACCCTGAATATCCGGCGCCCGGATCCGGTGGATGCGAAGCCGCGGATCATCGTGGAGGGACTGACGGTGCGCTCCGAGGAGGGAATCCTCAAGCTGGAGGATGTCTCCTTCTATGCGCGCTCCGGTGAGATCCTGGGCATTGCCGGCATCTCCGGCAGCGGCCAGAAGGAGCTTCTGGAGTCCATCGCCGGGCTGCAGAAGGTGGAATCGGGCCATATCTACTATATGGAAGACAACGGCGAGCGGGAAGAGCTGGTGGGCAAGGATCCCGAGGAGATCCGGCACATGGGCGTGGCGCTGTCCTTCGTTCCGGAGGACCGCCTGGGCATGGGCCTGGTCGGCAACATGGACCTGACGGACAATATGATGCTCCGCTCCTTCCGGGAGGGACATTCCGTCTTTACCGATCATCATCATCCCCACGATCTGGCGGAGCAGGTGGTAAAGGAACTGGAGGTCAACACCCCGAGCATCTCCACCCCGGTCAGAAGACTTTCCGGCGGAAATGTGCAGAAGGTGCTGGTGGGCCGTGAGATTGCCTCGGCGCCCAAGGTGCTGCTGACCGCCTACGCGGTCCGGGGACTGGACATCAATTCCTCCTACACCATCTATGACCTCTTAAATAAGCAGAAGGAAGCCGGCGTGGCGGTTATCTATGTAGGTGAGGACCTGGATGTTCTGATGGAGCTGGCAGACCGCATCGTGGTTCTCTGCGGCGGAAAAGTCAGCGGCATCGTGGACGGACGCACGGCGGACAAGAATGAAGTCGGCATGATGATGACAAAGCTTCAGGGAGGAGAAGACCATGCAGAATAAGCACAAAGAGCCCCTGATTCACATTACCAAGCGGAAGATACTGCCGCTGCACCAGGTGTGGGCCATCCGCCTTCTCTCCATTCTGGCAGCCCTTGTTCTCTGCGCCCTGATCACGACCATTGCCACGGGACTTAATCCCATCGAGGTCTATGCCACCATGTTCTCCGGTGCCTTCGGCACGGCGAGACGCATGTGGATTCTGGGCAAGGATGTGTCGATCCTCCTCTGTATTTCCCTGGCGCTGACCCCTGCGTTCCGGATGCACTTCTGGAATCTGGGCGGCGAGGGACAGATTCTCATCGGCGCGCTGGCGACGGCCGCCTGCATGATCCTTCTCGGCGCAGTCATTCCGGGACCGCTGCTGGTTCTGGTCAGCATGATCTGTGCCCTTGCGGCAGGCGCCTTCTGGGCCCTGCTTCCGGCCGTCTGCAAGGCAAAGTGGAATACCAACGAGACCCTGTTTACCCTGATGATGAACTATGTTGCGACCCAGCTGGTGGCCTACTACGTCATCATATGGGAGGTACCGAAGGGATCCGGCAAGATCGGCATTATCAATCAGAGTACCGAGGCGGGCTGGCTTCCGGTGATCGCCGGAAACAAATATCTGCTGAACATTCTGATTGTAGCGCTCCTGACCGTGGCCATGTATATCTACCTGTACTATTCAAAGCACGGATATGAGATTTCCGTCGTGGGCGAGAGCGAAGCGACGGCCCGCTACGTGGGAATCAAGGTGGGACGGACCATCATCCGCACCCTCATCATTTCCGGCGCCATCTGCGGCCTGACCGGATTTCTGCTGGTGGCGGGCACGGACCACACGCTGACCACGACCCTCGCCGGCGGACAGGGATTCACGGCGGTCATGGTGGCGTGGCTGGCGAAGTTCAACCCCATCGGCATGGTGCTCTCCTCCTTCCTGCTGGTTGCTCTTTCCAGGGGCGCGGCGGAGATTTCCACCATCTTCGGGCTGAACCAGTCCTTCGGCGATATCCTGACAGGCATTATCCTGTTCTTTATCATCGGCTGTGATTTCTTTATCACCTATCAGGTGCATTTCCGGAAATCGGCGAGAAAGGAGGAGAAGAGCAATGTTTGATCTTGTTGCGTTTATTCCGAGAGCGGTTGCCCAGAGTATTCCGCTGCTGTTCGGCAGCACCGGAGAGACCATCACCCAGAAGTCCGGCAACCTGAACCTGGGAATCCCCGGCGTCATGTACGTGGGGGCCATCGCCGGCGTCATCGGCTCTTTCCTCTATGAGCGGGCCTGCGGAAGCGCGGAAAACATGAATACGGTCCTGACCGTCCTGATTCCGCTGTGCTCCTGCCTCATCGGCTCTCTGCTGATGGGACTGCTCTACTGCTTCCTCACGGTCACCCTGCGGGCGAACCAGAACGTAACCGGTCTTGCAATGACCACCTTCGGCGTAGGCTTCGGCAACTTCTTCGGCGGATCGCTCATCAAGCTGACCGGCGCCGATGTGCCGTCCATCGCACTGTCGGCCACCTCCAATGTGTTCCGGAAATCGCTGCCGATGGCGGGCACCACCGGATGGTTCGGGACCATATTCCTTTCCTACGGATTCCTGGCCTATGTGGCCATCGTGGTATCCCTGATTGCCGCCTACATCCTGAAGTATACCCGCACGGGCCTTCATCTGCGGGCGGTGGGTGAGAATCCCGCGACGGCGGACGCGGCCGGCATCAACATCACCCGCTACAAGTACGCGGCAACCTGCCTGGGATGCATGATCGCCGGGCTGGGCGGCCTCTACTACGTCATGGACTACGCCTGCGGCGTCTGGTCCAACGACGCCTTCGGCGACAGAGGATGGCTGGCCATCGCGCTGGTTATCTTCACCATCTGGCGACCGAACGTGGGAATTCTGGCTTCCATTCTTTTCGGCGGCCTCTACATTCTCTACCTCTTCATTCCCACGGGAGTGAATCTGGCAGTCAAGGAGCTCTACAAGATGCTTCCCTACCTGGTAACCATCGCGGTGCTGATTCTCACCAGCATCCGCAACAAGCGGGAGAATCAGCCGCCGGCAAGTCTGGGACTGCCCTATTTCCGCGAAGAACGCTAAATACACACAAATTATTACTGACTTTGGTTCGCACGCCCCCGACCGGACGGAGGGGGCGTGTGTACTGCTTATGGGAGAAATGATTATGGAGAACTTTTTTCATCTGAAGGAGCGGGGAACGGATGTCCGCACCGAGTGCATCGCAGGTCTGACCACATTCATGACCATGGCGTATATTCTGGCGGTCAACCCCAGCATTCTGGGCGACTGCGGCATGGACCGGGGCGCGGTATTTACCGCCACGGCACTGGCTTCGGCGATAGCATCCGTCTGTATGGCGCTGTTCGCAAACCTTCCCTTTGTCCTCTCTGCCGGCATGGGATTAAATGCCTACTTCGCCTACAGCGTGGTCATCGGCATGGGATACAGCTGGAACGTGGCGCTGGCTGCGGTATTTACCGAAGGCCTGGTGTTCGTGGTGCTGTCTCTGACCAACATCCGCGAAGCCATCTTTAATGCCATTCCCGGAACCCTCAAGGTGGCGGTATCCGTCGGCATCGGACTCTTCATCTGCATTATCGGACTGAAGAATTCCAACGTGGTCGTGGACAGCTCCACCCTGATCGGCCTGATTTCTTTCTCCGGCTGTGTGGCGGACGGTACCATGAGCTCCATGGGCATCTCTGCGCTGCTGTCTCTCATCGGCATTCTGATCACGGCGGTTCTGGTAATCAAGAACGTGAGAGGAAATATCCTTCTGGGCATTCTTCTGACCTGGCTTCTCGGCATCCTGTGCCAGCTTGCGGGTCTGTATGTGCCGAACCCGGAGATGGGCTTCTACAGTGTCATCCCGGCCGGAATCATTTCCATGCCCCAGTCCATGGCGCCGACCTTCCTGAAGATGAGCCTGGACGGCGTAAAAGTCCTGGATTTCGTAGTAGTGGTATTCGCCTTCCTTTTTGTGGATATCTTCGATACCCTTGGAACGCTCATCGGCTGTGCCACCAAGGCTGACATGCTGCGGGAGGACGGAAGTCTTCCCGGTATCCGCGGAGCGCTGATGGCCGATTCCGTCGGCACCATCGTCGGCGCCTGCTGCGGCACCTCCACCGTAACCACCTTCGTGGAATCCTCCGCAGGTATTGCGGAGGGCGGCAGAACCGGACTGACTTCCGTAGTGGCAGGCGGATTCTTCCTGCTGTCTCTGCTGTTTTCGCCCGTGTTCCTGACCATTCCTTCCTTTGCGACCACACCGGCGCTGGTCATCGTGGGCTTTATGATGATGCAGCAGGTGGGCCGTCTCTCCTGGGACAATGTGCTCGAAGGCATTCCGGCCTTCATCTGCATCTGCGCCATGCCCTTCACATCCTCGATTTCCGAGGGAATTGCCTTCGGCATCATCTCCTGGACGGTGCTTCATGTGGCCTGCGGCAAGGCAAAGGAGCTTACGCCGCTCATGTATGTGCTGACCGTGCTGTTTGTGCTGAAATACGTATTCCTGTAAGCATTATCATAGAAAAGGGTCTGCGAATCCGCAGAAAAGGAGACGGTTATGAAGCAGCTGACATTTGAGGATCCGACCATATATATCGCAGAGGGCGCCCGCATCGTGGGCAATGTGACCCTCGGCGCCCGGACGGGCGTCTGGTACAACGCGGTGCTGCGGGGTGATATCACCTCCATCACCGTGGGGGAAGACTGCAACATTCAGGACAACGTGGTGATTCACGGAGACGAGGTATACGATGTCCGCATCGGCGACAGGGTATCCGTGGGTCACAGCAGCATTGTCCACGGCTGCACCATCGACGACGGGGCGGTCATCGGGATGGGTTCCATCATCCTGAACGGCGCCCATATCGGGAAGGGCTGCCTTATCGGCGCCGGCTCCCTGGTCACCAAAAATACGGTGATCCCGGACGGGGCGCTGGCCTTCGGCCGCCCGGCGAAGGTCGTCCGCATCATGGATGAGAAGGAAGAGGAGTACAATACGCTGAACTGGAAGAAATACCGGGAGCTGGCGGAGAAAGCCCTGAAAGAGCGGTAAGTTTCGGCAGTTTGCTCAGATATTTGTTTTTTTTTAAGAACAATATAGACAAAAAGGCCATTGCATTTTTGTGCAAAAGTGATATAACTCAGTGAATGACGGTTATCAGGCAGGATAGGACCGTTTTCACTGAGTTATTCATTTTCCTGCAATTTCCGGGACTGGAAATACCCGGACAGAAAAGAGAGGAACTGCAAATGTCTGTACCTGCATGGCTCTGCATTCCCTTTGTGGGACTGCTGTTGTGCGTAGCTTTATTTCCCATCGTGAAACCGGAATGGTGGGAGAAGAATGAACCCCTGGCGGTGGCCTTCTGGTCTGTGCTGGTGGTTGTGCTCTTTGCCGTTTACTTCGGGCCCCATGCGGCTGCGGAGACGGTGCTGGAGTGCTTTTTTAACGATTACCTGACCTTTATCATCCTGCTGTTCGGTCTCTACTGCGTATCGGGCAACATCACCTTCGAGGGTGACCTGGCCGGTTCTCCCTGGGTAAACGTGGTTCTCCTTTCCATGGGAACCGTGCTGTCCAGCTGTATCGGCACCACAGGTTCCAGTATGCTGATGGTGCGTCCGGTGCTGAAGATGAATTCCTGGCGCAGGAGAAGAAGCCATATCATGATTTTCTTCATCTTTATGGTTTCCAATCTGGGCGGCAGCCTCACCCCGGTGGGCGACCCGCCGCTCCTCATGGGCTTCATGCGGGGCGTGCCCTTCTTCTGGAGCCTGCATATTCTGCCGGTCTTTCTGTTCAACATGACGGTGCTGCTGTTCATCTTCTATCATATTGATAAATGGGAGTACCGGAAGGACATCGCCTACGGAAGAAAGCCGGATATCAGCAAACCGGGAACAGAGCTTAAGATCGGAGGTCTGCACAACCTGGCATTCCTCCTCATGATTGTGGCTGCGGTAATTCTCAGCGGAACCCTGCCGTCTCTTCCGGCATTCCAGGATGCAGAGGGCGCGGTCCGGGGCATTCACCTCATGGGCGAGGTGACGCTGGGGTGGCCGGCAGTGATTGAAATTGTTATCATTCTTCTGGCTGCCTGGCTGTCCTTTAAAACCACGGACGAGAGCCTGCGCCGGCAGAACCACTTTACCTGGGGCGCCATAGAAGAGGTGGCGGTGCTGTTCGTCGGCATCTTCCTGACCATGCAGCCGGCCCTGATGCTGCTGAAGTCCATGGGTCCGGAGATGGGCCTCACAAAGCCCTATGAGATGTTCTGGGCCACGGGTCTTCTGTCCAGCTTCCTGGACAACACGCCCACCTACCTGGTGTTCCTCACCACGGCGGGAACCCTGGGCTTTACCGAGGGCATTGCCACATCGCTCGGGGTGGTGCCGCAGCAGATGCTGATGGCTATTTCGGCCGGCGCCGTGTTCATGGGCGCCAACAGCTATATCGGCAATGCGCCGAACTTCATGGTGAAGACCATGTCAGTGGAAAATGGTATCGCCATGCCGTCGTTTTTCGGTTACCTGAAGTGGTCCTTCGGGATTCTGATACCGGTGTTCCTGCTGGATACCCTGCTGTTTTTCCAATAATGTAAGCTCGCACAGCGAGCTTTTGAACCGCTCAAAGCCGCGGGGCTCTCGCCCCTGTGGGGCGAGCAGAAAGGAGGTAAGATGATGGGCGAAGAGAAAAAGAATACAGAACCTGTCGTCCTTCCGGAGCAGAAGACACAGGACGAGATCTATGAGGAAGCGCTGGAGAAGGCGAAGCAGAAGACGGCGGAGCGGGAAGCCAGAGAAGCAAAGCAGAGAGTATACTATACCCAGCTGGCCGGGCAGATTTACGATCTGGATGAGAAGGTTGTGGAGACCCTGGGGTCTTCCCTGGGCCGGGTCTTCAACCACGACAGAGAGCGCTGCATCGCCAACATGGTGCACGCCATGGAGGAGCGGCCGGACGAGCATATCGTCCGCAGTGAGGTTGCCCTCATCGGCAACATGGCCCGGACCATTCAGGACCGGCAGGCCCGCCGTGAGATCATGAGCGAGTACGACGACATCATGCATAAGCTGGTCCGTATTTCCCGCGGTTTCTCCAACGCCAGCATTCTGGACCGGAAGAGAGCACGGCTCAATTCCATGACCCTGGGAAACCGATTCCGCGACAAGAATCACCTGATCATCTGCATCAGCCGTACCTACGGATCCGGCGGAAACAACATCGGGTTCGGTCTGGCGGATGCCTTAAAGATCAACTATTACGACGCGGAGATCTTCAATTCCGTGCTGAAGCGGCTGGAGGCGGAGCAGGACGGCGTCGAGGACGACCAGGGCTATGCCGGCCTGGAAGTGACCCAGACGGCCAATCCGGGCATGTCCCAGTACCGGGATTCTCTGACCTTCCGGCAGAAGGCCGGCAAGATCTTCCGCTATCACGGCCTGCCCAGAAGAGACGCGGTCTTCTTCAACCAGAGCGAGCTGATCGTTGACATGGCGAAGGAACAGGACTTTGTTGTCATGGGCCGCTGTGCCGACGTTATTCTCCGGAATAACCACATTCCTCACATCAGTATCTTCATCACGGCCCCCTTCGAGAAGCGGGTGCACCGCATGATGGAGATCAACAACGTGGATGAAAAGCACGCAAGGCAGCAGTTAAAGCAGGTAGACCACGAACATGCCAGCTACTATCATTACTACACGGGACTCAAATGGGGCAAGCCCAACCACTACGATGTGTGCATCAACAGTGCAAGCTACGGCATCCAGGGGTCCATCGATTTCATCATCAATATGCTGAAGGCAAACGATGTAAGGCTGCCGCATGCGGTGACAAGATAAGGAGAATTCCGCCGCGGTGTGTGCTTCCATGGCAGAACATATTCATTTCGGCCCGTTCCTTTACAGGACGGGCCGTTTGCGTTATGATAATGCGGTAATATTATATTATTCTGCGCGGGGTGTCGAAGCGGCGCAAAGGATGCGGCGGCTTCGGTGAAAAGGGAAGCGGGTGCAAGTCCCGCACGAACTCGTCACTGTAATGAGGGAGTTTCGGTCCGGGGCGGCGGTGCCGTCCGGAAGGCCACTGGGAGAGGAAACTGCCGGGAGGGCAGATACTCATTTCCGGGAAGGCGGACAGAAATGCAGAGCTCTGAGTCAGGAGACCTGCCCGGCGCAGCAGAAGAACGGGCACCTGGTGTGCCCGGCAGTATCCGAACGAGGATAGGATAGGAGGACAAGATGAGAAGGACAGCAAAGAATCTGACAGCAGCCGTGCTGGCTGCAGCGATGGGCGCCATGATGCTTGCAGGATGCGGAAGCAGTCAGCCGGCACAGACAGAGGCGGCCGCGGAGACGGAAGCAGCGGCAGAGACTGCCGCGGAATCTGCAGAACCGGCAGCAGAGAGTAGGGAAGCAGCGGCGGAAGCGGCACCGGAGATTCTGGTGGTCAGCTTCGGCACCAGCTACAACAGCTCCCGCAGCATTACCATCGGCGGCATCGAGAGCACCATCCGGGAGACATTTCCCGAATATACGCTGCGGCGCGCATTTACCGCCCAGACCATCATCGACAAGCTGAAAGATCGGGACGGCATCGTCATCGACAATGTGGAAGAGGCCCTGGACCGGGCGGCAGACGAGGGCGTAAAGACGCTGATCGTGCAGCCGACGCACCTGATGAACGGCTTCGAGTACACCGACCTGAAGGAGCTGCTGGAAGAGAATCAGGATAAATTCGATAAGGTGGCCCTGGCAGATCCGCTGCTGACGACAGACGAAGATTATGAGGCGGTGGCGAAGGCCATGGCCGCTGTGACAGAGAAGTACGATGACGGCGAGACGGCCATCGTGTTCATGGGTCACGGAACGGAAGCAGAGTCCAATGCAGTCTACGCGAAGATGCAGGAGGTCCTTGCCGGCGCCGGTTTTGAGAATTACTATGTAGGCACCGTAGAAGCGACCCCAACCGTGGAGGATGTGCTTTCTGCAGTTAAGGAAAAGGGAACCTATAAGAAAGTGGTTCTCCGCCCGATGATGGTGGTGGCCGGCGACCATGCCAACAACGATATGGCAGGCGATGAAGAAGATTCCTGGAAGAGCATTTTCCAGAAGGAAGGATTCGAGGTAACCTGCGTGCTGGAGGGCCTGGGCCAGGAGTATGAGATCCAGAAGATCTATGCGGATCACACACAGAAGGCCATTGACAGCCTGCAGTAACATGCGGCAATGACAGGCCGCAGGGCCTGACTGAGGGAAAAACGATGAAAAAATATATGGCGCTGGTTCTTGCAGCGCTTCTGGCCCTGGCTCCGGCTCCCAGAGGGATCAGGGTGCTGGCGGATACTGCGGCGTCCTCTGAAGAGACTTCGGAGGCGTCGGCAGATTCCGCTGCCGAACAGGAAGAGGTAGCCTCCGGGGAAGAGCTTTCCTCCCGGAAGGCGGTGGGCCATGAAGGCATGGAGCCGGTGACGGCGGATCAGCTGGAGAACGGTTCCTGGCCCATCGAAGTGGATACGGACACGTCCATGTTCCGGGTGGCGGACGCCATTCTGACCGTAAATGACGGAACGATGTCCGCAAAGCTTACCCTGGGCGGAAAGGGCTATGAAAAGCTCTATATGGGCACGGCGGAGGAGGCCGCGGCTGCGGCGGATGCGGACTGTGCCTTCTATGAGGAAAATGCGGACGGCAGCTTTGCCTATACGGTGGCGGTCCCGGTGCTGAATGCCGAGGTGGACTGTGCAGCCTGGAGCATCCGGAAGGAGAAATGGTACGGCCACAAGATTGTCTTTGAAGCCGATACGCTCCCGGAAGGGGCGGTAAAGAAGCTTTCCGCGGCATGGACAGAGGAAGCTCCCGCAGCGGTGGACAAAAAGAACGGAACCTATACCGTGAATGTGACGCTTACCGGCGGCACGGGAAAGGCCTCGGTGACATCGCTCGCGAAGGTAACCGTACAGGGCAATACAGCCACGGCAGAGATCGCCTGGTCCAGTCCCAACTATGATTATATGGTCGCAGGCGGACAGAAATATCTGCCGGTGAACAGTGAAGGAAACTCGGTATTTTCCATTCCGATCACGGCCTTTGATGCGCCGGTGACGGTTCTTGCGGACACCACGGCGATGAGCGTGCCCCACGAGATCGAGTACCAGCTGGTGTTTGACAGTGCATCCCTTGCGCCGGAACAGTCAGAGGCAGGGTCTGTACCGCTGCATCTGGGGATGATCCTTCTGGGAGGAGTATGCGGACTGATATGGATCAGAAGCAGAAGAAAAAACACCCTGTAAAAGGAAGAAAAATTGGGGCAGCAGGATATCTGCTGCTCCTTTTTGTGATGATGGCGGGACTCTGCAGCTGCGGGGGAACGCCGGCAGACATTTCTGAGAAACCGGCAGATGCCGCAGAACAGGCTGCGGTGCAGGCAGCCGGCCAGCCGGTATTTCCGGACATTCCGGGCCTTGCCGTTAGTAAAACTATTACGCCGGAATATGCAGAAGGCTTTACGCTGGCAAGATATGATGACGGCTATACCGGCATCCGCGTAACGGACGGGCCCTTCTATCTTGTGGTGCCGGGGGATTCCGCGGTGCCGGAGAAGTTGCCGGAGGACACGGTGGTCCTGAAAAAGCCTCTGAGCCGGGTCTATATGGCGGCCTCCTCCGTCATGGCGCTCTACCGGGCCCTGGATGCCGTAGACGAAGTGGACTTCTCTGCCACCATGGCAGACAGCTGGTATGTGGAAGAGGCAAAGGAGGCCATGCTGTCGGGAGATATCCTCTTTGCCGGCAAGTACAGCGCGCCGGATTATGAGATGCTTGTTTCCCGGGGCTGCAGTCTGGCCGTCGAGTCCACCATGGTCTACCATCATCCGGAAGTAAAGGAAAAGCTGGAAAGCCTGGGAATTCCGGTATTTGTGGACCAGTCCAGCTATGAGAAAAACCCGCTGGGAAGAGCCGAGTGGATTAAGGTCTACGGCGTCCTTACCGGAAAGGAAGCGGAGGCAGAGGCCTTCTTCGACCGGCAGGTTCAACTGGTGCAGGAGATGCAGGACTCGGAAGGCGGGGAATCGGCAGAGGATTCCAAAACAGCGGGAGACGATACGGCTTCCGGTCGGGAAGGCCGGACCAGCGCCTTCTTCTACATCAATTCCTCCGGACAGGCGGTGGTGCGCACCGGGGACGACTATATCGCGGAGATGATCCGGATGGCCGGAGGAGAGTATGTCCTGTCGGACCTTCGAAACCCCAATCCCGACAGCCGGAGCGGTTCCTTGACATTGTCCATGGAAGAATTCTACGCCGGGGCAAAGGATGCGGACTACCTGATCTATAATACAAATATCGACAGCAGCGTGAGCAGTCTTTCGGATATCCTGGCAAAGAACAGCCTTCTCGGAGAATTCCGGGCCGTAAAAAAGGGACAGGTCTATCTGACGGACCGGTACTTCTACCAGGCAACGGATATTCTTGGGGAAATGATCGTAGATCTGCACCGGATGTTTGCCGGGGAGGGGGAAAACATGACCTTCCTGCGGCATCTGGAGTGAGAAAAGGACTGCAGGGGCCGGCCAATCCCCTGAGAGACACAAAAGACAGAGAAAACAGGTTTCATACCATGAACGATTCATACGAACCGAACGTGATGCGCACACGGCGCATCCGCGCTGCCGCAGTGTATGCGGCCTGCCTTGTGCTCCTGGCGGCGGCCTTTGTTTCCGGCATCAATGCCGGAAGCGTGCCGATTGAAGGCTCCCGCATTCTGCAGATTCTTGCAGGAGGGGAGACCGGGACAACCGAGGCGGATATCATTATGAAGATCCGGCTGCCGAGAACCCTTACGGCGGCCATTCTGGGCGGGGGACTGGCGGTTTCCGGCTTTCTTCTTCAGACCTTTTTTGCCAATCCCATCGCCGGGCCCTACATTCTGGGCATCTCCTCGGGAGCGAAGCTTTTCGTGGCGCTGCTGATGATCGGCATGATGGGGCAGGCATACCGCCTGTCCTCCCTCTCCATGGTGGGGGCAGCCCTTATCGGGGCGCTCCTTGTGACCGGAGCCATCCTTCTTCTGGCGAGGCACCTGCGGCAGATGTCATCTCTCCTGGTGGCGGGCATTATGGTGGGCTACATCTGTTCTGCAGTGACCGAGTTTCTGGTGACCTTTGCCGATGATTCCAATATCGTGAATCTCCACGGCTGGTCCCAGGGAAGCTTTTCCGGCGCGGACTGGAATACCGTGGGAATGGCGGCGGGAATTATCTTCCCTGCCGTATGCGCGGCGTTTCTTCTCTCCAAGCCGATGCATGCCTTCCAGATGGGAGAAAACTATGCCCGCAGCATGGGCGTGGATATCCGAAGATTCCGCATGGCGCTGGTTCTTCTGTCCGGGGTACTCTCGGCCTGTGTGGCGGCCCTGGCCGGTCCCATTTCTTTTGTGGGGATCGCGGCGCCCTACCTGGCAAGACAGAGTCTCGGAACCTCCAAGCCGATGCTGGTCATACCCGGATGCTTTCTGGAGGGGGCGGTATTCTGCGTCATCTGCGACCAGATCGCCCGCTGCGCCTTTGCTCCCACGGAGCTCAACATCAGCACGGTGACTGCCTTCTTCGGGGCACCGGTTGTCATCTGGATGATGGTGCAGAGAAAACACAGGGAATAAGAGAGAATAACAGAGAATAACAGAGTATAACAGAGTAAGAAGACGGCAGCGCACAGGAGTGTGATATATGGAATTCTATGCGGTAGAGCTGCAGCAGGCAGCCGTGGGCTACGGAGCCAAAACGGTGGTCCGGGACATTTCCCTGAAGATTCAAAAGGGAGAGGTCCTGGCGCTGATCGGCCCGAACGGCGGCGGCAAATCCACCATTCTTAAGAGCATCGCAGGACAGATCCGTGTTCTGGGGGGCCGGATTGCCGTTGCGGGAAAGGACCCGACGAAGGCGGATCCCGGGGAGATGGCTACGGCGATGGCGCAGGTCATGACGGGCCGCATTCATCCGGAGCAGATGACAGGATTCGACGTGGCAGCCCTGGGGCGCTATCCCCACACCGGCAGGATGGGACTCCTGTCACCGGAGGACCGGAGGATCACGCAGGAAGCGCTGGCCCTTCTGGAGGCGGAGGAGCTGTCGGAGGTTTTCTTTGAAGAGATGAGCGACGGACAGAAACAGCGTATTCTCCTGGCCCGGGCCATCTGCCAGGAGCCGGAGGTCCTTGTCTTGGATGAACCCACCTCCTATCTGGACATCCGCTATAAGATTCTTCTCACAAAGCTTCTGCGGAAGCTGGCCCGTGAGCGCGGAATGACCATCCTGCTTTCTCTGCACGAGCCGGAGATTGTGCCGTATGCGGCGGACCGGGTGCTGTGCGTGAAGGGGGATGTCATCTTCGGGGAAGGGACGCCGGAAGAGCTGCTGACAGAGGAGTTCATCGGGAAGCTTTATGATCTTTCCCCGGAAGATATGGAAAAAAGCTGGATTTCGGGGATGCTGCTGCAGAGGAAAGCGCCAACTGCAAAAGAATCTGTGGAAAAGCCGTTTTGAATGGTGTATACTGAAAGTGTTCAGAAAAAATGTGGAAAATGTTTCCGCTGTGAGACATAATATACCGCCGGTGCAGGCTTTCCCGGGGAAAGGACAGGAATATGAAGTTTGAGAATATCGCGAAGGCAATGACCATTTGTACCGGTGTCTGCATGACCCTTGCCGGAATCTTTGACGTGATTTCCGGAAACCGGATGGAGAAGTCCTGCAGCTGCGAAGGAGAAGGCCCAGAGGGCGAATGCGAAGGCGCCTGCGAGTGCGGAAGAAAAACCGTCCGGGGCGGCATGTGCAAGATCTTTTTCGGCGGAATCCTCTCCGGCCTGGGCGTTGCATCCCTCTTTGTGGATTTTGAGGAAAAGTTAAGAGAGTACAATCCGGAGCTGGCAGATAAGCTGAATGCTTATGAGGAGCTGGCACAGCATCAGTGGGATGAGAAGAGCGCCCTCGGAAGAGAGAAATTCATCGAAGGAAAAGATAAGTTTGTCCCCTATGCCCAGGAGAAGTTCTATCAGGGCAGGGAGAAGGTCGTTCCCTTTGCAAAGGAGCAGTGGACCAGAGGCAATGAGAAGTTCGGCGAGCTCCGGAACGCAGCCTATGACAGGTGGGCAAGCTACCGCGCAAGAGAAGACGAGCTGGCAGATTAAGAGACAACCAGAGCGTGCAGAAGAAGTAAATAGCGTATGATATTAACCCGGCGGAGCGATCCGCCGGGATTTTTTACGGAGAAATTCCATCAAATTGAGGATTCCTCCCCCCATAACGCCATGATATGATAGGATCATTAAAAGAGCGAAATACGGACAGACGTAAAGAAAAACCGGGCAGAGACGGGAGGATGGCGATGAGAAGAAGAAACTGCATGGCGGCTGTTCTGGCTGCATTTTTGTGGATGATACTGTTCGCATTGTCCGGCTGCTCCGGAAAGAAAGAGCCGGCAGCAGGCGCCCAGACAGCGCCGGAGTCTACATCGGAGACGGCAGCGGAGACTGTGGAGGCGGTAAAAGAGATGGAGACTGCGGCGCCCGAAGATACCCATGCCGCAAGAAGTCCCAGAAAAGCGGTGGACATGAGCAAGGTGCCGGCTGTGAAGAATCCGGACGGAAGCTTTACCATCTTCGTCTATATGGTGGGATCCGACCTGGAAAGCTACGGCCAGGCGGCCAGCCATGATATCGAAGAGATGTGTCTGGCGAAGACCGGCAAGAAGGTAAAAATCGTTCTCATCACCGGCGGCGCGGAGGAATGGGGACATGCCTCCGTAAAGGCGGGCACGACGCAGATATTTACCATCCAGGACGGGGAGCTTACGGAGCTGGCGGACTTAGGCCTTCAGAACATGGCCAATGAGGGGACCCTGGAGTCCTTCCTTACTTGGGCCGGAAAGAACTGCATCTCGGACAGGAATGCCCTGATTCTGTGGAACCACGGCGGCGGCACGCTCATGGGGTACGGGCTGGACGAGAATTACCCGGATGATGTCCTGGAGCTTTGTGATATCGGCGATGCGCTCCGGGCCTCCGGCATGCATTTTGATTTTGTGGGATTTGACGCCTGTCTCATGTGTACGGTGGAGACGGCAAAGATGCTCTCCCCCTATGCGGATTATATGATCGCCTCGGAGGAGACCGAGCCCAGCTCCGGGTGGTTCTATACCGAGTGGCTGAATGCGCTGGCAGAGAATCCGGCGATGGCGTCCGAGGACCTGGGCCGCCTTATTGTAGACGACTTTGTTCCGGAGGAAGAAGAGCGGTCGGACTACGAGACCTATACCCTCTCCCTCATCGACCTTTCGCAGATTCAGCCGGTCCTGGATGCGATGCTGGAGTTTTTCGAGAACGAGCGGGGCTTGATGAAAATCGACTACAAGAGCCTGGCCAGGGCGAGGAGCAACACGAAAGCCTTCGGCAACGGCATGTTCGAGCAGATTGACCTCCTGGATTTCGTGGTGAACAACCGGACGGACAGCGCGGGAGGCAACAAGGTAAAGAGGGCGGTGGATAACGCCGTCATTTACCAGAAGAATACCACCGGGCACGCAGGCGGGCTGGCGTTCTACTTCCCCTTCTCGAATCCGGATGCGTACCAGAAGGTATCGGAAAACCTGCTGAATGCGGGATTCACCGGGGAATGGTTCCATCTTTACAATGATTTTATGAACACGCTGATCAAGGGACAGGAGCAGACGGTGGAGAAGGACGCCAATACGCTGGAAACCAAAAAATCCATGGAACGGTTCCGCCAGTATCCCTGGTATGATATGAGCTGGGATATGGTGGGAGAGGATACGCTGCTGGATGCCCATGCGCTGCAGCTGGAGCTGGATGGGGAAGGCTATCCTGCCCTCCACTTTAATGAGAGACAGAGAGACCTGCTGACCGATATGATGCAGTGGTACTTTGTCTGGGACAAAGAAACCATGTCCATGACCGGTCTGGGGTATTACAAGAGGAATACGCCCCAGTCGGACTATTATGCCTGCGAGGCGCATCCCTGGCCCACCATCAACGGAACTGCCGTCAGCTATTTTGAGCTGTACAATGACCCGGAATACGAGTACGGGCTTGTGCCCTGCCTGCGAAACGGGGATGAGTTCATCTGCCTGGTCATCGAATACCGGGGAGCAATCCTTCGGCCGGGGGCAGAGTGGAATCTTCTGGGGTTTGTCCATATGGATACGGAGGAGATCTCTCTTTCCGAAGGAATCCGCTTCGAGATGGCCAAGAAGGGCGCCCTTCCCCTGCAGCAGGGGGATACCATTCAGTTCATCCGGTATGAGATGGGGGCCCTGGACACGGAGCTTAAGGAGGGGGAGAACGGGGAAAAATACAGCTCCTTCGGAGAACCCCTGACCTACGACGGCACATGGGATATCCGGGCAGAAGACCTGTTTCTTGCCTCCGGCGTGAAGCCGGGACAGGGGCGTATCCTGACCTGGTATCTTATCCGGGACATTTACCAGAATATCCACAGGAGTGCCGTGCTTTTCTGGATCCGTGAAGAGGACGGAGAATGGGGCTACCAGTATTAACGGGGCGCGAAACGCTGCGGATTGTAATGTGATAAAAAAAGGAGTTCAGTTCTTATGAGTTTGCGAAAGCAGATAAAACTGGCATGCATCCTGCTGTTTGCAGCGGTATCTGTTCTGTGTGCCGCCGGATGTGGGGAGAAAGTGACGGCAGAAGGCCTTCTTTCGGGGGCGGCGGCCGCGCCGGGCATGCGGGCAAATCTGAGCGTCCGGGCGGACTTCACATCCGGGACAAAGGAGCAGACGGCAAAGTACGAGGGAATTTTTTCCGCGAAAGACAATGTGCGCTATCTGAAAGGACTCGGGCTGCTGGATAATGCGGAGAAGGAGATCGAGTACTATATCCGGTATCTGCCGGGGCAGACGCCGGAGGAGGATTCCATCGAGGTTTTCGCCTATCGGAAAAAAGACGGAATCTGGAAAATGAGTCCGTACGAGGATACCATGGATTCTCTGCAGGAGCTGTTTTCTTCCGTGCAGAATCCGGTGCTGGGGGAGACGGGGAAGAATGCGCCCTCCTATACCGTGTCGGGAACCATTCCCCTGGAGGTCATACGAAACTTTGCGGTCATCAGTCATACCGGTCGGGGCATTGCTGCCATTATCATGCAGATGCCGATGGAAACACCCCTGCGGGCAGAGCTTTCCTTCAGTGCCATGAACCAGATGCCGACGGTCATGAAATGCGTTCTTCCGGCTCCTCTGGAGTTTGGGGGGAAAACGCTTACGGCCTTTGAAATACAGCTGGCCATCACCGACATGACCCTTGCATCGCTGGAGATTCCTCCGGAAGTGCTGGAGGATGCGGAGTAGGAGATAATATCAAAATCTATCACAATAATCAATAAATAAAGATAACATATCAACGAAAGCTATTAGTCTCCCCCTTTTCGACAGGCGTATAATTAATATGCCGTTCGGGAAGGGGGCTTTTATGTTCAACCGGACCGTCGGCGAATACACCATGTCGGCGCTTCTGTACGGCGTCCACAACCGGCCGGTTTCGATATCCATCATCACGAACATGCAGGAATACCATATCGGAATATCCCTGGCCTACGGCGTTCTGGTGATCGCGGTGTGCTGCGCGGCCCTGGCCCTGGTCATGAAGCTGGACAGAAAGCGGTTTCTGTAGAGAAGTTCCATCCCTGATTGCATTCATCACGGAAAATGATATAATATATCGGTGGAAATTTGCATTTCATGGCACACAAGAAGCGCAAAGGGAAGGACATATATGTATCAGATAGATTTTGAGAAACCGGAGAGAGTGCATTTTATCGGCATCGGCGGCATCAGCATGAGCGGCCTGGCAGAGATTCTTCTGGATCACAAGTTTCCGGTCAGCGGTTCGGATTCCCACCGGTCGGACCTGACAGCTCACCTGGAAGGGATGGGAGCGAAGGTTTTCTACGGACAGAAGGCGGAGAATATCACCGATGACATCCGCGTGGTCGTCTATACCGCAGCGATTCATCCGGACAATCCGGAATTTGCGGCGGCACAGATGCGCGGCATTCCGATGCTGACGAGAGCGGAGTTTCTGGGACAGGTAATGAAGCATTACCGCAACTCCATCGCCGTTTCCGGTACTCACGGAAAGACCACGACCACATCCATGATCACGGAGATTTTCATGGCCGCGAAGAGTGACCCGACGGTTTCTCTCGGCGGAATGCTGGATTCCATCGGCGGCAATATCCGCGTGGGCGGGCCGGAGTACTTTGTGATGGAAGCCTGCGAGTACACCAACAGCTTCCTGAGCTTTTTCCCGACGGTGGCGGTCATCCTGAACGTGGAGCCGGACCATCTGGATTTCTTCAAGGACCTGGCGGATATTCGCCATTCCTTCAGCCTCTTTGCCCGCAATACGGCGGATGACGGCGCTATCGTCATCTGCGGCGAGATTCCGGAATACCAGAAGATCGTGGAGGGACTCTCCGCAGAGATCGTGACCTACGGCCATGACCACAGCTTCGACTATTCCGCGGACAATATCACCTATGATGAGTTCGGCCGCCCCTCCTATGACCTCTATATAAAGGGGGAGAAGAAGGGCCGCATTACCCTGGGAACCACCGGAGAGCACAACGTGCTGAATTCCCTTGCGGCCATCGCCGTGGCAGAGCGGTACCATATTCCCATGGACATTACCGCGGAGGCACTCCGGAAGTTCTCCGGAACCCACCGCCGCTTCGAGAAGAAGGGCGTGCTGAACGGTGTGACCATCATTGATGACTATGCTCATCATCCCCAGGAGATTGAGGCGACGCTCCGGGCAGCGCTTCATTATCCCCACAAAAAGGTCTGGTGCATCTTCCAGCCCCACACCTACTCCAGAACCCGGGCCTTCCTGGATGACTTTGCAAAGGCACTGTCGCTGGCAGACAGCGTTGTGCTGGCAGACATCTATGCGGCAAGAGAGACGAATACCTTCGGCGTAAGCTCCGAGGATATCGTTCTCAGGCTCGAAAAAATGGGAAAAGACGCCTGGTTTATTCCCACCTTTGTGGAAATCGAGGACTTTGTCCGGAAGAACTGTGTCCCCGGGGACCTGTTGATAACCATGGGTGCCGGAGACATCGTAAAGGTAGGGGAAGAGCTGCTGAAAGATATGTAAAATATATTTGAGAACCGCCCGATCCATGCGCAGAACGCGGCATCTCCGATGCCGCCGCTGCATACGCAGCGCTTGTTCTGCTTATGGATCGGGCGGTTCCTGCTTCGCAGGAACACACATAGTCCACAGCCGGTTTTCCCCGTGCAGGCATGGAAAACCGCCTTTGGACTATGTGTCTCCTCAAATAGCAACACGAGTTATCCACTTTATCCACATAGTTTTCAACATTGTGTATGGAAAACTATGTGGATTTTTTTACCCTTTATCCACCGGGGATCCACAGGGATTGTGGACAGCGGTGTGGATCATTGTTCGATTTCCACCCATGGAGAATTGTGCTATGATGGGAGTATTCGATAAACTGAGGTGATATGGATTGAAGTGGAAGAATCTCATGCCGGCGGATGTGGTTGTTGTGCCCGGCTGTTTTATTGATGAATATATGAAGGGGGCCAACGGGGAGTTCGTGAAGGTCTATCTGTATCTGCTCCGGCACCAGGCAGATGTCTCCGAGGAGGAGATTGCCGATGCCCTGGATATGACCGGCGCGGATGTGAGAAGAGCCCTGGCCTACTGGACAAAGGCGGGCGTGCTGGAGAAGACGGAGCCGGCGGGAGACCCGACGGTGGTCATAAAGCCTGCACCGGTGCCGGAGAAGAAGCCGGCAAAGAAGCAGGAAAAGCGGACGGTGGATATGGCGCTCTTGGAGAGGGATGAGGATTTCAAGCAGCTCATCTATATTGCCCAGCAGTACCTGAATAAGCTGTTTACCCAGACAGACACGGAAATCCTCGGAAACCTCTATCAGAATCTGGGAATGTCGGCGGAGCTTCTGGAATACCTGATGGAATACTGCGCCGAGAACCGGCATACCAGTCTGCGGTATGCGGAAACGGTGGCGCTCAACTGGAAGGAGCAGGGCGTTACGACGGCGGCGCAGGCCAGAGAGGCCTCCCAGAACTACAACCGAAGGATCTTCTGCGTGATGAAGGCCATGGGCTTAAGTGACCGGGGACCGGGCGCCGCAGAGAAGGAATGCATCGAGCGCTGGTTTGATACCTATGGCTTTGATGAGAAGATCGTGGCGGAGGCCTGCAACCGGACGCTGGAGCGGATTCACAAGCCCAGCTTCCCCTACGCCGAGAAGATTCTGAAGGACTGGAAGGATGCGGGAGTGAAGACATTTTCCGATATCGAAGCCCAGGACAGGGTCCGCAGTGCATCGGACAAGAGCCGGAGCGGGGCGGACGGCCGCGGGAAAATCGGAAAACGGCCGGGCCAGAAGTCGACCCGGTTTGATAATTTCGAGAGCCACGGATATGATTACGATGAGATGGTCTGGAATATGATCAGCCGGAATGCGGGAGGAAACGATGGGACTGAGTAATTCGCAGTATGAGTCCATCATGCGCAGCTATCAGCAGCGGCAGCTGCTGGAGAAGCGGAAGCTGGATGAACGGACGGCGGAAGTATATGCGGCGCTGCCGGCGGTGCAGGAGCTGAACGCGGAGATTGGCCGCGCATCGGTCCGCTCGGCGAGAATGCTTCTCGGCGGTGACCCGGATGCGGTACAGAAGCTCCGGGAGACCATTGCGGATCTCCGGGAGCAGCGGGAGGTGCTGCTCCGGTCAAAGGGATATCCCGATGACTATCTGGAGATGCATTACGAATGCCCGCTGTGCAGAGATACCGGGTATGTGGATAACCGTAAGTGCCGGTGCTTCCGGGCTAAGGAGACCGAGATCCTGTACCGGCAGTCCAACATCCGCGAGGTGCTGAAGGCGGAGAATTTCGATACCTTCCGGACCGACTGGTTCGATGATGAGAAAAAGGATCCCCGCACCGGCAAAACCGTGCGGGAATATATGGAGATGGTGAAGGACATGTGCCAGAGGTATGTCCGGGAGTTCCCGGAGCAGAAGGGAAGCCTTCTGTTTACCGGAAAAACGGGACTGGGCAAGACCTTTCTCTCCAACTGCATTGCCAGAGAGCTGATCGAGCAGTGCTTCAGCGTGGTCTATCTTTCGGCGGCGGAGATGTTCGATATTTTCTCCAAAGAGCGGTTTTCCCGGGAGGAGGACGAGGACCATACCCGTTCGGAGTACCTGACGGAGTGCGACCTGCTGATCATCGATGATCTGGGAACCGAGCTGGTAAACACATTTACCGTTTCCCAGCTGTTTTACCTGGTAAATGACAGGCTGATCGCGAAAAAGGGAACCATCATTTCCACGAATCTGCCCACAAACCAGATGCGGGATGAATTCACGGACCGGGTGATGTCCAGAATTATCAGCGGCTATCAGATCATTCCCCTGTACGGGGAGGATATCCGGGTTCGCAGAAAGCTTCTCGGAATCGGCGGATGACTATTGACGCCGCCGTTTTTATCATGTTATCATGCCCGTGTATTATGATCACGCTATCGGTGACGAATGCAATATACAGAAGAACTGAACAGAGACAATAACTGGAGGACAGAATGGAAGATTGGAAAAAGGGCTATCAGAGTGAAAAAGAGATCGATACCATACCGGTAGGCCCCCTCGCGCTGATTCCGTTATCCGGATGTGCCGAACTCGGCAGTCTGGTGGATGAATGGCTGGTGCGCTGGAGAACGGAGCGCCAGAGCGAGCATAAGAGCAGTATCGTATTTGAGGGTTACCAGAAGGATTCCTATATCATCCAGTCGGCCACACCCCGGTTTGGTTCCGGCGAAGGAAAGGGCGAGCTGAAGGAATCCATCCGCGGCGATGACCTGTACCTGATGGTGGATGTGACCAACTATAATGTGACCTATTCCATGGGCGGTCAGGTGAATCACATGTCACCGGATGACCATTTCCAGAATCTGAAGAGAATCATCGGTGCCGCCAACGGCAAGGCAAAGCGGATCAACGTGATTATGCCCTATCTCTATGAGAGCCGCCAGGATATCCGCGTAGGCCGCGAGTCTCTCGACTGCGCCATGATGCTGCAGGAGCTGGTGGAGATGGGCGTGGAGAATATCATCACCTTTGATGCCCATGACCCGAGAGTGCAGAATGCCATTCCGCTCCACGGATTTGAGACCGTGCCGCCGGCCTATCAGTTTATCAAGTATCTGCTGAAGGAAGTAAAGGATCTTCGGATCGATTCTGACCATATGATGGTGATCAGCCCGGACGAGGGCGGCATGAAGCGTACCGTCTATTTCGCCAATGTCCTGGGTCTGGATATGGGTATGTTCTACAAGAGAAAGGACTATTCCCAGAGCATAGGCGGAAGTCATCCGGTGGTGGCCCACGAATTCCTGGGAACCAGCGTGGAGGGAAAAGATGTGATCATCATCGATGACATGATTTCCTCCGGCGACAGCATGTTGGATGTGGCCAAGGAGCTGAAGCGCAGAAAGGCGAGACGCATTTACTGCTGCTCCACCTACGGCCTCTTTACCGGCGGACTGCAGAAGTTTGATGAGTATTACAACAACGGCATCATTGACCGGCTTCTGACCACCAACCTGGTGTACCAGAGCCCGCAGCTTCTGAACAAGCCCTACTATATCAACGTGGATATGAGCAAGTATATCGCGCTGATCATTGATACCCTGAACCATGACGGGTCTCTCAGCGAACTGCTGAATCCGGTGGAGAGAATCCACAAGGCGATTGAGCGGTATCATGCGGAGCAGGAATAAACGAGATTAGACAGCAAAAAACAGTCATCCGGGAAAATGCCTTCGGGCACGGTTTCCCGGATGACTGTTTTTCTTCGTGTACGTAAAGGCGACTTTGCAAAGCGTCAGTGATGCATGATTTATCCGGATTGATGAAGAAAGTGAATTGGTGATTGGGTCCGGCAGCATTTACAATAAAAGCAGAAAATCATTTACATTTCGGGACAGAAAGGAAGAGCATTATGTCACTGGATCTTGTTAAGAAAATACGTGTTTGTGAAGTTGGTGTCCGGGACGGACTGCAGAATGAGAAAACCCTGGTTTCCGCCGAGGACAAGGCGGATCTGATTAACCGTATGGCGGATGCGGGATTCCCGGTGATTGAGGTGGGAAGCTTCATGAGCCCGAAGGCGGTTCCCCAGATGGCCAATACGGATGAAGTGTTCCGGATGATTGAACAGAAGGAAGGCGTGGAATACCGGGCCCTGATTGCGAACCTTAAGGGTGTGGAACGTGCCATCGCCTGCGGCTGCCGGAAGGTCAAGCTGAATGTATCTGCCAGCGTTTCCCATAATCTGGCCAATCTGAACCGGACACCGGCGGAGAGTGTGGCGGGATTTGCCGCCTGCGTGGATCTGGCAAAGAGCCATGATCTCGCCATCTCCGGTTCCATCTCCATGCCCTTCGGGTCCCCCTGGGATAAGGAGATTCCGATTCAGGATGTAAAGGATATCGTGGAGGCATACCTTAAGGTCGGCATTCATGAGATCAGTCTTTCCGATGCTTCAGGAATGGCTTATCCCACGCAGGTCTATGACATGTGCACGGAGATGAAGAAGTGTTATCCGGATGTGACCTGGTGGCTGCATTTCCACAACACCAGAGGTCTCGGCATTGCGAATATCCTCGCAGGCATGCAGGCCGGATTCGACCAGTATGACGCCAGCTTCGGCGGTGTGGGCGGATGCCCCTTCGTACCGGGTGCGGCGGGAAATGTTACCACCGAGGATGTACTTCATATGTGTGAGGAGATGGGCGTAGAGACAGGCATCGACCTGGATAAGGCCATGGAGATCAGCCGCCGGGCAGTAGAGATCCTGGGCCATCCGACGGAGAGTTATCTCCTCCGGGCCGGCAAGGCCAGCGACCTGATTCTGGAGCTTCCGAAGGGGCAGATTCGGAATCAGACAGAGTTAAAGTAATGTAACTAGTAATAATGTAATCGCAGCAGGCACTTCTGAGGGAATCAGAAGTGCCCTTTTTTTCGGGCGGATGTAAAGGTTTAATCACACAAAAGGCGGAAAAAAGAAATATAACGGTTGCAAAAGAAAATATTATGGAATATAATAGAATTACAGATTGCAGTATATGGAAATGCATATCCGAAAGGGGGACCGGAATGCAGTACAGAAGAGAAGACCTGATTGCGTGGAAGGAAGAGAGCGGACTGACCATTGCCCAGATTGCAGAGAAGAGCGGCGTGCCCGTCGGCACGCTCGGGAAGATCTTCAGCGGGCAGACGGCAAGGCCCAGAAAGGCCACATTGGAAGCGGTAAAACAGGTGCTGCTGGAGGAAGTCCTGGCTGTCAGGGAGAAGTCTGCAGTTTATGAGACAAAGGTGAATACATCGGGCAGTATGGTTTCCGAGCCGCAGACCGCGTATGTGCTGCCGGAGAAAAAACAGGGCGAATATACGGTCAGCGATTACTTTGCCAGGGATGATGAAGTGAGGTGTGAGCTGCTGGACGGGGAGTTTTATGATATGGGATCGCCCAGCACTGTGCACCAGATTATTGTGCGGGAGCTTACGCTTTTGCTTTCACTGCATGTGCGTAAGAACAAGGGCAGGTGTGTTGTACTGCCGTCCCCCATCGATGTGGAATTTGAGGGGGATGACAAGACGATCCTGCAGCCGGACGTAGCTGTCATCTGTGACCGGAGCAAGATACGCGGGCATATCGTCGGGGCGCCGGATCTGGTGATAGAGGTCGTGTCCCCGTCCTCCCGGAAGCGGGATATGATGCTGAAGATGAAAAAATACGGCGAGATGGGGGTCCGGGAATACTGGATCGTAGACCCGGAGAAAAAGAAGGTTATTGTGTATGACTTTGAGCATGACTGGGATATCCGCCTCTACGGATTCGGCGACCGGGTACCGGTAACCATCTGGGATGGCCGCTGCGAGGTGGACTTTGCAGAGATTGCTGCCTATCTGAAGGAGCTGTATTCGGAGGAAGGGTGAATCAGGCTTGTAAAATGTAAAAAGAGACTGTCGCACCATATCAGGTGCGGCAACCTTTCTATAAGCGGTAAAAATCCGGCCATTTGGCCGGATTTTTCTGTATCTGACAGCTGGCATGCCTGGTAAGCTCACCAACCAAAGCGTAAGCAGCTTGTTGGTGAGAGACTGCTCCGTCATGCATTAAGCTCTGTCAGCCGGAAGTCCTTCCCGGCTTCTTCCAAAATATTGCCTTCGGTATGATGGCAGGTGAAGATGATCACCTGGGTCTTTACGGTATCCGCAAGCCATGTGAGGGCACTGGAGAGGCGCCGGTGATCGTAGAGAACGAAGCTGTCATCGAAGATGAGAGGCATCTTGGTATCGCCCGTTACGACCTCCGCCGCGGCCAGCCGCATCGCCAGCCAGATCTGGTCGGCGGTTCCGCTGGATACCTGCTCTAAGGGCACCATGCGGGACCCGTTGTTGAGCCAGATATTCATATCCTCATCCACGTCCATGCTGCTGTAGAGGCCGCCGGTGATGCCGCGGATCCGTTCGGACGCCTGCCGGTTCAGGGCAAGGCCGAAGGAGGTGCGGACCGAACCGGTCAGCTCCTGCAGGGTTTCCATCGCCAGCTCGAGGGCGTCGATATTCTCGCGGATCCGCTGGTTTCTGCGGATGGTGGTCAGAAGAGCACTGGCCCGGTCCCGCATGTCATTCAGCTCACTGAGACGGCGGTCCAGCTCCCACTGGGTGTTCTGCTGGGAGGAAATCTCGTCGCGGACTTTCGCCTGGCTTTCGTGAAGAGAAGCGATCTTCTGGTCCTGGGAGGCGATGGCGTCCTTCAGTTCCGCGGTGATGCCGCAGATGTCTGCGAGAGTGTTCATCCGGTGCTCGAAGGCGTCCATGTTGGCCGTCGTGATTTCGCGGCTTCCCACATGCTGCTCCAGGGTGTCGGAGATTACCTTCTCAAACTGCTTTGCGGAAGTTGCGTTCTTCTGCCGGTGGGTCCAGAAGGCAATGCCCAGCACGATAAAGAGGGCGGAGAGGAGACCCGGAACGAGCGACGTTACAGGGATGCCCATGATGACCGGCATTCCCTGAAGAAGCATGATGGCTGTGGAGAACCGGGTGTAGGCGAAAGCTGCACATGCGGCTGCCAGCACAAAAAACATCCAGGGCAGAAGCCTGCGGGAGGTGCTTTTTGCAATCTCCTGGCAGGAAAGATAGTTTTTGTAATTCTCATTCATCCGCTTCCGGCAGTCTTCGACGGAAGTAAGGTCGGTGAAATGATTCTCCGAGAGCTCGGCCACCGCCTGGTTCCGGCGGTTCTCCAGCTCCGTCCGGATGCGGGTATGGTCTTCGATCTCCTGCTTTGCCTGCTCGCTGCGGGCGATGCAGCCGGCCATCTCATTGCGGTACCGGGGATCGGAGAGCTCCTCCTCCAGGCGGTCGATTTTTGTCAGCAGCGCCGTATAATCGGCGGAAGCCTCCGGGATCAGCTTTCGGGTCTGGGAATCCTTTTCCCGCTCAAGAAGGGCCATGGCGCCGGAGATGTCGAGCTCCATGCTGCCGCTGGTATTCATGTTGGTGATGTAGCGGGCCAGCTCCCCGGACATGCCGGAGGGAGAGGCGGTTTTCAGCTGGCCGATGCTGACCGTGCCCGCGTAGGCGGTTTCGGAGAGACCGCCCAGAAGGGCCTGAAGCTTCGCTGCCGGCGCGGATTCCGTGGTGCCGGCGGTTTCATTGACCAGAGTAAAGCTGTCCCTGGACTTGTGAAAATCCCGCTCGATGCGCCAGATGGTTCCGTCCGCTTCCAGGCGGAGTGTTCCGGAATAAACCTCCGGATTCTCCCAGGGCGTAAGCCGGGCCATCGTATCGTGCTCCGCCTCCACGCCTCTGGCGCGGGTAAAACCGTAGAGCATGGCCTGCAGGAAGGTGTGAAGGGTGGACTTGCCCGCCTCGTTGGTTCCGTAGATGACATTCATGCCCGGGTCAAAGGTCATGGAAAAGTCGTGGAACCGGCCGAATCCGTCGATGTGCAGATCAATGAAGCGCATGGTTCTCACTCCTTTCTGCCGTCTTATCCCCGTCTGCGGTAAGGAGCAGGGCGCGGATTCCGTCATAGAGAGCCTTCTTTTCCACAGGACTCATATCCGGCTTCTGCATCGCGCGGATGTAAAAGCCGATCATGTCGCCGGGATGCTCGGCAAAGAGGGCGTTCATATCGTACCGGGGCTCGGAGGTATCCTCCACATCGAGAATGCGGTACCGGAGCTGAAGGGTATCGAAGCGGAAATGCTCGTCCGGATGCCGGGTGCCCAGAATCCGGATGGTGTAGATGTTGTCGGTTCCCTTTTTCCGGATTTCATCGCCCAGCGCATCCTCCAGCTCCCCGGCCGTGGTTTCCGGCGTGACGTTGGCCACCAGCGGGATATAGCGGGCCTTCTGCATGGGCAGGAAGGCGAGGGAGGTCAGGATGCCGGCGCCGTTGATCTCACCCGCATAGACGCCGTAGTCGCCGGTGTCCTCGGAAGAGAGGGGCTCGGGGCTTCCGCAGTAGGCCGCGTGATTCTCGGAAATTACGCCGTGCCGTCTTCTGCCGCCGAGGGCAATGTAGGCGTAGCCGGTGCTTTCCGGGTTTATGGGAAGACGTTCCGGATCCTTTCCGCATTCCAGCAGAATGTGGATTCGCCCGTCCTGCGAAAGCGCAGGAAGGGGAGTGCCCTTGCCGGTTTCATCAATACTCTGCCCGGAGACGATAACGCCCAGTTCTTCAAAGGAGACGGAGCTTTCCGGGAAAAGGAATGTCACATTGGGTGCCCAGGGGAACCCCAGGATGGCGGAGCTTTCGGTGATCCGGTCCCGGTCGCCGGCAAGAATCACCGTGCGGAGGGCGGGGGCGGACGAAAGGATCGCGTTCACGTCCCGGAGGTCTGTGGACAGGGGCTGGCCTGTGAAGAGATTGCCCGAGATAAAGAGAAAATCCGCGGAGTCTTCGGAGGCCTTACGCACAATGTCGGCAAAGGTTTCCCGGATATCCCGGCTTCGCTCTCTGCTCCAGCGGGTACCGGCGTCGGGGGCCTGGCCCCAGCAGATATCACCTGTGTGGATGAATTTCATGAGATTGCCTTCCTTCTTTACGCGTATCTGCAGTAAATGCGGGAACAGGGGAGGTGCTGCCATGCCCCTCGGGTATGTTGACAGCAGCTCCCCTGCTAGAGTTCATTGCAGCCGGAATGCGGCTTACAGCTCGCAGTTTCCGACGGTTCTCGGGAACGGGATGACGTCGCGGATGTTGCCCATACCGGTCAGGTACATGACGCAGCGCTCGAAGCCGAGGCCGAAGCCGGAATGACGGACAGAACCGTACTTGCGCAGATCCATGTAGAAATCGTAATCGGATTCCTTCATGCCCAGCTCGTCCATGCGGGCCTTGAGCTTTCCGTAGTCATCTTCTCTCTGGCTTCCGCCGATGATCTCGCCGATGCCCGGAACCAGGCAGTCCACGGCTGCCACGGTCTTGTTGTCCGGGTTGAGCTTCATATAGAAAGCCTTGATTTCCTTCGGATAGTCTGTGACGAATACCGGGCGCTTGAAGATCTTCTCGGTGAGATACCGCTCATGCTCGGTCTGAAGGTCACAGCCCCAGTATACCTTGTAGTCAAATTCGTCGTTGTGCTCCTCGAGGAGACGGACGGCCTCAGTGTAGGTAACACGGCCGAATTCGGAGTCTGCCACGTGATGCAGGCGGTCCAGAAGTCCCTTGTCGATAAAGCTGTTGAAGAAGTTCATTTCCTCCGGGGCATTCTCCAGCACGTAGTTAATGACGTACTTGAGCATGGCCTCGGCCACTTCCATGTTGTCTTCCAGATCGGCGAAGGCCATCTCCGGCTCGATCATCCAGAACTCCGCGGCATGGCGGGTGGTATTGGAGTTCTCAGCGCGGAAGGTGGGGCCGAAGGTGTAGATGTTGCGGAAGGCCATGGCGAAGGTCTCGCCGTTCAGCTGGCCGCTGACGGTCAGGCTGGTCTTCTTGCCGAAGAAATCCTTCACATAATCCACATCGCCGGCTTCGGTCTTCGGAACATCCGCCAGATCCATGGTGGTAACCTGGAACATCTCGCCGGCGCCTTCTGCGTCGGAACCGGTGATCAGCGGGGTGTTGACATAGACAAAGTCATGCTCCTGGAAGAAGCGGTGAATTGCATAGGCGGCCAGGGAACGGACGCGGAATACGGCCTGGAAGGTATTGGTTCTCGGGCGCAGATGGGAAATGGTGCGCAGATATTCCAGGGAGTGGCGCTTCTTCTGCAGCGGATAGTCAGAGGCGGATACGCCTTCGATATCGACCGTCACGGCCTGAATCTCGAAGGGCTGCTTTGCCTCGGGCGTGGCAACCAGGGTGCCTTCCACGATGATGGCAGCGCCGACGTTCAGCTTGGAAACCTCGGCGAAATTCTTCATGGTATCATGGTAGACAACCTGCAGCGTCTCAAAGTAGCTGCCGTCGGAAACCACGATAAAGCCGAAGGTCTTGGAATCGCGGACGCTTCTGACCCATCCGCCGATGCGGACGGTTTTGTCGAGAAACTGTTCCCGGTTTTTATATATCTCTCTTACTGTAATCAGATCCATGTTTGAGTCCCCTTATTTCTATAAATATATTGATCAATTAAGAGGAAGTATACCACAAAAGAATCGGCCGTAAAAGCGGGAATGCAAGGAAAAGAAAGGGAAAACGTTGTAATATGCGGAAGAAAACAAGGGATTTGTTGTAAAATTTATAAGATATCCGGTTTATTATAGGCCCAAATCGGCAATTTTTGATTGATTATACGCAAAAAGGAAGGAAAATCGAAAAATGGTTTCGGTTTCAGTGAAAATATCATTCGCGTTTTTGGGAAGATATGGTATAATGGGTCTAGCATGAGTCATGCCCCTTCTTTTAAGGGAATTACGAGGGAGAAGGCATGCGGGCCGGTCCGTACAGCGGCTATACGAAGACTGTGCGAATGACAGCAGAATCAGATTACAAGGGGTGATAACGTGATTAAAAAAGAGATGATTGCCATGCTTCTTGCAGGCGGGCAGGGAAGCCGGCTTGGTGTTCTCACGCAGAAGGTGGCGAAACCGGCGGTTTCTTTTGGCGGTAAGTACAGAATTATTGATTTCCCGCTGAGCAACTGTATCAATTCAGGTATTGATACGGTAGGTGTTCTGACACAGTATCAGCCGCTTCGGCTGAATACCCACATCGGTATCGGTATTCCGTGGGACCTGGACCGCAACGTGGGTGGTGTGACGGTTCTTCCGCCCTATGAGAAGAGCAAAGGCAGCGACTGGTATACAGGAACAGCCAATGCCATTTACCAGAATCTCGAGTACATGGAGAACTTCAATCCGGAATATGTGCTGATCCTTTCGGGCGACCATATTTACAAGATGGATTATGAAGTGATGCTGGAGTATCACAAGGCGAACAATGCGGATGTTACCATCGCGGTCATGCAGGTGCCGTGGGAGGAGGCAAGCCGCTTCGGCCTGATGCTTACCGATGACAATAACCGTATCGTGGAGTTCGAGGAGAAGCCGGAGCATCCGAGAAGCAATCTGGCGTCCATGGGTATCTATATCTTCAGCTGGAAGGCCCTCAAGGAGGCGCTCATCAAGCTTTCCGACGAGCCGGGCTGCGATTTCGGCAAGCATGTAATCCCCTACTGCCATGAGCAGGGCGAGAGAATCTTCGCCTATGAGTTCAACGGCTACTGGAAGGATGTCGGTACTCTGGGATCCTACTGGGAAGCAAACATGGAACTCATTGATATCATTCCGGAATTCAATCTGTATGAGGAATACTGGAAGATCTACACAAAGAGTGACATCATTCCGCCGCAGTATATTTCTGCCGGTGCGAGTATAGAGCGCAGCATCATCGGAGACGGTACAGAGATTTACGGTCAGGTCATAAACTCTGTTATCGGCGCCGGGGTGACTGTAGCGGAGGGCGCAGTAGTGCGCGACTCCATCGTTATGAAGGGAAGCACCATCGGAGCCGGATGCGTGATTGACAAGGCGATTATCGCCGAGGACGTCACCATCGGCGAGGGCACCCAGGTCGGCGTCGGCGAATTTGCCGAGAGCAAGTACGACAAGAAGGTGTACCACGACACCCTGGCGGTCATCGGAGAGCGTTCCGTTGTGCCTGCCGGAGTGAAGATTGGCCGCAACACTGCTATTTCCGGTGTTACGGAGCTTTCAGACTATCATGACGGAGAACTCGCAAGCGGAGATTATATTGTAAAGGCAGGTGGCATGTAATGAGAGCAATCGGTATCATATTAGCCGGAGGAAACAGCAAACGAATGAAACAGCTCTCTCAGAAGAGAGCGATTGCTGCTATGCCGATGGCCGGCAGCTATCGCAGCGTCGATTTCGCGCTGAGCAACATGAGCAATTCACACATTCAGAGCGTGGCTGTACTGATACAGTATAACTCCCGTTCCCTGCACGAGCACCTGAGTTCCTCCAAGTGGTGGGACTTCGGAAGAAAACAGGGCGGAATGTTTGTATTCACACCAACCATCACTTCGGAGAGCAACGACTGGTACAGAGGAACGGCAGATGCCCTTTACCAGAACCTTGACTATCTGAAGAAGAGTCACGAGCCCTATGTTGTCATCGCAAGCGGGGACTGTGTCTACAAGATGGATTACAACAAGGTTCTTGAGTATCACATCGAGAAGAAAGCGGACATCACGATTGTATGCAAGGATATGGGACCCGAGGAGGATGTCACCCGGTACGGACTGGTCAAGGTCAATGAATCGGGCCGCGTCACCGACTTCGAGGAGAAGCCGATGGTAGCGACATCCAGCACAATCTCCTGCGGTATCTATGTCATTCGCAGACGTCAGCTGATCGAGCTTATCGAACGCTGTGCTGCCGAGGATCGGTATGACTTTGTTACGGACATCCTGGTGCGCTATAAAAACCTCAAGAGAATCTATGCTTACAAGTTGGATACCTATTGGAGCAACATTGCATCTGTAGACGACTACTACAGGACAAATATGGACTTCCTGAAGCCTGAAGTGCGGAACTATTTCTTCAGAGAGTATCCGGAAGTTTACACGAAGGTGGATGACCTGCCTCCGGCAAAATATAATCCGGGCGCGTCTGTCAGCAACAGCCTTGTTTCCAGTGGTTGTATCATCAACGGGACGGTTGAGAATTCGGTGCTCTTTAAAAAGGTCTACATCGGGAACAACTGCGTGATAAAGAATTCAATCATATTGAATGACGTCTATATCGGGGACAACACGGTAATTGAAAACTGTATTGTCGAGAGCAGGGACACCATCAGAGCAAATACTTCCCATATCGGAACACCGGAGGATCTCAAGATCGTCATTGAGAAGAGCGAGAGATTTACGCTGTAACTCTCCACTTCCAAATAATACTAACAGAAGGGGGAGACGATATGCAGATTACTGACGTTCGTGTCCGAAGAATTGACAAGGAAGGGAAGATGAGAGCGATTGTCTCGGTCACCTTCGACAACGAGTTTGTTGTCCATGACATCAAGGTGATTGAAGGCGAGAAGGGCCTGTTTATCGCTATGCCGAGCCGCAAGGCAGCGGATGGGGAGTACAGGGACATTGCTCATCCTATCAACTCTGCCACACGCGATATGATTCAGAATATCATTCTCGCGAAGTACGAAGCAACTGCCTTGGAAGAGATTGAGGCGGAAGCTGAATAGTCACTAGACAGAAACAACGGGTGCCGCACAGGCGCCCGTTGTTTCGTTTCTGCCCGGCACCGGAAATGGCAGGATCCCGGTATATAAAGGGCGAATCCGAAAAAGTTCCTTGACAAAAGATGCGGTTATATATATAAATAAAAAGTACGCGTGAGGCGAAATGCGCTCACAGCTTCCGCGATATGGCGGGCATTGTCTGTTCAATTATCGCAAACATAATTAGGAGGAATCATTCGATGAATAAGGCAGAATTTGTAGCAGCTATGGCTGAGAAGGCCGGTCTTTCCAAGAAGGACGCTGAAAAGGCAGTTAAGGCATTTACTGAGATCGTTTCTGAAGAGCTTGCAAAGGGTGAGAAGATCCAGCTGGTTGGCTTTGGTACCTTCGAGGTAGCAGAGAGAGCAGCAAGAGAGGGCAGAAACCCGAGAACCGGCGAGAACATGGCTATCGCTGCTTCCAAGACTCCGAAGTTCAAGGCCGGCAAGGCTCTGAAGGATCTTGTAAACGCATAATTACGTACAAGATATGAGACTGGACAAATACTTAAAGGTTTCCAGACTGATTAAACGGAGAACCGTGGCGAATGAAGCCTGCGATGCAGGCCGCGTACTGGTCAATGAAAAGCCCGCAAGGGCATCCCTGGCCGTCAAGGTCGGAGACATCATTGAGATTCAGTTTGGCACACGGTCCGTGAAGGTAGAGGTTACGGATATCGCGGAGACGGTCCGGAAGGACGACGCGAAGGAGATGTACCGGTACCTGTAAAAGACAAAGAGGGCGCTGCGCAGGCAGCGCCCTCTTTGCGCGCCAGGGCCGGAGAGCGGCCGCCGGGCCTGCCTGCGCAGCCATGCAGCGTTCCGATTGTAAGAAATCCTTAATTGCATTGTCCCTCGGGATATTTTATTATAAAAACAGCACGATCGTGCGAGGCATCTATGCCGAAGAAGGGGATGAGAGCAGTGTCAGAACGCAGACAGAAAAAAAAGAAGAAAGAAAACCTGAACAACAGGCTGGCGCTGATCGGCATTACCCTGGTCGTATTGAGCCTGGCCGTGACAGTCCAGGTAAAGGGCAATGAGCTGCGCAGAGCGGAAAAGCAGCTGATCATCCAGGAACAGAACCTGGAAGCGCAGGTGAAGGCGGAGGAAGAACGGGCCGCCCGGCTGGAAGAACAGCGCGTATATGTGCAGACGAAGGAATATATCGAGAAGGTGGCAAAGGAGAAGCTGGGTCTGGTGAACCGGGGCGAGGTTATCCTGAAGCCTTCGGAAAAACAGTAGAAATGCGATAAAAGAAAGAACATGTACTCCGGTGGCGGTGTTTTCCGCACCGGAGTACATTTGTATCAGGGAGGTCTGATGACAGGCAGGGACCGGATGACGGAACGGGTGCGTTCCTTTATGGAAAAATGGAATATGACAGAGCCGGGGGATACGGTTATCCTCGGACTTTCGGGCGGGGCCGATTCGGCGGCCCTGTTTGCGGTGCTGCTTGAACTGAAGGACGCGATGGGATTCGCGCTCCGGGCAGTGCATGTGCACCACGGCCTGCGGGGTTCTGAGGCGGACAGAGACCTGAAGTTTTCCAGGGAGCTCTGTAAAAGAGCCGGCGTGCCCTTCCTGGCGGAATATATCGATGCTGCCGGGGAGGCAAAGCAGGCGGGACTTTCCGTGGAGGAGGCCGGCCGCATCGCCCGGTACAGGATTTTCAGAAGAGAGCTTCTTTCCTGCGGGGGAAAAGGAAAAATCGCGGTGGCCCATCATGCGGACGACCGGGCAGAGACCGTCCTGTTTCATCTCTTCCGGGGGACAGGCCTCCGGGGGCTGGGCGGAATTTATCCGGTCCAGGGGGATATCATCCGGCCGCTGCTGTCTGTGCAGAAGTCGGAAATTGTGGAATTTCTCCGCGAAAGAGGACTCTCCTGGGTGGAAGATGCCACCAACCGGGACCAGGAATATGCGAGAAACTATATCCGGGGAACGATTCTTCCGGGGGTGCAGGAGCACGTGAATGCCCAAGCCTCAAAAAACATCCTCCGGACCGCCGACTTTGCGGCGGAGGCGGACGGATACTTCCGCTATCAGGCAGAAAAAATGCTCGACCGGATACCGTCCGTCAGGAAGGAAGGGGCGCTGGCGGCCCTTCCTGCGGAGTCTCTGCTGGCGGAAGAAACCATCCTCCGCGGCTACCTGGTTCGGGAGATGCTGCTCCGTGCGGGCTGTCCTGCAAAGGATATCACGGCCCGGCATATTGCCGATATCCTGGACCTTGCCGGAAAAAGCACCGGAAAGGAGATTATGCTGCCCGGCGGCCTGCGGGCCCGGAAGAGCTACGGGCTGCTGGTGCTTTCTGAGGCTTCGGAGAACGGCGCAGGCGGGGCGGAAGCATCATCCCGGGGACTCCCGGAGGATATCGCGGGACGGTTTTCCTTCCGGCTCGTTCCGAGGGCAGAATGCGGGAAAATTCCGGATGCAGAGTATACGAAATGGCTTGATTATGCTACAATAAAGGATGCTTTATCGATTCGAAGCCGGGAAAAGGGCGACTATATCTATCTTGCGCCGGGGGTGCGCAAGTCCATTCACCGCTTTATGATCGATGAGAAGATACCGGCCGCCGAGCGGGACCGTGTGCCGCTTTTAGCTGACGGAAACCACATTCTCTGGATCGTGGGATACCGGATAAGCTGGGGGTGCCGGATAACAGAACAGACAGAAAACGTGCTTCAGGTGTGTTATCAGCCAGAGGGAGGAAAAAACATTGGGTGAGAGAATCAGAGTATTGCTGACAGAGGAAGAGGTTGACCAGAAGATCCGCGAGATGGCGGATCAGATCAATGAGGTATACGGAGATGAGCCGATTCACCTCATCTGTGTGCTCAAGGGAGGCGTATTCTTTACCTGTGAGCTGGCAAAGTATCTGAAGGGACCGGTTTCCATGGACTTCATGTCCGTGTCCAGCTATGGATCCGGTACGACGACCAGCGGCATCGTGAAGATCATTAAGGACCTGGATGAGCCGATCGAGGGCAAGAACGTGCTGATCTGCGAGGATATCGTGGATACCGGCCGGACGCTGGCATATCTCATCGAGATCCTGAAGCAGCGAAAGCCGAAGGATATTAAGATCTGCACGCTCCTGACCAAGCCCGAACGCCGGGAGAAGGCGCTGGAAGCAGACTATGTCTGTTTCTCCATCCCGAACAAGTTCGTGGTGGGTTACGGTCTGGATTACGACCAGAAATACAGAAATCTTCCTTATATCGGTGTTGTCGAATTTGACGACTGATACCGGACGGAGGAAGTAGGGAGGCAGCTTTGAAACCAAGACAGTCCATGGGCGGCGGCGTCGGCCTGCTGATACTTGTGATGGTCCTGTTCATGATGTTCAGCGTCAGGACCCAGAGAATGCAGCAGGACACCACCGTCAATTTTCCGCAGTTTGAAAAGATGTTGTCGGAGGGGGAGATCTCCTCGGTGGTCATCCGGCCCAACCGGGAAATCCCGACCGGAGAGATTGATATCGTGACGAAGAACGGGGAGCGCCGGACCTTAAGCGCTCTGGATACCGGAGAGGTGGAACAGATGCTCCGGGATTCCGGCACAGAGTACCGCACTTCTGCCATCCGGCAGGAGAACTACATGATGTCGGTGATTCTGCCCATTCTTCTTTCTGCGGGAATTCTTCTCTTCTTCTTTACCTTCATGAATGCGAGAGCCGGAGGCGGCGGTGCCAACGCCAAGATGATGAACTTCGGCAAGAGCCGCGCCCGGATGACCCGGAACAGCAATGTGAAGTTTTCCGACGTGGCCGGGCTCAAGGAAGAAAAGGAGCAGCTGGAGGAACTGGTGGATTTCCTCAGAGCGCCTCAGAAGTATACCAGCCTGGGCGCCCGGATTCCGAAGGGCGTGATCCTGGTGGGCCCGCCCGGAACCGGCAAAACCCTGCTGGCCAGAGCCGTGGCCGGGGAGGCGGGGGTTCCCTTCTTCTCCATCTCCGGTTCGGATTTTGTGGAAATGTTTGTCGGCGTGGGCGCATCCCGTGTCCGCGACCTGTTTGAGGATGCCAAGAAGAATGCCCCCTGCATCGTGTTTATCGATGAGATCGATGCGGTCGCCCGCCAGCGTGGCACCGGCATGGGCGGCGGCCACGATGAGAGAGAGCAGACCCTGAACCAGCTCCTGGTGGAGATGGACGGATTCGGGGTCAATGAGGGCATCATCGTCATGGCGGCCACCAACCGCGTGGACATCCTGGATCCGGCGATCTTAAGACCCGGCCGGTTTGACCGGAAGGTGGCGGTGGGAAGCCCGGATGTGCGGGGCAGAGAGGAAATTCTCGGCGTACATACCAGGAACAAACCGCTGGGCGATGACGTAGACCTGCACAGGATTGCCCAGACCACGGCCGGATTCACCGGTGCGGATCTGGAAAATCTGATGAATGAGGCCGCCATCACGGCCGCAAAGGAAAACCGGAAGTATCTGGTACAGGCGGATATCGAGGCGGCATTCATCCGCGTGGGCATCGGCCAGGAGAAGCGGAGCCGGCTCATCTCAGAGAACGACAAGAGAATCACGGCCTATCACGAGACAGGCCACGCCATTCTCTTCCATGTGCTGCCTGACGTGGGTCCGGTGCATACCATTTCCATCATCCCGACGGGAATCGGCGCTGCGGGCTATACCATGCCGCTGCCGGAGACCGACCGGATGCATATGACAAAGAGCCGCATGATGCAGGAGATCATGGTGGCGCTGGGCGGAAGAATCGCGGAAGAGATCATTTTCCAGGATGTCACCACCGGCGCATCCCAGGATATCAAGCAGGCGACCAAGATTGCCCGCGCCATGGTGACCGAGTACGGTATGTCCGAGAAGGTGGGCATGATCAATTACGGCGATGACAGCACCGAAGTGTTTATCGGAAGAGACCTGGCTCACGCCCGCAGCTACGGGCAGGAAGTAGCCTCTCAGATTGACAGCGAAGTGAAGCGGATTATCGACGAATGCTATGCGAAAGCAAAGGAGATTATCCTGGCCCATGAGGATGTGCTGCACAGCTGCACGGAGCTCCTGATGGAAAAGGAGAAGATTTCCGGCAAAGAGTTTGAGGAGTTGTTTGGTAGTGAACAGAGAAGCACTGTTCTGTGATGAGACGGAATCCTACAGACGGCCGTCAGAGGCCCGGACGGGGGAAAAGGTTCATTTTTCCTTCCGGACCGCGAAGGACGATGTGGATGAGGTGATTTTTGTCGTCTGGAAGGACGGCGAAGTATTCTCGGAACGGAGGATGGTAAAAACGGAGAGCGATGCGTACTTCGATTATTACGAGCACGCCGCAGTGACCGGCGATGAGGTACTCTACTATACGTTCCGGGTGAGAGAAGACGATGATATCTGCGAGTATAACCGCATGGGCGTGACGAAGGAGCCGCTGAAGGCGCCCTTTAAGCTCACGCCGGGCTTTTCGGTGCCGCAGTGGTGCCGCGGCGCGGTCATGTACCAGATTTTTACGGACCGGTTCTGCAACGGGGACCCCACCAATGACGTGGTGGACGGAGAGTACCTCTATCTGCACCGCAAGGTGGAGAAGGCCGCCAGCTGGGACATGCTTCCGCAGGCCTTCGACGTGCAGCGGTTTTACGGCGGGGATCTGGCCGGGATACTGACAAAGCTGGATTATCTGAAGGAGCTGGGGGTTGAGGTTATTTACCTGAATCCTATCTTTGTGTCGCCCTCCAACCATAAGTATGACTGCCAGGACTACGAGTATGTGGATCCGCATCTGGCACTGATCCCCCGGGATGCCGACGGCCTGGTGCCCGACGGCGCCAGAGACAACCGGAATGCGGAGAAGTATATTGCCAGGACGGCGGACATCGAGAATCTGGAGGCC
>Ga0256407_10001148_pt1 | contig 57876 bp, 47 predicted proteins | sample RumenRJG_04DNA_FD_193489 | JGI IMG/M metagenome (GOLD analysis project Ga0256407, IMG submission 193489) | Bovine rumen microbial communities from Lethbridge, Alberta, Canada - RJG_04 | ecosystem: Host-associated > Mammals > Digestive system > Stomach > Rumen | place: Canada: Alberta... | reverse complement strand
CCAGCGAAACTTGACCTGAAAACGCCCTAACCGGGCAAAAACCTTGTTGACACGAGAAACTTGCATAAAACCCTCAATTTTTGAGGGAAAAATAGAGCCATAGCGCCGTTTTTTCTACTCCAAATGGACGGGTTCAAAACGGCTGGTGTTGACATCTCTGATTTCGAAAATGCAGATTTAGCGTCCGCTACAGAAAAGTATTTGCTTGCGTTCGGGATGGAAAAGAGCGAAATTGAAGCGCTGAAATCGCGACTGAAGTAGATAATTTTGTTATTTATAGTGTATGATGAAAAATTTTAGCAAATTTCTTGGCAAAATCGCTTTGATGACCGCTGCAGCGTTGTGGTCGGCTTGTAACGATTCTGATAAAAAGGCGGAGGATCCTAAATCAGATACAAAGTCGATTGTTAATCCGATAAAGTTGAAAAAGGTTGAAGTCTCTAAAATTTATCGTGATAGTTTTCCTATAAAAGCTGAAAGACCTAACTTGGATGGACTATTGCAAACTGTGGCTCTTTATGGTGTCCTTCCGGATGTTGTTCACAAAGGGGGTGATGGCAAGGTCGTCCCTAGATGCCGTATTAAGCCTTTGTCTGCAAAAAACGTTGTCGTTGAAGGTCGTGATATTGATGTTCAGACTTTTTTAAAGGTTTATCGCCAACGAGTTCATGGTTTACGCTTTATCTTCGATAAGAATGTAAGGCGTCGATCAGATTTAGCAAGTGAATTTGAAGGAAGAATAGTCTTGACTTTGAAAATTGCTTCAAGCGGCGAAGTTGAGAATGTTCAAATTAAATCGACTACAATTGCCGAAAATAGCCCCTTTAGCGCTATTAATGAAGAAGTCAAGGAATCTGTTAGCCGTTGGGTTTTCCCGAAAACGAAAAACGGGGCGACATTCTCGTTCCCGATTTCATTTTACATGATGCTTCCGCAACCATCGATGTTTGATGATTCGTCTTCAATAAAGAACAAGTAGCTTGTCGCGAAGTTCTATCCTTTTTGCGGTTCGCGATTTTCGTAGTCTTCTAGGAATGAATGCAGTTCGCCGCCGGCCTTGTAGCCGGGGAACGTCTCGATGCAGACGGAGTGCAGGCTGTTGAAGATGCTCTTTTCGATGTTCGGGTTTTCGCGCTTGAGGCGTTTGATGAGCGCCTTGATTTCTTGGCGTTTGCTGCCGCCACCGCCGTTGTCACAGACGGTGCAACTTTCGGTAAAGCGGCAGGCGCACTGGATAAACTGCAGCCCGTTGTAATTTTTCCAGTTGATAATGTCTTGCTCGTTGATGCAATACATGGGGCGGATGAGTTCCATGCCGCCGAAATTCAGGCTGTGGAGTTTGGGCATCATGCCCTGCAGTTGCGAGCCATAGAACATCGCCATGACGGTGGTCTCGATGACGTCGGAAAGGTGGTGGCCCAGCGCAATCTTGTTGCAGCCTAGGTCTTTGGCCTTGTGGTAGAGGTGCCCGCGGCGCATCTTGGCGCAAACGTAGCAGGGGGAACGTTCGGTGTTGTTTGCCACGTCGAAAATGTTCGTCTCGAAAACAGTGATGGGGATTTCCAGGAGCTTCGCGTTGCTTTCGATTTTCTGGCGGTTGATTTCGTTGTAACCGGGGTCCATCACCAGGTATTCCACGTCGAATTTCACGTCGCTGTGGCGGTGAAGCATCTGGATGAGCTTCGCCATGAGCATGGAATCCTTGCCGCCAGAGATGCAGACGGCGATTTTGTCGCCTTCTTCGATGAGCTTGTAGTTTTTGATGGCGGTAATGAACGGCGTCCAGAGCCTTTCGCGGTATGTCTTCGAAATGCTCCGTTCTACGCTTTGGACAAATGAAAGTTCTCGTGCCATTTTCATTACCTTTTTGCGGTTACTCGCAAAGTTCCTTGTAGCAGCAGTCGAATGCGGCCATGAATTCGTTGATTTCTTTTTCGGTGGTGAGGTGCGAAAGGCTTATGCGCCAGGAGTTCAAGGCGTTTTTGCGGTCGCGGCTGACGGCAAAAACGGCGCGGGAGGGGAGCGCATCTACGCTGCAGGCGGACTTGACCGACACGTAAATTCCTTTGTCCGAAAGTGCCTTTTGGAAAACGCTTCCGCGGACCCCTGCGACACTCAGGTTCAAGATGTGCGGGACTGCGTCTGCGGGCGAATTGATGCGGACTTTCGGATAGCCGCAGAGTTTTTCTTGCAAAATCGTTCGCAGTTCCTTGACGCGGGCAAATCGCTCTTCGAAATGTTCCATGGCAAGCGACAGCGCTGTTTCAAGGGATGCGTCCAGCGCGAGCGTCGGGGTTCCGCTGCGGTAAATGGTGGTACTGGCACCGCCGTAAATGAGCGGCTCCATGGCGATTCCGCTTTTTTTGTACAAAAGCCCGCTGCCCGAAAGCCCGTAGAACTTGTGCGCGCCGATGCTTGCCGTGTCTGCCAAATTCAGGTTTATGGGCGTTTTCCCGATGGCCTGCGTCGCATCCACGTGAAGGCTGCAGTTCGGGAACTCGCGGACAATCTTACTGATGGATTCCAGCGGCTGCACGGTCCCGAGTTCGCTATCGACTGCATTCACTGTTACGAGCACCGTATCTTTGCGGAGCAGGCTGCGTAAGTCTTCCAGGTCGATTTTCCCGTCGGTACCGATTTTTACCATCTCGATTTCGTAGCCTGCTTCTTGCAGAGCCGTGAGCGTGGCGCTTACCGAAGAATGTTCCAGCGGGTTCGTGATGATGTGCTTGCCCACATGGCGCTTGGCCTGGACGATGCCGCGGATGGCGGTGTTGTTGCTTTCGCTTGCGCCCGAGGTGTAAATGATTTCGTCGGGGTTTACGCCCAAAAGTTTTGCGATGGAATCGGTCACTTGGGCGAGGAAAGCTTTTGCTGCATGTCCTGCTTCGTGATTCGAATTGGCGTTGCCGATAAACCTGCGTTCAACTTCGCAGAATCGTTGCAAGGCTTCTTCGCATGCCGGGGTGTTTGCCGTGTAGTCGAAATAGGACATAACTATCAAAAAGATAGAAAATTGGGAGGTGCCTTCTGCGGTTAAATGAACTCGGCGAAGTCCTTGATATGGCCTGCGGTGTAACGCGGCTCTAGCGGGAGCAAGTTTTCAGCTTTGCCAAAGCCTTCGAGAAGCGTGATGCAGTCGATGCCTGCGTTCTTTGCTGCTAGAACATCGGGCGTGTCGTCGCCAATCATGATTGCTTTTTCGGGGGCGATTCCTGTTTGGCGGAGAATCTCGAAAATCCCGGCAGGGCTTGGCTTGCGTTCGGGCGTGGTGTCGCCGCAGAGGTATGTGGCGAAAGAATTTTCAAGACTGAATTTTTTGAGAATCTTTTGCGCGGGAGCGACCGGCTTGTTTGTGAGCATGGCCGTGCATCTTGTCTCGGCGATGTTCCCATTACTTGTCGCGCAATCCCCATCACGGTTTTCATCGGCGATTCGTTGCACGAGTTCTATAATGCCTTCGTACGGTTCCGTATTTTCTATGCAATGCTCCCAATAGAAATCTGAATAAACTTTATGGATTTCCTTGATTTTCTCTTCGCTGTAGTTTTCGCGGGCTAGCGTTTCTGCGATTTTTTCCATGTTGCGGGTGCTTGCGACGGGAATGAAATTGGCAGCGACAGCTCGGCGGATCAAGTTCATGGAACCGTTTCCGATGAATGTGCGCACGTCGTCGTTTGAATGCGTGTGCAGGCCGAATTGCGTCATCGCGTAGTTTACGGCTGGCGCTAAATCGCCGAGAGTATTGAAGAGCGTGCCGTCTAGGTCGAAAATGAACAGTTCTTTTTGCGCGATGAGAGCTTTGATTTCGTCGAGTGAAGTCATGGCGCCAAAGCTAGAAATTTTGTATATTCACACCATGATGTCTAAAATTTTTAAATCTGTTTTTGCGACGGCACTCGCTTTTTCGGCGACGGTCATGGCTGAAGATATTATCCGTTTTGTGCCGGATCCTTACCCGATTGGTTATGCGGATCAGGGCGATGTGCGCCATATCGTCATCAAGGGTGCTAATATTACAAATAAAGAAATTGTTCTTGAAACCGTGATGGGCCAGGGCATTGGCTTGTCGAACTTCAAGTATCCGACGAAAATTGCGCCGAATGCTGCGGTGACGATTGAATTCGATATGGATTTTGCGGGAATGGACGGCCAAATCAATCCGGTCGTGGTGATGGTCGATAATCAGGGCAAGTCGTATGCAGCACAGCTCGACGGCTATGTGAATAATCCGATTTTCTTTGGCGAAAAGCTTTTTGATACGGGCTATTATGCCGCCAATGAAAAGCGTGAATGGACGTTCTACGTTTGGGGAACGGACAAGAAGACGCGCCCGGACTTGGCGCTTGACGAAAATGCCCAGAAGGAATTCAAGCTCAAGACCAAGAACGTGATGCTCAACGTTGATGACATGGGCAAGATCAAGGAAGGCGGCAAGGTGCCTGGCATCAAGGTCACGCTTTCGACCGCTGGACTTACACGCACGGGCTGGGAACTCAAGCAGAAGAGCATCCGCAAGATTGTGGGCTTCAAGAGCAAAAAATTCCCGAAGGCAACGCCCGAAGTGCTGATTATCGGCTATTGGAAGGACTAGCGATATTCTAGAAAGGACTGGAACTGCCAGAATGGGCTAATTGTTGCTTTTTTCGGGAGTTTGCCTTGAAAAAATATCGTGGTTTAACTAACTTTGGCATACTCTTGTAAGAGACCTCGGGATGTAGCTCAGCCTGGTAGAGCGCTTGAATGGGGTTCAAGAGGTCGCTGATTCGAATTCAGTCATCCCGACTAAAAAGACTCGTCATTGACGAGTCTTTTTTGCGTTTAAGGTTTGCTGGCTTTTGAAGCGCGCATTTAATGCGCATGCGTCCTGTGGATTATAGCCCGTGTTCGAGCGAATAATCCGAAATTTTGATGAGCGTGTCGAGCGTGGCATGCATTTTGGCAGTGCGTTCGGCTTCTGTTTTAGCGAGGTCGTGTTCCTGACGCATGTCTCCATCGTTAAAGAGGTAGACTTCGTCGTTGCTTGCGGTCTTGGAAACAACGCGGTAGTTGTCAAGACCGAGCGCGGAGTAGCCCGAGTAGGCGCCTAGCGAGAGCCCTGCGCGTTCCTTTTTAACGCTTGTGCTATCAGCATTGAGAATGGTTTCTGTGTCGCGCAGCAAGTTGTGTCCCATGAAAATGTTCGGGACGGCGTAGCCGGCGAGTTCAAGCACGGTGGGGGCGATGTCGATTTGTGCGGCTGTCGTCGTGTCGCGTGTTGCGTCGAGTCCCTTGCCGTGGATAAAGAACGGAATCCAGCTGATGTTCGAGAATCCGCCGCCGTTCATGGTCGAAACGCCGTTTTCACCCAAGGGGAATCCGTGGTCAGCCATGATGATGACGTAGGTGTTCTTGTACCATTCTTCGTTTTGGATGGAGCGGATGAATCGGGCGAGCTGCCTGTCGGCGTAATTCATCGTGACGTTGATGCGTTCTTGCAACGGGCGCGCTTTTTCTTCTTCGGTCATGCCGGCGGCAAAGTTGAACGGGTAATGGTTGGAGCGCGTCATAAGCGTGGCGAGGAACGGCTTACCAACTTTGGAAAGCGTGTCGCGTACGAATTCTGCGGCATGGTTCATGAAGGTCGAATCGTCTTCGCGTTCGCGGCTGTAATGTTCGGCGGTGTACCATTTTGCCATCCATACGCCAAGGTTATCCCAGGCGGGGTCTGCGGCTGACATGTAATGCGTGCTGTAACCATTCTCGGTCAGCACCGAGACAAAACTCGGGAGCGTCACATGTGCAAGATCGGTGGCTTGCGCGAGTCTGGAGTGGTGCGGGATGCCGAGGTGCGTCGAAAGGACGCCGCCTGTGGTCGGAACGCCGCTGGTGTGCATGCGCATCCACACGTGTGAATTGGCGGCGAGCGAATCAAGGAACGGCGTGGGCGAGGGCTGAATCTGCGGATTCATATAGCCTGTATTGAGCCCGCGATGCGATTCCATGAGCACGAGGATAAAGTTTGGCTTCATTTCGCGCTGGGCGGCGAGCTTTTCGCTGTTCTGGAGATCTGCGGTTGGGACTCGGTAAAGCGGAAGACCGTGGCCTTCTTTAGCGTCCGAGAATTTCCAGAGGCTATCGCCTTCAACGCGCTGCCACAAATTCTGGTAGGAGGTTCGGTAGGTGGCAAGCTCTTTTTCTGTAAGACCTGCAACTTTTTTAGTGACAAATAAATCGTTGTAGACGAGCGATACGACTGGACGGAGCTTTGCCATGCGGGCGTTTCCAGTCCAGATAAAATAAACGAATAAGTACGAGGCAATGTAGAAAATGACCATTGCGATGACGGATTTTTTCATGCGGAATCCGTCAGGCGTGCGGTAATGCTTGTACAGCAGTTTGTATAGACCGTAGGTGAGCGGGAGCATCAGCACAAGTACGACGAACTGCAAGTACGGAACGGACAAGTCGTTTGCCACGTAGTCGTAGAACATGGCGATGGACGAAGTGTCTTTGTACGTGTCCATAAGCCCAAAGCTTAAATGTCCGCCGAGGAAACGCATTACTTCGTTATCGAGGAGCGTAAAGAGCAGAATGACGCTATGAAAAACCGTGTAGGCGATTGTCGTGACCTTCGCGACTTTTTGGATTGCTGGTGTCGCGCTTCTCGAATCTACGCATTTCGAACTTGCGATTTTTGTTGCAATCCCGCCGAGCACCATAAACACCACGAGCGCATTGCAAATCCACATGAAGTCGATGCAAACCGCGTGGAAAATGAACCAGTCCGGCTTAGATACAAACGGGAATCCGTAAGGGTTACTGCGGAACAAGAGCATCACGCGCAGCAAAATGTGCGTGACCCAGAATGCGAGCGAGATTAAAACCAAGTTCTTGGATGGCTCTAAGAACTTGGCGATTTTCTGTATAAAGTTTTTCATTTCTTATTTCCAGAAATTTCTTTGTACAAAGCGAGCTGGCGCTTGAAGCAATCGTTCCAGCTGAATTTTTCAGCGTATTTTCGAGCTTTAATCTTCTTGTCGGTGAGGTCGGAATGGTAGAGCTCGACAATCGCATCTGCCAATGCTTCGGGCGTGCGCTCCTTGAGGATTGTGCCTGCGCCCGATTCCGTGACGTGTTCGAATGCGGCTCCGGCGGCTGCTCCAACGAGTGCGTTTCCGCTTGCCATGCTTTCCAAAATAGAAAGACCAAAAGTTTCCCAGCCAGAAAGAGCAAGTCCCATGTCGACACTTGCGTAATAGCGAGCCATCTCGTCGATGGAATTCACAAAACCGATATAGCTGACGTGCTTGTATTTTGCGGCGGCTTCTTGCACGAGCGGGAGGCTTGGACCTGTGCCTGCAAAGACGATGGCGGGCTCGTGTCCGAGTTTTTGCGCTAAGATGTCGTAAGCGCCGAGAACAAGGTCAATGCCTTTTTCGTTGCAATGCCTGTGCGGGAAGAATATCGTGAGGCGGTTTGGGTCGCCATCCTTGAGCTCGTTGACGAGTGCTTCGTCACGGCGGCTTGGCGAGAATGTATCAATGTCGCAACCGAGCGGAATCCAACGCGGGTCGGGGAGTCCGTTCTTCTTGAGGCGAGCCATCGCTTCTTTCGAAGACGCTTGTACGCAATCGTAGTTTTTAAATTCTTGTTTGGCGTACCAGAATGCTATTCTGCGGGAAAGAACGCCTACGCCTGCGCCGAATTTTTTGGCGATGGGGCGGCCCACGTAAGTTACGGGGAAGTCGGCATGCCAAAAGCTGAACAGTGCAGCGTTGGGGACAACTTTTTTTGCAATGCGGCGCACGATCGATGGCAAAATGTAGGGCGACCCCACTTCAATCACGTCCGGCTTGTACTTCTCGAGAATCGGACGAATCTGTTTGGACTTCCACATAAAGCGGTATTCCCAGTTGCCAGGGAATCGGAATGCTTCTACATGTTCGATAATTAAACCATCGCTTCGTGTTTCGGTATAAGTGCTTGCTGATGGCATCACGAAGACGGAACGGACTTCGTTTTGGCGTTCGTAAAACGCCATTTTCTGCAAATGGTAACGGCGGACTCCGCCTCCTGACGGACTCCAGAAATTGTTAAAATCGACAATGGTAAACATTAAGCTTCTTTCATGCGGCTAGATTGTGGGTCAATCAAAATCTTGTCTTCGTACACGCGGCTTGTGCCCATGCGCTTGGAATCCACCGAGAGATTTAGGATGCCATCTTTTTCGGTAAGCCAGTAAATGGCGTCGGAATCGCGGAGGTATGCGCGCGGACCGAGGAGTCCCATGTTAGAATCGATGAGCTCGCCACCGAGGAATATCGGGATATCGAGCGCCTTGTACAAGTCGAGCATGATGGACGAACGCTTCTCGTGGATGTCCGGGAGTTCCGGGCGGTCGGTAATCTTCATGTGGTCGATACCGTCAATCACGAGAATCAAGTCCGGGTGGTCCTTGAGTTCCTGGCTAAACGTCTTGAGCAAGTCGTTAAAGTCAAGCGAAGGCATATCGTCCCAGATTTCGAGACGGTTGTTGCGCACGTAACCCATGAGCTCGCGCGTTGCATCCAAAATCTTTTTATTGATTTCGTTATTCGTATTCTGCTTGCGGACGTTCAAAATCGATTCGCCGATGAGCATGGAAACGAAACGGTCAAAAATTTGGCGGCGCGGCGTTTCGTAGGCGACGTAAATGACCTTGAGGTTCGGGTTGCTCTCGATGAGGTCGAGTGTGAGACTCGAAAGCAAGAATGTCTTGAGGCCGAATGGCTGAGACGATACAAAGAAACATCCCGACTGAACGCCGTCGATTTCCTTGGTGAGCTTGGGGAAAGTGCTGAGCTTGTAGCCTACGCTCTGGTCTGGCGGGCATGCCATTGCGGTATCGAAGTTCTCCTTGATGTCCTGCAATAGCATGGAGCGGCGGTGCGAATGAATAGTATCGACTTCGGTATTGGCGATGAGGTCGATGAGCTGGTCGGCACCGTTCTTGCGGACAAACGTATCAACGGATTCGTCCTTCGGGAGCACGATGGACTTGAGGCTCATGTGCATTTGTTCGGCGAGCTTCAAGTACTTCTGGATTTTGAGTTCCTGATTGCGACGGTCTTCTTCGCGGCGTAAAATGACTGTGAAAGATTCGGCTCCGCAAGCCTTGAGTTTGTACAGGTGATTGACGTTCAGTTCCTGGAACATCGTGGAAACGACGCCCGGGATGCCGGCGAGGTCCGCCGTGAGCGCATCAAAGAAACCTTGTACGATAATGGGATTCTCGCTATCCGCCTGGATATTAAACGGAATAACGGTCGGGCCGGAAGCATACGTGATGTAGGTGTGACTCTTTTCGTTATCGTCGATGAGTCTACCATAAACGGAATGGATAAATCCCTTGGAATTGCGGGCCGGAATGGTAATTCGCGGTTCGTGGTACGCTTCGAGGTTGTCGAGGTAAAAACTGATCTGGTGGCGTTCGATGCCGGAGAGCATGCAGTAGCTGATGAACGGTTCCGGATCGCCGCTGTAGTAACCGAGGCCGTAAAGTTGGGCTTGGCCAATGCTCCAGCCGCGGGCTTCGAGGAACTTTGCCGAGGAGGGACTCTTGCAGGCTGCCCAGTGGCAGTAACGCACAAAGCATTCGAGCACTTTGGACTTTTCGCCTCCGACTTCCTTGACCCACGGGTGTTCGCTATCCTGGTTGTTTGCGAGGTCCTTGTCGAGGGCTCCGAGGAATTCAAACGCTTCGGTGCGGGCGGTCTGTTCGTCTACGCCGTTAAAGCGGCTCTTCATCAAAAAATCGACCAAGTCGCCTTCGGCACCGCATTGGAGACAGCGATAACGCCAATAACCTAGCGCATCGTAGAAAAACAGCGATGTTTCTTCCGGTGAGTGGAACGGACAGCAGGCGATAAGGTTACGCCCCCAACGGCTCAGGGGAATTCCCAGCTGCCTCGGGTGAGCTTTGGTTCTCATATACTCTGCATGTTCTTGATCAATCAGCATTGCGGCCTCCTATAAGAGAAATCTAATAAAGTACGCCCCCATAAATGCGTTTTTTTTGAAAAAAAAGCAATTCTTTAGTCTTTCATGCATACTTAGTGATAAAAATTAGGTCTTATTAATGAATGAATATTATTAAAGGTGTAAGTGAGATATTGATTTAAATAGGATGAGTATTCTTCGTTGAACAAATAAAAGCGTCGGCCACAACCTTAAAGGGCGAGTGCCGCGACCATACTTGTATGGTCATGGTTGAGCCGTAAGGTTGGCGCTTGCGCCAGGATGGGTTAAGAATTTTCAGAGCTGGGGCCCCGCCCGCATGAAGTTCATTCTTGAATTTTTCATAAGCTTTTGGCGATAAGCCCATCTTTATCTATTTTTTGGATTATGGTTATTCTTGGTATTGACCCGGGATCGATTACGACCGGATATGCATTCTTGAAAAAGACCGGCATCCAGATTCAGGTGCTGGAATATGGCACATTCCACGCGAATGCCACTAAAAATCTCGAAGACAGGCTTGTGCATATCGTGACGGAGCTGGAAAAGCGCCTGGACTATTACCACCCGGATGCGCTTGCGATGGAAGGCGTGTTCTTTGCGAAGAACGTGAAGAGTGCGCTTGTGCTTGGGCATATCCGCGGGGCGATACTTGTGGCGTGCCACCGTCGCGGAATGACGTACGAGGAATACCCGCCGAAGGTCGTGAAACAGGCGGTTACAGGCAATGGTGCTGCCTCGAAGGAACATGTGGCGAATATGATTTTTGCGCATTTGGGAATCGCAGGCGGGGACCTCCCGCTGGATGCTTCGGATGCGCTTGCGATTGCATGGACTCATGCGAACCCGGCTCCGTTGGCTCAGTCGCTTTTGGGTAAAAAGTCGAAACCTAAAAAGAAAACGACGGTACAGCAGTGGAAAGACTTGATTGAAAAAATGGGAGGGACGATTCAATGACGGACTTGTTGTCTCTGGATTTGTTGCCCTACGGTCTTGGAACGCCTGACTTGGTGGAATTCCAGCCGGGATACTTTGTAGACCGCGAAATTGTGGATGACTTGCGTGCTTTGTCAAACGAAGTCAAGGCGAACGGTTTTGAACTGCGCATTGAATCGGCGTACCGCTCGTTCGAAAAGCAACTTTCGATTTGGAACCGCAAGGCGCGTGGCGAACTCAAGCTCTTGAATGAAAAGGGCGAGCCGATGGAACGTCCGAAAGACGAAGAAGAGCTGATGTATGCGATTCTCACATGGTCGGCATTGCCGGGGGCGAGCCGTCACCATCTGGGGACGGACATCGACGTGGTCGATGGAGCTGCGTGCCCGGAGGGCTATGAGGTTGAGCTCACGCCTGCGGAGTGCAGTGGCATGTTTGCGAAGTTCCATGCGTTTTTGACGTCTCGGATGGAAGCTGGAACATCGTTTGGCTTTAGCCGTGTGTTCATTCCTGGGCGCGGGAAAATCAAGCCTGAAGGTTGGCACATTGCGCACTTGCCGACATCGCGTAAGCGCTTGGAACATTTCTCGCTAGACATGTTGCGAAGCATTTATGAACGCTCGGATATGGAATGCAAACGTGTTGTGCTTGCCCGCTTGCCCAAGCTCGCGGAGGATTATATTTATCCTTACTTTATCTAAAATTTCGTTATTGGTTGTTTGTCAATAGTCATTAGTTTCAAGTTTGGCGGCTTCGCCGCATTAAAAATGCTAATGACCAATGACTAAAGACTATAGGCTAAGTTGATTATGAAATTTTCTCCAGATTCTCGCGGTATTATCCGGTTGCCTTCTCTTGAATATGGGCGTTCTGTATTGGGCGCGCCGCTGCTGTACTACCCGTGCAAGAGCGAATGCAAGTTGCTTGTAATGGCGGGGATTCACGGCGAAGAGCCGGAGACGACGTTCCTCCTGAGCCGCGTGCTCCGTGCTTTTGAAGACTCTTTTGATTCTATCGCGTTTATTCTGTGTGCCAATCCGGACGGAGTTGCTCTTGGAACGCGCGGGAACGCAGGCGGCGTGGACTTGAACCGCAATTTCAAGACGCAGAACTTCTCGACGGAAAAGGTCGGTTCGCGCTCGATTCTCGAAGCGCCTCGCGATACGCTTTTATCGCCGGGTGCATTTGCAGAAAGCGAACCGGAAACGCAAGCGCTTGTTGCGTTAATTGAAACGCTGAATCCTGCGAGCGTACTTGCGATGCATGCCCCGATGGGCTGCGTCGATGCCCCGCAAAAGACTACGCTTGTTGAGCGCGTGATGGATGCGTTCAACTTGTCTTGGTTGCCGGACATTGGGTACAAGACGCCGGGGAGCTTCGGGACGTGGTGCGGTGAACGCAACCTGGAATGCGTGACTCTTGAACTCCCGCGCATGTCGCTAGAACATTTGTTTGACCGCTATGGCCGTGCGTTTGCGGAATTCTTGGAACGTCAGTCGTCGCTCTAAAACGCTTCTATAATCTCCAAAAAGAAAAGCCCGCTCGCGGCGGGCATAAATTCAAACTAAAGGCTAGAGACCAGTGACTAGCGACTAACCACTACTTCTTGGCTGCTTTTGCTTCTTCGATAATCTGCTTGCGGTAGATGATGCCTACGGCAAAACCAATCACCATGTAGCTACCGCCAAGAATCAGCAAGTATTCGAGAATGTACGGCACTTTCGGGTTGTAGAAGAGGATTCCGGCAACATAGGTGAGCAAAATCAGCACAATCTGGAAAATGTTGAATGCCTTGTTCTTGCGCGGCTGGAGTTTCGGGAGGAACAACGGGCTTACCATCAAGAATCCTGTAACGACAAACACGATAATCGGGAGCCAGAAGAGGAACGTGTTGGAGTCTGCGAAAACGCCCTTGGTCATGAGGAACACGATGAGAGTTGCATTGACCATGCCTGCAAAGGTGGAGGGGAGGCCGGAGAAATGGTGGTGGTACGTGTCAGAATCGCAAGCATTGTACTTGGCGAGGCGCATGGCGGCACAGAGCACGTAAACGGCAAGTGCAACCGTCATCAGGAGCCCATGGTTCTGGAACCATTCCGGTGCGTAAATTTTGTAGGTGAAGAAAACGCAGAATGCCGGGGCGAGACCGAAAGCGACCAAGTCGGCAAGGCTATCGAACTGGGCGCCGAATTCAGAACTGGCGTTCACGAGGCGGGCGGCAAAGCCATCGAGCTTATCAAAAAGGGCACACAACATGACGAAGTAGGCACCCATGCGGATCTGGTCTGCCGTACTAAACGAACCGAACGCTCCGGTTGTCCAGCAAATGGAAAATACACCGAGCAAAAAGTTCAGGCTTGTGAAAGTATTAGGCAAAACAAAACGTAATTTTCCCACGATATACTCCTTAGAATGGTGTGCTAAAGATAATTTTTTTACCGGAAAAGAGGAACTTTTTTATTGATTATCCTGCGGTTCGACAGGCACAATTTCCCAAAGTGCGCTAACGCCAGCCGCTACAATGAGGTTATTGGGCGGTGCATAGGGGTTTTCTTCTGTCGGAAAGTTCGTCCAATGCTTGGTCGAGAACTGGTAGAATGTCGCCGGTCTGTACATGACTGGGAGCACAGGGACTGTTTGCATAAACAGCCTGTTGAGCTCTTGGTAGGCATGCGTAAGAGAATCTTCATTCGAAATTGTCGGGATATCGTTTAAAAGCTGGTTGATTTCATCGTTCTGGAAGCGCCCCTGGTTTGCGTAGGATTCTTCGCCGACGGGCTTGATGGTGGCATTGTTAAGCATCTGGTAGAATCTGTTCCACGGATTGGCGATGGAATGCTCCGAGGGTGGCGTCTTCATGGCGAGGTCGAACGTTCCCTTGCGGAGGTTCATGTCCCAAATGCCGTAGTCGACGATGCTCGGTGTTGCCGTAATGCCGATTTCTGCAAAAGATTCTGCGATGACGTTGATGGCGTCAATCCAGTCGGTCCACCCTTGCGGACATTCTATAGAAATATTGCGGACAAGTTTTTTCTTCTTGTCGAGGAGCTTGCCTTCTTCGTTCCAAGAATAACCTGCTTTGGAAAGAATCTCACGAGCCTTTTCTGTGTTATAGCTATAGCCAAGTTCGTCGGCATCTTCCTTGTTGAAGTACTTTTTTTCGATACCAAATGGGAGGATGAACCCGGGCTGCATGGTCGGGGTGTAGTTCGAAAGTGCTCGGGCCTTGATTTTTTCAAAGTCGATGGCGTGAGCAAGGGCGCGCCTGAAACTTACATTGTTAAATGGTTCCTTCGTGGTGGCGATGACAAGGGCTGTGATCGTTGACGGAAGTTGGTAGGGCTCGACACGGCTCCAGGCGCGGATGCTGTCCTTTGTCTTTTCCCAAATTCTCGGGAGATAAATGGAGGATACGTCCAGATTCCCGCGGACCATCGCGTTATTGAAATTGTCGTTCCCGTCGTAAATCGGGTGGATGATGTACTTGGGGGCGGGCTTTCTTCCACCGTATTTGCTCGTTCTCCAGTAATTTTCGACGCGCGTGAGCACAATCTGGTCGGGCGAGTAGTTTGCTAAGGTATAAGGTCCCGAAGCGACCGGTTGGTAGTCGTTCTTGAATTCGAGAATCTTGTCCATGTTGTAGCTCTTTCCGCTTTTTGCAGAATTGAGCAGAGGTTCAAAGACAGACTTGGGGAGGATCGATGTCTCGGCAATCGCATTCAGGACCATGAGCGGGTTTCTGTTTGCGGCGAGTTGGAACGTGATGTGGTTTTCGCTGTCGGCAGAAACGGTCTTGATATGCTTCCAGTTATTATGGTGAGCAGTCGGGAGAATGGAGTCGATTTTGAAGGAGTAAACGACATCCTCGACGGTGACCTTTTCTCCGTTATTCCACTTTGCCCTTGTGTCCAGATGCACGGTAATGGTCGAGTCCGTCTGGCTGTACGAATCGGCAAGCATCGGATCCAAATTCCCTGTGAGCTGGTTATAGGCGAGGAGCGACTCGTACATGAGTCGGATGTTGCCATCCGCTGGGAAATTCGGGTCTGGATCGAGCGGGTTGAACGTCGTTGGAGGAGCCCAGTCAAAACCACCTACGTAGAGAGTTTCGTTTCTGGGGTAATCGGATAACTTTGTCTTGACTGTCTTTGAAACGTCGTCTTTGCAACCTGTAGCCCAAAAGGCGGCCATTATGGAAAGGCTGCCTAGAGACACTATTTTTTTGAAATTAGCGGTCATGGTTATCCTGCAAAAACGAACTTGCTAAATGTAGTGAGATTTTGCAAAAATGACCACTAAAATTTAGTTTACCATACTCCAAGTTAGAGGGGGAACGCGTAAAGAACGTGCTTGGGGGAGGCTGTAAACAAGGTGTGGTTCAAAATAAAGGGGGTACCCGCGCCGCCTGGCGTGTTGAATGTCTTTACAATCTTGCCAGTTTTGATAGATATGGCGATAAGTTCGCTACCTTGGTCAATCCACGCTTTTCCATCGTAGATAAAAGGCTTGGAGAAAATGGATTTTTTCCCTTGGAATTTCCAAAGAGGAGTCCCGATGTTCGAATAAAGGAGAATCGACTGGTCTGCAAGCGAGATGATGATTTTGTCCTCGTTTTGGTCGCGTAGCACCTGCATTGAGATAATCGGGTATTCCATGAGCACTTGTATGGGGCTGAATTCCTTGCGCTTTGTATTCTGCAGGAATAGCTTGTTTGTGCTGGAAACGAGAACCAATGTCGAATCAATACCTTCCATGGCGGTGATATTGACCTGGATTTTGTTTGTAGTATTGTCTATGGTAAGCCCATTATCGTCATTGAGGCGAGTCAGTTCCCCATCGAGGTTGCAAAGTTGCAACGTACGGTTGAGCTTGACAACATGGAATGGCATGGAATAAACTTTGCGCGACCAGACAATGCTGTTGGTGTTACGGGAAATTTTGAGCAAGAATCCGTTCCAAGTGGCTGCGTAAATGTAGTCCCCGCTTATGGTAAAGTTAAAAGCCTTGCCGGGCAGCTGTAATGGCTTGTTGAACGAATCCTTGTTCATGTCGTAAATGTTCATCTGGTAGCCCGTTGAAATCACGATGGAATTCTCGTCGGATTGGATGACGGGTGCGTTACCGATTTTACCGATGTACTTGCTCCAGCGCTGTTCGCCTGTTTCGGCATTGATGCAGATGAGCTGCTCGGTGGCGGGGTCTACCGTGTAGATGTTCTTTTTAGAGCCTAGTAATTGAGGGTATAGCGTTTTTGGAGAAACGCTGAGCTGGCTTGCAAATGTGGCTCCGATGACTTTTCGGTAATATTTTAAGACGATTCGAGCAATTTGCGGGCTGCCTGTAGAGAGTCTTACTGCTTCTGCCCATGCTTTCTGACGGTCTTTTTCGGACGACTTTTTCCGCTCGAGGTTAAACGCCTTGAGGAAATGTGCTTCGGCATTGCCTGGCTCGTTCTTGATGATGGAATCGAGAATGGGGGAGATGTTATCCCAACGGTTTCTCTTGGCTAAGTGTACTGCCTGTGAAGCAAGCTTGCTTGAGAATAGTGGGCGTTGACCGTAATAATGGGCGTCGATGGCGTAGATTTTTTTGTTGTCGAAAGGAACGTATATAAAACGTCTTTTGGCGACGGGCTGCGTCATGGGGGCTTTGGCAAAATTGAACCCCCATAGCGGGCGGAGCAAAGTATCGACGGTAATGACGGAACCTTCGTTTGAAAACAGTCCGAGGGTGCCTTGTGCGAGTGTGTATATGTTTGAAGCGTTTGCACGGACGCTTGAAAGAATGGCGCCTGTCGTTCTGTTGTACAGGGTAATTTTTCCAGAAGCTTCTAGCGTGACTATGTTGTTTTCAAAATTCTGGAGGCTTTCGATATTTCCGATGGCAACTTTCCAGAGCGGGTTCTTTGTGTTTTGCAGCGAATAGCAGAACAGTTCGTTCCCGGAAACTAGGTATATGAGGTTTTTGAAGACGAATACTTTTTGGATGATATCGTATAGGGCAATCGTAAACGTTTCTGTGGCGGTACTTGCAGAAACAAAGTGGAGTGCGTTATCGGGGCAGTTGAAAATAAAGTTGTCGTTGATAAATTGATCGTTTATGAGCTGGCAAGAGGCGTAATCGGTGTTTCCCTTGACGATAGAACCTTTGCGGTCGATTATGGAAAAGCCCTTGTCTGTGATGGCGATGGCGTTATTGCTTGTGGCTGTAAATTGGGAAATATTCTTGACTTCGAAAGAAACTTCTTGATTAGGAGCGTTGTGTGGCTTGTAAAAGAGTGAATCACGAGTCGGATTCTGGAACCACATCCCGTCGGCATTGATTTGCAGCAGGTGCTCGTTTTCGTTGAGCTTTGAGGCGATTTCGATAATCATACCGCTTTCGATTTTGGCGATATGACCGTTTTCGAAAAGGATGTTGGCATTTTTTCCATCGAAGAATTTACGGATGGGGCTGCGGAGCGGAATGGTCTTTTGCAGGAGCCTTTCCGGGGCAAAACTCGTGGCGGCGTCGCGTTGGGCGAGCCAATAAGATTTGCTTGTATTCTGGGTAAATGCCTGGCTTCGGCTATAAAAATGGTTTGCCTGAGCCTTGTTGCTCCCTAAATCGTAAATTTTGCCGAGATAGAAAAAGGCAAATTCCTTGTCATCGGCATCGCCCTGTCGGGATATCTTTTCGAGCAGCCTTATGGCGTCATCGACATCCCCTTTCATCTCGAAGAGGTAGATGGCTTCCTGGAGTTGCGAAGCCATCTTGCTTGCTAGCGCTTGGCTAGAAAACAGCGAACAGAGGGCGAGGATTGTAAGAATCCACGCCTTGAATATGTTTTCTTTTAGTCCAAGATTACGCATCGAACTTGTAGCCTGCTCCACGGATAGAAAGGATAATCTTCGGATTTGCCTGGTCGTCTTCGAGTTTGCGCCTCAAGTTCACGATATGGTTGTCAATCGTGCGTGTGGAGGGCATGTTGTCCGGCGTGTAGCCCCAAAGATCTTGCAGCAAGTCTTCGCGTAATACAACTTCGCCACGGCGCTGCCAGAAATACTTGAGGATTTGGAATTCCCTTGTGGAAAGTTCCAGCGGAACACCGCCCTTTGTGGCAACGAATTTTTTGAAATCCAGATGGATGTCTGCAAAGTCAATGGCATCGACGGAGGCAAGCTGCTTTGCCGGACTTGCTTGCGTCTGCAAGTCGATTCGGCGGAGGAACGCCTTCACGCGTGCTAAAAGTTCCAAAATCGAGAACGGCTTTGTCACGTAGTCGTCGGCACCCATGTCGAGCCCTGCGACTTTGCTCGTTTCTTCGGTCTTTGCTGTGAGCATGATGATGATGCATTCCGGATGCTTCTTGCGGATGATGCGGCAGACTTCAAAACCGCTTTTCTTCGGGAGCATCACATCCAGCAAAATCAAGTGTGGCTGGAACGAGTCCGTTTTTGCGATAGCTTCTTCGCCGTCGCATGCCGTTTCGACTTCGTAGTTTTCGAGCTCGAAGTTGTCCTGGAGCCCAAGCCGGATGATTTCTTCGTCTTCAACAATGAGAATTCTGTGTTGTTGCATAATCATTCTGCCTTTTTGAATCGTACGGTAAAGGTGGAACCCTTGCCGGGTTTACTGGTGAGAGAAATGGTTGCCTTGTGTGTTTCTGCCACGCGTTTCACGATGGCTAGCCCAAGTCCGGAGCCTTTTGTGCTGCGGGTCATTTCGTCACCGACTCTATAAAAATCATTAAATATATTTTTTTGTTCCGAAGACGGGATGCCTATACCGGTATCCGCCACGGAGAAAACGACTCTGTCTTCGTCGGGGGCGACCGTTATGGTAATATCGCCCGGAGCGTTAGTGTATTTGATCGCATTTTCAATCAAGTTTTGAACCAAGCTGTAAAGGGCTGTATAATCGCCAATGACAAATAGGTTCGGCTCAAGTTTTGTATGGAATAAAAGTCCTTTTTCGACGCCAATGTCTTCAACGTTATCGAAAACTTTCTGCACGCAGGCGGAAAAGTCGAGCTTTTCCCAATGGAAACCGCCTTTGCCGTGTTCCATGCGAGTGTAGTTCAAAATGGCGCCTATCAAGTTTTCCAGACGTGTCGCTTCCTTGCCGATAAGGCCCGAATATTCTTGCACTTTCTCGACTTTTTGGACTCGTCCGCGAGCCATCATTTCGGCAAACATCTTGATGGAGGTAAGCGGGGTCTTGAGTTCATGCGAAATGCTCGAAAGGAAGTTCGCCTTCATGGCAAGGAGCTTGTGTTCTTGCGTGAGGAATCGGAACATCACGATGGAACCGAGCAACACTGTAATCAGCGAGAACGACAAAAGCCCATACATGAGGAACATGCGCTTGCGCGTTTCTTTCTTGATTTCGCTGAGACCTTTTTCGTATAAGGTCAAATTCCAAGAAATGACTTTGTCTAAAATGATCTGAGCCATCACGGCGGAACTGTCCGAAACATGGCCGAGAATAAGCGTCTTGTCTGAACCTTCGGTAATGGAGTAAGGGATGTTTTTCCACCCTTGAGCCGAAGTCTTGAGCTTGGAACGCATGCGCTCGCGGTATTCATCGATGTTTACCTTGGCTAGCACCACCTGGTCGCCCGAGAGAATCGGGTAGCTCATCTTGATGAAAGTCGACTTGTTGTCGCTCATGATGTCGATGCCGCTCTTGGAAGTCGTTTCCTTGTTCAAGAGTGCCTGGACGATATCCTTGTTGCTAAAGAAAATGTCCATGTAGCCGAGCTGGCGGTTGAAGTTCTCGCGCAAATTCCAGAACGCTTCGCGTTTTTCCTGGCTTAAGTTTTCAAAAGAAAGAATCTGGGTAAATGCGGTTTCGAAGAAGAACTTTGCCGAGGGGAGGTTCTCGATGTTCTCGCTTTGCAAGAACTGGTTTAAGACTGCAATCGTGTAGTCTTCGGCTTCTTTGTGCTTCTTTTGTGCGACGAGAATTTCAAAGTGCAGCAAGTTGACGGAGCGGGTCAAGTCTGAATGGAGGTAGCCCTGCTGGTGTGGGTGCTCCTCGAGGATATTCAAAAGACGGAGCGCTTCGTCGTAGTCTTTGGTCTTGTAGGCAATGCGAACCAGTCCCAAGATGTTCTGAATCTGGTCGTCGACTGAATCGAAAGAGAATCTCAGCTGGCGAGCGGAGCGCGTGAGGTTTGCCGGCTGCGGCATGGCGGTATTGACCTCTTCGCGGAAAAGCATTTTTTCAAACGGACTGGCGATGCTGTTCGAGTAGTCCGAAGTCTTCGAAAAATGCTTGGACGAAATATCGGGGTAGATGAGCGTTCCGTTGTTGTACAGGAACATCGCCTCGATGCCATTTACCGTCTTGAACTGCGTTGCATTTCCAAAGTCGAGTAGGCTGTGCGGCTGTTCGTAAAGGTACAGCGAAGCGGACTTGACTTCCTGGAATATCTTGCTTTGTTCTTTGCTGATGGTCGATTCACATTCTTCGCGGAATGTCGCAACACTTTCGCTAAAGTTCTTTTGTGCAAGGAAAGCTTCGTTCTGGATGTTCCTCACACTCAAGAACGAGAGGATTGCCGTCGGTAGGACAATTCCTCCTGCAAAAAAGGAAAGAAAAAGAAGGTTGCTACGAGATATCCGCATTGGCGTCCATTTCCTTAAAATGGAATATGTGCCGACAACTCAGGATAATGGATAATAAGAACACTCCCAGCCATGAGGATGGCTAGAAGTGAAATTGCTATGCCGATTATAATCAATAAGTTCTTTGTCACTGGGCCAAGTTTGCTTGATGGGTTATAGAAACCTTGTGGCCAACTTCAATGCGGCGGCTGTTCGAATAGACTTCACGAACAAGAACTGTAGATTCGTTGTCGGTAGCTCTTGCGATGATACCGCGTCCAAGGAGTCTCGGCGGGAGACCTGCATCGGACTTGTCTTCTTCCCAGATGGCAATGGCATCGCCGGTATTGTATCCCTGTTTGGTACCTTTGTCTACCATGACATAGGCATAAGCGCCAATGATGAGCATCGGATCCATGGTATAGCGAAGCATTGCCATTTCTTCGATTTTGGCTTCGGGGACTGCGGTGTAGCCGGTTACGTTCAAAATGTTAAGCGGCTGTTTTAAACGTGCCTTGGCATGGTCGAGTTTGATTTCCCTAAAGCTTTGGACAATCTTTGCTCTCGAAAGAGTATCGCCAATAGCGGTAATCTTTGCGTATCCCGTGAGCCTTACCAATGCAAAGTTATCATAGCTCTTGCCCTTGTTTGCGGGCACTTCGATAGCGCGTGCGTCAAGAATTTCGACGAGGTCGCCTTTCTTGAGGTCGGCGTTCGTTTTACGTCCGATGCCTACGACAACTTCTGATTCCGGGATGTGGATAATCGGTTCCTTCTTTTCTCCAGAGCGGATAGAGAAGAATCTCTTGTCCTTTTTGATGGAATCGAGCGTATAGATTTCGGGGGCGAGAATCTGGTAGTAGCCGTTGAAAATCTTCGGTGCCGGACGCTTTTTATAAAGGTAAGTGTCGGCAAGTTTTTTCTTCTTGTGCTTCTTGTCCTTGTCGCGGAGATTCCCGAGCATGTTTTCGAATTCACCACTGCGGGCGTCTTTTTCGTCACAGCCTACGGATTTGATCCCCTTCGGCAAGTTGGAATCGGCGACTGCGGCTTCGCACGGTCTTGTTTTCGGGAGGCGGTAACCTTCATCGATGCCATCGCCTAAATAAATGGAGTCGCCCGGATAAATCCAGTGCGGGTCTTCAATGTGCCTGTTATTTTCCCAGAGGTCCGGCCATGCGAACGGATCGTTTAAAAATTCGGCACTCAAGTCCCAGAGGGTATCGCCTTTTTTGACCACATAGGCAGATGCAATCAGAGCTGAAAGACCAAGACAGATCGAAGCACATTTTAAAAATCGCATACTATTCCCTAAGCAAAATTTTGGTGTTATGTTAAATAATTTAATCTTTTCTTTGCTTAAAAGTGGGCGTTTTTTGCACAAAATGAGGAATATCCGACGAATTTGAGCGCATGGGGCGTTCTTTCGGGCGTTGGATATTGCGTGAACGGTGTGCAAGGGCGGGGTTTTGGCCCAAAATGCCTACTCTATCCGGCACGAACAAGAAGAGAATTTCGAAAGTTCCGCGACCCGGTTCCATGTAAAGCGGGATGTTTTTGCGGAGCATGTAGCCCTCGTTACGGAATGCCTTAATCGCCTTGGAGGCGGTTTCGAGGTTTCCGGTCTGCAAAAGAATGCGTTCGGGGCGAGAACCGGCGAGCGTCTGCACCATTTCGGAGTTGATAGTGTCGTTCATGCCCAGGTTCAGGTAGAACGTCCAGCGGCCTTCGGCGTTATCGCTCTTCGAGAAGAATTTCGAGACGAAATTGGCGTCCAAATGGCTGCGGTGGAATCGCATGTTCTGCGTGGCGAGGTTACGGATGTTCAGCTTGGAAGACTGCATGGCGGATTCGCGGCAGTCAAGTGCTTCGACCTGCTTAAAGAACGGGGCGAGCGATGCTGAAATGTAAGATGGGCCCGAGCAGAATTCGAAGAAACGGTCTTCACGGTTCGGGTGGATGGCGTCCTTAATGCGCACGGGGAGGTTGAGCCATGCATCCTTGATGCGCGGCGTCCAGTCCAAAACATGCATGCTAAAGCCGGTCGAGGCAATCGGCATAAAGCTACTGCCGAAAGAGCACTTGGATTCGACCTTCATGCCCTGAGCATCGGCGGGGTCAAAGAGGCGATCCGGCAAGCACTGGATCTGGTGGCAGCTGATGACTTCGGGACAGCTGCGTTCGATAAAGTCGACGAACGTCTTGTAGCCGTGTGCCGAAATCTTGCCTTTGACATTCACTTGTACGAGGAGCGCAAAGCGGCCGTCGCCTGTGGCGCGGAACCAGATTTGGCGCAAAGCCTTTTTGAAGATGCGCAAATGTTCTTTGTGGAGCTGCTCCAGGACGCGCTTCACGAGCTCGAGCGGCTTCATGTCGCGGGACGGTGCGTCAATGACCAGGTTTTCCTGGGCGCCGTGGTATTCCTTGATGATTCTCCAGTCGGAGTTTTCCGGTGTTGCATCGGCGGTAAACCATGCCTGCAACTTTCCCGGAATACGATCGTTTTCCATCCAAGCGGCAACTTGGGTCTTGATGTCGTCGAACGAAAGAATCTTGCGGACAACAGGCTTTTCTGCCTTAGGCTTCTTTTCGTCGAGTTCATCGTCCTTGCGGACATCGGATTTTCTGGAAGCGTGGAACTTGCCTCCGGCGAGGGGCTTGCCGATTCTGTTGCCCATGGTGTTACGGGCAATGCTGCCTTCGGAGCGGCGTGAAAAACGATTGTTCTGTTTGTACATCTTTATAATCGTGTTGAATGTTTAAACTACAAATCTAGGATAAATCCAGGAGCATTCGCGGGCGAGAGTCTTCGGGAATTCGCGGAACGAGCCTTTAATTTGGTACGTGTTCAGGCTACCTTCAACCGGTGTGAGCGAAATGACGCTGTCGGCGCGGGATTCGAGATAGGGGTATTCGCCTATGTTCGTGGATGTCACGACGGCGCAACCCGTGAGAGCGATAATCGAATCGACCATCTGCATCAGAATTTGGTGCGGGGAGCCACTGAGTCTTGAAGACTTCGGGTTGTGCAAAACGGCAGAAATCGGGTCGATTACGACGACCTTGTAATCGTGATTTTCGAGCTTCTTGGCGCCTTGAATGCGCTTCGCGATAAGCTGTGCGATTTCGAGCGGTGTTAGCGCTGTGCCGCGGAGGTTCAAGAAACCGAATTTGGGCGTGTTAGGCTGGAGATTGCGCTTTTCGCCAAGCAAAAAGAGACGGTTCAGGAACACGGACTTGGTGAGTTCCAAGTTGATGTACAGAACATCGTTTTCGTTTGTCGCGTTGCCAAGCCAGTCTTCGCCGTGGCAAATGGAAAGAGCCATGTCCATAAGGGCAAGAGACTTTCCGCTTTTTGGTGGCGCTGTGAACAAGAAAAATTCACCAGCGCGGAGCACGTTTTCAATAATGCAAGGATCTTTTTTCGGAGCTTCTTCGCTATCGCTTGCAAGTTCTACGAGCGGTTTTCCGTCGAGAGAGTATTCCGCCCATTCGCGCCAATCCGAGAAGTTCTTGGCGCCTTGTTCCAATGCGATGAGGTACTGCTGCTTGCCGTTGCGGAGCACGCCTGGCATGCGGACCATCTGGTTCGGGTTGCGGTTGCCGTCATCGACTTTAAAGCCTTGCGATTCAAGCGTCTGGAAAAGGAAGTCTACGCGTTCCTTGTATTCTTCCTGGTCATGCGCTTCAATCTTGATCCAAGCCTGCACGGAGTTTGCGCCCGTGTTTACAAGGGCGGCGCAGGGGAGGTTCAAAGCTTTGTAGTAGGCGAGCTGCTTCGCGAGCGTCATCTTCGGGTTGTCTACGACAACATAACGATAATGCCAACTTTCGTCGGTGGCATCGGCTCCGCCTTTCACAGCGTTAATCGTGAGGAGCGCTCCGTCCGGACCGTCGAGCTGCTTCATGATTTTCTTGAGCGCTTCGTCTTGCGCGATTATCTTCGAAACGATTTCGCGAGAACCCGATGGCGTGTTCGAAATCTTGAATTCAACTGTTTCGTCGGGCTTGAACGTTGCCGCCAAGAGCTTTGCAAAGTCTTTGCGCCAGTCCGGAGCGGGCCATGGAATCGAGAGCGCTTCGGGGTCAATCTTGAAGTTTTGCAATAGCTCAAGAGACTGGTTGTCGAGACCGAGCGCGATCATCTGCTGCATCATCGTTGCCGAAATGGGCGAGATGACGGTTGGGCCCATGGCGGCGTAGCCCGGAGCCATTCCGGGAGCCATGCCAGGTTGTGCTTGGGCGGCTTGTGCCTGTGGCGCTTGAGTGGGTTGCGCTGCGGCTTGTGCGGCCGCTTTTTGTTCGGCTTCGCGTTCGGTACGGCGCTTTTCTTCGGAGAAGGCGTTGCGCAAAATCTTCTCGACATCGTCTGCCGAGAGCCCCTCGTCGCGAGCCTTGCCGCCGAGCTGGAATGTGGCGTCCATGAACGTCCAGCCTTCGTCAAGCGCGGCAACGCCGGCTTGGAACAAAGCCTTCTTCAGTTCATTCTGGTCGGCGAATTTGCTCTTTACGAAGTCGTTAAGAATTTTCTTTCCGTTTTCCATGGACACCTCCAATTCTCTCGAGTGGTTTGGTGAGTTTCAGTTTACTTCAGCGGGTCGCTGTTCGGGTCGAGCTTGCCGGTTTTTACGTATTCCTGAATGTCTTTAGAAATGCGCATCGAGCAGAACTTCGGACCGCACATCGAGCAGAAGTGCGAGGACTTAGCGTTGTTGCCCGGGAGCGTTTCATCGTGGAATTCTACGGCGCGTTCCGGGTCGAGCGAAAGCGCGAACTGGTCGTTCCAGCGGAAGCTGAAACGGGCGCGCGAAAGCGCGTCATCGCGGAAATGCGCTGCAAAGTGGCCCTTGGCAAGGTCTGCGGCATGGGCTGCGAGCTTGTATGTCACCACGCCTTCACGCACGTCGTTCTTGTCCGGGAGGCCCAAGTGTTCCTTCGGCGTCACGTAGCAGAGCATGGCGGTACCGAACCAACCAATCATGGCGGCACCGATAGCGGATGTGATGTGGTCGTAACCCGGAGCGATATCCGTGGTGAGAGGGCCAAGCGTGTAGAACGGCGCGTTGTGGCACATTTCAATCTGGCGGTCCATGTTTTCGCGAATCTTGTGCATCGGCACGTGACCCGGACCTTCAATGATGACCTGAACGCCCTTCTTCCAGGCGATTTCGGTGAGTTCGCCGAGTGTATCGAGTTCGGAGAACTGTGCCATGTCGTTTGCATCTGCAATGGAACCCGGACGCAGCCCATCGCCCAAAGAAACGCAAACGTCGTACTTAGCGAGAATGTCGCAGATTTCGTCGAAGTGCGTGTAGAGGAAGTTCTCTTGCTTGTGGACCATGCACCAGCGGGCGATGATGGAACCGCCACGGCTCACAATACCCGTCGTGCGTTCGAGTGCAAACGGAATGTACTTGAGCAAAAGTCCTGCGTGGATTGTAAAGTAGTCGACGCCCTGTTCTGCCTGTTCAATAAGCGTATCGCGGAACACTTCCCACGTGAGGTCGTCGGCAATGCCGTTCACTTTTTCGAGTGCCTGGTACATCGGCACGGTTCCTATAGGCACGGGACTATTGCGCAAAATCCATTCGCGCGTTTCGTGGATGTCCTTGCCGGTCGAGAGGTCCATCACCGTATCGGCACCCCAGCGTACGGACCAGACCATCTTTTCGACTTCCTGTTCAATGGAAGAAGCGACAGAAGAGTTACCGATGTTGGAGTTGATTTTCGTGAGGAAGTTACGTCCGATAATCATCGGTTCGCATTCCGGGTGGTTCACGTTCGCGGGGATGATGGCGCGGCCTTCGGCGAGTTCCTTGCGCACGAATTCCGGCGTGATGGCATCACCGTTGCTACCAAAAATTTCGTCCATCTTCTGGTTTTCGCGGATGGCAACGTATTCCATTTCGCGAGTGATGACGCCTTCGCGGGCGTACTGCATCTGAGTCTTGTGGGCGCCGTCTTTTTCCAAGCGTTCGCGGATCCACGGTTCACGAATGCGTTCAAGTCCTTTCTTTACATCAATCGTCTTGTCGGGGTCGCCATAAGCGCCACTCGTATCGTAAACAGGGAGCACAGGGCATTTCGGGTCGTCGAGCGAAATTTCGCGCATGGCGACTTTCAAATCCGGGAAAATCTTGCCGGGTACATAAATCTTGCGAGACTGCGGAAAAGGCTTGAAAAAGCCGTTGGATTCAGACATATTCGTTCCTTTTGTTCAATTACGAACCAAGTTCAAGGGGTATAATCTCAGCCCGCGTATTGTGTGCAGGCACCCCGCCTATAATATAGAACATTGTAGCCGGTATAAAAAAAGCACCTCGATTGAGGTGCCTATTTTGCAAGTTTTCTGGATTACTTTTGCTTTTGAGCGCCGTAACCTTCCATTAGTCCAAAGAGGGCTAGAGCTTCTTCCATCGGGTACTTGTTCATGAACATAGATACCTTAGACTTGATGGAACCCTGTTTGTTGAGACCCATAGCGGCTCTGAAAAGGTTTGCCGGGGAATTTTCATTGTACGAAGCTTGTTCTGTGTAAGTTGCGTTTAAGAAACCTTCCAAGTAAGCCTGGTTGATTTTTCCCTTGAAAATGCTAGGATCGCTAATGGAAATGTTTCCATTGAGGCTCTGAATGCTCGGTGCGTCTTCTAAGTCTTCGAATGCACCGTCGGCGACGTTAAGCCAAAGGATGTTCGGGCTCACGGTAACAGTGACGTCACCCTTCTTGTTCAGGATGAATGCGTTCTTGTCGAGATAGACCTTCTTTGATTTTGGGTCACCCTTGGTGTTGTCAAATCCAGCCATCATATTGAGGGCTAAAATGTTGTTATGGATTCGGGTAATGCAGTTTGTGTTGGCTCGTACGCCGTAGCCCATGTCTTCGAACAGTTTGGTGCGAGTCCAGGTGAACATCACAGTATTGTAGGCAAATTCATAATCGACGGCATCGACTTTATTTTGCTTGGCTTGTACGTTTGCGCCAACGATTCTATTAGCGATAAAAATGTTGTTCAAAACTTTGACCTTGCCTGCGACATGGTTTAAGTTCAATGCAATATTACCGGCATTTACAAAGACGCAGTTCTGGATGGTAAGGTCGCCTTCAGAGTTTTCACCGTAGAGGCTGTAGTTGTTAAGGGAGGGGAAGGTGGTATTTCCCTTGGACGGAGGTTCAAGCCACATGCCGGTTTCGACGCCTTCTGGCTTGCCTTCAACCGGGTGGTAACTGTTGGCTTCGCCTTGGTCAAAAATGAATCCATCGATGACGACCTTCGAATTTGCTCCCTTGTAATTGAGGTGCAGAATTCCTTGGCCTTTGGTGCCGTTCATTTCGTTCGTCGGTTGGAATAAAGTCTTGTTTTTAACAACATCGCGACTGGAAAAATCGTCCGAGTAGCCACCGATGATGGACACTGGCTTGTCGAGCTTGATCCACCCTTGCTTCATCTGTCCGTTGTAATTGCCTGCTGCCACGCGGATGACATCTCCGTTAGAAGCGAGTTCAATGGCTTTCCAGATGTTTTTGAGCGGGGCGGATGGAGATTTTCCTTCGTTTTTGTTCTTGCCGCTTGGACTTACGTACCAATCTGTTGCGAACGATTGACTTACGAGGCAAAACGCTGCTACTGCAGCTAAAATTTTAATGGATTTCATTATTTTCTCCTTATTAGATGCTTGAAATATAGTAATGATTTCTAAAAATGGAGTATCATGTTGGTATTGTTGTTTGAATTCGCTAAATAATATTTAGATTATCTAGAGTAGTTTTATAAACAATCAAAGGATAAAAATCATGTCGGAAAAAGAGATGAACAACCAGAGGGCTATCTATGCGCTTTCTGACCTGAGAATGTATGCGAGTTCGCATTCCTTGGATGCGATTGATTACGCTATTGAAGTCTTGCAAAAATTGGAAAATGCAGGGATTAAAAATCCGCTCAAATCCTTAAATCCAGAGGAACAGTAATTTATGGAACAGGCCACAAATTCAATAATGGCTTATGGTACTTTCTTGGCTCTCGTGCCGGCTCTTGTCGCAATTATTTTAGCCCTTGTGAGTAAAGAAGTTTACTCGTCGCTTTTTTTAGGTGTCATTGTCGGAGGACTTCTTCTTTGCCAGGGGACTGGCTCGGGATTCTTTGATGCTGTTTTCAAGAACGGCTTGATTGCAAAGGTTGCTGACCCTTATAACGTGGGCATACTCGTATTCCTTGTTATGTTGGGTGCAATGGTGGCGCTTATGAACAGAGCCGGCGGTTCTGCCGCTTTTGGCAACTGGGCTAAAACACATATCAAGTCAAAAGTCGGTGCGCAGATTGCGACGATTTGCTTTGGCATCTTGATTTTTATCGACGACTATTTCAACTGCCTTACAGTTGGTAGCGTGATGCGTCCGGTAACAGACCGCTTCAAGGTGAGCCATGAAAAACTTGCGTACCTGATTGATTCTACGGCGGCACCGATTTGCATTATCGCTCCGATTAGCTCGTGGGCGGCTGCGGTTTCTGGATTCGTGGAAGGTGAGGATGGACTCACGCTTTTCATCAAGGCAATCCCGTTTAACTTTTATGCGCTATTGACGATTCTTACGTTGTTCTTGGTTGTCGTTTGGAATGTGAATATCGGTCCGATGAAAAAGCATGAAATGCATACAAACGCTGTCGGCGGAAATCTGGAAGACTTGAATTTTACATCGACAAAAGGCAGAGTCTTGGACCTTGTGATGCCGATTGCTTCTTTGATTGTTTTCTGTGTGCTCGGCATGATTTATACGGGTGGTTATTTTGCATCAGGCGATGCGGCAAAGGGCTTTGTCGATGCGTTTGCTTCTAGCGATGCGTCTGTTGGTCTTGCGATTGGTTCGTTTGGCGCGTTTATTTTTACGGTTTGTTTTTACATGGTTCGTCGCGTTTTGCGTTTCGGTCACTGCATGGCTTGCTTGCCGGATGGCTTCAAGGCGATGGTTCCTGCAATTTTGATTTTGGCTTTGGCTTGGACGCTTAAGGGAACAACGGATGCACTTGGTGCGAAGGAATTTGTAGCAGGTCTTGTAAAGGGCGGTGCCGCTGGATTCATGAACTTTATGCCGGCGATTATCTTTGTGATTGCAGCGTTCCTCGCTTTTGCAACGGGAACTTCTTGGGGCACGTTTGGCATCCTCATCCCGATTGTCGTGGCGGCATTTGGCGGCGTGGATTACAGCCTTATGGTCATCTCGATTTCGGCTTGCATGGCGGGTGCCGTTTGCGGTGACCATAGCTCTCCGATTTCGGATACGACGATTATGGCAAGCGCCGGTGCAGAATGCAACCACGTGAATCACGTCAATACGCAAATTCCGTACGTGCTTATAGTGGCTGCAATTTCATTTGTCACCTACATTGTCGCAGGTTTCACCCGTAGCGCAGTGCTTTCGTTGTTGTTCGGCCTTGTGCTTACTTTTGGTACGCTTGTGTTGATTAAAAAGCGTGCCAAGAAAAAAGGCGAATAACTCCGCACTATAGGCGTCTGATTTTGACTTGCGCGAGGATGACGGCGGTAAACATTAGCACGCAACCGATTCCTTCTTGAAGGGTAAATCGCTCACCGAGCATCACCCATCCAGAAATCACGGAAAATACAGATTCAAGGCTCATCAATAGCGATGCTATGGTGGGCCTTAATTTATTTTGCGCGACAATTTGCAATGTGAACGCCACACCGCTCGAAAGGATGGCGGCGTACAAAAGCGGAATCCACGGCTTGAAATGCGAATAGACGTCTATCACCGTGCCAAACCCCGCAAAATTTCCTTTCAAGTCCACGAAAAACATTGGGAAAATGGAAAGTGTTGCCACCACGAGAAACTGTATTGCCGAAAGCCTCACGTTGTCCATGTAGGGGCCGTACTTTCCGACGACGAGAATGTGTGCCGCAAAGGCGAGCGCGCAAAGCAACAGAATAATATCGGATGGCTGGATGGTAAAATCTTCTTTGATGCAGAGCAGGTAAAGCCCTTCAAGCGTGATGGCTACGCAGAGCCAAATTTTGGGGGAAATCTTCTTGCCAAAAAATGTGCTTAGAATCGGTACGAAAATGATGTAGCACGCGGTCAGGAACCCAGCCTTCCCGGCGGAACATCCGAGGAAAAGTCCCGTTTGTTGCAAGTTCATGGCAAAGAAAAGCGTAAGCCCGCAGAATAAGCCTGCTTTCCAGAGAGCTCTGTTTTCTTCTTTAGTTTTCGGTTTTCTAGGGCTTTTGTTGAATTTATCCAATATCTTCGCCAGTCCGAAAAGGACTCCTGTGGCGATGAAATTTCGCATGCACACGAAAGCGAACGGACCGACGTCGTTGCCTTCGATTTGGGCGACAAATGTGGAACCCCACAGAAATGCCGCCAGTACCATTAAAAAACTATATCCAATATTTGCCATTCTAGTGTAAAAATAGAAATGCTTGTCAAAGATTGTTCAGTCTAAGCCCTAAGTTCAATAACCTTATATTGCCACTATTTCCTCTCGTCTCTCGTCTCTCGTCTCTCGTCTATTTTCTAAATTATCCGCTGTAAAAATCAAAGGATTGAAATATGGAAATCCCCGAATCTTCGAATTTTATTCAGGACATTATCGTTAACGACCTCCAGACCGGCAAGCGCGATCACGTGCTGACGCGTTTTCCGCCCGAACCGAACGGCTATATTCACATTGGCCATGCCAAGTCCATCTGCTTGAACTTCGGCACTGCCAAGAAGTTCGGCGGCTTTACGAACCTCCGCTTCGACGACACGAACCCGACCAAGGAAGATGTGGAATACGTCGATTCCATCCGCGAAGACGTGAAGTGGCTCGGCTTTGAATGGAAAGAAGAATTTTTCGCAAGCGACTACTACGACCAGATTTACGCCTTTGCCGAAAAGATGATTGAAATGGGCAAGGCTTACGTCGAAGATTTGACTCGCGATGAAATGCAGGAATACCGCGGCAACGATGCCGGTAAGCCCTCCCGCCCGAGCCCCTACCGCGACCGCAGCGTTGAAGAGAACATGAAGCTCTTCCACGAAATGCGCGACGGCAAGTACGCAGACGGTGAAAAGTGCCTCCGTGCCAAGGTCGACCTCGCAAGCCCGAACATGAACATGCGCGACCCGGTCATCTACCGCATCAAGCATTGCACGCACCATCGCACTGGCGACAAGTGGTGCATCTACCCGATGTACGACTTTGCCCACCCGATCAGCGACTGGATCGAAGGCATCACGCACTCCATCTGCACGCTCGAGTTCGAAGCCCACCGTCCGCTTTATGACTGGTTCCTCATTGAACTTGGTTTGCAGAACCGTCCGCAGCAGATTGAATTTGCTCGCTTGAACCTCACGTACACGATGATGAGTAAGAGGAAGCTCCTCGAACTTGTGCAGACAAAGGCTGTGCTTGGCTGGAACGACCCGCGTATGCCGACCGTTTGCGGTTTCCGCCGCCGTGGCTTTACCCCGAGCTCCATCCGTGAGTTCTGCAGCCGCATCGGTGTTTCCAAGGCCGACTCCATGGTCGACGTGAACCTCCTTTACTTCTGCATTCGCGAAGAATTGAACCAGACCGCTAACCGCGTGATGGCCGTGATTGATCCGGTCAAGCTCGTGATTGACAACTGGGAAGCGGGCAAGGTCGAAATGATCGAAGTCGAGAACAACCCGAACGACCCGAACGCTGGTACGCGTAAGGTGCCGTTCAGCGGTGAACTCTACATCGAAGCCGACGACTTCATGGAAGAACCGCCGAAGAAGTACTTCCGCTTGAAGCCGGAAGGCGAAGTCCGCCTCAAGGGCGCTTACTTTGTCACTTGCAAGAGCGTCGAAAAGGATGCAGACGGCAAGGTCAAGGTGATCCACTGCGTCTATGACCCGCTCAGCAAGGGTGGCGAATCTCCGGATGGCCGCAAGGTCAAGGGCACAATCCACTGGGTCTCTGCCGCACACGCTGTGGATGCCGAAGTGCGCCTCATTGATAACTTGTTCACGCTCGAAGATCCTGCTCAGGTCCCGGAAGGCGAAGACTGGCACGATTACCTGAACCCGAATTCCATGGTTGTGAAGCAGGCCAAGGTGGAACCCGCTCTCGCCGATGCCAAGCTCGAAGACCGCTTCCAGTTCATGCGTCAGGGCTACTTCTGCCTCGATAGCGAAGACTCCAAGCCGGGTCACCTCGTGTTCAACAGAACTGTTGGTTTGAAGGACTCTTTCAACCCGACAAAGTAATTGATGTCCTTGGACGTCATCCTCGAAGCGAAGCGTAGGGGATCCATTAAGTACCTCGGCTTAACCGTCGGGGTATTTTGTTTTTGCGGTAAAAAAATTGTAGATTAAAAAGAGGTCCTTTAAAGAAGGAGGTCTTATGAAACGTTTAATAACTCTGTTCGTGGTGATGCTTGCGTTCCCGCTGATGGCGAACGCACAGTCCCGTTACACGTCTTCGGAACTCGATACGCTAGTTGCAACGATTGCTCTTTATCCGGACCCGCTCTTGGTACATGTTCTGGATGCTTCGGTGTATGTTGATGATATTCCGCGTGCGTCTGCTTTTGCTACTGCCCATCGTCATTTGAAGGGCGACGATTTGGCGAGTGCCATTGAACGAGCTGATTTGGAATTCGACGAATCGGTAATCGCGCTTATCCCGTTTCCGGATGTGCTCCGTAAAATGTCGAAGTATGCCACTTGGACAAAACAGCTTGGCGAAGCCGTGGATATGCAAAAAGCCGATGTGATGGATGCCGTGCAGAGAATGCGTCGGGTTGCTCACAGAAATGGCTATTTGAGCAGTGATGACAAAATTGCAGTGACCGTTGATGATAACGTTTCGATTCAGCCGGTTCGCGAAGAATATGTGTACGTCCCGGAATACGATCCGCGTGTTGTTTATTACGTTGTTTCGGACGGCAACATTCGCCTCCGTTATGTGAACGGCGTTTGGACTGGTGCGGGTCTTGTTTATTGGGGCTGGGATCCGTTCTATTATGATTGGGTGCATCGCCGCCCACATTATCGCCATCCGCATCGTTATGCACCGCCTCCGCGCCGCCATGTAAGGCCGCGAAATGACAGGCCGCGTTATGATAGGCCTGCGCCCAGGCGTTTTGACAATCCGCCTCCTCCGCGTTCGCATTCATCGTGGGATAGGCGACCGTCGGCACCTCCTCCAGCGCCTTCGTCAAATGTCTTGAGAAAATCGGCGACTTCAGCTCAGGCTCCTTCGAACAATACTCGACCGGCTCCGCCTCCGCCGCAGGCCTCTAGCTCGAACGATGATGAGGATCGTTGGCAATCGCGCCGTTCAGAACGTCATCATGGCTCGCATAATGCGCCTCCTCCGCCACCATCGCGTAGAAGGTAAGGTTACTTGTGCTTATTCACTACAGAGCAAATCGGGCATTCTTCATCTTTATGCCCGCGCGCTTTGCAGTAGTTGCGCCCAAAATAAATGATTTGCAAATGACGCTTTTCCCATTCGCTTTCGGGAAAAGCTTTTTTTAAATCTTCTTCGGTCTTTTCGACGCTTGAACCGTCGCTTAAACCCCAGCGTTCGGCAAGGCGATGAATATGCGTATCGACCGGGAATGCAGGGAGTTTAAAGATGTGGCTCATGATGACGCTTGCCGTCTTATGTCCGACTCCAGGGAGGCTTTCGAGTTCCTCGAACGTGTGTGGAACTTCGCCTTTGAACTTTTCGACGAGCGCTTGCGAGAGCTTGAAAATGTTCACGCTTTTGGTGTTAAAGAAACCGCAGGGCTTGATGATTTTGGCAATGCGGTCTACACCGAGCTTGATCATCTTGGCGGGGGTGTTCGCTTCCTTGAAGAGGACCGCAGTCACCTGGTTCACACGGATGTCGGTGCACTGGGCGCTTAAAACGACTGCAACGAGGAGTGTGAATGGGCTTGTAAAATCCAGCGGAATGGGCGGATTCGGGTATAGTTCGTCCAGCTTATCGCCAATGAATTTGATTTTCGCAGCCTTGTTCATTTACGCGATTCTCGCTTTGGGCGTTCTTTCGTCTAATTCTTGTCGCGCGTGAAGTCTTGCTGCATGTTGAAGCTCGGCATGTCATCGTGCGGGTGACCCACCTGAACGGCAGGGACGCCTGCATAAGTCGTGTGAGCAGGAACATCGCAAAGCACCACGGCACCTGCGCCAATCTTTGCGCCATCGCCAATGTGGATATTTCCGAGCAATTGGGCATGGGCGCCGAGCATCACGCCATTCCCGATTTTCGGGTGACGGTCGCCGATTTCGTTGCCGGTTCCGCCCAAGGTTACGCCATGCAAAAAGCTCACGTTGTTGCCGACGGTCGCGGTTTCACCGATGACGATATTTGTGGCGTGGTCCACCAAAAGTCCGTGGCCAATCTTTGCTGCCGGGTGGATGTCCATACCGAACTTGCGGCTGATGATGCTCTGGAGCATCTTGGCGGGGAAGTGGCGGCCTTCTTCATAAAGGACATGGGCTACGCGGTAGGCTTGCAGTCCTTGGAAACCCTTGAAGAACAGTAGCGGTTCGAGGGGGCCTGTGCAAGCGGGGTCGCGGAGGACTGTTGCGTGCAAGTCCTTTGTCGCGCAAATAAGCAATTGGGGATATTTTTCGTACATGACGCGGAACATCTTCTCGAGTTCTGCGCGGTCGATGACTTCACCGGCGAGCTGACAGGCGAGGGTTACTCCAAGCATATCCGCAAAATTCTTGCGGTTAAGGATTTGCTCTTCGAGCATCAACTTCGAAAGCGGCTCGGTTTTGACGAGCTCTGCTGCGTCCTTGCGGAGTAACTGTTCCATTTCTTCTGGTGTCATGATGACGCCAAATATAGAAAATATGCAGTCGCGGCGCGTTCCTATTTGCTTTTCTTATAACTCTAGTAGCGCTTTGGCGGGGATCCAGAACCAGTCGGGGCGGAATTCTAGCTCGTAGCATGCTTCGTAGATGGCTTTTGCGAGAATGTAAGGTTTGGATTCCTTTTCGATTTCTTCGGTGGAAATCCCGGAGACTTTGGAATATCCTGTGACAAAAGCTTTTTGAGCTTCGGTCGGGTCGGTCTTGGCTACGGCGCCTGCATAGGCAAAGCTGCGCAACATCCCGGCGATATCGACGGCGGGGGAGCGTATAGTGCGTCTGTAGTCGAGGCTACGCGTGGGTTCCCCTTCAAAGTCAATAATCTCGAAATGCTTTGTGCCATTTGCACTTTGCGTAATCAGCACTTGCCCGAGGTGGTAATCCCCGTGGATGCGCTGTTTTTTGATGGTCTTGTCGCTGAACGTTTCGCGGAGCAAGTCACTGTAGCGGATGCGCAGTTCCGGGAGCTTATCGCGCAATTTTGGAACGTACTCGGTATCCGTGGAGTTCTTCAAAAGTTGTGCCAATCGGTCGAATGGAGGCTCGATGCCACTGTACTTGGGCCCGCTTAAACGTTTGAGGCTTTCGTGCATCTGCGCGGTGGACATCCCGAGCTGGAACGCGTCCGTGCTATTCATGTTATTGCAGAATTCGCTCCAGGCGTCAAGTGCGTTTGGGAAATGCTCTTCGAGGATTCCCCACGTGTAAATTTCACCGCCTTTGGCCTTGTAATTGCAGACGGCGTAAAGTCTTGGAACGCGGCTGCTGTCTGCCTTGTTCATCGCTTCTAGAATTTCGGCTTCGGGGTGTAAACCCGGTTCTAGCCTGCGGTATAGCTTGAAGAAAAACTTGCCGGGAGCGCAAAATGCGGAATTGCTCTGTTCCTTTGAAACGGGCTTGATACTCGTGAGCGCTGCCCTAGAAAACGGCGATGTAATTCTAAACGAGAAAAATCCGGAGTCGCCTGCGAAAACAGACTGCTGAGAGCCATCGAGGAATGCGTCTTCGAGAATTTTACCGACCGCATTTTCGTCATCGATGACAGTGTAAATATCGCTTTCGCCATCGTCAAACGAAACCTTGATAAGCCTGATGCGCGTGTTGCCGGCTTCTGTGGAGTCGAGCGTGTCTGCGCGTAAGATGGTTCTGTTTTTCCCCATGAACCAACGTTGCTTGCTAAAATACTTGATAAGGTTCATAATGTAAACTTGTCATTCCCGCGAAGGCGGGAATCTCCCTACACGTTTTTTTTTGAATATATAATTTTTGATTAGAAAATATTTTTTTAATAATAATCTATTTGACCAAAATAATGTATAATATAAAACGTAGGAGATGGAAGGGTGGATTCTCCTTGGAAAAACAAAGAAAGTGTCTTCGATTATGGTCGATGTTTGGTCGACACGGATTAGGAGAGGGCACTTTCTTTTTTATTTGCCCTAAATTATTTCCCTGGATTCTGAAGCGTTGCGAAATAGCCTTGTGAGCGTAACGAGGCTAGTACCTTGAGTTGCTGTGGCACGGGTTCGCGCGGTAGACCTTCGATTACGAAGGCGGGAATCTGCTTGATGGGCTTGAACGCTTCTGGAACATCGCTGTAATCGCAGAGCTGCCATGCGGCAAGCAGTTTTTCGATGAATTCCGTCCATGGAAAATTGTCGGACGGATGCATGGTGAATCTTGCGGGCTTGAGGTTGTCCCTCGCATCGAGCAAGAGGCTCCCGTCTTTATAACAAGCAATAACGGCGGCCTTACGAGAAGCTCCGTCGGTTGCTTTTTGGGCGGGTATGTTCAGAATGAGCTGCAAGCCTATGCCGTTGCGAGGAGTTCACGCTGGAGAAGGCTGTACTCGTGTTCCGAAATAGAGGTGATTTTTAAAATCAGCTCGCGTTTGAGCCCTGCTTTGATGAGCTCTTTTGCTTCGTCAATTTTACTTGTTGTTGCCATATTAAGCCTCTTTTCTTAAAAGACGTAATATAAAAATAATCTTTCTGTGGTAAAAATGTCAATACCGGAAAGAAAATTTTTCGGCAAATATATAAAAACGTGTTCTGTAACACATTGATAGTCATTGGATTGGGCTTGACTGATTGTCCAAGAGTCTTTGAGCCACATCCCTTTATGGTGTGATTCAGTTCACTTGATTCTTACGGATTCGTCTATGATTTGCGCCAGTTCTATAAAAATTCTGGAGGGACGATGCCTTCGAGAACGGGGAAGGATTTACGATAATCACGTTCAGCTTGGATGTCCAGTTCGGCCGAAATGATGATTTCGTTTTGGGTTGGGCCTTCGGCGAGAATGTCTCCGTTCGGCGAAATGATGAGAGAGGTGCCTGCAAGCGGGAGCTTTTGGTCGGGGTTTTCGCTGACGGCGTTCACGGCGGCGATATAGACTTGGTTTTCGATGGCACGTGCTCTGAGGAGCGTCTCCCAGTGGGCTCGTCTCTTGGCGGGCCATGCCGCCTGGATCGTGATGAGGTTTGCCCCTTTTTTGGTCGCTTCGCGGAATATTTCGGGGAATCGCAGATCGTAGCAGATAAACGAAGCTATGGTCCAATTATTAAATTTGAATAAATTAATTTCTTCGCCCGCTTTAAAGCTTTCTTTCTCGGGGAAGAACAAGTTCATCTTGTTGTACCCGCAGAATTCCTGGGCTTCGTGCGGATTGTAGATGCTTATGTGATTATAAAATCCGTGGCTTGCGCGGGTGATGCCTGCTCCCATGATGGTGCAGTTCGTAGCGTCTGCGATTTCGGAGAGCGTGCGTGCTGTTTCATCGGCGCTATTCGAGCTGAAGTCCTCGGCGGCATTGTCGAGATTGGCGGGCACATATCCTGTAGCAAACATCTCGGGGAGCAGAATCAAACACCCTGTAGCGGGTTTGGCGTCGAGAATCATCTTCTTTGCTCGTGCGAGATTTTCGGTTTTGTTGCCCTTAACGCTGTCGAATTGGACTAAATAAACTTTAAGCATGCGTATAATATAAGATGTTGAGGACTTGCTTGAATTTTTCTTGCATAAAATATCTATTTTGAAAGTATGAATTTCCGCTTATTTTTCAGTTTTGTCCTGTTTATTGTGGTTGGGGTCTTTGCGGCTTCGCCTACAACGGTTATCGGTGTCGTCCTTGAAGCAGAATCTGATTTGCCTGTCAAGGATGTGGCTATTACGTATCAGTCCGGCAAGCGCATCGGTGAGACGGATTCCCGAGGTCGTTTTGAGTTGACCGTGGATTCCAAGAATGCCTCGCTTGTGTTCAAGAAAGAGGGCTTCGATAGCGTCTTTGTGGATTTGCAGGACTATGCCGACTTGATGGACATGGTCATTACGCTCAGTACGAATGTCACGAATCTTGGTTCGAGCACGATTATTGGCGATGGTGAACCGGTCAAGTGGGAAGTTGAACGAACGGTAAAACTTGAAAAGCTTGAAGATGCGGCGGGAATGCGTTTTGACTTGACGGAGCACTTGAGCCAGATGCCTGGTATTTCGGGTCAGAAAGATTTTAGCAGCGCTCTTTATTATGAAGGTTCTCGTGCAAGCGACGTTGCTTACCATTTGGGCCGCCTCCGCATTCCGAACATGCGTCATTTGGATGTGGGCTTTCCGGGCAACTTGTCTATCGTGAACCCGCACACGTTAAGCGGTATCGAAGTTCATGACCATTACGGACAAGGACCTCTTGGGCAAGGCTTGGCAACTTCAATCCAGTACATTCCGGAACAGACGAGTGGCGAATGGGGGCTGAGAGGCTCTGCCGGTCTTACACTCCAGGAAGTTGTGCTTGATGCACCGTTTTTTATCTGGGATAGCTTCCGCTTTGCTTTCCGCCGCCTGGATGGCGAGATGCTCAAAAATTTGGGCGAAAAGTTCTTTACGGAATTCCGCAAGCGTGATGACGATTGCTCTGGCGACTGCAAGGTGAAGTCTTCGGATCCGTTTGATCTTACGGCATTTGATGTTTATGCTCAGTTGAACGGTTCCGATTCTCTCGGAAATAAGACTTGGGCTTTGAGAGCGTTGTACAGCTCTGATGAATACAAGATCAGTCAGGATACATCGTCTACTTATGGTGCCATCAATTCGATTGATATTATCGAGGGTAGTCAAAAGTATTTGGTGCTTGGTGCTGAATACGCTTCTAAGTTTGGCGCGAGCTTCCATGCGGGGCTTGTCCGCGAGAGCTTGAGCGATACGTTGCGTGATACGACGGGATTCCGTTCGGGCAAGCTTTCCGATGAATCGGCAAGAACTTTTATTGACGGTTACAGCCAAACGCATACGACGCTCAGTGCTGGTGCGGATAAGAGATTTAATGCAGACATCTTTGGTGCGGACTTGCGTGGCGCTGTTCTCTATGAACACCACATGGTTGAACGCAGTTTCCCGGTTCCTGGTGGTGAAGAAAGTAGCGATTACCAGACGGGCGTTCTGTCGGGTGCAGTGACTCTTGACTGGAAGGATAATTATTCGGAACACATGCTTTCTGTGGGAGCTGTGGCGGATGCTGCGGACCACAAGGCTTTGCCGACAGCTTCTTTCGATATGGAACGTAATTTGTCTAAAACAGACTCTGCTTACTGGAGACTCTTTGGCAATGCTGCTTACCGTGCAGACTGGAAGCATTACTTTGACAATGGCGATTTGACCGGTCGTTTGGAATCGGGAACGTCGCTCAAGCTTGGCTTTGGCTACCGCTCCAAGTACTTGGTGGCTCAGTTCTCGGGCTTTGGACGTTTCTACTTTGATCCTCTCCTCCCGTTGCCGAAGGCTTTTGCAAATTACAATGATGTGACTCCGGTTGATTACGCTTGGGTTTCTGGTGCTTCGGGATCTTTGGAATGGAAGACTTCTCATCACTTCTCGCTCGCGATGAATGCAAGCTCTGTGTATGGTGAATACGAACTGAAGGGAGGAAAGTCTTTGCCGTGGGAAGCGAACTCCCGTTTGGACATGGTGACGCATCTCAGATATTATCCGCGCAAGGATTCGATTGTGTCTGTGATTTTGACGCACCATGCGGCATGGCATAGACCGCTTTACTATTATGCGATTAAGCCTGCAACAAATGATAAGAATGGCACGCGTGAACTTAAGGATTATCACGAATTCGCTGACTTGTACAGAACGGATTTGCGTGTGAATCTCGACTTGACAAAGACAAAGGGTTTCTTTAGGAACGCAAGATTCTACCTCGAACTGGATAATATTTTCTCGAAGCTCGATGTCGCAGCCTTGAAGTTCCTTGGTTCCGAGAATGCTCGTGAACGTTCTTGGGTCGCTCGCGATAACGACAAGAATACAGCTAATGGCTATGACCTCGTGCCGTTTATTGCTAAGGGCATGGGACTCTACTTCCAGTTCGGTGTAGAAGTGCAGCTTGGAATTTAATGAGTAGATTGTAGGATGTCGCGCAAGTTGTCATTGCGAGGAACGAAGTGACGAAGCAATCTATTGTTTTAGCAATTGCGTTTTTCGCGGTTTCCTCGTTTGCGCATGTGACGGATAGCTTGTTTGTGCCGCCGAAGCCCGCGAAACCTTTGCGTTATTGCTCTTCGGCAAAGCAATGGGTGGATTACGCCAGTCACGATTCTAATTTGGTTGAAATTACATATATGCGCGGGCTCCGCATTGACCTGCGCTATGCTACGTTTAACAACGTGACCGGTCACGACATGTATTGCGGTATCCAGCGTGCATTTATCCATAAGGACGGCTTGCCAAAGCTGAAACGAGCGCTTTCGATTATAGCTAAAGAATTGCCGGGATATACGCTTGTAATCTTTGATGCGGCGCGTCCGATGTATGCGCAATCGGTTCTGAAACAATCTGTGGCGGGGACGCCTTACAGCCATTTCGTTTCGTCGGGCAAGACGGGCGGGCTCCACAATTACGGGCTTGCGCTTGATTTGGGAATTGCCGATAGCACTGGCAATTTGCTTGATATGGGAGCCGACTTTGATTCGTTTGAACGTTGTGCGGGTGTAGTGGGCGAGGCTGATGCTTTAAAGTCCGGGCGCCTCACGCAACAGCAAATCGATAACCGCAACTTGCTCCGCAATATCATGAAACGTGCCGGCTGGGTGATGCTTTCGAGCGAATGGTGGCATTTCAACGCTTTCACGCGCGCCTATACCAAGGAACACTACCCGCTGTTCCCGATTTGAGTTAAAAGTTCCGAGTTACTAGTTACTGCGGCGATGCCGCCCCTGGTAACTTTAATCTTGTATTTACGGTAATGACTTGATGCTGGCACGCTTGAGACGGTCGTTGAGCGCCATGCCGACGCCTGTGTTCGGGATGGGGTCCACGAGAATCAAGTCGTATTCGGATTTGTCAAGGTCGTGCATAAAGGCGTAAAGCTTGGAGGTCGCTTCGACCATGTCGCCTGTTGCTGACAAATTTACAGTTGCAGGAACAGGGCCTTGCTGTGTACCGAATGCTATGCGGACTGTATGCTCTGGGAGCGGGTAGCCTGCTGGAACTTCGCCGTAGTAAAGCGGAACTTGCGGGCGGTAATGTGTATCGCATTGGCCGGGGGCAAGCATCGGCTGGCCCGGCTTGGATGTCGATTCCTTGATTTTTACTTCACCGAGGATGGCTTTGAACATCTCTGGCGTGATGGCGCCTGGACGCATCACAGTCGGTTCACCGACGAGCGAGATGATGGAACTTTCGACGCCAACGGAGCAGGGGCCGCCATCGACAATGCCTGCGATGCGGTCGGCAAGCTGGGCGGCAACGTGTTCAGCGGTCGTGGGGCTCACGTGCTTAAAGAGGTTTGCGCTTGGGGCGGCAAGCGGGAGTCCTGATTCCTTGATGATTGCCTGCGCAATCGGATGGCTTGGGAAGCGCACGGCCACGGAAGGTAGGGCGCTTGTGCAAAGGTCGGGGATGCAATCCTTCTTGGGTAGGATGATGGTCATCGGGCCCGGCCAATAGGCTTCGGCGAGCTTGTAGGCGCTATCGGGGATGTCCTTTGCGATGTCGGTGAGCTGTGCAATGTCTGCGATATGGACAATCAGCGGGTCGAACGTCGGGCGTTCTTTGGCGGCGAAAATCTTGGCGAGAGCTTTGGGCTCGAAAGCGTTACCGGCGAGGCCGTAAACCGTTTCTGTCGGGATGGCGACGACTTCGCCTTCCTTGAGGAGGCGGGCAGCTTCGCTTACACTTGTCCATGGCGGGAATTTCATGACCCAAAAATAGAAAAAGGATGGCTTTTCTGCCATCCTCTTTTTTGCTTATATGTTTTTCGCTTAAGCTTCGGTTGTTGCTGCCGGAGCTTCTTCCTTCTTTTCGTCCTTGCGGCCGAAGGCAAACACCTGGTCGCAAGCAGAATTGAAGCGCTTCCAGATCTTTTCGGAGTGTTCACGAGGAACGGCACCGACTTCCTTCCACAAGCGGCGGAAATGCTTGACCTTGTTCATCGAGGCGACGACCGTCTGATCGTTCAAGTCGGTGAGCAAGTCTTCGGCCTGTTCGCAGAGGAGAATCTTCTTCTGGAGATTGTTCTGGCGAGCTTGTTCCTGAATGTCGAGCTGGTCGCGACGGCGGGTGAAGAAGTCATCGCAGACATCGCGGAATGCCTTGCGGAGTTCGTCATCATCGTTACCGCAAGAACCAAGCGTAACCCATTCCTTCTGGATGTCGCGAACGGCATCGGCGAGCTGGTTGGAGCCTGCGCTTTCGGCAAACTGGCGGACCTTTTCGATCATTTCCTGCTTTTTCTTCTTGATGTCTTCAATCTTGGCCTGGAGTTCCGGGTCAGATTCAGCCATCTTGGCGACAATCTTATTCACGATTGCGTTGAAGCGTTCGTTGATGGATTCGACAGCGTCCTTCGGGACCATGCCAATCGTCTTCCATTCAGCATCGATGGCCTTGTAGGCTTCGATGACTTCCGGAGTGATGTTGGCGATGTCGAAAGCTTCGAGCTTTTCGCAGAGGGCCTGCTTCTGTTCGAGATTCTTCTGCTTGGCGGCATCCATTTCTTCAAAGTGGCTGCGCTTCTTTTCGAAGAAGGAATCGCAAGCGGTGCGGAAGCGCGTCCAGATTTCGTCGGACTTGCTCTTCGGTACCGGACCCGTAGCCTTCCACGCATCCTGCAACTGTTTGAGCTTGGTGGAAGTGACATTCCAGTCGGTCGAGTCCTTGATGGATTCGGCTTCGATGCAGAGCGCAACCTTCTTTTCGTAGTTGGCTTCGCGGCTATCGTCTTCGCGCTTCACATTTTCCTTATGTTGAGCATAGAAGGCGTTCACGGCGTCCTTGAAGCGCTTGTTCAAAGCGGCAAATGCTTCCTTCGGGACCATGCCGATGTTCTTCCAGTTTTCCTGGATTTCCTGCACGGCCTTGAACTTGTCCTTCCAGAAAATTTCGGCGTTTGCAACGAGTTCTTCGACCTTCTGGCAGAGGGCTTCCTTGTCAACGAGGTTCTTCTGGCGTTCGGCGTTCTGTTCTTCGATGAACGGAGCGCAGTTTTCCTTGACCTTGTCTACGAGGGCCTGGAAACGGTCGCGGTAGTCCTGGAACTTGGCTGCAGAAATCGGGCCGATTTCACGCCACTTGCCGCAGAGTTCGCGGAACTTGGCAAGCACGGCCTGGCTCGGAGTTTCCTTGGAGAGCGCGTCCATTTCTTCGATGATGGTGTCGCGGTCCTTTTCGTTGTGCCAGTTTTCCCACTGTTGCATTTCCTGGAAACGGGAGGTGGCAATCTTGTATTCCTGCCAGAGATCGTGGTACTTGAACTTCTGTTCGCCGACGATTTCCTTCCATTCCTGATAAGTGTCGCGGAGAATCTTGTGGATTTCGCGGAACTCCTGGTTCTCGTCGATGTTCTGGATGCGTTCGATGAGGCCGCGGAGCTTCTTGGAATTTTCTTCGATGACCTTCTGGGCCTTTTCGTTGAAGGCGCTGATGAGTTCATTCAGCTTAGTGCGGAGTGCATTGTAAGCCTGGAGGATCGGATCGTCACCTTCGAGGAGGGCGAGCTTTTCCCATTCGCGGACGATGGCATGCAGATGCTTGCCCGTGTTTTCATCGATTTCCGTTTCGGAAAGCGCCTGGAGACGTTCGAGAAGGCTCTTGCGGATGGCAATTTCTTCTTCGCTTGCGTTTTCAGATTCTGCGGACGGAATTTCAATTTTCTTTGCTTCCTGGGACTTGAAGTAGGCGTTGTTGAAGCGCTTGATCAAGGCGGCGTCCATGACGGACTTGCCTTCGTTCCATTCCTGGATGATGGCGTTCACGCGGTCGGCATTTTCTTCGGTCGTGCCGGCTTCGAGCAATCCTTCGAGTTCAGTGAGCGATTCCGTGAGACGTGCAATTTTTGCCTGCTTTTCGGCTTCGGCATTTTCGGCGGCCTTCTTTGCGGCGTTTGCTTCGTCGTAGAACTTGTTGAAGCTTTCGTAAATTTCATTGAGCGTTGCTGTTGATTCGCCCATGCCGAGAGCGTTTGCTTCGTTCATCAAGTCGTCAAATTGCGGCTTGGTGGCAAATGCGTCTTTCTGGGCGGCGAGGAAGTGAGCCTGCTTGATGAGGGCTTCGCGCTTGCTCTGCAAGAGTTCGGCTGCCTTTTTGCCGTTGTCTTCAGCATCTTTCTTTGCACGAACTTTGTCCGAAATTTTCTTGCGGACGGAGGTGTGCTTGGAACTCTTGATGAGGTCGGCTTGAAGCGTTTCCGATGTCACGCGGTCTGCAGCTTGCAGTGCGATTTCTTCGCTGGAATCGCGCGTTGCAATCTGGGCGAGCAGGGACTGTTTGCTGCACTGCTTGACAAGTTCTTTCTTTAAAATTACGTTGTCTGTGGCCTTGAGAACGTCTTCGGTATAACGAGTATCCTTGATGGCTTCGATGTAACCGAGGACTTCACTATTCAGCGCGGATTCGTTAAAGCTCTTCAATTTTTTGACGATTTCTTCGAAGGCTCTTGTTTCGGCCAAACGGCGTACGCCGGAGTCATTGTCTTTCGTAGAAATTTCCTGAAGTGTCTTAATAATTGCAAGTTTCTTAACTGCAGCCATTCGCACTTCGACATTATCATCGGAAAGGGCAACTCGTTCAATAATATCTTGACAAGTGAGTTCATCCAAGTCGGCAATGGCTTCGATGCGCTTTGCTGGGTTGGAATTTTGCCATTTCGGTTTAAATGCGTCAAAAATGCTCATAATATCTCCAATAGGTAGGTGGGGCTTCCTCAGCTCCATATAGCATAATCTAACTAAAAAAATATTACGGTCAGGAAAAACAGTGCGAATTTATGCCCATTTAAGCTTGTAACAATACTATCTTTGCCCCGTGGCTAAAAGAATACCCAAGACAACGGCTCCAGAGATGGTTAAGGAACGCTGCAATTCGGCGCTTCTCTCTCGTTTTTGCGAAGTCTATATTCCCTTGTCCCCATCTGTTTTTACTTACGGGGTGCCTGAAGGTGTAAATATTGTGCGGGGAAGTGTTGTCTGGGTGCAGCTGGCTCGGCGTAAGCCCTCTCTTGCCTTGGTCTGCCGCGTTCATGATGAAAAACCTGCTTTTGATGTTCGGTATGCATGCCCGCATGAGTCTGGATACGTCTTTTCTGGACGTTATATGGAATCGCTGGAATGGGTCGCTAAGTATTATATAACAACGCCCATGCGCGCATTGAATGTATTTTGGCCGGCAGATTTTGATAAGTATCTTGATGCCCTGCTTGCTGAAAAAAATGCTGAACCTCGGGGTGAGGCTCCATCGGTTGGACCTGAAATGGTCGTCTGTTCGAACTTGCCCCCCTTGACAGCTGAACAGGAGACTGCACTTGCCAGTCTTGTGGATGATTTGGATAAGGACGGTTTTCGTGGATCGCTTTTGCATGGTGTGACCGGCAGTGGCAAGACGAGAGTTTATCAGGAATTGGTACGCGAAGCGCTTAAGCGCAATAAGCGTGTACTCATTCTCGTGCCTGAAATTGGGCTTACTCCGCAGACGGCGTCTCGTTTTGAAGACTATTTGAAAGTTCCTGTAGTTGTGCTGCATTCGGCACTCTCGGCTCCGCAAAAGCGCGCTGGTTACTTGTCCGTACTCGACGGTTCGGCTAAGGTTGTGCTTGGAACACGCAGTGCAATTCTTTCGCCGTTTGATTTTGATGTTGTTATTTTGGACGAAGAGCATGATTCTTCGTTTAAACAGCAGGACCCGGCTCCGCGTTACCATACGCGTGACTTGGCTTTCCACTTGGCGCAAAAGTACGGGGCGCTTGTCGTGCTTGGCTCTGCAACACCTTGCCTTGAAACGTATCGCAATGCAAAGACTGGAAACATCAAGCTGTTGACGCTCAAGAACCGAGCCACGGCGGCACCGCTCCCTGAGGTGAACGTGATTGATATGGGCAAGGTCCGCCAGCAGAAGGGAATGCTTTTGTCGCCTACGTTGCGCGAGGCGCTTTCGGATTGCATCGCGGGCGGCGACCAGGCGATTGTCCTCATGAATCGTCGCGGTTACTCTAAGATTAGAGTTTGTTCTAAATGTGGTGAAACTCTTTATTGCAAGCATTGTCATATTCCATTAGTTTATCATAAGCAGTACAATGCGCTGATGTGCCATTACTGTGCTGCGCTGTATCATGTTGATACGCCGTGCCCGACCTGTGGTTCGGAAACTTATGAGTTTGTGGGCGGCGCCATTGAAAAACTAGAAGAAGAAATTCAGGAATGGATCGCCAATGCAAAGGTGATTCGCATGGATCGCGATACAACGCAGAATGTAGGCGCTGTCGAAAAAATATTGACATCGTTTCGGAATCGCGAATACAACATTTTGCTTGGTACGCAGATGGTTGCAAAAGGCCATGATTTTCCGGGTGTAAAACTTGTGGGAATTGTCGGCGCTGATTCGGGCCTTGGAATCCCTGATTTCCGTTCGACGGAACGCTTGTATCAGCTGCTGAGCCAGACGGCGGGCCGCGCGGGGCGCGCCGATGGCGGAGGCCGCGTGTTTATCCAGACGCTCAATCCGACAGAACCCGTGATGCAATATGCTATTCGCCATGATTTCAATGGATTTGCCGATATGGAATTTTCAAATCGGCAAATGGCTTTTTATCCGCCGTTCTGCAAGCTTGTTGAAATCAGTTGCGGATCGAAAGATGAGAACTTGCTCCGTGATTCGGTAAATCGTCTAGAAAGTATTTTGCGCAAAGAATCTTCGATGACGGTGCTTGGGCCTGTCGATGCGTTTGTACCGAAAGTGCAAAATGTGTTCTGGGTAAAGCTCTATATTAAAACGCAAAACCTTGCGGTTGTGCGCAAAGTTCTTTCTCCGATTTTGAATGCGCCCAAGGCATGGGTTCCTGGCGTAGAAATTAAAGTTGAATTTGAATAAATAGCGAATTATCTTGGTAAAATATTTTTACATAAAAAGTTGACTCTGAAAAGTGAATTTTGTAAATTTACGAAAAACTTAAAAAATGGAGCTGGAATGCTTAAAAAGATTTTTGTGTTTTCCGTAATGCTTGCAAGTATGGCTTTTGCAGGTAATCCCTATGGTTATGGCTCTTCTGAAGATGCCGATGCTGCTGCAGGCGTTCTTGAACAGAATAAGGCTTCTGCAGAATATCAATCTGTCGTTAGCCCTCAATATGAAGATAAAAAGTTTGCCCTTGTGTTCCACCCGATGAGCACGATTGTCTATGGTGCCCAAGGTATATTTATCTTCCACTTAAACTTTGAAGCCGGCTTTGGTTCCTTCTTTTCCTTGATAACCCGTCCTGCTTATGTGAATGGCACTAATAACGGTGTTACTGCTTCTGGTTTTGGCATTGAAGAAGGTTTCCGTTTCTATGTAAGCGGTAAAGGCCATAAGGGATGGTATGTGGAACCTGAATTATGGTTTTCATCTGTTGATGCTTCCAATTCTCGCGTTAGTGCAACTGCTAATTCTATTGGTGGGGCTGTCGTTGCGGGCCATAAATATGTAAATGGACACTTTGTGTTTGGCTTTGATGCTGGCCTTGGTTTTGCCACTGCGTCTGCTTCGTCTGATGATGTGGATGTTGGCAGTTTTGTCCAAAATTCCTTTGGTATAGCAATTGATGTCTATTTAGGTTTTGCTTTCTAGTCAGGAGGAATAATGCGCACGTCTATTTACGCCGTTCTTGTTTCCCTATTGATGCTTGTGGGTGCCTCTTTTGCCCAGTCCTGGGACAGCTACTCGTCTAATGGTTCTACAAGTGAATATAGCGAAGCTTCTTCTGCACCGAAATCCAATGCTGGAAAAATTTCTCAAGTAGAAAAGAAGTGGTTCATCGGTGAAAACATGGTGACGCAGGAAGCTGTTGAAGCCGCCTTGAAAACGAACTCAGAAGCTGCAAGTGATCTGAGCACTTCGAAGGTGTTCTACTATCCGGCTCTTGTTATTGCAACTGCGGGTGGTGCTGCTGTTGGTTATGGCGTTGTTGCCTGGATTAAGGGCGATAGCGATCTTGGCATGCCGCTTACACTTGGCGGTGTGGGTGCTTGTGGCCTTGCTTTCTTGCTTGGCTATGTTTCTGGGAATTATTTTGATTCTGCTGTGGAAATCTACAACAAGAATCTTGATTCCCAGACTAGCTTGCAGGTAAAGTTTGGCGTGATTCCGCAGGGCGGAATTGGCCTCGCTTTTGCATTCTAGAATTTATTTGTCTGCAAGCAGACCGAAAAATTGACCTTTCACGAGCCAGCTCACGCCGAAGAACGTGAGCGCAATGGCTTCGACGATGAATATTTTGGCAGAGAAGGTGATGGGGAGAACCAATAAAATCAGCGTGGAGAACATTCCGATACCGCAGACTTTATAAATGATGTTCCTAATCCTTTTCTGCTTGTTGTTGCTTTCGCCGAGTGTGAACAAGAATAAGCTGTTTATGGCTAATAGCAGGAAAAATAGAACTGCTGCTGTACAGTGGATCTTGTCTGAGATGTCTACCGGCAGCTGGAAAAATCCGACAGTGCCTGGGGCAATTGAACATTTGCAAGGGAATATGACAATCATCAATCCGAAAATGCCGGACAGCGAAGAAACAAGATTGTCGCGCCAGTCATAACCTTTATAGCAAATCAGGACGATTGCCGCTGTTGTAAGAATCCCGGTCAGAGATGGCGTCAGGTAATAGGTCGCTGAGATGGAGAGCGTTTCCCAGAAATCGTCGGCGATGATGTTTGGCTGTGCTTTGGCCACGATTGCGGCGCCGGTGAGCGCTATCCACGGAAGAATCATTCCTAGGAATCCCGCAAAATTACGGATGCGCTTCATCCATGTTTCGGCACATTTCTTTGTAATGGCTTTAACGTCTTCTGCGTTGCATTCGCTAGTAACCTTTTCTTCACTCATAAAGAACCTCTTTGCTCCGTTTGCTTTTCAACAGAAGCTTAATATAATAAACTCTTGAAAAAGTCTTGCTTATAATTCTACGATAAATCGGTAAAAACAAAGCGCGGCTACGCCTAGAATAAATGTGAGCACGATGATGAATTGGATTGGATGCTCGTGGAAGTCGTAGTCGGCTTGACCGTACGTAAACTTGCCGCGGACAATTGCGCTTATGAAAAGCGCTAAGAAAAGGAAGCCTAAAAGAAGAGTCATGGCGGATAACGAACTCAACGCTGATGTCTAGAATATTTTTAACTGCATTATATAGCCCGGTTTTGCCGGGATTTTTTGTTTTATTTTTGCACGAAGTTCTTTAAGGACGGATCGCTCCATTCACTTTGCTGATTTCCCCGTCGAAATAGACGAAGTCGCTGTCTTTATTTTTCCATACGGCGCGGAAAACGGTGGGGCGTTTGATGCCATCGGAATAGGTTTTGTAGTTTTCGCATTGCGCTTCCCACGGGGTGTTTTCAATTGTTCCGTCAGGTGAAATTTGACCGCGGTCATTTGTTGTAAACGAGGTCATTTCGTAAGCGTCATTGAAGTGGAAAATGCCGGTTGCAGTTACGCCTTTGTTTGTGATTGTGGCTTCTACGGTGCGTTCGTCAATTTGCTTGAATGTGATGAAATCATTCAGGAGTGCTTCTGGCAAAAAGAATGCTTCGGCGAGATAGGTGATGAGGCAAGCCTTGTCCATTTCTGGGCCGGTCTGGTCGAATAGTGTAATGAGCTTCGCGAGGACGCCCTTCATGCCGCCTTTGCCGTTCATGTAATAATCGTAGCCTTGGAATGGAATGCCGAACATTTTGCTGTCGATAAAGGCGAGCCTGTCCGGCGAATCGGCAAAGTCCACATGCGTATAATCGATTTTGAGTCGCGGCTTGTTTACGCCCATCCCGAAATCGACATTTTTGTATTCCATGATTAAGTGCGAGCGCCTTTCGCTACCGATGTAACCGTTCGTTTCGAGATATTTTTGAATGAGGGGCGGGAGGCTTGCGATACTCGCGGAATCTAGTGTTCCGGAGATTGTCGCGGAACTTTTCAACCTTGTTGCGACATCATTGTGGAACTGCGTTTTGACGGGCGAATAGGGAATGTTAAACCAAATCGCTAAAAGCAAAATGATGGCGGCGATGATAATCAGGATGGTCATTAAAGTTTTCTTCATTTTTTTGATGTTTGAAATTAATTGGAGCAACCTTTTGTCGGGTTGATTTTTGAATCGTTTACAAGACTCGCGAATTTTTTTGCTAAACGCTGGGCGTTGGGATGATATTCATCAATGTCTGGAAGTTTCAATATTATCGTTGTTGCGTTTTTATTATTGGCAAGTTCAACAAATGCGAATGGATGGAAACATAGGTCTCCTACCCAGGTGTATTCAATTTCCGGTTGATAATAGGTGATTTCTTCAATAATGTCTTGAACTAAGTCACGTGGCAAGTCGTTGCGATAACAAGAATCTTTTTGCAATTTTTCGCTGCTTATAATTTCACTGCTTATATAACGGAGTTCTGTTGCTTTTAGAGTTATAGAATCTTTATATACGGATATATTCGCTGTGAACTCATCTTCTCCGTTTTGTATAGATGCGAATATATTGATGTCGCTATTTTTATCGGCTTCAGGATGGTTCGAGTAAAAATCGTTTATGGATAGTTCAAACCGTTCCGTTTGAAAAACGTATCCAAACGCTCGATTGTATAGAAATTCAGATCCTGACAGAATTAGGAAAAACGTAATAAATGAAATGGTGAGATAACAGGTCTTTTGCTTTTTTGTTTTTTGGCTTGTGGTGAGGTCAAATGTTGATAAAGGAAAAATAGCTATGAGTAGCCAGCAAATACACCATGCAAAAATATAGGGTCGCTGTGTAGAATCCTGCTCGTTGATTGCGAATATTACGGATATCGAAAGTGAGATGATAATGAAAATTGTGAGTAGAATCGATATGATTTTCCCTGCAATGAACATTGCCCTGGAATGCTTGGTCGAAATGTTGGCGAAAATGCCTAATAGTAAAGGAATTATTGCAAAAATGGTAATCAGTACAATTTTTACAATAGTCATGAATAATGCGTCTGTCGGTTCCATATATTAATTCCATTACATTAGTTGTCTGTTTAAAACAAATCTAGCGTGCTGTCCAGATAGATTTCTTCGCGAACATTGAGTTGGTGTTCGGGCTTTGTCATGTAGTAAAGCAAAAATTCCAAAATGAGTGCGCTGCCGAGGCTGCGACCTTCGATTTTGAAGTGCTGGAATCCCGCAGGAGCGTAGATGTTTTTAATGTCCTCGATTCCTATAAAGCCGGGATTTTTCATCGCGTCGGAAAAGCGGTAGCCTCTTTGGGCTGTGGGCGAGACGCAGATGTGGTCTTCGCTGCTTTCGCCGAGGCTTTTCTGGCTCACATTCTCGTAGCATTTTTTGCGGTCGTAGCAGCCGAACCAGCAACATTCATTGCATAAAAATTCGACCTTTTGCTTTTGCGTATCAGTAAGCGTATTCAGTTTGTCGAATTGCTTGTTGAGCCTGAAATCGGGAACGACATAGCGGAATTCTTCGCGGTCCAGTTCCGCTTTGAACTGCTCAAAATCGGTGATGACTTTTGTGGTTGAGGAAACGAAATAAAAGCTGGGATATTTTGATTTGATGTAATTCAGCAACAGGTCGGAATGGACAATGATGCCGTTTTGAACTGTGTTCATTTCGCTTGCATCGGAATACTCGCGATTCTTGTCTTCATCTTGAATTGCGCGCATCTCGCCAGCGCTGGAAACTGCGCCTTTTTCGAACATTTTGCACAACTTGTTGCATCGGGCATCGGCGAAGTGTTCTTCGCGAATCAATGAATTGCTGAAAGTGAGTCGTGCTGAAATCCCGTATTTATGCATGAGCGCTGCGACTTTCCGCGGCTCTGCATCGCCGAAGCCTACGCGCCCACCGCCCCAAATGCAGTCGCTCGGCGCTCCGTAAATGGATCCGATTTCGCACCAGTCGTAAAAATATTCCCGGTGCTCGCGCCAAAGCGGCAGAAACGCCTTGTACAAGTCGTAAAATTCAAATAGGCCGGGGAGGTGGTAGTAGATTTTCATGGGAAATGAGTGAAATTCTGTTCAAATGATGTCAAAAATATATAAAAAGCGATAATGAGAAAATATGGTAAGATAAATTATTTACTATCCGAAGAAATATGCGCAATATGGATTTTGTTCTGTTTCCCCAGCGAAAAATTTTTTTTGCAAAATTCTAAAATGTCATTATATGACACTGTTAAAATCTAAGTTTACATTGTAACCTTCAGAAAGGAGGCCTGCAATGGCAAATGAAATGTTTTACGTGAAAATTGAAACGTCCCGGAAGATAACGGTTTACGGGTTCTCGCGAAGCGCAACCGGGATTCTTGATTATGTTGATGGCGCATCGGCAAAGGATGAGGATCTTTCGCAGATGCAGTGCGTTGACGGGAGTGCTTATTTCACGCCTTCTTGGTACATGTTCCTGCCCAAAGATCTGCAAGCGACGATCAATGTCTATTTGCCTAGCGATGTCAAGAATCTGGATGTCGGGCAGTATTCGTTCTTGCTGCATATAGGCGCGCTGTTGCTTGCTGTCGATGAACGTGATGGCTTGCTTGTCGCCGAACTTTTACGCCGCCGCGTGACTGTGTTTTCGAGCTTTTTACCGCTTGTGCTTCACCTTATAAAGCCTGTGGCGGCGGAAGCTTTGTTTGCATATGTTTATGGCGGTTTCCGTGGCGATTCTAACTTTTCGCAGATTTACAAGGCTAATGTTCCGATTGCAACGGGCGAAACGGATGTTTCTGCGATTCTCCTAGAGGCTGCAAAGGACGCTCTCAAGCCGAATCCCGAAAAGGAATCTCCTGAAGAAATGTTCATCCGCTATTTCCGCGAAAAGGAATCGTTTGACTTTACGATCGGGCTTGTGGGCGCAACGAACCACCCCTGGATTGCTGGTATCGAAAAGTATGAATCCGTTGTAAAGGCGGCGACGGCATTTCGTTTCTTTGATGATGCTGCGGTTGGCTCCAAAAGTCAGGAATTTTTTGAATCGCTTGCGACCAAGGTGCAGGCGGAACCGTACAATCCGCATGACCACAATGCGATTAGCGTGAGCATTGATGACTTGGGGGCAAAGCTCAAGGGTTTTGTGTCCAAGAGCAAGGCGGGGTATCTGCGCGCGACGGGGGCTGCGATTTTGCGCAAGGCGCGCCCGAACGTGTTTGCGTACGGCTCTAAGCTGTGGCGCTTGGGAGCGGATCCGAGCTTCTTTGAAAATTCCATTGTCGTAAGAATTCACACATAACACCTCACACAAAAATTCCCGCCTCTCGTTGAACGTGTGAGGCGGGAATTTTATCAAATGCGAATTCGATGTAGGATCATGGCCAATGACCAGCAACCAATTTACTTCTGGCTCAAGATGGCGCGGAGTTCGTCTGCTGCCTTTTGCAAGTCGTCGTTCACGATAGTGTATTCGTACTTGCCTTTGGTCTTTGCAAATTCGATTTCCTTCTTGGCGTTTGCAAGACGGAGCTGGATGACGTCTTCGCTATCAGTGCCACGGCCGCGGAGACGGCGTTCGAGTTCTTCTTCGCTTGGTGGCAAAATGAAGATGCCGGTTGCGTCAGGGTAGACCTTGTCGAAGTTCACCTTGCCGAAAACGTCAAGGTCAAACAGTACACGGTTCCCTTCTGCGAGAGTCTTCTCGACAAAGCTCTTGGGTGTTCCGTAGTAGTTGCCGTGGACCAGGTTGTATTCGACCAATGCGTCGTCCTTGATCATCTGCTCGAATTCTTCCTTGGTCTTGAAGAAGTAATGGACGCCGTCAATTTCACCTTCGCGCGGCTTGCGCGTTGTTGCGGAGATGGAATACTTGATGTCCGGGAAATCCTTGATGACAAGATCCTTGAGGGTGGTCTTGCCCGCGCCACTGGCGGCACTCATAACGAAAAGCTTATTTTTCATTTTTTAGTCAATGGTCGATAGTTGTTAGTCAATAGCCGTTAGCTTTAACTAGGCTCTATATGCGCCAAATATAACTAATAACCAATGACTAACAACACTTTTGACTATTTCTTGTCTTCGATGTACAGCGGGCGCTGCTTGACTTCGTCGTAGATTCGGCCGATGTATTCACCGAGAATGCCGATGGTCAAAAGCTGCACGCCTGCGAAGAATACGATGGCGGTCATGAGTGATGCCCAGCCTGGAACCGTTGTCGCAGGGGAGAGGAACTTTTCTAGAATCGACCAGACGAGGAGCGCAAAGCCGACGATTGTAGCGATGAAGCCCATGTAGAAGCTGATCTTGAGCGGAGCCGAGCTGAAACCCGTGATACCATCGAACGCGAGGCGCAACATCTTCTTGAGCGGATACTTCGAAGTGCCTGCGGTGCGTTCGGCGCGGTCATACTTGACGCCAATCTTCTTGAAGCCGACCCAGCACACGAGTCCGCGCAAGAAGCGGCTGCGTTCCGGGAGGTTCTTGAGCTGGTCCACCACACAGCGGTCCATGAGTCTGAAGTCGCCTGTATCAGGCGGAATGTCGATGCTTGTGAGCTTGCCGATGATGCGGTAGAAGCAGAATGCCGTAAAGCGCTTGAAGAGAGTCTCGCCTTTGCGCTTGTTGCGCTGGGCGTAGACGACCTGGTAGCCTTCGCGCCACTTTTCGAGCATCTCGTGGATGAGGCTCGGCGGGTCCTGCAAGTCGCCGTCGATGATGACGACGGCTGCGCCCTGGGCGTGGTCGAGGCCAGCGCTGAATGCGGCCTGGTGGCCGAAATTACGGCTAAAGTTGATGATTTTGTTGTTCGGGTTCCCGGGAAGGAGGCTTTCCACGATTTCTCGGGTGCGGTCCTTGGAACCGTCGTTTACGAAAATGAGTTCGTGTTCGATATCCTTAAGCTCTTCCTCCAAGACGCGGTAAGTTTCGGCTACGATCTCTTCTTCATTAAAAACAGGTATAATTACGGATAAAAGCATAATGCAATTATAGCAATTTAAAAATAGTTACTAGTTAATAGTTATTAGTTACTAGGGAATTTTTATATAAATTACATCTAGTAACTAGTAACTTGAAACTTGGAACTGCGGCGAAGCCGCTATGGTATAAGTACCGGGTTGATGATATCGACGTGGCTACAGTTGATGCCTTCTTTGGGGAAAGATCTAATCGTGAGCTTCTGAATGCCTGCGACATTAGCCTCGACTTTGTGCAATTCGCCGTTTCTGAAGAAAGGTGTCTTTGCAAGTGACTTTCCGTCACCGAGAACTTCTACAGCAACGCCTTCGCTGCATAGCGATTCATCGTCAAGTCCTGTAGAAAATTTGAGCGTCGAAAAACTTTTCCCGATATCAAAAGTCGTTGTAGAGGATGCGTGGACGCCGATGCCATAATCATAACGCTGTCCGTTTACGTTAAACTTGTTTCCTTCGATGCTTTCGTTCTTGTGCATTTTTCCCCATTCCTGAGTGTGGCTTTCGATGGGGTAGTCTGAGAGGGTGATTGTGCCATTTCCTTTTTCGAAATAGAATTTAGAAACATCGGCGAGCTTGCTTTTTGTTGCCTGGTCTTGCACAAGAAAACGCGCTTGGTTGAATCCTGGCTGCAAATCCGAGAGATTGATTTCTTTATCGTATGAACCGAACTTGTAGTCGCCTTGATCAATTATTTTATTGTTGATAAGGAACGCAAATTTCCAGTTGGCGGAGGCCGTTCCTTGTTCCCTGAGTTCGTAATGAACTTTGAACATGGCAGGCTTTGCCGTTGCGGAATCAGCGGGGATAACTTCTGGTTCGCTTACCTTGATTATCTTTTCCGGGGTGTAATTTTTGCGGCCGTTGAACTTCGCTATCTGGACCCAGTAGTTGTTCGTAATCAAGATGTTCTTGACGCCCGTCAAATCCATTTCTCGTTCAAAGATATCGCATGTTGTGGCGATGCGGTGTTCTACGGCTTTCCTGTGGTAGGTGTGGCTATCCCAGCAGTCCAGTCCGCGGATGTAATAGACTTCGCCTTTGTACTTGTCGATGAGTTCGCTCATTTCGTGGTTGGACATCTTGCGGGCGTTGTCATAATGGATGGAAGACATGCCGTAACCCACAAAATGCCATGGGCGACCGTAAATAAAGAACCTGTCGGCCTTAGGCTGTTCCTTGAGCCATCCGAGAATTTCGTATTCTTCAATGGTCAAGTGGTTGCGGTTGTACATGATGTTTTTGTTAAAGTCCTTTTTGTAGTGGTATGTCCAGCCGCTGAAAATCAACGCGACAATGAGAATGCCGAGAACTGCTCCCTTGCTGTTCTGGTCTCTGCTTCCGTTCGGTGTGGCGAAGTACTGGACCATGTGGGTTACCGGGAGGGCTGCTACAAAAGCCATGGACGGCAACATCACGAGGCTATAGCGCTGGTTGATTTCAATGCTGAAATCGCCGGAGACATTTTCCAGAATTACAAATGTTTGCAGATGGTACAGGAGTAAAAATCCGAGAATCTTGAGGTATGTGAAGTTGTTCCTTCTGGCATCGCTAATAGCGCGGAAGACGAGGTAAATGCCGCCAATCGCAAACAGGTAGTTGAAGTAACTGAGGAACGGGTTTTCGAGTTCTCCGTTGCTCTTGAGTGGCTTTGTCATTACTTCCCAGTTCTTGGCGAGGTCTTCAAAGAAGTGCCCGTGGGCGTTGAACTCGCCTCCCTGGAATCCAAATCCTTGGAAGTAGCTGATGGTGAGAAGCGCTGGCACCGAGAAAAGCGAAAGTGTCACGAAGAAGATTGGAGCTTTTTCGTCTTTCTGGTCGAGAAGTTTCGGGAGTGCAAAAAGGATGAATGCAAAGATGCAGAAGATTGTTTCCTGGCGGGTCTGGGCAAAGAAGGCTAGGATGAGCGCGAGAAGTGTCCAGTGCCAGACGGTGTTTCTGTCGTATGCCCATTTAAAAACAAGGAGCGACAGCGCGGAGAGGAAAATATAGAGCGGTTCAACGGACATCGCGCGGAACTGGAATAGTACGGTCGGCTGGAGCGCCATGAGGAGTGATGCGAGGAATGCGAGGAGCGGTTGCCTGGTCCAGGCGACAATCGCAAGGAACATAAGCAGGAACGCAAGCGGCAAC
>Ga0256407_10001144_pt1 | contig 58162 bp, 51 predicted proteins | sample RumenRJG_04DNA_FD_193489 | JGI IMG/M metagenome (GOLD analysis project Ga0256407, IMG submission 193489) | Bovine rumen microbial communities from Lethbridge, Alberta, Canada - RJG_04 | ecosystem: Host-associated > Mammals > Digestive system > Stomach > Rumen | place: Canada: Alberta... | reverse complement strand
TGTTCCACAAGAAGCCTTGGAACATTACCTTGTTCTCAAAGTGCGCCAAGAGCGCGCCCAAAGTTTTGGGCGTCAAGCGCTTTCCGTAAATCAAGCTTGAGGGGCGCTCGCCGGCAAAGAACTTGTTAGGGTTCTCGTTGTCCTTTCCGCAGGCAAAGGCGATGATTTGCGCTGTTACGTTGGCGCAAAGCTTTTGCTGGCTTGTAGAGCCCTGGATGTCAACGTCGTTCTCGGCCTGGTTCTCTTTAAAGGCGATGAACTGGAGCGGGATTACGTTCGTTCCCTGGTGCAAAAGCTGGTAGAATGAGTGCTGGCCGTTTGTTCCCGGCTCGCCAAAAATAACTGGGCCGGTTACGTAGTCGATTTTCTTTCCGTCGCGGTTAACGCTCTTTCCGTTTGACTCCATGTCAAGCTGCTGCAAGTGCGCGGGGAAGCGGCTGAGGCCCTGAGAGTAGGGGAGAATCGCAGTTGAAGGGTATTCCTGGACGTTCCTCTCGTAAAGGCCGATCAACGCGTCGAGCATGGCAGGGTTTTTGCGGATGTCCTTTTCCGTGGCGGTCTTGTCCGCGGCGGCCGCTCCTTCCAAGAAGCAGGCAAAAACTTCCGGTCCAAAGGCAAGAGACAAAACCGCTCCGCCTACGCCTGAAGTTGACGAGTAGCGGCCTCCGATGTAGTCGTCCATGTAAAAGGCTTCCATGTAGTCGGGGTTGTGGGCCAAAGGGCTTGTCTCGCTTGTGACGGCGATCATGTGCTTTGAAACGTCAAGGCCGGCCTTTTTGAGCGCGTCCTTTACGAACGATTCGTTTGTCAAAGTTTCGAGCGTGGTTCCGCTCTTTGAAACCAAAATGAAAATCGTCTTTGAAACGTCGATGCTTTTAAGAACGCTTGTGGCGTCGTCGGGGTCAACGTTTGAGATGAACTTGGCTTCCATCTTGAACTTGCCGCCGGCCTTGGCCCAGTTTTCCAAAGCCAAGTACATCGCGCGCGGTCCCAAGTCCGAGCCGCCGATGCCGATCTGGCAAACTGTCGTGAATTTTTCGCCCTTTTCGTTGACGATTTTTCCGGAGTGAACTTTGTCGGCAAAGTCTGCGATTCTCTTTTGCTCGTTAACGTAAAACTCGCGCTTGTTCTTTCCGTCGGCCATAACGTCCTTTCCAAGCTGGCCGCGCGTAAGCTGGTGCAAGACCATGCGCTTTTCGCCTGTGTTGACTACCTCGCCGTTGTAGAGCGCCTCAAACTTTTCGCAAAGCTGGGCTTCCTTGGCCAAGTCCGCCAAAACGTCCAAAACCTTTTGGTCAACCTGCTTGGCCGCGTAGTTGTATGTCAAGCCTTCCGCCATAGGAACGGAATATTCCTTTACGCGCTTGGCTCCGTCCGCGCCGCCCAAAACGGCCTTTAGAGAAACCGCGTTCTTCAACGAAAGGAGCTTTTTAAAGCTTGAAAGAGTGTCAAGATTTTCCCAAGAAATCATATTCGCCTCGTTATATATAGAATTTAATGGGAATTAGTTTAGCGCAAAGCGCGTCTTTGTTCAACCGCGCCGCGCTTGCGCGAAATCCGCTCGAACTTACGGTTAAGGTCTTGGAAACAAAGGTACGAGCGGCTCTTTCCTTGCTTTTTTGCAATAATTGGGGTATAATAATCCGTCGGTTTTTGGTTGGAAAGGAGTTTGCCGAATGAAAAAGAAGCCTTTTGACCAGGGTGGAGCCAATGACGTCAATAAGACGTTAAGAAGGCTTTCCCATAAAAAAGACACTCCTAAAATCATCTTTTTGCTGCTCTTGGCCTTGTATATCGTCACTTCGGTCGCTTTAAGAAAGGTGGCCAGCGACCATTCTATGGTTTTCCTTTTGGGCGCCCGCATGCCGATGCAAGCCTTTGCCGGCGTTTATTCTTCCCTTTCCAACGTTTGCTTGATTTTGCTGGCGGTGCTTTTTGGCCGCGTCGGCTTTATTACTTCTATCGTTATTCTTATGGCGCAGTTTCCCATGCTTGCCGCGGGAATGCTGGCCCGCCACAATTACACGACCATTCCCGGAGCCTTTTCAAACCTTTTGGCTCTTGTGGCCGTGACAGTCGTTTACATAAACCACGCCCGGGTTCACAAGTACCAGCGAAGGATTTTGACGCAAGCCATAACCGACCGCCTTACCGGCCTTCCCAACCGCTTTGCCTGCATGGAGTTGATAGAGTCTTACGTAACCAGAAGGGTCAAGTTTGCCGTAGTTTCGGTGGATTTGAACAACTTTAAGGGAATAAACGACACAATGGGCCACGAAACCGGCGACAAGGCCCTTATAGAAATCGCCAAGCGTTGGACCGCGCTGATTGACGCCCGCATTACCGACACGAATGATTTTGTGGCCCGCCTTAGCGGAGACGATTTTTTCATCGTAATCAGCGACTACAGGACAAGGGGAGACATCGTCAACACGATAAACCGCTTTAAGTCCGAGCTTGAGCGCAAGATTACGATTGACGACTGCGACTACTACATGGGAGCGGGATTCGGCTACGCGGAGTTCCCCGACGACGCCGACAGCGCCAGCTCTATTTTGGCTTGCGCCAGCGCGGCCATGCATGAGGTGAAAAGAAGGGGCGGCGTCAACGACATAATCCATTACATGGCCAGCCATGTTCACGGCGGAAAAACCCTGGAAATAGAAAGAAAAATCCGCTCCGCCTTGGACCAAAATTTAATCCACTTCCAGCTTCAGCCCCAATACGACATGGACAAAAAGCTGCGCGGCTTTGAGGCTCTTGCCAGAATGAGGGACTCGGAAGGAAACCTGGTGAGCCCCTTGGATTTTATTCCTGTCGCCGAGGAGCTTGGCCTTGTTGACAGGGTTGACGTTTGCGTGTTCAAAAAAGCGGCCAAATTTATCGCGGACATAATCAAGGAAAAGGGCGCCGGCTTGACGCTTTGCGTGAACGTTTCGGTCCGCCATTTGATGAAGAACAATTTTATCGACGAGCTTAGGAGCGTTTTGGCGGAGAGCGGGCTTGCGCCAAACAACTTGGAAATCGAAATCACCGAGTCGATTATGATTGATTCCGCCGACAAGGCCCTTGCCTGCATCAAGCAGGTAAAGGCTATGGGAGTCAAGGTCGCGATCGACGACTTTGGCACAGGCTACTCTTCGCTAAGCTACTTGAACAAGTTCCCCGCGGACATGCTGAAGATCGACAAATCCTTTATCGACGTAATGAATTCAAGCGAATCGTCAAAGCAATACGTTGCCACAATCATTTCGATCGGCCACATCCTTAACCTAAAGGTAATCTCAGAAGGCGTTGAGACGGAAGACCAGCTTGACACTTTAAGGCAAATCGGCTGCGATTATGTCCAGGGCTACATTTGGGGAAGGCCTTTGGATCCGCAGGACGCCGCCGCGCTTGTCTAACGCTCTTGAAAAAGCGCTCCAATTTTGCTAAAATTAGACAATCTAATTTCAAATTGATGGGGTGCGTATGTTCGCAAAAATCAACTCAATTTTGGGCGCCATAGACGACTTTGTCTGGGGCTTGCCGCTTATCATCTTGATTCTCGCAACGGGAATCTTCCTTACGGTTATCTTGCGCGGAGTTCAGTTCTCCCAGCTCAAGTTCGCCATTTCTTCTATTTTCAGAAAGTCTGAAAAAGGGGACGGCGGCGAGCTTTCTAGCTTTAAGGCCTTGTGCACCGCTTTGAGCGCCACAATCGGAACTGGAAACATCGTAGGCGTCGCGACTGCCATCGGAGTTGGCGGACCCGGAGCCCTTTTCTGGATGTGGCTTGCCGCCCTTTTGGGAATGGCCACAAAGTACGCCGAGTGTTTGCTTGCCATCCACTTCCGCGAAGAAAAGTCTGACGGCCACATTTTGGGCGGCCCCTTCTATACATGCGAAAAAGGCGTAGGCGCCAAGTTCCCCGTTTTGGGAAAATTGCTCGCCGTTCTCTTTGCCATCTTTGGAACTATGGTAGGCTTGTTCGGAATCGGAACTTTCAGCCAAGTAAACTCAATCACAAGCGCCGTTGAGACTTTCGCCAACACAGCCGCTTCAAACCTTACAACAGTGACAATCGGAGGAATCGGAACATACAGCCACGTCGTCATCGTTTCTTCAATCGTGTTGGCCGTCCTTGCCGCTTTGGTAATCATCGGCGGCCTCAAGCGCATTTCCAGCGTAGCCGGAATAATCGTTCCTGCCATGGCCGTGATTTACTTTGTCCTTGGCTTGTTCGCCATTTTGTGCAACTTGTCATTGCTTTCTGGAGCCATCGAGCAGATTTTCCAGGGCGCCTTTGGATTCAAGGCGGCCGCCGGCGGAGCGATCGGCGCGATGATCGTAGCCATGCAAAAGGGTATTGCCCGCGGCATCTTCTCTAACGAAGCCGGTTTGGGTTCCGCTCCTATCGCCGCCTCTACAGCCAAGGTTGAGCACGCCGTTCAGCAGGGAATCATCTCTATGACCGGAACTTTCTTTGACACAATCGTAATCTGCTCTATCACAGGCTTGGTTATCGTAATGTCAGGTTCTTGGCAGCCCGAGTTGGGCTTTAAGGGATTTGCCATTACAAACGCCGCTTTCCAAATGCTCTTGCCTGTAGTTCCCAAAGTAGTCATCTCATTCTTGTTGATGGTTTGCTTGGTATTGTTCGCCTTTACGACAATCTTGGGCTGGGACTTCTACTCAGAGCGCTGCATCGAATACCTTTCTGGCGGAAACATGCTTCCGGTAAAGATTTACCGCTGGCTTTACATCGCCGCCGTATTCATCGGACCTTACATGACAATCAGCGCCGTTTGGACAATCGCCGACATCTTTAACGGATTGATGGCCATACCGAACATCATCTCTCTCTTGATCTTGTCCGGAACAATCGTAAAGCTTACAAACGACTTCTTTAGCGGAAACAAGCTTTACAGAATCGGCTATGATTTTGCCAACAATCCTGTTACTGCTGACTAATTAAGGAGAGTGATATGATCGCTTTGATTTTAGGAATTCTTTTTATCGCTTTTACAGTGTTCAGCGTTTTGCCTTCAATGCCTTTGAATTGGGGCGAGAACGTGATCTACTTCTTAAAAGGCTCCTTGCCAGTCTTCAGCGCCTTTATCGGCCTTATCGCCATCTTGATCGGCTTTGCCGACATCAAGGACAAGAGCGAGGCTAAAAAGGAAGAGGCTGAGGCTGCCAAAAACAACTAAGCGCGAATGATTTAGCGCAAAAAAAATCCGCGGCATTTGCCGCGGATTTTTTTTTAGATCTTTGCAAGCGACAGGTCGCTGACAAGCGGAACGGCCTTTTCCAAGAGTTCCTTACTGCCGGCGATTTGCTTTTCGCCGTAGTCGGTTCCCTTGTAGGATTTGATCGCCTTTGCCATCAGCCTAAGCTCGCCCACGATCATCGCGCGGCGCTCGATTTCTTCAAGCTTGGCTTTGTCAGTCGTTCCAAAGTAAAATTCCAAAGTCTTGTTCCAGAAAACTTTTCCCTGCTCGGCGGTGATGCCCAAGAACTCCTTGTTGTTTCCGGGGACGACCATCTCGCGGCCGACATAGGCGTTGAAGAGCGAGCCAAAGTCAAAGACCGGGTCGCCCAAGCAAAGGGTGTCCATGTCGATGAGCATAAGCTCGCCAGTGCTCTTAAGGAACATTTGGTTTTTGATGTGGTAGTCGCCGTGGTTGATGTGATAGTTTTCGGGAATCGCTTTTACCAAGTCGCAAAGCTTTTGGTAAACTTCCGGGGCCAAGTGGCCCTGCAAGCGTTCGGCTCTCTTTAGGTAGTCGGACTTTGCGTCGACCATCTCGCCGGGCTTAAGCTCAACCGAGTGGATTTTTTTCAACAGGTCAACCGAAGCCTTTGCGAACTCGTCGATTTTGTCCGGCTCTCTGTTGATTTTCTTTGAAATGTTGTCGGCCTCAAGCATCTCGAACATTGAGGCGTACTTTCCGTCAACTTGAACAACGTCGTAGGAAATGCTTGTCGGGATTCCGTTCACAAAGGCCTTTTTGGCAAGCTCGCGCTCGTTTTTGATTTCTTCAAGCGCGTCGGGGTTTTTGTAAACCTTTACGATTGTGTCTGGCGAAATGCGGTAAACGATTCCGTTCTTTCCTTCGCCGATAACTTCGCCGCCTTCGATAGAAACGGTTTTGTAGGCCTTTTGGATTTCCATCATTTGAGTAAAGCCCGTCATGTCAAAGACTTCGTAGACTTCGCTCTTTACGTTGATTACCTTAAATTCCTTGTGCTGCTTTTTAAGGGCAAGAATCACGCGGAGTCCCGCGCTGGAAATGTAATCAAGATTCTTTGCGTCAACAATGAACGACGCGATTTCCTTTCCTTCCGCCGCGGCTTTAAGCGCCTCTTCGACTTGCGCCGAGTTTGTAGAATCGATGTGTCCGCTAAGGCTTGCGGTGAAAATTCCGCCCTCAAATTTTGTCTCAACGTTTTCCATTTTTATCTCCTCCTAATGTTGCCAAAGACTGCCAAAGACTTCGGCGCAAATTGCGTTGTACTCTTTGTATTCCGGCGTGTCCTTAAACTCGCCCAAGCATTCAACGATGCTCTTGTAAAGCCAAGCGTGCTGCGCCGGGTCCTTTTGGTTAAAGACTTGCCACACGCCGCTTCCTTTTTTGCGCCAGTCGTCGTAAAGCGAGCGCAAGTTTGAAAGCTTGTCCGAAAGCCACATCGCCTTTACGCCAACGTCGCTTGTGGCGCGCAAGTCTTTGATTGACTCTTCCTTGCGCGTTTTCCAAGAGGCGGACGCGGACATTTCGCGGTGCTTGTCTTCGGTTTCGGCAAGAACGAGTTCGGTGACGCGCGGGCCAAACTTTTTTATAAGCTGTTCGCGGGTGACTCCAGCGTCCTCAACTGTGTCGTGCAGCAAGGCGGCTGCCATCACTTCGCGCTCGGTTGTAAGGCGGGCCGAGATCGCGGCCACCTCGATTGGGTGCAAAATGTATGGAACGCCGTTGGACTTTCGCTTTGCGTCGCGGTGGGCTTTAAGCGCGAATTCCACCGCTTGCTCAACTACGTCGTTGTATTCGATTTGTCCGTTCATCACGCGATAGTTGAACTTAAAGCACAAAAGCGCGATGTCGTCGTCTTGCGGATGGCCGCCCCTGAATTCTTGGGCGGCGTCAAGCGCTTTTTGGCACAAGGCCTGGCAGCCGTTTTTCTTGTTGGCTTCCAAAAGCTCAAAAAGACGGTCTTCGCCAAAAGATTCGCCGGCCTTGTTTTGGCCGCTTGTGATTCCGTCGGTCCACAAAAATATTTGGTCGTTGTTTTCTAGCGTCGCTTGGCTTTCTTGGTATTCAAGGCCGGGCATCGCTCCCAGCATGCAGCCTTTTGATTCGGCCAGACGTTTTTGCGACTCAAACTCTTTTAGCAAAAGCGGCGGCTTGTGGCCGGCGTTGGAGTAGGTTACCACGGCCTTTTTTAAGTCCACGATTCCAAGCCAAGCCGAAAGCAGCATTCCCATTTCGTTTCCTTGGCAGAGGGAATCGTTGGCGCTCTTAAAGACTTCGGCCGGGCCAAGGCCCGACTCGATCAAACTTTTTAACAGGGTTTTTGCCCTCATCATAAAGAGGGCCGATGGGATTCCTTTGTCGGAAACGTCGGCGACCAAAATGGCCAGTTTGTCCTCTCCGGCAAAGTAAAAGTCGTAAAAGTCGCCTCCAACTTGGTCGGCGGGCGTCATTTTTGCGTAAATGTCAAATTCGGGCCGGCCGGGGTAGGCTGGAAAAACCTGCGGCATGGCCGACATTTGGATTTCCTTTGCAAGAAGCAAATCCTTCTCTCTCGCGTCGTTGTTTTGTGTCATTTTTCTATACTATCACACTTTTTGTTTTTTTTCTAGACATTTTAGACTTTGTATGATAGCATATTAAAGAAGTAGTTATGGTAAAAAGTTTTATAAAAAAATCGTCTGTTTTGCTCGCCGCGGCGGTTTTTGCTTTTCTAAACTTTTCTTGCTCCAACCCTTCTGGCGGCTTTGACGGCGGAACGAACTCCGGTTCGAAACAATCGTATCCCATCGTTCTCTTTACGGCTAACATCAGCGCTGACTGCGCGGCCGCTCCAAAAGAAATTTCGCGCCTTGTCTCCGCTTCTTCGGAATCATCGGCTTTTTCAGAAATATCCCGTTCCGCCTTTCCCAGCGTGACGATCAGCGAAGGCGGCGCGTGCTATTACGTTGAGGCCACTGTCGGAAGCGCGGGCCAGCCTGGCTACAAAAGAGTTTTTTCGTCAGGAACCAGTTCAACTTTGGGCGTGGAGCTTGTGTCCGGCTACACTTGGAAAATCGTTTGCGGAATCGGAACGATAACTGCCACAAGCGACCCAAACAGCGGCGAAATTACCGAGCTTGTCAATGTAAGTTATATGTCTTCCGAGCCGGAAGAATTTACCATTTCGTCGGACGAGCCTGTCTTGTCCCGCACCTTCGCGCTAAAGCCTTCTACGGGCGGAACGGGAACCGTTAAGCTCAAGATGACCGTTCCCACGGGCTATACGGTCACCTCCGAATGCCCGGCTTGCTCCCTTTTGGACGGCGATTGGGACATGAGCGGAACTGTGGCAAAGCTTGAGACGGATGCGGCGGCCGTTCCCAGCGGAGCGTATGAGATTATTATAAAAGTTCTTGCTCCTGACACTCTGGCGCTTGTCTTCTACACAAACCAAACGATAAACGTTTTTAACGGCATGACCACAAGCGAATGGCGCGACGACGGAAGCGGCGCTTTTAAAACGGTGTATGACTCGGAGCTTTTGGCAAACGTTCTTTGGCTTTACATCGACTCCACGATCATAACCCGATTCGCCGACAACATGATTTACGTCGGAGACAACGAATGGTCAGCGTCGGTCGGAAAATCCGCCGACAACCTGAACGCGGGAACGGCATTCGCTCCTCTGGAAGATTTGAGCGAAGCCGCGATTAGAATCGGCGCCTGCGGAAACGGAAAGGACTACACGATTTTTGTAAGCGGAACGATTGTCGGCGGCTCGGAATTCAATTCCGACGACGGCGTAACGACCGCAAAGGCCAAGTCAATTTCTATCGTCGGCTTGGGAACGGACGCCGTTTTGGACGGCAACGCCTCGAGTTCAGTAGTCGCGGTCAATACGACCGTTCCGATGAAATTCAAGAACATCCAGATTACAAACGGAGTCTATGACCTTGGCGGCGGAATTCGCATAGAGGCGGACGGAGCGGACGTCACCCTTGAAAACGGAACCCTTGTCGGCGACGCAACTGAATTAGTCGCGGAAAAAGGCGAAGGACAAGCCGGAAACATGGGAACCGTTGGCGGCGGCGGAATTTACAACCACGGCGGAAAGCTTCTTTTAAAAAGCGGCTCCAAGATTTGCCGCAATTATGGAGGCGCAGCCGCTTCTGAATATGACGGCGACGGCGGCGGAGGAATTTTGTGCGACGCCGGAAGCGTTACGATAGAAAAAGGCGCGGTCATTTCCTACAACGCCACAAACTCGCGCGGCGGAGGCTTGCGCTTAAAAGAAGGCGGCGGCGCCATAAGCCTTACGATGAAAGGCGGCGAGATAAGCGACAACCAAGCGATTTGGGGCGGAGGCGTTTTGATGGGCGCCGCGGACAACATAACCTTCACCATGAACGGCGGAAAGCTTTATAAAAACAGTACCATGGTGGACTCAAACGGTTGGGCGTGCGGCGGCGCCATTTATATGGACGGCGGCGTCTTTACGATGACCGGCGGAGAGATTTCCGGAAACACCTCTTTGCATGACACGGGCGGCGTGTATTTTAAAGGCAACGACAGTGTGACGGGAACGCAGATTTGCCTTAGCGGCGGCGTGTTCAAGGACAACGAGCCGCGCGCCATCGCCTTGGTGGCTCCAACCATTGCCAAGACTTTTTACCTTAGCGGCTCTGTTTCGATTCCCTATGGCGGAAGCGTCGGCAAAAACGACATTTACGTGGAAAACGGAAACCTCATAACAATCAACGGCTCCTTTGACGGCTCGGCCACAATCTCGACTAATTTATGGGGCCGCGGAAAGCAAGTCCTTCAAGCGTCCTCAAGCTCCGTGGAGATAACCCAGGACATCGCAAGCAAATTCGCGCTTGTGGACCCGGACTTTAGCGTAAAGGAATCACGGGACGGAACGAAAGGCTATATCGACGCTCCGATTTACGTGGCCAGCTCCATCGCGTCCACGCGAAAGACCTGTACTGGCGCGCCAAGCGACGGCACGGACGCCGCGGGAACAAGGACAGCGCCTTACGCGACAATCGAAAGGGCGCTTGGCGAATGCACTGACGAATCCTGCGAATACACGATTAACATTGACGGAAAAATCGTCGGCGCAAATTCAGTGCCCGGCACTGTGGCAACCTTTAAAGGCGCGGGCCTTACGATTGCGGGCTGCAACGGCGACAACGACAACGACGTTTTGGACGCGAACGGCTCGGACGCAGTCCTTTCGGTTGACACAAGCGTTCCGATAACGATAAAAAATTTAAAGCTTACCGGCGGAAGCGGAAGCGGCGACATTGGCGGCGGCGGATACGCTGGCGGCGGAATCAACCTAAAGAGCGGCCTGGTCGAGCTTTCCGACGGCGCCTGGATCGCGGGCAATGTTTTGCCGACAGACCACAACAGTTATGGCGGCGGCGTGTTTGTCGCAAGCGGCGCCAAGCTTTTGATGAACGGTTCCGCCTTAATCGGAAGCAAGGCCAGCATAAGCGGCGCCGCCACTTCTTCCACCGTAGGAAGGAACGAGGCGAATTTTGGCGCGGGCGTTTACTGTTATGGAACGGTATGCCTTGGATATTCCGAATGGACAAGCGATACAGTCAATAAAAAGAAAGCTCTTACGGGCGGCATAATCGGAAACTACAACTCCCAGCAATCCGGCGGCGGCGTTTGGAGCCGGGGAACCCTTGTCATGGACAGCGGAAACATAAGCCATAACAAGGCAAAAGAGGGCGGCGGCGTTCAGGTTGCAAACGGAACCTTTACGATGCAAGGCGGAACGCTTGCCGCCAACAACGCTTCGGATAGCGGCGGCGGCGTTAGAGTTGGCGAGGACGGAACCTTTGAAATGTTCGGCGGCCAAATAGGCGGCGACAATTCCGGCGACAAAAACACGGTCGACAACGTAGGCGGCGGAGCCGTTTCAAGCTCCGGAACCTTTAAGATAAAGGATTCGGCCTACATTCCCTATGTTAAATTTAAAGAAAATGACGTCTATCTTTCTGAGATGGGCGGCGTTCAAAAGACAATAGAAGTTTTGTCAAGCTCGCTCAGCCGCCACAGCGAAACAAAGCCGTTGGTCGTTGGCGCGGTTTGCAAGCGCGGAGCGGTAGTCCTTGAGCTTGGCTCTTATACAGAAGCCGCCAAATGCTTTAAGTTTTCCCAGGACGGTTGGTCTTTAATCACGACTGGAGCGAACGCGGGCCGCATTGACGCTCCGATGTACGTAAAAAAATCGGTCAACGCGGTCGACTCGCCAACATTCGGCGCCACATTGTCAATGCCCTTTAAGACAATCGAATTTGCCGCAAGCCAAGCATGGAACACATTGGAAGAAACTACGATTTACGTTGACGGAACCTTGACCGACTGCCAAACAATAACGACGCTTGCGGAAGGCGTAAAGGGAATCGTCTTGGAAGGAACCGGAGATTCCGGCGCCGTAATCCAGCCGGCCTACGCCAACGACACAGCCACAGGAAGCGTCCTTGCAATAAGCGCGGACAACGCCAAGGTAAAAATCCAAAAGCTGCGCCTTACCGGCGGCCGCGGAACGTATGTCGCCGCCGACGAAGAACTTAGAGGCGGCGGCTTGTACATTTGCCCGCCAAGCGACAAGGGCGCTTTGGTCACCTTGGGCGCGGGCTCAAAGATTGACGGAAACAAAGTCGTTGACATCGATGGCGTTAGCACGACATCATGTTCTGGCGGTGGCGCTTATGTTTGCGCGGGCTCTACCTTGTGGACGACTGACGGCTCTCAAATATCAGACAACATCGCCGACATGTGCGGCGGCGGCGTTTACAACGCTGGAACCCTTGTCGTGGGAAGCTCCATTATCGGAGCGACGGACGCCGAGATTTGCGAAAAGCTTGAAGTCGACTCGCTTGACGGCCAATACGCCAATTACGATACGACAGCCGCATGCAAAAGTTTTTCAAACAGAACCTCTGAATATGGCTATGGCGGCGGCGTTTACAACGATGGCGGCGGAATCCTTTACTTGGGCTACAAGCTTAATGACGAAGGCGTTCCGGAGATGATTAGCGACACGGCCTTTGCCTCTTTGGCCGTGGCTCCCGCCGTGTCCTTTAATTATGGAGGCACCGAAGGCGGCGGCGTTTTTGTAGATACAAATTCCGCCTTTTATATGGGAGCCGCTTGGATAAAAAGGAATAGCGGCGCTTCTGGCGGCGGCCTTTACAATAAAGCAAAAAAGAGCGGCTCCACTTACAAGGCCCTTATACAAAGCGCAAAGGCGCGAATATTCTGCAACCATGCTCTCGCCCTTGGCGACGCTGGCGGAGGCGGCATTTACAATATCGGCGACATCAAGATGACCAAGGGCTCGATTTACAAAAATTCCGCGGCCTTTGGCGGCGGCGTGTACAACTGGGGCAATAAAAACGCAAGCGCTTGCGCCACCTTTACTTTGTCCGGTTCCAGCAGCAGTTCTGCCTCGATTGGCGGCGGTACGGACATGAGCGACGCAAACGTAGCGACTACGCAAGGCGGCGGCGTGTACAACAAGGGCATTTTTGTCATGGACGGCGAGGGCTCTTACGTGCGCTACAACAAGGTAGAAAGCAACACTGCAAACGTTTGCGGCGGAGGAATTTACAACGCGTACATATTCACAATGACCGACGGAAAAATACAAGGAAACCGAGCGATAGCTTCCGCTTCCGGCGCGAAGGCCCACGGCGGCGGCTTGTACCACGCTTCCGCCTATTCAGGCATCCTAACATACGGCGCGGGCGACTACAACTGCATCTCTGGCGGACAAATCACCCTCAATTCAGTTACGGCCAATCTTAATTTAGGAGAGGCTTTTGGCGCCGGTGTTTATATTCAAGGCGGAACGGGACTCTACCCGCTAGCCTTTGTCGGCGGCGTCGTAAAAACCAACGACATTCCCAACGGCAAGACAAAGCATGGATCGGGCGTTTACATTTCCGGCATCTCCGGAACGTCTTATTTGCACGTAGGCGGCAGCGCCTTGGTTGACTGCACGTCCACCGGCAACTTCAACGACATTTACCTTGAGGATGAAAACACAAACATAAAGGTGGTGAGCGAGCTTGATCCAAGGGTTGACGGAATCGCCAGCTATCCTGCATTGACATATACCGCAAGGATAACGCCGTCAAGGTTTACGGCTGGCGATAGAATTGCAACATATTCGTATCCGCCTTTAACCACGGATACATTCAGGCCTCAAACCGAAAAACTAACCTTGGCCCAGACCGGCGACAACAGCGGCGGCAAGTACAAAATCGACGGCCTTGGACAAATCAGGTTCAACATAGAATCTGTCAGCTCCGTTAGTTGGATTACGGATTATATGACAGAAAAGCCGTGGAACAATGTTGAACCGATAGCTTCTAATGTGACGGACCTTAATAACAAAATCATTTTGCTGAATAAAGGCTCTAACTATGCTGTAGTCACAATTGCCGTTTCTTCTACTGGATCGCAATATAAGGATTGGGATATGGATGTCATTTGCTATAAAAACGACGGAACTTTTGTGTTTAAAGCGAATGAAACTGACATGGAAGTTAATAGCTATTCTGTTAGTGATATGGATCATTGTCCATGTATTTATTACGACTGCACGGGCACTACGGATTGGGGGGGAGTGTCTAATACTCTAAGGTGGCTTTTCTTTGACTATTCGACCGGCGTTTCGACGCAAAATAGCACAAAATGGTATATTTGTGATTAAGTTGGGCCTCTTTACCTATTGACTGTTTTTGCAAAATTTTGTATTCTATCATTCCCCGTAAAGCCAATGACCGCTCATCGTTGGCCGCGACCCAAATTTGATGCAAAATTTGAGGGAGCATATAAAATTTTATATTTTTAGGGTTTTAGTATGAAAACTATTTTTGTAAACGAAAAGGAACAGGCTCGCCAGTGGTACATCATTGACGCCGCCGGAAAGCCGCTCGGACGCGTTGCCGCCAAGGCCGCCGCCGTTATTCGCGGAAAGAATAAGGCCACTTACACTCCCAACCAGGAGATGGGTGACTTTGTAATCGTAATCAACTCTGCCAAGGCTGTCGTAACTGGCGGCAAAGAGCAGAAAAAGCTTTACCACCACCACACAGGCTTTGTAGGCGGTCTCAAGACGTTCACCTACGAAAAGCTTTTGCAGCGCCATCCGGAAGATCCGATGCGCTTGGCCATTGAAGGCATGCTCCCCGGCGGAATTCTTGGCCGCCGCTTGTGCAAGAACTTCAGAATCTACGCTGGAGCCGAGCACCCGCACACGCCGCAGAACCCCAAGCCCTTGGAAGTTTGAGTAGAGGAGAATAGAAATGGCTAGCACAAAAAATATCGCTATCGGTACAGGAAGAAGAAAGACAGCCACAGCCCGCGTTTTCTTGCGCGAAGGCACAGGCAAAATCGTTGTAAACGGAAAGGACATTAAGGACTACTTTGCCACTCAGGAACAGGTCCGCGTCGTTCACCAGCCCCTCTTGGTAACATCAAACGACAACAAGTTTGACATTTTGATTACGGTTCAGGGCGGCGGATTGAACGGCCAGGCAGCCGCTTGCTTGCACGGAATCAGCCGCGCCTTGCTCCAGGTTGACCAGGACACTCACACAGCCCTTAAGGCCAACGGATACCTTACTCGCGACAGCCGCATGGTTGAACGCAAAAAGTACGGTCAGAAAGGCGCCCGCCGCCGCTTCCAGTTCAGCAAACGCTAAACTGCGATTTTGGCCCAACAAAAGCTCCTGCCTTGGCGGGGGCTTTTTTTTGCGCTAAAATTGTTGGTAAGCCCAAAAACGGGGCCGCCGCAAACTTATGCAAGACCAAGAAAATTTCGACCAAACACAAAACTCTCCCGCCGCAAGGGAAGCCGCGGCTGCCACCCAAAAGGCTTTGGCGCTTTTGGCCCGCTGCGAGCAATGCCGCTCCGGCCTGGAACGAAAGCTTTTGCAAAAAGGCTTTTCAAAGGGAACGGTAGAGGGCGTTTTGGACGCTTTGGAAGAGCGGAAACTTTTGGACGACCTAAGATTCGCCCGCGCCTGGCTCAACTCGCGCCGCATCGGCCACTTGGAGGGCAGGACCCGCCTTTTGTCGGAACTAGCCGCGCGCGGAATCGACAAAGAAAGGTCAAAAAAAGCCGTCGACAATTTTTTTGAGGAATTCAACGAAGAAGAAATTTGCGCGCGCGCCGTCAAAAAGTTTTTGTCCCGTGGCTATCAAGGCGACAAGCTTATGGCCGCCATGACCCGCGCGGGCTTTTCCTACAAAATGACCGCCGCCGCGCTTAAAGCTCTTGCCATAAATAGAGATAATTGATAGAATGGAGATATGGAAAAAAGACGTAAAAGACCTGTTTATTCAGCTTTGGAAGTAGCCCGTCTTTGCGGCGTTGTAAACCAAACCGCCATTAACTGGATTAATTCCGGCCATTTAAAGGCCTTTAAAACTCCCGGCGGCCAGTACCGCGTTTATCCCGAAGATTTGGCGGACTTTATGGCCAGCCGAAAAATGCAAGTTCCGCAAGAAGTGGTCCAAGCTGCCGCTCAAAAAAATAAAAATCAATCAAAGACAATTTTAATAGTTGACGACGACAAGGGCCTCAACTCTGTAATAGCAAAGTATTTGGAAAAAAAATGCGACGCGGCCCAGATTTTCCAGGCCTTTGACGGCTTTGAAGCCGGCGCGATTTGCTCGCAAGCCAAGCCGGGCTTTGTCATCCTTGACCTTGATTTGCCGGGCGTTGACGGCTTTTCTTTGTGCGAGCGTCTTAGCAAAGACGAGTCCTTTGGAAAGCCCACGATCATCGTAATCACGGCTTTGCAAGACCAAGGCTTGGAAGAGCGGGCCCTTAGCTTGGGCGCGCAAAAACTTTTCAAAAAGCCGATCGCGATGGAAAGCCTTGTTCCGCCGGTAAAAGCCTGGCTTGAGGCGTAATGCGTCCGCAAGCGAAGCGTTGCGGCTTATGCGGCGGCTTTAATTTTTTGTCTTACTTTCATTTTTCTCGCCGCTAGAAAAGTCGGCGGGCTTCCAAGTAAAAGCGCTTTTCGCTGGCTTCTCCCATGGAAAAACTTTTTCGCGGCAAGGGGCCTAGGCTTCCGATTGTGTCAAAGAATGAGTCTTTGGCCACCGGCGGAAGAAGGATTCCCAACGCTCCGTCTTTTTCTCCCAACCTAAAGATTTCGTCGGCTCCGTGAATGTAGTCGATTTCAGTTCCGGCGTTTGCCTTGATAAAGTCGTCAAGCGCGGGCTGAAAGCGGCTTACGGCCAAGTCCGTGATTTTTGTTTTTAAGAGAACGCTTTTTTGAGCGCCGTTTTCCTTGTAGTAAAAGCCAAAGTCCGCCTTTGAATTTTTCACCGCTTCTTCCAAGGCTTCTTTGCTTTCTTGTTGAACGATGGTTCCGTCCAGTTTTTCTTTGAGGAAAGTTGTCAGCGCCTCAAATTCCGTTCCGCCGGCTTTGTTAAAGACAACGCGGTGAATCGGCTCAAAGGTAAGGCCCAAGTCGTAAATGTTCACGATTTCCACCAGCGCGAATCGAACGCGGCTTTCCTTTAATTGTTCCGGCGAGGCGCCTGATTCTTGCAAGCGCTTTTTTTCTTCTTCCCAAACGGCCTTGGCTGTGGCAAGGGAATGGTTTCCGTCGCCGACCGCGAATAAGAATGTCGAGCCGTTTTTGCTTCCGGCTTGATAAAGTTTTTGCAAGCTTTCTTCCACGGTCTTAAGGTCGTCGTCGGATTCAACCGCCCAGCCTTTTATCGAGCCGCTTTCTTGCATCAAGTCGCCTTGGTAAAGGGGAGCGTCGCCGCGCGCCTTTATTTTGTCGCCGATTCCTTCTACCAAGGAGCGGGCGGGGTCGTTGGCCAAAAGCATTATGTGCGGAAGCTCTAGCGGGGCGCCGCGCCTGATTTCCATTCTGGGCGGAATGCGCTCCAAAATCGTCGCTTCGGTAGCGCGGGTAAGGGCGTCGCTAAAGGGCTTCCATTCGTAGGTGTCCAAGTCCAGCGCGGCGACCAAGCCTTTTCTTGTTCGGCCGTAAGCGGTGGTTCGCTCAACGTATACAAAGGCCTTTTTGGGCGCGTCAAAAATTCCGTCGTCAATGTAGGAGGCCATCGCCTTTTTAATTTTTTGAATGCGTTCCGCCTTGCCGTCGTCGTTCAAGTAAACTTCGGGGAAAATCAAGTTTAAGGTAGAAGGATTTGAGCCCGCGATTTTTGCGGCCTTTGCCCAATAGTCTTTGTCCTGCGTGTATTGGTCGCAGGCGACAACGCTCCAAGTTTTTGTGTCGATATTTTTTGGAAAAAGAATTTCCGGGACGCTAAGTCCGTATTCGCTAAAGTCTATCATGCTTTTATACTATCACATTTTGCAAAAATGCGCTAGAATGAAAGTATGGCGATGGGAATGACTCAACAGCAAAAGATTTCTCAAATTCAGGCGCAGCGCATGAGCCAAAAGCAAATCCAGTCTTTGAATTTGCTTTCGATGAACGCGGAAGCTTTGCGCGATGAGATTCTTTTGCAAGTTGAAAAAAATCCCGCGCTGGAAATCGTAAAAGACAACTTTGAGAACGGCGTGAAAAGCGCCCGCTACAAAAATCTTCCCGGCGGAAACATACGGACAGGCGTGGCGTCTTCTTTGGGCGAGCAAAAGTCGGAAGCCTTTCAAGAAATTTTGGAAAGCAGGCCCGACGAGCGCAAAAGCCTTTTTTCGCATTTGACCGAACAAATAAACATGCTTTCGCTTGACGAAGAAAAGCGCAAACTTTGCCAAAAAATTATCGGAAACCTGGATTCGCGCGGCTTTCACATTTTGGCGCCGGCGTCCTTGCTTGACAAAAAGGCCGGCCAAAGCAAAAAGCTTTTGGATGAATGCGTCAACATTGTCCAAAACCTTGACCCGCCGGGAATCTGCGTCGAGAACGTTGAAAAGAGCCTCTTGCTGCAGGCCCGGCTAAAAGGCGGGGCGCCGCGCTTGGCGCTTTTTTTGCTTGACGGCCGCCTTGACTTTTTAAATCCTCCGCAAAGCCAAAAGGTTTTGGAAAAGATTGAAGATTTTTTGGAAGGGCAAAAAAAGCTTTCTTTTGGCGCGGCGGACTATTCGTTTTTGGAAAAGATTTCGGAAGACGACGTTGACAGGGCGCTTTTGTTCATCAGAAGCTTGGATCCCTTTCCGGCCCGCGATTTTTCGCAAGAAGAAACCCATTATGTGGCTCCGGACATTTATGTCGAAAAGGTTCTTGGCCAGCCGGAGCAAAACGCCGGCGACCGCAACGTGACATTTGGCCAGGATTGTTATTTTAAGATAGAAGTTTCGGACAAAATGATTCCCCAGCTAAGAATCGCGCCCGATTTTGGAAACGCCAAAAATAATTCCGAATTTGCCAAGTCGGCGATCAGCCAGGCAAAGAATTTATTGGAAGGACTTGAGTATCGGGACAACACAATCGCAAAGGCGGCCTGCGCGATTGTCCGCAGTCAAATCGAGTTTTTTATGAACGGGCCTGGAAACTTGGCTCCGTTAAGGCAGCAAGACATCGCCGACTTGATTGGCGTCCACGAAAGCACGGTTTCGCGCATGGCTTCGTCAAAATACTTGCAGTGCCAGTGGGGAGTTTTTCCAATCAAGCATTTTTTCTCCAACGCCGTGGCGGATTCCTCCAAAGACCGCGTGATGAGCCAAATCCAAAAAATCATCCAAGAAAATCCCCAAAAAAAATTGAGCGACCAAAAACTTGCCGACGCCTTGGCCCAGCGCGGAATCAAGGTTGCCCGCCGCACCGTGGCCAAGTACCGTTCCCAAATGAACATCGAATCCTCGTATTCGCGCTAAAAAAATTTGCTTTATTTTCCTACCCATGATATAATATGAACATCTTTTTGCAAGGAGCATGATATGACAAAGACAGTAAAAGCAGTGGGATTTGAATTGGAACAAAAGCAGTCGGATATGATAGAAAAGAAGTTGAAGCGCGTTGACTACGCCGACGACTTGATTATTGACTTGATCGCGCAAGTAAAGCACGACAAGCAGTATTCTTTTGACATCACGACAAACTTCCGTTGGGGCGCCCAGGCCCACGTAGCCGCCGAGGACTTTGACTTCGCGGCCGCCTTGAACAAGGTTATGGACGTCTTGGACAACAAGATCAAGAAAGAAAAAGACAAAATCCAGGGCAAATAATTGGCTATTGGGCGGCGGCGATTGACAGGCCGCCGCTAATTGTGTATAGTATACAATATGGCCGAAAAAAAGTGGACAGTTTTAGACCTCTTGAAACTTGACTTGTCAGGACATGACGCGATCAACTTGACTTGCATCGCCGGCCGACGGGGCCTTTCAAGAGAGTTGACTGTCCCGGAAATCAACAGGCCTGGCTTGGGCCTTTCGGGTTTTTTTGAAGCCTTTGCCTACAATCGCGTCCAGCTTTTTGGCCGCGGAGAAGTTGCCTATCTGAACAAGCTTTCGCAAGAGGGCCGGACGGACACGATAAGGCAACTTTTTTCATACCAAATTCCCTGTTGCATTTTTTCCTCAAACCGCGAGCCCACTCCGGAATTCATCGAAATCGCCGAAGAGGCTTGTTGCGCCGTTTTAAAGACTGACTTGGAGTCTTCGGAATTCATGGCGCGCCTTACCCGCGTTTTTTCAAACATTTTCGCGCCGCACAAAACATTGCACGGCGTTTTGGTAGAGGTTTACGGCGTAGGAATTATGCTTGGCGGACATTCCGGCGTAGGAAAAAGCGAAACGGCGCTTGAACTTATCGAGCGCGGCCACCGCCTTGTCGCCGACGACATTGTCGAAATCCGCTGCGTTAACGGAAACACTATTCTTGGCAGGGGAGCCAACTCCCTTATCAGCCACCATATGGAAATTCGCGGTTTGGGAATCATCAACATTTCCCAGCTTTACGGAATCGGAGCCATCCGCGAGCAAAAAGAAATTCAGCTTGTCGTTGAATTGGAGGAATGGGACCCCAACAAGGTTTACGACCGCTTGGGAACCGCCGCCCGCGAAACCGACATGCTTGGCGTAAAGATTCCTTCAATCGAAATCCCGGTAAAACCCGGACGAAACTTGCCTATTATTATCGAGGCGGCCGCGATGAACGAGCGCCTTAAAAAGATGGGATACAACAGCGCCCGCGACTTTAACCAGAACATCCTTAAATGGATTGAGACTGGCGACGCGCAGGCCGCTTATTACGGAACGGAAGATTCGTATTAAAAAAATATATAATCCTTGGAGGATATCGTGATCGAGAAAATTTTAACTGTAAAGAACCGCGCGGGAATCCACGCGCGACCGGCTTCGCTTATTGCCCAGTTGGCCAACAAATTTCAAAGCGAAATTTCATTGGAAAAAGATTCAATCGCCGTAAACGCCAAGTCAATTATGGGCGTTATTACAATGGCCGCCGGCTACAACACCACGATCACCCTTAAGGTAGAAGGCAGCGACGAACAGGACGCCGCAAACGCAATTGAAAAATTGTTTGAAGGAAAATTCGAAGAGGACTAAGGAGGACATTATGAAACAGATAACGCAAGTTCAAAAGAATGTTCTAAACTATATCGCGGACTTTATTGACGAAAACGCATATCCTCCGACAGTCCGCGAAATCAGCGACCATTTTGGAAAGTCAATCCGCGCCGTTCAGGACAATTTGGTTGCCTTGCAAAAGAAGGGCTACATTTCGCTTGTGCAAAAAAAGTCGCGCTCGATCCGCATTTTGGTTGACGAACGCCAAAAGGATCCAAAGCTTTTTGTTGACAAGGTTCCGCTTTTGGGAACGATTGCCGCCGGAAAGCCGCTCCTTTCCGAAGAAAACCTTGAAGGCTACGTCACTTTGACCGAGCCCTTCATTCGTCCCGGAAAAAGCTACTTTGCCTTGCGCGTTCGCGGCCAAAGCATGATCAACGCCGGAATCTTGGAAGGCGACTTGGCGATTGTCGAGCAGCGAAGCGACGTTGTTGACGGACAAATCGTTGTAGCCGTTCTTGACGACGCGATCACCTTAAAGCGCTACTTTAAGGAGCAGAACAGAATTCGCTTGCAGCCCGAAAACCCTGCCTTTAATCCGATTTACTGCACTGACGTCCGCATCGTCGGAATCTTGGCAAACTTGGTTCGTACATACTAAGCCTTTAGCCTGACAATGAGCGCTACAATCTATCTTTTTAGCGGCCCGGAAATCGGCGAACGAAGCGAAGCCGTGGCCGCTGTTAAAAGTTCCCTCAAAAAGAAATTCGGCAGCTTGGAGTCCTACTCTTATTACTCGGTGGAGACGGACCCCCAAAGCGCCTTAGCGCCCTTGTATTCAGACTCCCTTTTTAGCGCGGCCACTTGCGTGGTTTACAACGGCGCCGAAACAATCAAAAAAAAGGAAGACATTGACAAGATCGCCGCTTGGGCCGCCGGAGCGGGAGAATCCAGCGTCTTGATTTTGGTCAGCGACGAAATTTCCTGCGACGCAAAGCTTGAAAAGCTTGTTTCAAAAGAAAACAGAAAGCAGTTTTGGGAAATGTTCGAGGACCGAAAAATTCCTTGGCTAAAAAATTATTTTTCCAAAAACGGCTTTTCGATTGACGACGAAGCTTGCGAAGAAATTTTGGACTTGGTTGAGAACAACACGCAGGCGCTTAAGAGCGAATGCTCGCGCTTTTTTGTTTGCTTTGAGCCCGGCGCGCGAATTACCGTTCAGAATGTAGACCAGTTGATCGAGCACAACCGCGAGGAAAGCGCCTTTACGCTTTTTGACGCGATGGCCGAAAGCGGAAAAAGCGCCGCGGAACGCTTGGAAACCGCCTTGGGCATTTTGCAAAAAATTCGTCTTTCAAAGGATTCTTCCAGCGTGGCGCTTTTGGCCGGTTTGACTTATTGTTTTAGGCGCTTGGAGGCGTGGCACAATTTGGAGCGCGCCGGAAAGACCGATGATTTTAGTTTAAAGACAAACGGCTTTGCAAGCAAAAAGAGCCGCTCGCAATTTTTGGCCGCCGCAAAGGTTTGGACTTTGGGCCAGACGGTGGCGGTCAAGGCCTTGCTTTCGCGCGTGGACATGCAAATCCGTTCCAGCGGAACTGGAATGGAAGACACGCTTTTGCAAACGATGATTTATTCAATTGTCGTAAAAAAAGGCGCCTCCCTTGGCGTTTGGGAAGACGGTTGGCCGGCATGACGCAAGCCCTAAAACGCGCCTAGATGTTAAGCGCGGAAAGCTTTTCTTTTAGCGCCTTTAGCTCTTCCTCTGTAAATGTGAGGCCTTTTCCCATTTTTTGATGGTCGGGCGACCAAGGGCGCAAGTCGTATTTTGCGGGGCGGTCCCCCCAAGCGACTTTGTTCAATTCAAGGTTCCAGCCGCCTTTGCCGCTGGAAATCACGGCAATCTCTTCTTCAATCTTAAAAGAAAATTCGTCCATAGACTTCTCCTTGCTACATATAAGATAGCGCTTTTTTGCGTTTTTTTCATCTTTTTTTGGCGCTTTTATAAAAAAAAGTTGCTTTTAATAATAAAATATGTTAAAATATACTATATTATCTAAATGATAAGCATTTTTTGGAGGAAAGTTGATGAAGAAAATTATTTTGCTTTTCTGCGTCGCTTTTGCGTTTGTTTTTGCCTCGTGCAAATCAACATCGCAGGAAACTGATAATGGCGCCGCCAGCCTTGTTGACGGACAGATTGAAGCCGGAACTGACGAGGTCGCTTCTGGCCAAGTGGAGGGCGACGAAGCAAGCCAAGACACTTTAGCCGCTGTTGAGTCTTCGCGCCAAGCCGCTATTGACGCGGGCGCCAAAGATATGTACGCCGCGGCCTTTGCCGCCAATGACGCCGCCTTGGAAGCCTTAAAGGCCCTTAACGACGGAAAAGACCACAGCAAGGAATACAAAGAACTCAAGGCTCGCTACGACGCTTTGGCCAACGCCGCCAAAGCCAAAAAGCTTAAGGAGCGAATCGACAACGAAGGCTTGGCCAAAAACTCGCAGGCTGACTACGACGCCGGCGAAAAGGCCATCGCTGAATTTGACGAGCTTGTAGCCGTTCCCGTAACTCCGGGACAGACGCTCAACAAAAAAGCGACAGAAGCCTACAACGCTTACTACGCCGTTTACTTTAAGTCTTACAAGAAATTCGCCAACGAAGAGCGCAAAAACGCCCTTGCAAAGAAGAAGGACGCCGACGCCGTAAAGGCTCAGATTGCCCGCAAGGACGAATACAAGAACTACGCCAACATGATCATCAAGGGCGACCAGCAGTACGCCACTTCTAATCCCGAAGGCGCCTACAACAGCTACAAAGACGCCGCCGCAAACTTTGACGCGTTGGCCAAAGACGTTGCCGCAAAGCGCGCCGAAGCGCAAAAGGCTCTAGAAGCTGCCAAGGCAAAGGTTGAGGCTTCAAACGAATACGCCGCCCAGGCCGACATCGAAAAGCCGCTTGGCGACGAGCCTGTTGCCGGAATCGAAGCCGAGGATACAGTTCTCTTGGAAAAAGATGAATTCGTGAATCCCGACGAAAAGATTATCAAAATTGACGAAAGCGTTCAGGGGGCTAACTAATGAAAAAGATAGCGTTTATTTTGGCTTTGGCCATGGCCGCCAGCGCCTTTGCCGCCAGCTACAAAAACAACACTTACCAAAAGCTTGCCAATGAATACACAAAGAAGGCCGAGGCCGCTCTTGACGCCGGCGAATACGCGTTGAGCGAAGAGTACGCCGCAAAGGCCGCGGAAAACGCCGAGCTTTCTAAGGCTTACATCGACAAAATGTTGGCTCAGAGCAACGCCGAAAAGGCCATTGCCGAAGCCAAGAAAAAGTTGGATTGGGCCAAGAGCGTAAACGCCGACAAGACTTTCCCCACGGCTTATTCAGCCGCCGAGGAAGCATTTTCCAACGCCAACACTTCTTATGACAAGGGCGACTACCTAAGCGCCTTGCAGTACGCAAAGGCCGTTAACGACGCTCTTGACGGAGTGCGCGAGGTTACGCCGCTTCCGCAGTTCTATGTCGTTCGCCCTTGGGCCGAGACAAAAGACTGCTATTGGAACATCAGCGGCCGCAAGTATGTTTACAACAATCCGCTTTTGTGGGAAAACCTTTACAACGCCAATAAGAGCAAGATGCCGCGTCCCAACGACCCCAACTTGATTCTTCCTGGAATGAAAATGGAAATCCCCAGCATCTCCGGCGAGTTGCGCGAAGGCACTTACAATCCCAACAAGGACTACGAGCCCTTTGGCGCGAAGTGATTGAGGCGCGATAATTATAATCGCGCCCCAAAACGAGCGAGTCAAGGCTTTAAGCGAAGCGCGCCTTGACCGCTCGTAGCGCTAGCGAAGTTCCGCTGTGCCATCGGACGTCGAGCAGGCAAAAAAGCCTGCGTCGTGTCCGATTTTTTTTGTGTAAATCTGTTGGACGTTTTTGATAAAGTTGTCCACCTTGTCTTTGTGAACGATGGCAATCGCGCAGCCGCCAAAGCCCGCGCCTGTCATTCTGGCGCCGATGCAGCCTTCTTGTTCGTTGGCCGCGTCCGCCAAAGTGTCCAATTCAATTCCTGTCACTTCGTAGTCGTCGCGCAAGGAGGCGTGCGATTGGCGCAAAAACTCTCCAAGCTCTTTTAGGTTTCCGGTCTTTAGCGCGGCGACGGCTTTTATGACTCGTTCGTTTTCGGTTACGACATGGCGGGCGCGGCGCAAAATCGTTTGGTCTTTGATGCAAGAAGAAATTTCGGCAAAGTCTTTCGCGCTGATTGAGCATAGGTCAACCAAGTCCTTTGTGTTTGACGCCTTTGATTCTCCAGAAAGGGGAAGGGCCGCTTCTTTTAATATTGCAAGCGCCTTTTCGCATTCGCTTCTTCTTTCGTTGTATTTGGAATCTGCCAGTTGGCGCTTTTTCTTTGTGTTCATTACAACAAAGCGGAAGTCTCCCATCACAAGGGGAACGTATTCAAAGTCCAGCGTGGCGCAGTCCAACAATTCCGCGGTTTTGTCTTTGGCCGTCGCGATTATGAACTGGTCCATGATTCCGCAGTTTACGTTCATAAACTCGTGTTCGCTTTGCTGGCCGATAAGAGCGATGTCCTTGCGCGAAATTCCAAAGCCAAAAAGCTCCGACACCGCGTAGGCAAAACCGCATTCCAACGCGCTTGACGACGAGATTCCTCCCGCCGGCGGAACGGTTGAAGAAATCAAAACTTCAAAGCCGCAAGGAAACTTGCAGCCTCTGCGCTTGAGGATGCTTAAGATTCCGTTAAGATAGTTGGCGTAGCTGTTTTCTTTTTTGTAGGAAAAGTCTTCGTTTGCGCCAAATTCAAACGTTCCGTCAAACTGCAAATCGTTGTAAATGATTTTTGTGTCGTTTCTTTTTCTGATCGCAAAATACATGTAGCGGTCGATTGCGGCCGGGAAGACTTTTCCGCCGTTGTAGTCGATGTGCTCTCCGATAATGTTGATTCTTGCGGGGGAGGTAAAGAGTCGCGCGCCGTCGCATGAGCCGTAAAGTTTTTTGAACTCGTCCAAAAACTCCGCGCGGTCAAAAATGTATTCGCTGCTTTGCATGCTATCGCTCCTATTGCTTTATCTCAAATTTTTTTATGTAAAAGACTGTAAAGTCTTCGATTCTGCCGATGAATTGCCGTTCGATTTCGGCAATGACAAAGGGGATGCGGGGAGCGCGGATTCCGCCCAACGCGTAAACGTAGTATTCGTTGTTCCATTCAAAGCAGCAAATGCCCGCGATCATGTTGCCGGCTTTTACGGCTTTGATTGACTTCCACATCAAGGGCGTGACGTTTTGCTGGTGAAAGAAAAATCCGTCTTTTCCCCATTCGATTTCCAGTTCGGAGTCGTAGTCTGAAAGCATGTCCATTTTTAGGTGCGAGCCGATTTGGATGTAGCCGGGCTTGTCGTTCCTAAAACGCTGTTCCACCAAAGGAAAAAGATTTTTGCTGGACTCTTTTTTTTCGTCGGTGTAAATGATGTCTTTGTAAAGGTTTATGTCTTCAAAAATTTTAACCGCTTGGTCGATTATGTTTTTGTTTGAGTTTATAGGCATTTTGTAGATGATTTCGGCCAAGTAGTTGGCGTTGATGTCTCTGGCGATTTTAAGGACTTTGTCCGCGTATGGGTTTACGCCGTCGTTTAGGGTTGTGTGCTTGGCTTTACGGATGTTTCGGATTACGATTTTTCCTTCTTGCAATTGCTTGATTTCTTTTTGCTTCCATTCCGAAGCAAATGATGGAGGAAGCGAAGAGTCTTGCGCGGACATCGGGGCGGCAAGCGCGAACGAAAGCAGCGCCAAAAAAGCCGCCGGCAACAAGCGTTTTTTCATGCCTATTATTATATTGCTATTGCGCAATGAAATCAAGACTGGCAAAAAAGGCTAGCAAAAGCGCTCGAAGCGTGATACAATAGAAAGATATGGAAAAGACTGTATACATTTTTGGCCACAAGAATCCAGACACGGACGCGGTTGTCAGCGCCGCCGCCTACGCCAAGCTAAAAGAGCTTTTGGGCTATAAGAATTATGTCGCCGCAAGGGCCGGCCATTTGAGTCCGCAAACCGAATACATTTTCAATAAATTCAAGATCAAGGCTCCGGAACACGTCTCCGAGTTGAATCCCAAGACCGCCTTTTACATGACAGGCGGCTGCGCCACGGTAAACGAAAATTCCTCTTTGTGGGAAGCGTTGAAAAAAATCGACAGCGCTCAAAACCAAGTGCTTCCGGTTGTTGACGACAAGGGTTACTACAAAAGCCTCTTGCACTACAACGAATTTGCAAAAAACGTTTTGCTTTTGATGAACCCGGAAAAGAAAACTCCGGTAACCACAAGCATCGACCTTATAATGAAAACGATGAAGGCGCAGCCGATTATCGTAAAGAACCAGGCTGAGCTTTTTAAGGCTTCGATTTTGGTAGGCTCTTCGGCCACCGAAAGCTTTGTGCACAAGTTGGAGCAGCACAAGTCCGAGCAAATGGTTGTCATCGCCTCCAACCGCCCCGAGATTCACGAGCAGTGCATCGACGCCAAGGTCCGCCTTTTGGTTTTGACCAGCGGCCACGTTCTTTCTAAGGAATTGCGCGACAAGGCCGAAAAGAACGGCGTCAGCGTAATCATTTCGCCCTACGGAACGTCGTCAACCTCTATGCTTATCGCGTACTCAACGCCGGTAATTGTAATGGCCGACCGTTCGATTCCTGCGGTAAGGGCGGACGACACGATTGGAAAAATCAAGCCGCTTTTGCGCGAGTCTCCCTGCCGCTGCCTTCCTGTCGTTGACGCCGACTACAAGGTTTTGGGCGTGATTTCGGAAAGCGATTTGCTGCGCGAGCCAAACGTTGAATTGGTTTTTGTTGACCACAACGAAGCGTCGCAGGCTGTTGAAGGCTTTGAGCACTACAAGCTTTTGGAGGTCATTGACCACCACCGCATAGGAACGCTCAGCACAAAAAATCCGATTACCTTTATTAACAAGCCTGTCGGCTCGACATCGACTTTGATTACAGGCTTGTTCCGCGAAAATAAAATTTCGATTCCCTTGGAAACCGCCCAGCTCTTGCTTTGCGGAATCTTGAGCGACACGCTAATCTTAAAGTCAACGACAACGACTGATGTTGACCGCGAGGCCGTGGAGTACTTGAGCGCGATCACAAACCTTGATCCGCAATCGTTGGGCGAAGAAATCATCCGCGCCGGAAGCAGCATCGTTGGCCGCGGCGCCAAAGAGGTTATAAACCAAGACCTAAAGGAATACGCGGAAGGAAAAATTTCTTATTCGGTAAGCCAAATTGAAGTTGACAACACCGGCGATGTGTTGAGCCGCAAAAAAGAATTCTTGGACATTCTTGAATCAAGCCGCGTCGCTTCTAAACGCGCCTTTGCGGCCCTTTTGGTCACCGACATCACTAAGCTTGACTCGATTATGATTTTGGCCGTTGACGCAAAATACAAGGCGCTCTTTAGCTATCCAAAGATGGAAGACGACGTCTACTACCTAAAGGGCGTCGTCTCGCGCAAAAAGCAGCTGATTCCAATGCTGACGGAATTGCTGGCCAGCGCCGCAGACTAGAATATTGCGGGTGTATTATGAAGAAATACACCCGCAAAAGCAACGAGTCAAGGCCTTGAGCGTTAGCGTGCCTTGACCGTTGCTATTCCCAGCCAAATGTTGCCGGCGGCTTGTTGGTAAGGTCGTAGTAGATCGCGTCAACAAAGTCCAACGCGGCGATTTCTTTTACAATCTCATGCACAAGCTCTTGCGGAAGTTGGGCAAAGCGCGCTGTCATTACGTCTTCGCTGACTACCGGCCGCAACACAAAGGAAGCGCGGTTAGGCGCGGAGGCGTAGGGAAGGTCAATCGTCAAGTGCTGGAAAATCTTTTGGTAGTCGCCCGACTTGTGGAGGGCCGTCAAAACGATGTTGTCAACTTCTCTCAGCTGGTCAAGCCTATCCTTAGTACAATAGCCTTTTTGCAAGCGAAGCTCCGCGCCGGGTTTTTGGTAAAGACAAATGATTGTTCGGTTTATGAACGAGGCGGCGTTAGTGATTTGGATCGAGGCCGCGTCAAGCTTTTCCCATTTGTGCGGAAGGTGGAAGAAGCCCTCGCTTGCCTTTTCGCCGCTGAATTGAAGGACGGCCGGAAAGCGGTATGTCCTAAAGTCGCCCTGCACGCCGACCGAGCGGACGGGCAAAACGTATTTCTTTAGCTGGGCAACGCAATGTTCGCAAAAACCTTCCACCTTAATGCCGTCAAGTTCGACTTGCGCTTTTTTCATTTCCCCAACTTGGTCGGCGGGCAAGTCTCCTTCCGAGCACAAAACGTTTATTGAAAGTCCCGGACCTGGGAAGGGGTGGCGCATTACAAGCTGGTCCGAAAGTCCCAGTGTTTTGCCGATCGAGCGCACTTCGTCCTTGTACAAGTCCTTTAGAGGCTCGATTACCATTCCCTTTTCAAGCAAGGCTTGAATTCCGGCGACGCGGTTGTGGTGGGTTTTTATCGTGTTGGAATTTTTGGTTCCGCCCGACTCGATGATGTCCGGGTAAAGGGTGCCTTGCGCCAAAAGCCAAAGGTTTTCGTCAAGCTTTTGTTCGGCGACAAATTGGTCGCGGACTGTGATGAAGTTCTCGCCTACGGCCTGGCGCTTTTTTTGCGGATCGACCAAGCCGGCGATCGCGCCCAAGAAACTTTGGCTTGCGTCGCGCGCGATGAAATTTTCAAAGCCGAATTTTTTGTACATGTCGGTGACGGAGGCGCTTTCGTTCTTTCGCATAAAGCCGTTGTCGATGTGAAGGCCCAAAACTCGTTTTTGTCCCAGCGCCTTGTTCAAGAGGGCAAAGGCGACTGTTGAGTCGACGCCTCCGCTTAGGAATAGAAGAACGTTTTTGTCGCCAGCGTCGCGCTTGATGTTTTCCAAAATTGTGTTAAGAACTGTCGCTTGGTCCCAGTTTTTTTCCATTCCGCAATAGGCGGCGAAGTTTTCAAAGATTTTGTTTCCGCATGGGGTGTCCTTTACTTCGCAGTGGAACTGGAGGCTAAAGCGCTTTTTTGAAAGGTTTTGGGTTGCTGCAAAGGGGCAGTCCTTTGTGCTTCCAACGACTTCAAAGCCTTCGCCCATTTGCAAGACGCCGTCTTGGTGGCTCATCCAAACCTGTTGCGTACCTTGGATTCCGTAAAATAAAGGGCATGAAACAGAGTTGTTTAAGTTGAGCGTGGCAAAGCCAAACTCGCCGACGTCGGCTTTTCCAACCTTTCCGCCGTAGCCCTGCTGGACGATGTAGTGGCCGTAGCAAAGGCCCAAAATAGGAATGTCAAGATTCAATATTTCTGAATTAAAGTCGGGAGTTTTTTCGTCGTAAACGCTTGCCGGGCCGCCTGAAAAAACGATGCCCATTGTGTTTTTGAACGTGTCCGCGCTTGCGGAAGGCAAGGCGATTTCTGAATAAAAGCCCAACGCTCTAAAGCGCTTTGCGATCAAGTGCGCGTACTGGCTTCCAAAGTCCAAAACGACGATTTTTTTGCGGTTTTTTGTGTCTTCCATTGACACATTATACAGCAATGCGGCGCGGGATTCAAGTGGCGCTTGTGGTTTCCTCTCCCAGCACCTTATTCTTGCCTTCGCGTTTGGCTTGGTAAAGCTTTGCGTCGGCGCGTTTTATAAAGTCGTCCAGGTCGTCCATTGAATTTATTTGGCCGACGGAGCAGCCGCCGCTGAAGGTGAATTCGTCGCCGATTGCGGAGAGGCATTTTAGAATTTTTTCGTCAAAGTCTTGGGAGGGGATTCTGGGGATCATGACGATGTATTCGTCGCCGCCGTAGCGGAAACAGTTCTTTTGGCCAAATTCCGCCTGCAAAATCTTTGCAAAGCGAACCAAAAGTTCGTCGCCGTGGCGGTGTCCATATTCGTCATTGTGGCTTTTAAAGTCGTCGATGTCGGTAAGCATCAAAATTATTTCAAATCCGATCAATTCCTCAAAGCGCAAGCGAAAGGCGGCTCGGTTTCGCAGTTTTGTAAGGGCGTCTGTAAGCGAGGATTCGCGCAAGCTTTCGGCCAACGCATGGTTCATAACTGTTTGACGCGCGACCTTTAGGTATTGGTAGTATCGCGCGACGTTCACTATGACAAAAAAGACGTAAAGAATCGGATAATTTACGTTTGTGGCTGGGCTCACTCCTGCAACTTTGTCCATAAGCCAGTAGAAGAACCAAAAAGAAAGCGTTATTAGCGTGACGGAATATACCGGCCTTACCATAAAGATGCAGGCCAATAACAGTTCCAGCGTGACAAATACAAGAATCTGTTCCTTTAAATAATAGTCAAGGATTGAAATGTAAATCGCAAAGGCTGAAAGCGTCGTCAAGAAAATTCCGATTCTGACGGTAAGCGCCCTGTGGGTAAAGCCGCTTCGTTCGGCGGGATGGGTTATTACGTACAAAAAGAGTTGGGCGGCGGCTGTAAACAAAGTGACGTAGGCGATTCTGTGGTGGAACATCCAGCTGTTGGGAATGGACGGATCCAAGTGGACTTCAAAGCTAAAGGAAATGCTAAAAGTTATGATTTCCATAATCATTATGATTGCGGAAATTATTCTAGAGTTTCTTATGTTGGCGCAATCCAAAATGAATTGGATGTCGTCACGGGGCTTTTCAATTCCTAAAACTTTTTTTACTGAAAACCTCATCCACTCTCCGTCAGTTTTTGCTCTTTGCCGCCGCTTGTTTTATCGCCGCCGCGATAAAGTCGCGGAAGAGCGGGCCGGCTTTGTTGGGGCGGCTCTTGAATTCAGGATGGAACTGAACGCCCACCATCCAAGGGTTTCCGGGAACTTCGCAGGTTTCAACCAAGTCGCGCTCCGGGTTGACGCCCGAAATCACAAGGCCCGCGTTCTTCAAATCGTCGCGGAACTTGTTGTTGAACTCATAGCGGTGGCGGTGGCGCTCCCAAATCGTCTTTGAGCCGTAAGCTTTTTCGACCAAGGAGCCGGCCGCAACGGCGCATTCGTATTTTCCAAGGCGCAAGGTTCCGCCCAAGATTTTTCCGTTTTGGTCTGGCATCAAGTCGATTACGGGGTAGGGCGTTTCTTTGTTCATCTCGGTGGAGTTGGCGCCGGCCAAGCCCAAGACGTTTCGCGCGTATTCGATTACCAAGATTTGCATTCCAAGGCAAATTCCAAAGTAGGGAACCTTTTTTGTTCGCGCGTATTTGGCGGTGTTTATCATGCCTTCGATTCCGCGGTCGCCAAAGCCGCCGGGAACGATTACCGCGTCGGCGTTCTTGAGTCGCGCGGCGGTTGTTTTGTCGTCAGTCAAAAGCTCCGAGTCAACCCAGTCGATTTCGACTTCGGCCTCGTTGTGGATGCCGCCGTGAATCAATGATTCTACGACTGACAAATAGGCGTCGTGAAGCGCGACGTATTTTCCGACAAGCGCGATGGTGACCTTGCGCTTGGGGTTGTTAAAGCGGTCGACCATTTTTTTCCAGTCGTCCAACTGGGATTCACATTCTTTTAGTCCAAGAACTTTGCAAACGGCTTGGCCCAAGCCTTCTTTTTCCATTTGTAAGGGAACTTCGTAAATCGACTTTGCGTTGAGGTTTTGGATTACGCAAGAAGAGTCTACGTTGCAAAAAGCCGCCAAGCGCTCGCGGGTTGTCTGTCCTATGTCGCGTTCGGTGCGGAGCATTATCACGTCGGGCTTGATTCCCAATTCCTGCAATTCCTTTACGCTGTGCTGGGTGGGCTTTGTCTTAAGCTCGTCGGCTTTTTTCATAAAGGGAACCAAAGTCAAGTGAATGTAGCAGCAGTTCTCTTCGCCCACTTTGTATTTCATCTGGCGAATCGCTTCCATAAAGGGGAGCGATTCAATGTCGCCGACCGTTCCGCCGATTTCCGTTATGATTACGTCGGCGCCGGTCTCGTTTGTCGAAAGCAGCATGCGGCGCAAAATTTCTTCGGTGATGTTGGGGATTACTTGTACCGTTCCGCCGTGGAAGCCGCCCTCGCGCTCTTTGTTAAGGACGCTAAGGTAAACGCGGCCGGCCGTTGTGTTGGAGCTTTGGCTAAGCGTGGCGTCTGTAAAGCGCTCGTAGTGGCCCAAGTCCAAGTCGGTTTCCGCTCCGTCGTCGGTAACAAAAACTTCGCCGTGCTGGATTGGATTCATCGTGCCCGGGTCGATGTTCAAGTATGGGTCGAATTTTTGGTTGATTACTTTGTAACCGCGGCTCTTTAAAATAAGTCCAAGGGACGCCGCCGCGATTCCCTTTCCCAAACCTGAAACAACTCCGCCTGTAATAAAAATATACTTGGTCATAACAAATCCTTATGTCTTTAATTCTAGAAGTCGGCCAATTTTGGCGCGCGGGGATACGGAATTACGTCGCGAATGTTTTCCATTCCGGTGACGTAGCGGATCAAGCGCTCAAAGCCCATTCCGAATCCTGAGTGCGGAACCGTTCCAAACTTGCGGAGCTTTAGGTACCAATCGTAAATCGATTCGTCCATTCCGCGCCTTTTGATTTCGGCCAAAAGCTTGTCGTAGTCTTCCTCGCGCTCGCTTCCGCCGTTAAGCTCTCCGATTCCGGGAACCAAAACGTCGCAAGCCTTTACGGTTTTTCCGTCGTCGTTTTGCTTCATGTAGAAAGACTTGATTTCCTTTGGATAGTTGTAAACCATCACCGGCTTTTTGAAAATTTGTTCCGTCAAATAGCGCTCGTGCTCGGTGGCGATGTCGCAGCCCCAATACGGCTTGAACTCAAACTTGTCGGCGTGCTTTTCCAATTCCTTGATCGCGTCGGTGTAAGTGATGCGCTCAAACTTTGAGTTGACAACGTGCTCCAATTGGGCGATAAGGCCGGGCTGGATTCTCTTGTCAAAGAATTCCAAGTCTTCGCGGCATTTTGTGAGCGCCCAGTTAAGAAGATACTTTACGAAGTCTTCCTGCAAGTCCATGTCGTCGTCAAGGTCGTAAAAAGCCATCTCGGGCTCGATCATCCAGAACTCGGCCAAGTGGCGCGGAGTGTTTGAATTTTCGGCGCGGAAGGTTGGGCCGAATGTGTATACGCGGCTAAGAGCCGTGGCCAAGGTTTCGGCCTCAAGCTGGCCTGATACGGTGAGCGAGGCTTTTTTGCCAAAGAAGTCTTTTGAGTAGTCGACGATTTTGTGGGCGTCCTCGACTTTCATTCCGCCCGCGCCGGCCTTTACGCCAAGCTCCGCGATTTTTTCAAGCGACAATGTCGTTACCTGGAACATCTCGCCAGCGCCTTCGCAGTCCGAGCAAGTGATTTCCGGCGCGTTGATGTAAACAAAGCCGCGCTCTTGGAAGAATGAATGCACGGCAAAGGCCATTTGGTTCCTCATGCGGAAAACCGCGCCGAAGGTGTTTGTGCGGGCGCGGAGGTATGCGTTGTCGCGGAGGTACTCCATCGACATCCTGTTCTTTTGCAAGGGGTATTCTTCCGGCGGACATTCGCCCAAAACTTCAAGTTTTTCCAAGGTCACTTCGACGGCCTGGCCGGAAGCGGGCGAGGGCACCAAAACGCCTTGCGCCTTTACTGACGCTCCTGTATTAAGCTTTTTGAGGGATTCTTCTATATTATTGGCGTCAGCGTTGGCTGAAGGATTTGAGCGGTCAAAGGTAAGCTGAATGTTGGCAAAGCAGCTTCCGTCGTTCACCTGTACAAAAACAAGATTCTTTGAGTCGCGAACTGTGCGAACCCAACCGCAAACCGTAACAGCGCGCTGGTCCGGCGCGCTTGTGAGCAAATCCTTAATCAAAACTGGAACCATAACTTTCCTCTATAAAAATAATTAACCATTTTAGCGCTTTTGGAGCGTAACTTCAAGTACAGCCGCAAGGGGCGGGGCTTTTAATAATATTAAAAAATTGTTATAATAACCTTGGATGAAGAAGAATATTCTTTGGGCCTGCGTGGCGCTGGGCCTTTCCGTTCTTGCGATTTGCGCTCTTTTTTATAACGGCGGCTTTTCGTTTGAGGAATTTTTGCAAGACATAAAAAACGCTTCTCCCAAGTGGCTTTGCGCGGCTCTTCTTTGCGCTTTTGCCTTTATCTTTTTTGAAGGCTTGGCCCTTGCCTTGATTTTGCGCTCCTTTGGATTTTCTGTAAAAAAAAGGCATGGCTTTTTGTACGCCGCCGCGGACATTTACTTTTCTTCGATAACGCCGTCGGCCACGGGCGGACAGCCGGCCAGCGCCTATTTTATGAGCAAGGACGGCTTTAGGGGCTCCCAGGTCGCCTCGGCCCTGCTTTTGAACCTTACGATGTACACGCTTGCGCTTGTAACATTGGGAACGTTTTCAATCGTTGCCTTTCCGCATATTTTTGTTGAGTTCAATACGGCCAGCAAAATAATGATTTTGTTCGGAATCTTCGCGATGTCGGCGATGGCCGCTTTGTTCATTCTTCTATTAAAAAAACAAAGCCTTTTGCTTAAAATCGGCAGGGCGCTTGTTTTTATTCTGAACGGATTCCATTTGAAAAAAATCGCGCAAAGGTTTGGCGCAAAGCTTGATTCCGCCATAAAAAACTACAACGACTGCGTGGCGCTTTTGGCCGGCAAAAAAGGCCTTTTGGCAAAAACATACATTTTAAATTTGCTGCAACGTTCGTCGCAAATTCTTGTGACAGTCTTTTGCTTTTTTGCCATGGGCGGAAAGCCGCAAGACGGCCTGACGCTTTTTGCAATTCAAACATACGTTGTCCTTGGCTCAAATTTTGTTCCCGTTCCCGGAGCGGCGGGCGTTTCGGAATTCATAATGTACTTTGGCTACATGATGTTGCTGAGCGAGGAGAACGCTTGCGGCCTTGCGATTTTGAGCCGCGGAATTTCTTTTTACGCATGCAGCGCGATAAGCCTTTTGGCCGTTGCGTTGGGGCAGTTTATGATTGGACGAAATAAAAACAAGGAAGAGGAAAAACAATGATTGGCTTTTACGACTACACTGTGATTTTGACTTATCTATCAATGCTTTCGGCGACGACAGGCATGATTCTGTGCCTTAACGATATTGGACATCCTTACTTGGGAATGTTCTTTTTGATGTTCTGCGGCTTGTGCGACACTTTTGACGGAAAGGTCGCGCGCACAAAAAAAAACCGCACCGACCAAATGAAAAAATTTGGAGTGCAAATCGATTCGCTTTCGGACTTGGCGGCCTTTGGCTTGCTTCCGGCATGCATTGGAATTTCAATGCTAAGAACCGGAATTATTTTCATCGATTTTCCCGACTTTAAATTCCTTCACCTTGCTGACAAGTCCGCCATCATAAAAATCGTTCTTACCGTAATCGCGGTTTTGTACGCACTGGCCGCCATGATTCGCTTGGCGTTTTTTAACGTTTTGGAAGAGGAGCGGCAGGCCAACAATCCGCAAAGCCCAAAAATTTTCATCGGCCTTCCGGTAACGAGCGCCGCGCTTGTCTTTCCGACAATTCTTTTGATCCACATTTTTTCTAGCGCGGACCTTACTTTGCTTTACTTCCTTTTCCTTGCGATCGTAGGCTTTTTGTTCATTTCGGACATTCAGATAAAAAAGCCCACGACGCGCGGCGTTCTTATTATGATCGCTATCGGCATGTTGGAAGCCTTGGCGCTGGCCTTTGTTTTTGTCGTGATGAGAAAGTAAATGGACGGCCTTAAGTTTTTGTACAAGAGCGCGGCCGGGCGCGTTTTTCTAAAGGCGCTTTGCGCTCCCGCTCTTTCAAAAGCCTGCGGCTGTTTTTTGGATTCGCCGCTTTCGCATTTTTTGATAAAGCCTTTTGTCAATAAAAACAAGATCGATCTTTCTGAATACCAAACCGACGGAATAAAAACTTTCAACCAATTTTTTAGAAGAAAAATCAAGGACGGAGCGAGGCCCTTTGACCAAGATCCAAACGCTTTGTGCGCGCCTTGCGACGGCCTTTTGTCGGCGTGGAATATAAGCGATGACGGCGGAACGGTAATTCCCGTAAAGCAAAGCCAATACACAATCGAGCGCCTTTTGCAAAGCAAGGAGCTTGGCGCGCAATACAACGGCGGCCTTTGCCTTGTCTTTAGGCTTTGCGTGGACAACTATCACAGGTACGCCTACGCGGACGGCGGAAAAAAAAGCGCCAACGTTTTTATTCCAGGCCGCCTTCACACCGTTCGCCCGATAGCGTTGGAAACTCTTCCGGTGTTTGTGGAGAACGCGCGCGAATACACAACGATTGAAAGCCCAGTTTTTGGAACGCTGGTTCAAATGGAAGTCGGCGCGATGTTGGTCGGCCGCATCGTAAATTTTGAGCAAGAGGCCGTCGTCGCGCGCGGCGTCGAAAAGGGTTTTTTTGAGTACGGCGGCTCCACGATAATTCTTCTTGTAAAAAAAAGCGCTGCAAACGTCCGCGACGACATCGCCGCAAACTCCGCCGCCGGAATCGAAACGCCGGTCAAGATGGGCCAGCGCGTCGGCTCCGCTCGCGCCGTTTAACGCAAGACCTTAAGCCGCTCGTGTCGTTTAACGCAAGACCTTGACGCTGCCGGCTCTCGCGCGTTATAATGCAAGCATTCTTTGGAAAGATGTCTGAGTTGGTTTAAGGTACGCCCTTGGAAGGGGCGCGTGGTGGAAACACCACCGGGGGTTCGAATCCCCCTCTTTCCGCTATTGTTTTTGCGCGAAAGGCGAATCCCCCTCTTTCCGTAAAGTGTTTGCAAGCCTAAAAAAGCCGCGCGAGCGTATGAAAAAAGTTCTTGTCTTTTTATTTTGTTTTTTCCTTGCGATTATTTTTGGAGCGGTTGGAATCAACCTTTACGTTCTTAATTACGCAAAACCTTACATTTACAGCCAGATTTCGGACTTGCCCCAGCGTTCCGTCGTGATAATGCCCGGAGCGAAAGTTTACAAAAACAGCGTCTCGCATGTTGTCCGCGACAGAATCGACGCCGGCGTTTCTTGCGTAAAGGCCGGAAAGGCGCCCAAGTATTTAATCTCCGGCGACCACGGAAGAAGGGAATACGACGAGGTCAACCAAATGCGCCTTTACATACAAAAGATTTACGGCGTTGACAAAAGCCTTGTCTTTTTGGACCACGCCGGCTTTTCCACCTACGAGACTATGTACCGCGCGCGCGACGTGTTTTGCGTAAAGGACGCGATTGTCGTGACCCAAAAATTCCACGCTGCCCGTTGCGTTTACATCGCGCGAAAGCTGGGCCTGGACCTTGTGGCTTACGAGGCGCCGGAATTGGCCGGCTACAGCGAGGCGACGCGTTCCAGCTGGGAAGTCCGCGAGGCCTTGGCGCGGGTAAAGAATTTCTTTTTGGTCGCCTTTAGGGCAAAGCCGACTTATCTTGGGGAACGGATTCCGATAAGCGGCGGCGCGGAAAAAACTTGGGACCAAATATAGCGGAGGAAAACATGTTTTTATCAATTTTGCTTTTTCCGGAATGGATAATCGTTCCTGCCTTTGGAATAGGCTTTGTTTACGGAATCTATCTTGTCGCAAAAGCCTTTAACTTTAAGAGGGCCGACAACTTGCTTGAAGTTGACGGAACGTTGACGCAATTCAATTCGACTCGCCTCAATTTTATTGCCGTGATAAACCGATATGAATACGAATATTATGTGGACGGAAATAAATTCCAAGGAAAAGAATCCGAGTCCTTTTTGTTCAAGCAGCAGCGGCCTTCGACAATGCCGACGCAAGTTAAAGTGACTTGCGTAAAAAACAAGCCGCATCTTTCACGCTTGAACTTTATCAACCACGAGCGCTGTGTTTTAAAAGGAGTCGCGGCTGTTCTTGTTTGCGCGCTTGCGATTTTCTTTTACGCTTTCGCAAAGTTTTATTTTTAAACGAGGACGGAAGCGAGCGCAGTCGGACTGGAGCGCGCAAGCTGGCGGCTTGGCGCGTAAGGCGAATCCCCCTCTTTTCGCATTAAAAGTAAAAGATTTCCTCAAACTTTTTGTCCAAGGCCACGCAGAGAACAAGCGCGAGCTTTGCGGTGGGGCAGAACTGGCCGGTTTCTATAGAGCTGATTGTGTTGCGCGAAACGCCGACCATTTCGGCCAGGGCGCTTTGCGACAATTTTTTTTCTTGGCGAATTTCCTTAAGATGGTTTTGCAACACAAGGTCTTCGTTCATGCCTCGTTCCCCAAAAAGCGGCCGCTCAATTCAAAAATGTATACGACGATTAGCGCCGCGAAAATCGCAAGGTATCCGAGCGCCACAAAAAGTTCGTGCAGCTTTTTCATCTTGAAAAATTTCACAAAGAAGGCCACGCTCAACATTCCAAAAAAAACAATCCAAACTTGCGCGCTTGCCTTGCGCGAAAAAATCCAGTTTATAGCGCTTACAAGGACGCAGAATCCAAAAGAGGCCAAGTATGCGACTTTTGCCGCCGTCTTTTGAACTTCCAAATCGTAGCTGTCGCGGCCTGCGTTTTCTCCGCGGCTTTTTTGCAAAATCTCTTCTTTAGTCATTTGTTCCTCTCTTGTTAGTGATTTTATACTGCAACGCGCCTGTTTTGCAAGCGGCGACGCATTCTCCGCACAAAATGCATTCGGCTGAATTTATTTCTCCGCGCCGGGCCAAGGCGGGAACGTCAAGCGCCATCGGGCAAACTTTTTGGCAGCTCTTGCAGCCGGCGCAAGTTTGCGGCTTTGACTTAATCTTGACTTGCGGAAGGCGGAGAAGGCGGCCAAACTTATAGCCAAAAATCATGAAGGGCGCCATCCAGCAAATGTAATGGCAGTTGGCTCTTTTTCCGTGAACAATCGCCGGAATCAAAAATAAAATCACGATTCCGTAGTAGAATATGTAGCAGTAAATGTTTGAAACAGAGATTCCGCGCTCCGTCATAAAAAAAGGTTGGATTGTGTAATCGCCCTTTCCAAAAACGTGGCAGACGGCGACCCCGCTAATCCAAACAAGCCATATTCCGTATTTTAAATAGTTCCTCCAGCCCTGCTTAGGCGCCTTGGGAGAAAAGTCGGCGAAACATTCGGACATTCCTCCCGTCGGGCAAAACCAGCCGCACCAAATGCGGCCAAAGAAAATTCCAAAGACGAACATCAGCGTAAAGACGATGAAGCTTCCGTTGATGACATGCCGCGCCGCCGCCATGATTATGAGGTAGGGCGAAAAATACCAAATCGTGATTGGGAACAAAAGCATCGCGATTGTAAGCGTGAATTTTCTGAGTTGTCGCAAAGCCATTTTCTCCTCCTAAAAATAGTAGCTCAAGTAAGGCGTCGCGCAAAGGCGGCGCGTGGAAAAATCTTTGTCCTTGGAAAAATCCGAAAGGTCGACGAGGACGGAAAGCCCGATTCTAAATCCGTTTTCTTTGCTAAAGGCGTATTCGGCGCCGCACTCAAGCCCCGCGGCGAAAATGTCGCCTGAGTCAAATCTCTTTTGGCCGCTTGTCCAGCCGCCGTTTGATTCGGAAACGCCTCCAAGCTTAAAGCTGAAATTTGGCCCCGCGAAAATGGCGAAGCGGCCCGGAATGTTTTCGATTCCGGCAAACGTAAGCTTTAAAAGCAGGGGAATGTCAACTGTCATAAAGGAGACTTTGGTCTTTCCCTTTTGGTCTGTAAATGAAAAGCCGTTGTTGTGGTGGAATAAGGCTTTTAATTGCAAGGCCGTTACTTGGTTGAAATTCCATTCCGCGGCCGCGCCGGCTCTAAAAGTCGGGATAAAGTCAAAGTCGGACTCAAGCCCGCCGGCTTTGACAAAGGCTGTGTTGATTCCGGCTCCGCCCTCGATTCCAAAAGAAAATTTTTTGGCTGGCAAGGGCAAGGCCAAAAGCGCCAAAAAAACAAGCGCCAGGGATTTTTTCATAATTCTTCCTCCGTTAATATTGCCAAGTAAACTTGGCATACGCCGCTAGAATAGCATTGCCAAGTAAACTTGTCAATAGGCGCGGTTGAAATTTTGCGCGGCTTTTTATAGAATTGCCTCATGCGATTGATTTTTATCCGCCACGGAGACCCCGACTACGAACACGATTCCCTTACAAAGCAGGGCTTTAAGGAAGCCAAGCTTTTGGCCAAGCGCGTGGCCAAATGGAATGTCACGGACTTTTACGTTTCGCCCTTGGGCCGCGCGCAGGCCACGGCGAAAGTTTCGCTTGACTTGATTGGAAGAAAGGCCAAGACGCTCGACTGGCTGCGCGAGTTTTACGTTCCGGTTGTTGACCCGGTAGACGGCCACAAGCGCATTCCCTGGGACTTGATGCCGTCGTATTATTTTTCTGAAAAAAAATTTTTGGACAGGGAAAAGTGGCTTGACACAAAGCTAATGAAGACAGGCCCTGTCGCCAAAAACTACAAGGAAGTTTGCGAAGGGCTGGACGCGCTCTTGGCCAAGTACCATTTTAAGCGCGACGGCTTTTTGTACAAGACCGACGGAAAAATCGCCAACCCAAACTTTGACCAAAAGACCTTTGTTCCCAACTACCACCTTTTGTCCAACAAGGACGAATACGACCAAAGGACAATCGTTTGCTTTTGCCACTTGGGCGTCATGTTCGCGGCGATAAGCCATTTGGTCGGCTGCTCGCCTTTGATTTTGTGGCAGGGCTTTTTTGTCGCGCCAACGTCAATCACGGTATTGAACAGCGAGGAGCGCGAGCGGGGCAGGGCGGTCTTTAGGGTGGAACGCTTGGGCGACACGCGCCACTTGGGAAAAAGCCAATGGATTTCTTCAAGCGGCTACTACGCGCCGGTTTTGCAGGAATTGTGAGGAAAGATTAAACAAAAACGGCCCGCCGAACACGGCGGGCCGCATTATGGTCTTGCAACCGTTTCTGGTTTCTCAGTTACAAAATTCCTTCTTCAAGAAGTCCAAGTCCAATTCGGGGTAAAGAACGTGCGCGTTGAGCAAGGCGTTTACGCGTTCCTTGGCTTTGGCTTGAACCGAAGCGTCAAGGTCGATCTTTCCCTTGGCGGGCTTTCCTTCTTTTGTAAGGCCGGGCTTGGTTCCCTTAAGAACAAAGTCGATGATCGAAGCGACTTCGGCCATGTCTTTTTCGTTCATTCCCAAAGTTGTAAGGCCGGGAGTTCCGATGCGGATTCCGCTTGTCCACCAAGCGCCGTTTTTGTCGTAGGGAAGGGCGTTGGCGTTGGCTGTGACTCCGCACTGGAAGAGCGCCGCTTCCGCCTGCTTTCCTGTAAGGCCGTAAGTGGTGACGTCAACCAACATAAGGTGGTCTTCCGTTCCGCCTGTCTGCAATACCATTCCCAAATCCATGCAAGACTTGGCAAGGGCCTGCGCGTTCTTCACTACCTGAGATGCCCAGTCGCGGTAGGCCTGAGTGTTGGCTTCCTTGAGCGCGATTGCCTTGGCCGCCATGACGTGTCCGAGCGGGCCGCCCAAAACCATCGGGCATCCCTTGTTGACGTAGTCGGCGTATTCCTTTTTGCAAAGAATGATCGAGCCGCGAGGTCCGCGCAAAGTTTTGTGGGTTGTTGTGGTGACGACGTCTGCCCATTTTACGGGATCGTTGTCGCCTGTCCAAACTTTTCCGGCGACGAGGCCCGCGAAGTGCGCCATGTCAACCATCAAAGTGGCGCCGCACTTGTCGGCGATCGCGCGGAATCTCTTAAAGTCTATTTTTCTTGGATAGGCGGAAAAGCCTGTGAGCAAAATCAAGGGCTTGACTTCCATCGCTTGCTTTTCAATCGCGTCGTAGTCCAAAAGGCCTGTCTCTTTGTCAACGCCGTAGGGATGGCTTTCGAACATGCGGGCGCTGACGTTCATTCGGTAGCCGTGAGTCAAGTGGCCGCCGCAAGAGTAGTCCAAGCCCATCAATTTTTGGTTTCCGAATTTTTTGCGCAAGTCGTCAAACTGGGCGTCCGTCAAGTCGGCCAAAGATTTTACGCCAAGCTCTTCCAAAGTGGGAGTCTCGATTTTCTTGGAAAGAATCGCCCAGTAGGCAACGAGGTTTGCGTCCGCTCCTGAGTGGGGCTGAACGTAGGCGTAGTCCGCGCCAAAAAGCTTTTCGGCCTCGCGGGCGGCGGTGTTTTCAACCGCGTCGATGTTCACGCAGCCGCCGTAGTAGCGGTGCTCGGGGTAGCCTTCCGCGTATTTGTCTGTGAGCAAGTTTCCCATCGCGGCCTGAACGTTGAGCGAGCAGTAGTTTTCGCTGGCGACCAATTTAAGGTGGCTGCGCTGGTTTTCCAATTCGCTTACGATTGAGGCGGCGACTTCCGGGCCGACGGCGGCGACTTGCTGCAAGTTGGCCACATACGCGCACATGGCGGCGTTGGGCTTTCCGTTAGATTTGGCAAGGTAGTTTTCCAAAGGCGTGGACATTTTTGGCTCCTTTGCGGCGAACATCTGCCGCTTAATTGATTTTTAAGAAGTTTAATATAATTGAAGAAAAATTGCAAGCACTGTAGTTGTTGTTTTTGCAGAAATGCGCTAAAATAATAGATAAAGATATGGCGGAAAAAGAACCCACGACATTTGAAAGATTGGTTTCTCTTATTAGCGAAGACGAGCGAAAGGCTTTGCTTGAAAAAATGCGGCCTTTGGAAGGGGATCCCGACGCCCGTTCAATGGAGTCCGTCAAAGACCCCTCGATGAACGCGGACGAAATCGTCTTGGAGGAAAACCTAAAGCGCGAGTCTTTGCTTTACCGCTTGATTTTGTGGCTCCGTTCAATCTTAACTTCGACTTCAAAAGAGCAGCTTTACAACGACGACAAAATAACGGCCCTTTTTAGAAAGTTGAACCGCGAATATCCCGGCTTGCTGGACTACAAGGGCGCCTTGCTTTTGGGAATTTTTTACGAAAAGCTTTTGGAATTAAAAAAGGCCGCGGATTTTTTTAAGCCCTACCTTGACGCGATTTACGAAAACATCGGAGGCTTTTACGTATTCTTGGGATCGATTGTCGCTCCCGAAGTTACGCAAAGAATGAATTCCGAAGTCGATCCGATGAGCCTTCCGCTTGAGCGCGAGGTCACCGGCGAATTGCGCGCTTCGTTCCTAAGAAAAATGGAAGACATCATCAAGGAGCTGCCCTCGCACAGAAGGGCTTACTTGTACCAGTGCGCCGCTTCGGTGGATTGGCTGTACCAATTTACAAAGCTTCCTTTTGAGCGCTTTGTCTCCGCTTTTGGAACGGGATTGAGCGATTCCCAGGTGGCGCGCTTTGAAAGCGTTACAAGCGAACTGAACGCCTTTGCCAAAATTTTGTGCAACGGAAAAAGCATGCCGACCGAAGCCTTTGAGTCGATCTTCTTGTTCTCGGCTAAAAAAATGGTTCCCAACTCCAGCGAGGCAAAGGACGACGATTCGCGCGCCAAAGAATTTATGGACAAGTCAAACTCTTTCTTTACGATCATCCATATGTTCATAAACAGCGTTCCGCTCCGCTACGTTAACAAGGTCGTCTACAACAACATCCAGTGGCAGCCCGACCAATTTTCCGGAGCGGAAGATTGGTTCGCAAGGTACAAGGACCAATGGAAGCGCCTCTTTGACGAGCAGTGGAACGCTTGGCTAAAAGAAAAAAAGCGCGTTCTTTTGAACAAGAGCTTAAAGGAACATTTTGGAATAGACGCGATTCCCTTGTTGCCTGTCAGGCCCTGGGCCAATATGTGGGGAAGCGGCGTTGACTTTCACTTTGAGAACACCGCGGGCTTTTTGTGGTGGTTCGTTTCAAAAAAACAAAACGAGGTTGTCGAGCCTCTTAAGATTCTTTTGCTCGAAGGCCAGTTTGTCAACAAAGAAAACCGCGCCGAGTTTGCCAACACGCTGAACGAGTTGTCGCAAGTTTCTTCAAGAATGTACGACTTTGAGGAAGACATTTCGGACAAGGGACAAACAGGCTTGGTTTTTGAAAAGCTTGCCAGCGAGCACTTGCGCACTTTGGCCGCGCAGTCAAAAATCGACACATTGATCATAGAAAAAGAAGCGATCATTAAGTCGACAAAAAATTCTTTCTGCGACCAAGCCCGCTCTGTCCTTAACATTTTGAACGGAGTCTTTGCCGAAAAAAAAGACACGCGCTACGACGGAATCCAAAACCTCGCGTCGATTCAAGGCTCGCAAAACGCAAACTTTAGGGCTAGCCTGCAAAAAAGCCAAAAAATATTTGGCGCGGCGCTGGACATTCTTAAAGAGCTTGAGCAAATCGACATTCCGGGGAACGGAACAAAATAATGAGTTTTGTTGACGTCGCCGAGGCCGCCAAAGTCAACGGCTGCAAATGGGCCCTTCTTCCTTTTTACAAAAACGGATCTCCTTTTGACGGCGAGGCTTTGCAAGGCCAAAAAACGCGGCCCGTTTGGGGCATGACCTTAAAGGCCGCTGGCCCTATGCGCTTTAGGTGGAACGAAACAAACCCCAACCGCGACAAATTTCTGTCAGAGCTTTGCCAGGGCAAGCGAATCGTTCCGCTTGAACTGATCCATTCAAAAATCGTATACGACGTAAAAGAAGCCGGCGACACTTTTCAAAAACAGGGCGACGGAATCGTCACGCAAAACAAAAGCCTTATCCCAGTCGTCACCGTCGCCGACTGCGTTCCTATTTATTTTTACGACGCGGGAACGGGAGCCTTTGGCGCGGCGCATTCCGGCTGGAAGGGAACGGGAATCGCGGCCCAAGTGGTTGAGTTGATGAAAAAAAATTACGGCTCAGATCCGCGAGACATTCTTTGCGCGATCGGCCCCCATATCCACGACTGTTGCTACTTGGTTGACGCCGACCGCGCCAATTACTTTGCCGACAATTTTGGAAGCGACTGCGTTCAAAAGGCTTCGCCGGACAATAAGGCTTCGCAAGACCAAAACTGCGGCGGCCTCTATAGACTTTCGCTTTTGCGCGCAAACCTAAATGTTTTGGCTTTGGCGGGCGTTTTGGAAGAAAACATCGTGGCGGCGAAAAACTGCACCGCCTGCGACGAGCGCTTTGGCTCCTTTAGACGCGAGGCCGCCGCGCTTGACGTTCCCGCCCAAGAAAAGTCCCGCTTGTTTACAACCCAAGCCGCATTCGTTATAATGGAAAGCGCGGAAGTCAATCGATGAAAGTTGAAAAGTTTTATTCCGAAATTCAAAAGCGTTACGGCAACATAACTCGCGCGCGCGGGCCTTTTTTGTACACGCAAAAAAACGTCCGCCTTACCGACTTGAACCAAGAAGGCGGCCGCGCGATTTTGGGCTGGGACTCTTCCGCCTACACTGTCTTTAAAAACGTTTTGAGCAAGGGCTTGGCCGGTTCCTTTAACTGCGCCTACAAGGGGCAGCTTGAAAAGGCTGTGTCCGAGCTTTTGGGCGGCAAGCGAAAGATATTTTTCTTTTCTCACAAAAAGGACGCGATGCAAGCCGCGCTTTTGCTTGACGCTCAAAATACAAGCGTTTACAAACCCTTTAGCGGCGTTGACTACAGCGGCGTGAAGAACGTAATCATCGCGCCGCCGCTTCCGTGGACAAACAATTTTTGGATTTTGGCGGCCGCGGCCAACGATTCTGGTCAGGACAAAAATTGCGGCGCCTCGACCGATTCTGGTCTGCCCAACGATTCCGAGCGGTTTCCGCCGGCCCTTGTTGCCGCGGCGGCGCGGGCGGTTTACGATTTGATCGCCGCGATAAAAGTCAGGCAGGAAAAAGATTTTTTTATTTACGACAAGGTTTTGACAAAGTTTTTTGAGCGCCGTTCATGCTGGCTTCGTCCAAAAGTTCCGCAAGAAAAATACGACGACTTTGTTTTGGCTTGCCTTGACGCCGGCGTTCTTGTCAATCCCGACTACAACGCGGATTCTCTCGTTCCCTTTGGAGCGGACAAGGGCGTCCTAAAAAAAATGGGGGAAATAAATGTCTGATTCGCAAATCATATTGAGCGCGGTCCAGCTTTGTTTGGGAGGCCTTTGCGCCTTTGCCGCGATTTTGCTTTGCGCAAAAAAAAGAAGCTCGCAGGTAGTTTGCCTTTTGGCCTTTGTTTTGACCAGCTACGCGCGAACGGTATACCAGCTTCTTTGCGACTTGGGAATCGTCACTGACTTAAAGGCCGCGCTTTTTGGCGTTCCTCTTTTGACGCTGGCTTTTGAAATCGTTCCTCCGGTATTTTTGCTTTTGGCGATAATTTTTGCGATCGTAAAAAAGAGGTAGCCTGTGACCGAGTTTGAATTTTGGGAAAAGTTTGTAAAAGAAAGCGGCCTTGACCCAGACTCAAAGTACGACGGCGTTTTTGGTTTTGAGGCGCAGGGCTTTTTTGGAGCGGAACGAATCGCGGCCCTTTTGGCCGGGAAAAAACGCGCGGCCTTTTTTCCATATTCAAGCTATGTCGTTGACGACGGCCTCATTCCCGTTAGCGGCGAGCATTACATCATTCTTGGCGCCGGCCGCCAGCCGGTTTGCGTAATCCAAACGACGCGCGTTCAAGTCGTTCCCTTTGACCAAGTGACGATGGAAATGGTGTCCGCCGAGGGCGAGGATTCTTCCGTAGAGGAATGGCGGCAAAAGACCCGCGAAATTTTGGAAGACGAGTGCCTTGCCGCCGGCATTTCCTTCGCTTCCGACATCAAGCTTGTTTATATGGAATTTGAAGTCGTCTTCCGCTCGTAGCGGAACGGAATCCTAGTTGCGCTCGCGGCTAAAAATCGCTACAATAAAAGGATATGAAACTTTACACACGCCGCCACTTGTTTTTTTCTACAATAACAACAGTTATAATCACCGCCGCCGCAGTTTTGGGCGCGCAAAAAATATTTTCTTGGTGGAACGGTTCCCAGCCGCAAGAAGCCGCTCCGCAAAGTTCGGAAGACGCTTCTAAAAACGCCGCGTCTTTGCAAACCGCGCCAAACAACCAAAGCTCGCAGGGCGACGGCTCGCAGTTTTTACAAAGCCAAACTTTGGTCGCCGCGCCGGCCGTCACATACACCGCGGACGAGCAGCAAAACATTTCGGTTTACCAGCAGTTCAACGAAGCGGTCGTCAACATCACGACGCAGGTTATGGGCATGAACTGGTTTTTTGAGCCGATCGCGGAAGACGGCGGCTCCGGCTCCGGCTCCATCATCGACAGCCGCGGCTACGTAATCACCAACGTTCACGTAATAGAAAAGGCCACAAAGATTTACATTTCGCTCTACGACGGAAGCCAGTACGAAGGACGCGTTGTCGGGAGCGACGTGGAAAGCGACATCGCCGTTTTGAAATTCGACCCGCCGAAAGACTTGGTTTTAAAGACGATTCAGTTTGGCGACAGCGAAAAACTAAAGGTTGGCCAAAAGGTCATCGCCATCGGAAACCCCTTTGGCTTTGAGCGCACCCTCACGACCGGAATCGTAAGCGCGCTGGGCCGCCCTATCAAAAACTCAAACAACATCATCATTCGAGGAATGATCCAGACCGACGCCTCCATCAATCCCGGAAATTCGGGCGGCCCGCTCCTTGACACGGCGGGCAACATGATCGGCATCAACACGATGATTTATTCGTCAAGCGGTTCCAACGCCGGAATCGGATTCGCCGTTCCCGCCTCAACGGCCCGCCGCGTGGTCTCCGACCTCTTGCAGTACGGAAAAGTAAGGCGCGGCGCGATCCAGGCAAGCTTGGTTCAAATGAGCCGGGCCATCGCCGACTACGCGCGGCTTGACATAAGCCAAGGAATTTTGGTCAGCGAAACGACTCGCGGCGGAAACGCGGACAAGGCCGGAATCAAGGGCGGAACGCAGGCCGTCCGCTACGGAAACTCCCGCAACGCCCGCACATTCTACATAGGCGGAGACATCATCGTCGGCATTGACGGCGTTCAGGTCGCCACGTATTCGGACTACTATTCGATGCTGGAAAACAAGCGGCCCGGCGACACTGTCACCGTAACGATTCACCGCAACAAAAAGAACTACGACTGCAAGGTCGTTCTTGCCGAGGAGTCGGCGGCGGAATGAGAAAATTTGTCGTTGAATCTCCCTACGAACTTTCGGGCGACCAGGGGCCGGCTGTCCAAAAACTTGCCGAAGGCTTTTTGCGCGGCGACCGCTTCCAAACGCTAAAGGGCGTTACCGGAAGCGGAAAAACTTTTACGATGGCAAAAATCATCGAGGCCGTGCAGCGGCCAACGCTCGTCATCAGCCACAACAAAACTTTGAGCGCGCAACTCTTCCGCGAGTTCAAGACTTTTTTCCCAAACAACGCCGTCGAATATTTTGTTTCCTACTACGACTACTACCAGCCGGAAGCCTACGTTCCCGCCCGCGACTTGTACATAGAAAAGGACGCGTCGATAAACAAAGAAATCGACCAAATGAAAATGGCCGCAACCTACAGCTTGATGGAACGCCGCGACGTAATCGTAATCGCAACCGTCTCCTGCATTTACGGCTTGGGCATGCCGGAACTCTACAAGTCGATGCGCGTTCACATCGAAAAGGGGCAGACGCTTGACCCCCGCGCCCTGGCGTTGGAATTGGCGCAAGTTCAGTACAAGCGCAACGACATGGTTTTGGAACGGGGAACCTTCCGTATAAAAGGCGACGTGATAGAAATCTATCCGCCCTACATGGAATTTGACGAAGCCTACCGCATAGAGCTTGATTGGGAAGAAGTCGTCCGCATCCGCCGCTTTAACGTGGTGAGCGGAAAGTTCACCGAAGAGCTTGACGAGACGACAGTTTATCCTGCCAAGAACTTTGTCGTTCCCCAGTCGGAGCTGGAAAGCGCCACCGAGCGCATTCAAAAAGAAATGGAAGCGCGGGTGGAAGAGCTTAGGGCGCAAAAGAAAATCTTGGAGGCCGAGCGCCTAAAGACGCGCGTCACCTACGACATAGAAATGATGAAAGAGATGGGCTACTGTTCCGGCATCGAAAATTATTCGGCTCCGATAGCAAACCGCGCGCCCGGAGTTCCGCCTGCAACCTTGCTGCATTATTTTCCCGACGACTTTTTGTGCTTGATTGACGAGGCGCACGTCACCGTTCCGCAAATCGGAGCGATGTACGAGGGCGACCGGAGCCGAAAGCAAAACTTGGTTGACTTTGGCTTTCGCCTGCCCAGCGCGCTGGACAACCGCCCGCTCAAGGCCGACGAGTTTTGGAAAAAAATCAACCAGGCGATTTTTGTCACAGCCACTCCGCGGCCGGAGGAAGTGAAGCTTTCCACGCAAGTGGTGGAGCAAATCATCCGCCCAACGGGCTTGCTGGATCCGATTGTGGAAGTGCGGCCCAGCGAAGGCCAAATGGAAGACATTTACAAGGAAGTCCGCGAGCGAATCGAAAAGGGCGAGCGAAGCCTTATCCTTACGCTGACAAAAAAAATGGCCGAGGATTTGACCGACTACTTGCTTGGCCTCAACTTAAAGGTAAAGTACATCCATTCCGAAATCGACACTTTTGAGCGCGTGGAAATCTTAAAGGCGCTCAGAACCGGCGAGATCGACGTTCTTATCGGAATCAACCTTTTGCGAGAAGGAATCGACCTTCCCGAAGTAAGCTTCATCGCGCTCTTGGACGCGGACAAAATCGGCTTTTTGCGCTCGACGACTTCGCTAATCCAAATCATAGGACGCGCCGCCCGCAACGCCGAGGGAAAAGTAGTGATGTACGCCGACCGCATGAGCGACGCGATGAAGGAAGCGATAGACGAGACCCGCCGCCGCCGCTCGATCCAAGAGGCCTGGAACGCCGAGCACGGAATCACGCCAAAAACGATTAAAAAGGCCGTGGCCGACATTTTGGAGCGTCAAGAGCAAGACGCCAAGGAAACGGCGGCGATTCAGCTAGAGGCGCTCAAAAAGTCCGCCAACCTTATGGTGGCCAAAGAGCGCAAAAAACTTATCGAAGCGCTCAAAAAGGAAATGTCCGACTGCGCCGAACGGCTTGAATACGAGCAGGCGGCCGCCATCCGCGACCAGATTATTGATATAGAAAAAACGTATGGAAAATAAGCTTCGCTATTGACATAAACTGCGTTTTTCTATAATATATTAAAACTCACGATTGATTATTAAAGGCAGGTGAAATATTATGTCAAGAACATGCGCGATTTGCGGAAAATCTCCGATGCACGGAAACCGAGTAAGCAAGACTTACCACCACACACGCCACGTTTGGAAGCCCAACCTTGTAAGCGTAAAGGCTGACTTTGGCGACGGCGGAGCCCGCACAATCAAGATTTGCACACAGTGCTTGAGAAGCGGCTTTGTCACAAAGAAAGTTAACGTTCCCAAGGAAAAGACGGCTCAGGCCGCCAACTAAGCCAAAAGTTTAGTTGACTTCCAATCTCAAACCGTCGTAGGCAGGCAAAACAGAGCCTCCGCCTGCGACGATTTTTTTTAGCCCCGGATATTCGGGCAAAATTTCCTGATAATAATTAGAAATTTCCTCATGGCTAAAGTCGTGCGTCATGTGGGTTGTCCATGTGTGGCGGGGCTGGATAAGGTCGGCGACGCCCAAGGCTTGTTCAAAGCTAAAATGGGTGGTGTGGACTTCTTTGCGCAGGCCGTCGATCACCGCGTGGACCAGCGTTCCGCAGTTTTGCTTTATCAAGTCGATTGCGGCGGGGCTGATGTAGTTGCAGTCGGTCAAGTAGACGACGCTTTTTTTTGTTCCGTCCGCTCCGGTTGAGGAAATCAAGTAGCCTGTCGTCGGAATTCTTCCGTGCTTCATCGGAATCGAGATAATTTCCATTCCGCCGATTTTTAGGGGAGCGGTTGGAACGAGGTTTTCGGCGCCGTTAAGGGTGACAAGCGGCTTTCCGCCGCCGATTTGCGTCCGTTTGAAGATGTAGTCAAAGTGGGAGCGGACGATTTTTGTCGTTCCCTTGTCGGCGTAAATCGGCATCGGCTTTGTGAATTCGTTGGAGCCGTGGACCGCGCCGTTTGCGTCTGTGTATTTTGAATGGGCGTGCGGAACTTTTGTATGGCTAAAAATGCGGATGTCGTCAAGGCCGTGCAAGTGGTCGGCGTGTCCGTGGGTCAGCAAAAGCGCGTCCAAGGACGGAAGGCCGCAAGCAAGCGCCTGGCTTCTAAAGTCGGGGCCTACGTCAATCAAAACGCGCCAAGTCTTTCCTTCAAAGTCATTTTCCAAAAGGGCGCTTGCTCGGTAGCGTTTGTCGCGCGGGTCCGCGGACTTGCAAACCTTGCAATTGCAGGCGATTACCGGGACGCCGTGGCTTGTTCCGCTCCCCAAAATCGTAAGAGTCATAGCCTCATTATATCGCGCGGCAATTGACCAAGCAAGCCCTTTTGCGCTATTATGTTTTTGTTAGAATTCGCCGCGATGACCAGATGCCCAGAGCATGGCTTTGCGGACATACAGAGGTTAATATGCCATATTCCGAACCTACAAACCTTGCGATTGTAGCTTGCCCGGGTGGAGAAGTATTTGCCGATGAAGTTATAACTCATCTTCGCCACATGTACAAACATCGTTTTACCCTAAAGAACGATGTCATTTCCAAGCGCTACCAACTTGACAAAAACGATCTAATCAAGCAAATCAATTTGGGCAGCGACATCAACACTTCAGACATTTGCATGAAGGGCGCCACCGACAAGTACAGGCCGCCAATATTTAAGGTTAAGGCTCGCTTTACTTATTTTATGAACGGCGAATTCAAAACCGAGCTTTTGGAATGCGTTCGCGGAAAGGACGTTTTCATTTTCCAGGACGTTGAGAACCACGAAGTCCTTTCGCTCAACGACGGAAAGAACAAGCTTTCGCTTTCGGTCAACGACCACGTAATGTCGCTTTTGGTTACAATCGACTGCGTGCGCCAAGCCGGAGCGGCAAACATCACGCTTGTAGTTCCCGCCTATCCTTACAGCCGCCAGCACAAAAAGAAGGGCCGCGAAGGCTTGACCGCCAGCATGCTTGGCCACATCTACGAACTTTTGGGCGTAAAAAGAATCATCACGCTTGACATCCACTCGCGCGAAATTATCAACGCCTTCAACCAAATTTCTTTGGAGAACTTGCACGCCTCGTACCAAATCATCCGCGAGCTTGCAAAGATCGTCGACCTTACAGGAAAGACAGAAGACCTTGTCGTCGTCTCTCCGGACACAGGAGCGATCGACCGCAACAAGTTCTACGCTTCGGGCCTCAAGCTTCCGCTTGCGATGATTTACAAGGAGCGCGACTACTCAATCGTAACGCAGGACGCTCATTCAACAAACATCAAGGCGATAAAGCTTTTGGGCGACGTTAACGGAAAGGTTGCCTTCCTTGCCGACGACATGTTGGGAACGGGCGGAACGCTCCTTAAGGCCATGCAGTTCCTTAAAGAGCAGGGCGCTACAAAAGTCATCGCCGCGATTTCGCTTCCGTTCTTTACAGGAAACGCCATCGAACTTTTTGACGAAGCCTACCACAAGGGCCTTTTCTATCGCGTAATCGGAACCAACGCCGTTTACCACGAAGCGCTCAAAGACAAGGAATGGTACATCAACACAAACGTAAGCGGCTTGTTCGCAAACGTAATCACTCGCGTTCACCACAACCAGTCGCTCAGCGATTTGCTTGACAACCGCAACATCATCGAAAAACTCGTCAAGCAGGACGCAAGCGTAAGCGACGATGACGAACAATAGCGAAAGCGGCGGGCCGGAAACGGCCGCCCTTGCCCTTGCGATTGACGTCGGAACGACTTCCCTCAAAGCCGCCTTTGTAAGCGCGGCGGGGGGAGTTTTTGATTTTAAAAGAATTGAATATTCCAAGAACTGCGCGGCCAGCCAAGAGGCTTTGCAAGACAAAAACTGCGCGGCTTCGTGGACGGCGGCTCTTGGACGCTTTTTTCCAAGCGAGCTTGCGGGGCAGTGCGCTGCCGTCAGCGTTTCGGGGAACGGCCCCACAATCGTCGCCGCCGACGGAACGACCTTGCCGTGGGGCGCGCAAGTTGATTGCAAGACTACGATTGAGGACGGCCTCTTTGCAAAAATCGACATTCCCGACGAGCAAAAAAAAATCTACGCGCCCCGCTTGGCCGCGTTCAAAGAAAAATTTCCTGACGCGTGGAATCAAGACCAACGCCTTTACACATCCTCCTCTTGGCTTTGCGATTGGATAAAAAAGAACGCGGCGGATTTTGGCCTTGCGCCGGACGTTCCCGTATTTGACGCGGGCCCGGACTTTTTGGCCGCCCTTGTGGGAACGGCGACGCTTGTTCCCGGCCGCCTTTGCGACCGCGCGGGTTCCAGCGAAGGGCTCAACTTGTGCTCGCCAAAATTTTTTGAGGCGCCGGGACTTAGGACAATGCCTTCGCCCGCAAAGGGCTTATGGAACGTCTCCTGCTTGATCGCCGACCCCGGTTCCAGCCGTAAAGAAAAAGCCGACAATTTCCAAAAGGCTTTCAACGCCCTAAAAGCGGCGGCCGCCGCAAACGGAGTTCCGTTTGGGGGCAGGGTGGTCGTGACAGGAGGCCAGGCTCGCGACGTAGAATTGTTAAAGGAAAAAGAAGCCGCTGTGGGCGCGACCATAACGACGGCCCAAACCGCCGACGCCGAACTTTTAGGCGACGCGGCGGCCGCCTTTTTTAGGCTTGGAAAATATTCCAGCCTTGAGGAAGCCGCCTGCGGCCTTGTCAGGTTTGGCGACAGTTCCCAGACGGGCGGATTTCCGCGCTTTTATTCCGTTCCCTCCGGCCTAAAGGCCATAATCTTTGACATAGACTCCACCCTCTACACAAACGCGGAGTACGCCTTTGAGCAGGTTGACTGCCAAGTGCGCCGCTTTGCAAGCCTTCGCGGAATCACAAACGACCAGGCCCGCAAAATGGTGGCCGACTACCGAAAAAAATACGCCAAGGAAAACGGCGGAAAAAAAGTTTCGCTTTCGAACACCCTGCTTTCGTTTGGCGTGAGCATAGAGCAAAGCGTCCAGTGGCGGCGGGAACTCATAGAGCCGGCGGACTTTTTGGGAGCGGACAAGCGATTGCAAGAGGCCCTGGCCGCGCTTGGCCGCCGCTACAAACTGCTTTGCGTGACCAACAACCCGGTTTTGCCCGCCCAAAAGACCTTGGACGCGCTGGGCGTGGCGGATTTAATAGAAGTTTTGGTTGGCCTTGACACTTGCAACCTTTCAAAACCGGCAAAAGAGCCCTTTGTTTTGGCCGCCAAAAAGGCCGGAACGGATCCCGCCAGCATAGTCAGCGTGGGCGACCGCTACGACTTGGACTTGGCCCCCGCCTTGCAGCTTGGAATGGGCGGAATTTTGGTCCGCGGCGTGGCCGACGTTTACCGCCTGCCGGATTTGTTGTAGACAAACTTTGATTTTTACTATATAATGGAAATTCGAGGAATTTATGAAAGTTTCCAAAGTTCAAGGAAAACTTGAGCTTAAGAATTCGGGCGGCCTTTCGCTTTTTTTCATCGGAGCGGGAAGCGCTTTTTCAAAAGTAAATTTTCAGAATAACGTTCTCTTTATAAAGGGCAAGAACCACGTCCTTATCGATTGCGGAAATCTTTGCGCGATGGCGATTTCGCATTTTGGAGCGCAGATTTCCGACGTTCGGAACATTTTCCTCACACATTCCCACGCCGACCATATTGGCGGAATGGAAGAAGTTGCCTTTACCGATTACTATCAAAAAAAGGAAAGGCCCGTCATTATCATCGACGACAAGTACAAAAAAACATTGTGGAACGATTCCTTGCGCGGCGGCTTGGGCTACAGCAAAACTTATGACGGCAAGGTCATGGACTTTGACGACTTTTTTATCCAGCAAAAGCCGGAACGGGTTCGCAAAGGAAAGCATTGGTACCAGCATGCAGTCGTAGGAGGAAAGAACGGCATCGACTTGAAGATTTTTGAAACCGCCCACTCAAACGTCCGCGACGCGCGCGGAAGGCGCTTTCATTCCTGCGGAGTTGTGGTTGACGACAGAATTCTTTTTACCAGCGACACAAAGTTCAATCCAAAGCAGCTGGACGAGCTTATGGCTGACTTTGACATTGAATGGATTTTCCACGACTCGTGCTCCAAGAAGAATGAAGTTCACGCAAGCTACGGCGAGCTTAAGACTTTGCCCGCCGAGATTAAGAAAAAGATTTACTTGTGCCACTACGACGAAAAGCTTGCCGGCGTTGACGCAAAGAAAGACGGCTTTGTAGGTTTTGTAAAGCGCGGCTATTATTATAATTTTGATTTATAAGGTCCATTAGCTCAACTGGATAGAGCGGCCGCCTCCTAAGCGGCAGGTTGTGTGTTCGATTCACATATGGGCCATATATTATAGAGTAAAAAAACACAGACATGAGGGGCGGGACGCAGAAAAAAAATTAGGGAGGGTTCCCTATGGGAAGGTCCCTGATTTTTTTTCGTCGCTGGGACCCGCTTATTAAGTCTGTGTTTTTTTTTACTCGAACAGCGCTTGGATGGCGCGGGCGTAACCGATTTGAGTGTAGTTGTAAAGCGCAGCCCAGCCAAAGCCGTCTTCGGCCGAAAATATTTTTTTGTCGTATGGAAGGTTCATGCTGACGCCGATCGTTTTGCTTGCGGCGCCGGCTTTTTTAATTTCGCGCGCAAGGCTTGCGGGGTAGGCGGCTTGCCAAAGTTTTTTGTCTTTGACCGCGTTGCCCGTAAGCTGGGTAAAAACTAAAATCAGGTCCGCTCCCTTTATTTTTGCCTTGTCTGCGGCGGAGACGCTTTTTCTTTCTTCGTAGCAAATGTATTCGACGTTTGCGTAGGAGCGGGCCAAAAGATATTGCTGAACGATTTCAGCCTTTTCGGGGAAGGGAACAAAGACCGCGATTTTTTTGCCGGCGAGGGCGCTCTTTTTGAGTCGGTCGCGCTTGACGTTGTTAAATGAAGCGCGCGCCGCGTCGATTTGAATTTGCGAGCAAGCTTGCGCGGCTTTTTGTTTTTGCTCCTTGTCCATCGGAACGATTTTTTGCGGGAGCGGAAGAACGCGCGCGCCGGCATCCTTGTCCGCAACAACTTTTATAAGGCCTGCTTTTTGCTTTAGCTCCAAAACGCGGACGACGGCCGCGTCAAGCGCCTTGCTGTCTAACGCTCCGCTTTGAAGCGCCTGCTCAACCTTTTCAAAAAAGTCCTGCAAAAAATCCAAGTCCTTTTTTGAGTAAACGTTTATCGGATTGATGATCAAGTCGCAGCCCGCGTTGACCGCAAGGACAAAACTTTCGTCGGGCGACCAATTGTCAAAGATCGCTTTCATGTCCATCGCGTCGCTTATGATCGCTCCCTTGTAGCCCATCGAGCCGCGCAAAATCTTTGTAAGAATTTTTTTGGAAAGTGTCGCCGGCGCGGTGATTTTTTTTGCATCCTTGCCTGACTGCAATTTTGTTTTGTCCAGGCGGGGGCATTGGATGTGCGCGGTCATTATCAAGGGGATGTCGTTCTTTATGTTTTCTTTGAACGGAACCGCCTCGCGCTTTTTCCATTTTGCAAGCGAGGAATTTATTTGCGGCAAGTCCAAGTGCGAGTCAACCGACGTGTCGCCGTGGCCGGGAAAATGCTTTGCGCAAGCCAAAACGCCCGCGTTTGCAAGGCCTTGGCTAAAGGCGGCGGAATAGTCGGCGGCCTCTTGCGGGTTGTCGGAAACGCTTCTTATGCCGATGACCGGATTTTGCGGGTTTGAAGCCACGTCGCAAACCGGCGCCAAGTCCGCGTTGATTCCGTAGTCAAGCAAGAGCTGGCCGTTTGCTTTTCCGCACAAAAAGGCGTTTTGCTTGTCGCCGCTTTTCGCTATTGCCATCGCGCTTGGCGTTGAATAGTCAAGGACGCGGGCCACGTTTCCGCCTTCTTGGTCGGCAAAGAACAAAAGGGGAGCGTTGCCTCCGTCAAGCGCGGCGGAGTTTAGGTCGCGGATGAATTTTTTGGCTTGCGCGCCGTCGGTCATGTTTTCGCCAAAGAGTATGACGGAGCCGATGTTGTAGTTGCGGATTGTCTTGTACATCGCGGAATTTATTTTGTTTACGGGAGAAAAGATTTTTGGGTTTTCGGCGGCCAAGGCTGGCTTGTAAGTTTGATGGCCTAAAGGCGAGTCGGTCCAAAAGCGAAAATTCAAAACGCACAAGGCTCCGATTTTTTGCCGCGCCGTCATCGCTTGGACGCATTCGCGCAAGGCGTTCCTTTCCGCCGCGCCTTGGGCAGTCGCGACTTGCGGGAAAAACAATATAGATAGAATGTAAACCGCGAGAAGAATCTTTTTCATATTCGTAGGGAATAGTATACCACGATATTTTGCTTTTTTTTAAGAAAAATCGTAAAAATAAACGAAAAAAAGGAAAAAAAACTCTATCTTATATAGTGAAGCGCCACAGTGTTGGCAGGCTGCCTCTTGATACTAAAAATATCGGGAGGAATCGCAGAACATGACTGAGTATGAAGTTGCAATGCTTGTCATTGCTTTTTTAACTTTGATTGTAAATGCGATCGCTCTCTTCAACCGAAAGAAGTAGAAGCGTAAAAAAAAGCCTGCCCCTAGTGTGACTACCTCGGACAGGCTTTTATACAAAAAACTCAAGAGGCGGCCGCATCACTGTGGCGCTTCTCTATGT
>Ga0256407_10001142_pt1 | contig 58267 bp, 53 predicted proteins | sample RumenRJG_04DNA_FD_193489 | JGI IMG/M metagenome (GOLD analysis project Ga0256407, IMG submission 193489) | Bovine rumen microbial communities from Lethbridge, Alberta, Canada - RJG_04 | ecosystem: Host-associated > Mammals > Digestive system > Stomach > Rumen | place: Canada: Alberta... | reverse complement strand
TCCGTCAAAGTGATCCAGTAGCACATGTCCTGGTCCTTCTCGAACGAGATGACCCAAGACGTGTTGCGCTGGCGTGTTTGCGGATCGAATTTCGTACGGGACATCGGGATCTTGGTTCCGAGTGGAGCCTTGAGAATCTGGTCGATCACGTCGAGCAGAGCTTCATAGCCTTCACCTCGCTCATCAAGGTTGCACGAACAAAGAGGCTGGTTGTTGCCAGGAATCCTCTGCTTGGGGAACACGGAGAATCCGATAACTCCCCTAAACAGACGAACGTTGAGCGTGTTCGTCTTATCCGACACAGACCAGTTCTTGAAAACCAGGTCATTCATAGCTGCCATTGTTTCTTTTCTCCTTTGAGTTTATTCAAGTGTATAAGGTAGTAGATTCACGTTAATTTTTGCATGAGACCTGATGTACATTTCAGATCTGAGTACGAAGCGCTCTCTAGCCGCTGACTCTATAAAAGTTCTACGGAAGTCTCGTACGTACAGTCCCTTGATGAACGACTTGTCGCCCAACAAGACATGCGTTACAGGATAGAAAGGAACTCTCTCATCGTCAAATGCTACTTTACCGAGTTTGGACGGAGTCATGTTCACGGCCACTCCAGTGTAGCTACGATAGAGTATCCCTATTCTTCCCATTCTAGCAATGTGCCAGTCGATAGGACAGTGTGAGATCATGTGGACAGTTACCGACTTCTCAGCCAGGTGGTCACACAATTCGGCCAACCCTTTGTAGGTAGGCTGACGTATCTCATTTGCCAAACATATCCTAGATGTCACATTACCGACAGTTTGAGTACGAACATTTTTAGTTCGTTCAAGTATCTTGTCCAGAATTGCTTTGGCTTTCATCGCAGACTCCGGATTAACCTTGCGTCTGAAGATCTCTGGCACAACCTTGAACGGATCCGCATGATAAAACACAACATTGTGATTCAGTGTTCTCCAGTTCGCTAGTGCACCAGCAAAGTCAGTGGCTATGTTTGTCATGTACGTACAAACATTCTTGGCCACCTCCTCAATCTTCAAATCCTTTTCCATCGAGTTCCTGATTAAGGTATCGATGTTTACCAACAAGAGTCCTGTAGTGGGCAACTTGTACGACGTCAACCGCTTTAGAACTGTCTCCATGGCTGGAGATGTACCGAAGCCGTAACGACCACGCTCCTGTTGGTCTACAATCTTGTCAGCCACAGATCATTCATCCTTTCTGACACTCTTTGATGACTTTTGCAATCTCCTGTGGATCTGTGTTGGGGTGTGACTTTTGGACTATCGGAACGAGTAGATCAAGCAGATTATCAGGGGTAATTTTGGGCAATTCCTCCAAGTTCATCTGTGCGTTCGAAATCTCATTTTCCTTCTTAGTAACAGCTCCTTTGTCAACAACGACATTTTTGACTTTGCCGTTAAGCATGGCTGCACATCCTTCCACTATACCAGTCGAGTCTGACATGATTCTAATGTGAATGGATGTGTTCTCAAAAGACACCTTCTCAAGTTTAGGCAACCACTCTTTAGCGAAGTAGTCGAATGCTCGTTCAGAGTTGTCTCCGAACTCCTTGAGGTTAACAGTCCAGAACGGATTAGCACTCTTGTTCTCAACGAACTCGAATGTGTACCTGTCATCTTTGCGTGTCACGATGTAGAGTCCTTTCGGTTCTTCTTCACCGTAAGCGAAACGGTCAAAAGATCCGATGGAAACTACGTTGTGATAGATCGATGGTGTATGCACATGTCCATTAAGAACACAACCCGTATAGAATCTCTTGAATTTGTCAAAGTCAAGAGTTCCACTTGGTTCTGGTATTCCAAATGGTAACATATGCTTGAAATAGCCATGATGAATTACAACATCAACTTGCTTTAGCGAATGCGCTTGAAGAAGATTCTCGACTTCCTGATAAATGTCCGAGCACTTAAGATTATCAGGCATGTACAAGAAATCCACACCAGTATCCTCATCATGTTCTACAGACAGAGTGTCATACATCTTGATACAACTGTTGTACTCCGGAGAGCTTGCAGTGAAATGAACAAGTTGGTTCCTATCATGTGTGTATGTTCCACGAAGAACTCTTAGTTTAACTCCGTTCTCGTGACAGGCTTTCTTAAGAAGAGAAATCACATTCATCGCTATAACTGAAACGATGGAGTTCATCGTAATCATCAAGTCGAAGAAATCACCTGCAATGACAACATGAGACAACTCAGGAGTTATCCGTGGAATCACATACTCTTCAATGCACGCCTGGAAGTGAAAAGGATCTATTCGAGGACATCCGCAGTGCAAGTCAGCTAGCGCTAAAATCTTGAGCTGGCGGTACATCTTGTTGCTTCTCCTAAACTAGTTTAGTCAACTCATCTACATAGGGTGTGTCCTTAAGTAAAGGTATAACTTTACGTACAACTTCACTCACTCCCAATCGCAGTCGAGTCCTTGAGGATCATCTGAAGAAACTTCCTTGGTAGCTGGAGCTTCCTTAGCTCCTCTCAGGTCTCTAAGTGCAGCATCGAACTCGGCATCCTGTTTAGAACCAGTATCCTTGTTGGCAAGTCCAACCATCTTGCCTATAGCTGCTGAATATTCTCCAAGTCTGTTGTCGAATGGGTTGTTAGTCTGACGAGCATTGAACATGTAGGAAGATGCGATGTCTCCGGCTTCTCCACCAAGAACATCAACAGTGTTGAGTCTACGGAGTCTTGCACGGATAAGATGAATTACCTTGTGCTTACGACCATCTCCTTCTTTCCACACAAATCCTCTCTCCTCATCGATGACGTTAGGATCGATGACTCTGATCGGGTAGTAGGCAGAGAACCTTTGGTTGTAGTCGTAGGACAAAGCAGCTACATCATCCTGAGACATCTTGGACATCCTCTCTCTATCAAAAAGAGGAAGATACTTGTTGAACTCGTTGACAGTGATGACGTTGCGAACGTTAGCATCCGCCTCGAAGAACCCTGGAGCGAACTTGTTGATCTCATCTATGTAAGACTGTCCTTGTGATCTTGGCCTAGGAACAGGAGTTCCTTGAGGATGCTTGTACGGACCAACAGTAGCAGGAGGAGTAACCTGTGGAACAACTGGATCAGCCATTTCTCCTTATCTCCTTAATAGTAGGAATGACGTTGATCTTCTCACCGTTCTCCGTGATAGCGATGTTAGCATCTTCTATCAGAGGCATGCCAGTAGAATCCAAAATACGGATAGTCATCGTGTAGTTACCCTGAAGTACACCATCACGATCCCTTCCGTTTTTCATCTCGTAGGTAACCTCTACGTTAACGTTTTGAACGAACTTGTTACAGATCCTCTGAAGTGCAGCCTGTGTCTGGTTGCACATGGTTAAAGGATCCTTTCCGTAAATAGCATTAAGCTTTCGGAAACTGATCATCTCATCTTCATTGTTAGATGATGTTCTTCCAGGGTTGGCGAAGTACCAGCGAACAAGGTACGCCATCTGCCTGCTCACATCCTTGATTACAGGAACTGAGTTGTTGTGAAGAGTCGGTATAACCGGAATAGGTGTTTCTGCCATTATTTCACCTCTCATTGCAAAAAATAAGTAACACCAGTGAGATCACAGCATAAAACTGTGACCTCACCGATGTCAGGTTCAACTCCGTGGTTTACTCTTCGGGACGGAGCTTACCCATCTGGTTAGGAAGGTCAGTCATGTCAAGGTGATCGCCACCAGGACCCAACTGTTCCTCCAACCATTCGTCGATGAACTCTCGTGAAGATTCGATCAGGTTCAACTGCTCACGCGTGTAATCCGGATCGTTGGTCGCTGTAGTGTAGCTAACACCACGCTCCTTGTCTTTCATCCACTCCTCGTTAGACGAGTCGAACCTTCCGTTGTTGATCAGTCGACCAACCACGTCTTCTTCAGGCATGTCTTCAGGTCTCACATCCCAACCGTGAAGCATCCCTTCCTCCCACAGTTTACGCACAGGCGCATAAGTGAGTATCGGGATATACATACAAGGTGGAATGTGTTCCAAAGCTTCCTGACTGTCGATGAGCTGGAACTTATCAGGCGCTGTTATAGCCTGGACTGCTCTTGACACAGTCTCGACTAGCTCACGCTGTTTGTTAGTCACCAACTCTGTGAACTTACGATACCTGTCTCCGAACTGACCTTCTCCGAAGATAACACCTGGACCAGCTCCTCTCCAAGTAGAGTTCATGTGATCGAGAACATCCCGCATCCCGTCTGTGCCAACGAAGGCCGTAAGCGGGATTGCATTCGGGGTCTCCAAGACGGACAAAATCTGCATGTCACAAGATCCTTTCAAGTCTATAATCTATATTCATTTTGTATTAGAATAAAGGCTAAGGTAGAGTGGCAGAATACCCGCCACTCTACCCGCCTAAGAAGATCACAGACCTGCTGCTTTCTTGTATTCACTCAGACTCTTCGTCATGCCATGTTCAAGCCAATTGTTGGCCATTACTGCCATTTCAGACGACATCTTGACAGATGGACTCAGCGCTCCACCTTTACCTCCCAACAGAGTCGCGATCGGATGGATCTTCATGCAATCCAGAACCGTACACATCTCCTTGAGGGAAAGGAGGTAAAGCGAGTCGCCGTCGTAATCTGCGTTAGGACAACTAATACTAAACGGAGACATTCCAACTGTAGAATCCTTAGGGTCTTTCTTGTAGTTACGACACAGGAACAATTGAATTGCACCGTGCTGCAACGTCGGGTTGCGTCCCATCAGTATCGGAAATCCCTTGAACGGACATTCATCCAGCAAGGTACTAAGGCAGCTATCTATCATCGGGTTGTACCGAATGATTGCGTCGTTGAACATCGTACACGCTTCATTCACACTCTTGCCGTACCTGTTGGTAAGGATGTTCATACACTCAAGCTTATACACACCGACAACCATTCTCCACGGAAGTTCGATGTCGTCTGCATCGTGTATGCGAGTGATCGGAGCGATGACTGCTCGACAAGACGCGTGCATTCTGTCACCTAGCAAATTCTTCCGAATGAACCCAGTTTTACCAGACAACCGAGGATCTATAATCGCCTCGATATATTTCATCCAGGAAGTATAGATGGACCAGTATTTCTGGTTCATCTTAGTCTGAGTCATGTCAGGCTGGTGACGCTTGGCATAAATCGTGTTGGACAGTTCTATCCAAGTTGTGAGGATGTGATCAGAAGACTTGTCGTTGTACGACATAGTCCCAGACTGCGTGATGATGTGCAAGCTTTGGTTGAGGATAGGAATGTGTCTGACGAACATGCAGTACTTGTATGCCTGCAAAAACTCGAGTATCACTTCCTTGCCATCTTTGCGCTGTTTAGCTACAAAGTTGATGACATCCTCGAAATTCCTGTAGAAGTAGTCCATACCTTGACCCAGCGTACTAGCATACGGTTCAGGTAGTTCAACATCAGGATCGAGTAACCCATCGAGCAAACTGTTGCTTGACTTGAAAATCTTGCCCATCCACTTACGCAGCACCCTATAAGCTACAGGATGAAGGAACGGAGGAAAGTCGTCTGGTATCACTAGCCATCCGCCGAAATTGACTTCGTCAGCGAACGCGCTTCTCACTTTACTGCCACACTTAGGACAGACGGAGTTGAGGTTGTAGTTGCCTCTCAGGTAACCGCAGCTGCAAGTAGCCACAGAATTAAGTCCGCCATCAGACATCTGGAACATCTGCTTCTTGGCATCTTCCAGGGTAATTTCATCGCCTTCGGTTGTTTCACAACCAGCGACTACGACATGAGGTTCAGGATCTAGAGCGAAAGCCCTGTCATAATCCATTAGGATCAGCTTATCGACGGATTGCTCCGTGTCTCCAGGAGTTATCTTAGCCCTCATAGCTTCCAGTTTGGGAAGCCATTCCTTAGCCACCTCCGGAGACTTAAAGATAAAACTACGCCAATCGTCGTGTTGCACTTTAATTCTCCTTTATTGGAAACCAAAAGAAATGAAAGATCCCTGGGAGAGTTATCCTCTCCCAGGGGTCGTTACATGCTTCTGGTGTCTACCTATTAGTAGACGAAGCCACGGAAACCACCGAACCCAGCAGGGCTGCCGCCAGCGACGAAGTGCGCACCGACAGAGCCGAAGCGCTTCATGCCGCTGATGTCGTACACCTGCGAGTTGATCTGGCTGTCGATGATGAGGTGGATCGACGCGCCAAGATCCGCAGACATACCGTCCACGAAGTCCGGGTTGAAGAACACGCGGTGAGTCGTGTATGCGAGGTCGATCTTGTTGTAGAACTCCTCGAGCTGAAGCGCACGCTTCTCGATCGCACGCGGATCGTTCGGATCCGGATAATCGAGGAAGGACGCTGCACGATCGTGAGACACACCACCTCCCTTGGGATCGACCAGGAACAGGAAGTCAACCGCACGAGTATCGACACGACCCTTGGCAGTCTCGACACGACCGTCGTAGCTGATCGTCTCGCCCTGGATGATCTCGAACTGACCAGCGCGCTCGCCGCCAGTGAAATCGCGAAGGATCTTCTTGATCTTGTCGGGGTTGGCGATGAGGTCCTTGAGACCCGGGAACTGGTCTGCACCTTCCTGGAGGTCGATGGCCAGCAACGGAACGTTGCTCGTGAAGTGCTGCTTCATGAGCTCCGTGCGCTCGAGGATGTTGTGGCACACGAACGGCTTCTTCGTCTTCGGATCGAAGAAGATCGAACCGAGGTTCCTCTCGCCTTCCGTGAAGGTGGAGAACGCATTGAGCCACATTCCACGATGGATGAACACATCCGCCGCGAGGGACACGCCAACCATCGCCATCTCCTCCGTGCGGATAGGACCATAGATACCCGTGATGACGAAGGTGGGATCGTACTTGTACGTAGACATGTACGGATCGGCCGGGACGCGCTTGATGTCCGTGTAACCAGTCACCGCGAGGATCGGGATCATCTTGGAATCATCGACGCCATAGCCGCTGTTGTCTTTGTTACGCTGCTTGGCGTACAGGAGCAGACCGGAGTCGGCATGCGCGAGCGGATCGCCAGTCGTCGTACCAGCGAACGCGAGAACATCCTTGAGGTTGAGCGAGATGTGAAGCTCGCCGGACGCATCGAAATCGCCGATCGAGAGACCCTCGTACGTGTGCTCGTCGCAAGCACGGAACGAGTTCACGATGCCTGCCGCAACGTTCTCGAAGTTCTCGTACTCTTCCTTGAGTACGACGATTGCGTTGATGATCTTGGCCGTGATGCCCTTGAGCTGAGCAGACTTGATCACGTCCTTCATGACAGAGACGGACGGGATACGAGTCATGTCACGACGCGCAAACGTATCGTGGAACACGAGCACGATCGCCAGATCGCCATTCACGAGGATGCGAGCCTCGTAATTGTCGCCCGGGATCTTCTCGACCTTGAGGTCGATGCCCTGATACTTGTTCGCAGCCTCAACAACGTTGGCCACGAACTGCTCACCATCAGCCCTGAGCTTCGACGCTGTCGCGCTCAGACCGATGTAATCCACGACGCTCTTGGCCGCCGCAGGCCGAGAGGTGGTCGTGCCTTTGCTACCGGCGTCATCCGCCGGGGTGCCGGCGCCAGCTGCGCCAGCTCGAAGCGTGAATCCTGCTTCTCCCATAGTTTTTGTTTCCTTTGTGTTACTTGCCTGTTTTTTGTGGTACCACATACTCTCAGGGCCGAACCAGGCTATTCAACCCTTTGAGTCGCATCATCGAAATCGTAATATATTTTCGAGATTGCAATGACTTAACCCGAAAATACTATACGGCTGGACAGCCGCAGACTCTCGTCACACAGCTAGTCATACGGTTATGACCTGGCTGTAAATTTATACCGGAGATGGATCACAATGCTCAAGAATATCCTTTCAGTTCTCCCAAAAGGAACTCCCCGCAATCCAGTCATCTACTACAGATTGTTGGACACTCTCACAGCACGGATGTCCGTGGTGAGGAGCAAGTTCAAGATGGCTAACCTGATTAGAACTAGTGGATCTGATCTACTTAGGTGGATGCTTCTTAGCTTTGACATTACTCAAGCCAAATCTTACCGTGACGACATTGATCTTTACACTTCTTACGCATCTGATTTCACAGATACCTACAGAAGTGCATTCGACCCTGTATGGTCTAAGTCTCTGTCACTCAACGGATTCACAACCACCAAGACTGGAGTCAGTCCTGCTGAGATCTTCATCAACTGTACCGTGTCTAACCCGTCGGTCTACTATCCGTTCGGAAGCGGCTGGGACAAGTGGAGCGATTTGAGAGCACTCCACATCGTCTACCATAACTCTACTGAGTTGCCGATAGATCTTTACACAGGTAAAGTTGTGTTCACTCAGAAATTCCCCACGTTCGTAGTCATCGCTATAAATGTACCTACTCTTCTGATGAAGTGGTTCAAGTACAACGAGGACTGCGAGAAGACTAAGGAGAATCCCGATCCTATCAAGTTCCTCAAGGAAACTGAGTACAACAAGCTGTTCGATGACCTCGTGGACATCTGGACGGTCAATCTGATCGAGAAAGTCGTGTCCCATCCAGAGGCTACGGCTAACAAGATCGTATCCGATGTAGCCGTTCCTACGTTCATCACTACTACTGGCATCGTGGAGAATGGCGTATCTGGTCTCCAGGATCTGATGCGTCTCCTGGACAACAGGAACGTCAAACTTCAGGACATACTGGAAACAAGGCTGTTCACTGCTGGAAGGACTCTTAAGTCCTACATCCAGAACCTCGACAGCATAATCTCTGTCCCAGATCTTAGGCAGTATCAGTGGATAAACATATCCAAGACCCTGCCTTACCTGAAGCTTATTTCTGCAATAGTCGATAGAGACAGGTCGAACGTTGTGTATCGAATCCTTGCCAATAAAGCCTATTGGACGTACGTTAGGTACATCCGCACTGCCAATTTACCAAGCCTCCAGTACATAAATGCACTGAAGACTTACATTGGAGTAGTGTCCAAGGAATTTGAGGCTCTTTTCGACGAAAGCATCAAGAACCCTGGGGAAGACTTGCCCTGAGTGAAGCACCCTGGTCAAGTTTCCATAGAGTTGGTATACCCTTGTAAAAAAAGAAAACAAACCTAGAGACTGGGACCAAAATCCCAGTCTCTAGGCTAGTTCTTCTTTTAGAATGTACCATCCTGACGGATAAGCTCGTTGCTACAAGCAACTACCGTATTAGCAGACCCCGTGAACAATGCCAGTTGTGGCTTGCTCTTGTCCTTGGTGTAGGTGTACTCCACGTACTCAGTCTTTCCTGTAAGTGTTCGTATAACTACGTTCTTACCTGCACGATGCTCGTAGTGGTACTTAACAACTGTACCTGGGTGGAAGATGAACGGTTCTGCCATGTTCCAGCTGAACTGGACGGTGGTAACCTGGAAGGCACCAAGTTCACTCATGATCGAATAGATGTTGTTGTGACTAGGACGGAACTCGATGTTAATGACTTCATCCTTGTTCATCGCATCTGTAGGAACACGAGCTTCGTTGATGATCCTGTTCTCCATCTCGAACTCAAGATCTTTCTTGACGGAACGACAATGATCAACTATAAGTTCATTGAGCTGGATGTTGGCTGCATTGATAGCATTCTCAACACCAACATGACTCCAGTTCTTTTCAGCTACTTCAGAGTCGATGATGATGTGAGTTGTAATATCTCCGTCACTGAGAGATTCATTCCAGTTGAGAACTGGAACTCCAGCGTAGGAATCCTTATTTACCTTATATAAGTGAATAGCTCGCTTGCAGATAGGGTCTCCGTACCGTGGAAATACATACCAGCACCCCTGGGTGATATACGAGCAGAATCCGTTCTTGTACACACCCATACCGGCTCCATTTTGGAGAAATGACATTATGTCAGTTATTCCAAAATCTGGAGGGATGACGAAATTAATGTACTTGTTGTCGTTGTCAGGGTTTACGACAACTGCCTTCTTGAACCCGAAGTGACGAATGGAGTAGTTGAGGACAGACTTCATGTCAGTATTACGGAAGATAGAAGTTATCCTCTTCTTACGGGCAGAGTAGACTCCGTCGTCAATAAGCTCAACCTTTACGTTGAAGAACGCCAGGTTACGGTCTGTAGGTTCACGCTCATCGGGCTGTGTTGCTGATGCAGGGATAGCTTTATCAGGATCGGCATTCGTGATAAGCAGGCAACGGTACTTGTACTCGTAGATAGGAGCACGGTACTGCTGAGTGCTAGCATTTTGGTCGTACCTTGTAAAAGAAAGAGTACACCAGAGATTGTTCCTGTAGTAGTACAACCACTGACATGTAGACTTGTCTACAGTGAGGTTAGCGACTATCTTGTCAGTGAAGTTGTTGATAAAATCCTGAGTGATCCTGACCGTGTTAATTTCCCTACTAAGAGGAATAGGCTTCTCAGCATCAGGAGATGCGAAGGTCATCTCGATGTTGTAGATGTTAGATCGAGTCTTGAGTTTGTCGATTCCCTGGAAGATCTTAGTGACCTGAGCCTTCATCAAGGAACCTAGACTAAGATGTGCTGCCATGTGTTCTCTCCGTTATAATCCTAGCATCGCTATTCGATCGGCAATAGACAACTTCTTAGGTTTAGGTGGATTAAGACGATGTTTGCGCTCCATGTAGTGATCGTGAAATGCATGGTAAGCAGTCTTGACGTTACTAAGAAAAGCTTTCTGTTCAGAGTCTTTACTGAGGTTAGTTCCTTCGAACTGGTCGATGTATGCCTTGAGGAACGCTTCTGCTTTAGCTGAGTCAGACGGATACTTCCATGCAAACTCATGTCCGTTGACAAGCATGTTTATGATGTAAGTCAGAGGATACCTGGCAGTGCACCAGTTATCCATTTCAAAATCAGCAGGAGCATTAATAGGCGTGATCTCCGGGTGATCGAGATAGTAGCCGTGAATGACAGGCTGATACGACTCTCTGATGTAGACATCGAAGTAAGTCTTGTTAAGTGTTTCAGCAATGTCACGATAAATAACCGAGTTGATAGTGGAGATAGGATCTCTTTCGTCCATGTGACTTCCTTGATTTTAAACCATAAAATAATTTCTAATAGCCAAAAAAAGAAATCCCCGCTGGAAGCGGGGCTCTTTTACCTCTATAAGAGGAATCTATATCCCGAAAAGTTCCCGAGCTTCTGGAGAGAATTGATTGTTAGAAATCACGAATTCGACTTCCTTCTCGACCTCGTAGATATCGCTTTTGAATCGCGATACTTTCTCGGCGAGTTCGTTGATCGTCTTCGGATCAACTCTCCTACAGTTGTCGATCCAAAACCGTTCAGGATCAGTAACGCTGCAGCTGGAGTATTCCCGTAATTCCACCGCTGGCTCACCAAAGGTTATAAGGTGATAAAGCGCGTGGAGGTCGCCATCGACATCACCGCTCTCGTCTTCTTTTCTAAGCAGAATCAAGCTGGTGTCTTCTCCGAGACCGATAACGAAACGATCGCCAATCCAGAAGGAATATCCCGGACGAGCTTCGTGGTTGACAACATCGGGATGGCATTCCTTAAGTTTGTCGCGCGCGGCTCTAATGGTTTCAGACACAGCTTCGCCAAGCTTAGTCAGAATATCCATCACGGTGCTGTAAAGTTCATCTGTGTTCATTGTTTTGACCTTTCTTGTTGGTTGTTGGTTTAGACTATCATGGTAATAAGTAAATGAAATAAAATGATCAGCACCCTACCACGAGGATGCAAATCCTCGTGGTAGGGAACCTATCATTCATAAACACCAGAACTTCTGTGAATGTACCTTACAGTAGTTATTGCCAAAAAGAAGGGGATCCTAACGGATCCCCTTCAGTGGTTACTCACGCTGCGCGGCGGTATGCGCGAGCGCGAGTCAGGAGCTTCTTCAACAGCTCACCGAACTCGCCGAAGCTGCCGTACCGATGTCCTCCCTGACGGAAGGTCCAACGGATACGGGCGACAGCCTTCTTGGTGATGTCGTTGTAGTTGTCGCTCCTAACGTACTTGGTGATGTACGTCTCCTTGACAGTACCCTCTTCGACGCCATCGAGGAACTCTTCGGGAAGGTAATCCGGGAGAAGATAGTCGTGCTTCTCACCGCAGTCCTTGTCCTTGATGAACTTATAAAGTTCAGTGTCCTCGCAGCTGTGCGAACAGAGATTGTCGATACCAAGACCGCAAATCCAAACGTTCACCCACATGCTGCGGGTGGAAAGATGGAGATCCTGCGGATCGATACCAAGACGCTTGATGCCATCGCCAAATCCAGCAAACACCTTCATGTTCCACCAGTCGTCAGGCTGGCAGACAGAGTGCCCGTCTTCCCGCCTGTTGCTGAAGCAGTTGGGGAGGTTAGGGATGATGAATACCTCGAGATCGAAGGTGGCGATCTTCTCGGGGATGATCAGGTTCGTGTTCATTTGTTTTCTCCTATTGTAGGGATTTAAGGTTAGTCTTTGACCATACTTTTATGGCCTAAGACTACAACTGTAATTAGTATTCGAAAAAAGAAGAACTACACTACCACCTGGAAGGATAACCCTCCAGGTGGTAGGTAAGTCATCATTCGTAGATGCCAGCGTTGTTGTGAATGTAACGAACAGTAGTCCTAGCAAGGAACACAAGTATCGGGATCTTGTAGAACTGCTCCATTGGTGACAGTTTGTAGACACCCTTTATGCAATTCCTCAGAGCCGCGACGTTGATCTTGCGGTACCTCAAGAACGCACGGATCATCTTCTTCCAATCGTCATCGCCATCAAGGAGATAGGCAAGAGCAGAGTTGGAATCGTCTGTTACCGTGTCACCACAGCAACAGCAGTCTCCACAGCATGTGAGAACGCATTCCCTGAAATGCGGATGGATGTGGAGAAGAACATCTCCCATTATCTTGTCCTTATCGGGGTCACAGGCAAAGTCACCAGGCTCAAGACCACCGCAAGGATCATCACCCTCTCCAGGAACTTCTCCGTCTTCTTGCTCGAAGAATTCCAAAAGAGAAATAGACCCAGGTTCAAAAGCAACGTACTTCTTGTTCAGAAGCGAGTTGATCATGACGGTCTTACTCCCTAGAGTTCTCTTAGCTACAACAGACGATGTCGGTACAGCAGCTAAAGGAACTGTCTCACTGAGCAATGCTCTCCAGATAGAAGTCTCAATACAAGGAGCATCCCTGAACAATTGCGCAGCCACACACCCGGCTTCATTGAAATCAATTGTCTTCAGGCAGAAATCAACGACGTAAGGATCGTAGACACCATCAGGTCTCATGTAAGTGAACATGAGTTGTTTGTCAAGGAACTTGTTAACATGGTAGACGACCATCTGTGCAGACTGAAGCTCGAAGAACTTCATGTCTACATATTCAGAGTGATACAGCAACGCACCAGGTTCATTCAAGAACCTCTGTTTGTCGAACCATGCCTCGTTGAACACAAAGTCATCGAGAACTCTCTGACGTTCTTCGCTCATCCAGTGGACAAGAGAGAACTGAATCTTGTAGTAAGTTCCGCTCTTGACGGCCATGCGGGTTGGGACTTCGATGATGTCCATCTCACCCCACTTGCCGTTGTCGATCTCCATGATGAACTTGTCACCCTGGGAAGGTTCAAACCCCGGATAAGTCACAGCCTCACCACTAACTCTGACAACATTGTCAGAATTGTCATGCTCAAAGGAAAGACTTCCAAGCATACGAAGCTCAAATCCGTGTATTTTCAGCATGGATTTGTGCGTGCGGTCCATTCTCACGTCCGCATCTTTTGGTATGCCTTTGGTATCGGATTCGGCAAAGGTCTGCTTGTAGTAAGTGACCTCTACTGCCGATCCTGTAGCGAATCCTTTAAGGTCGTCAACTATCTGTGCTCTGCGGTCAGTGTTGACTGCAGTGCGGTTGTTGAACGTATTGATGACGAAGTGGGTATCGGAGAGTTTCTCTTCAGGTGGAGGAATCACTTCCTCCTTCTTAGGTACCAACTCAGGAGTAGTGGACGGAGAAACAGGAGGTTCTATCTCCTTGATAGGCTCAGCTGTCTCTCTGTCCTTTCCGTCTGGGTAGTACCCGTCAGCTTTTGCAAACCCCATAAATCAATCTCCTTTCTTAGGGACTATCGTAGTTATCCACACCCAATTGATCTGGGGTTTCAATGTGCGAGGAGTTGGATTGACACTGATAACGAGTCTGTAGTTGGGTTCAGGTCTCCTAGACTTGATAGTAAGGTAGGTGCCATCGAAATCAAGAAGTTCCCTGTCTACAGGGTAGTCATGTGAAAACACAGATACGTTGACGTACGTAAAGTTGTGTCCAAGACAGAGGTTCTTACCTTCCTTCAGCATCGAAACAATGTCGTCCCTGAGTTTGTATCCAGGAAGATCGTCGATGATGTTGAGTCTTGTAATACCTTCTTCATTAGTCAAGTCATCCAGCTCAAGCGCAGCGGTGTAGATCGGATGGAATCCCGTCTGCTTGATGATAGACGTTTCTGGAACATTCCATGGATCCCACCAAGGATACTTGGCAGGTGCAGGATCGTGGTAGTCGTACATCGAGTTCCAGAGTTTAGTAACAGCCTCATTCTGCCACTGGAACGGTCCGTGGTTGGCCGTTCTAACTGTCTTACCACACGGAACCAGTTCGAAGGGAAGAAGTTGGTTGTTGACCAATATCGGGTAGTCGAAGATGATCCTGTTAGTCCTGGAATACTGAACTGTAAGGTTGAGGTTAACAGTGAACCTGTTATTACCAACCTCTGGAGCATCCTGCTGACACTCGATCAAGTACATCGCTCTAGCGTTGTTCTTGAGTCCTACTAGTTCACGAACATGTACGTTATTCCTGTTCACGTTCCAGGATAGACAACCTGCTGAGTTGTCTCTTAGCCATTGATCATAAGCCTCATGAGACTGAACATTGTTAGTCCTCATGTAGATCTGACGAAGAACATGAGCTATCGGCTTAGGAATCGGATAGTCATACTGGACAGGGACGTATCCAATCATCTCGCCATTAGTGAACGTCGCGAATATAGCCGACAGACACTCCTGAGCAGGAGTAAGGTCGTGGAAATCCAGCTTAACTTCCATCGTGAGAGTAGAACCAACATTCCACTCAGTCATGTCGAGGAACAAGTCCTCGTTATGGAAGATCGAAATGTCCCTACTCGTGATGTCATGTCCTGACCACGGACTCTTCGTCCTACCAGGTACATCCTGACGGACAATGGCGTTGCCGTTACCAAGATCGGCAATGGTCTTAGTCCCCTCCCACTTGTTGTTGGAAGGGTTGACGTTAGGAACAAGTCGTGCTCTTACACGGTAGTCGATAAGTTTGGCATTGTGAGATTTATCTGTGACCTTAGATACTTCCTTGAAATCCGAGACTATCTGGATCTCTTCCATGAGACCTGATAGACCTAGTTTTCCAACGACGAATCTAAGTGCTTGGTCTGCCACAGGCTCGATGATGTGAATCATCGATTCTCCCACTATGTGAGCGAGGGTTAGCCTTTGAGACATGAATCAATCCTTCTTTTCTTCGGGTAATTCGTCAGGAGTTTCTTTCTTCTCTTCAGGCTCAGTCTTCGAAGGAGAACTATCCTTGAAACTGTCGAACAACAACTTGATGAACCCGAGGAATCCTCCGTCGTAGGTCTGCTTGTCATCGAACATGACATGTAACCAATAGAACACAATGAGGAGCCCGGCAAGTGCTACTGTACCTCCGACAGTGTAGAACAGACTATTCGCCCCAGAAACCAACTCAGTTATAAGTTCTTTCATGAAATCACCCTCCGATTTAGTGTTAAAAAGATCATAAAATCGCGCTAGCTATTATAGTTAATAGTTTCTTTTTATCTTTTCTCGCTAGTCATATGAATTAAAGAAAGGAACCATAAGAAATGGCAGCATTCTTCAATCTTCTCGGTGAAAATGAGCAGCAGCTCAAACCGGCAATATGCTTCAATACAGACAGTGCATTCGATATCCTTACAGGAGAAATCAAGCAGGGAATTGATGGTAAGTATTACATCAACGGTGGTATGAGCCCCGCAGTTATAGGAGTCATGGGTCGAAGCAACATGTACAAGTCGACATTTGCAGCTTCATTGATGGCTAGAATTGCAGCTATCTACCGACAGCAGGTTGCAATATTCGACTCCGAAGACTCGATCGGTCGTGGTACTGATAGGTTGTGCAGATTGGCAGGAAATCACATGGCTGATATTGTACCTGAGCAGTTCTTGAAATTCGACGCTACAGTCGATTATGATCTTGCAGCAACGGAGAAGAAACTCAAGGAGTTCGGTGAGAAGAAGTTGGCCCACAAGAAGGAGCTGACTTTTACAACTCCGTTCTTGGATCCAGTTACAGGTAAGGCATTGAAAGTGTGGGCACCTACGCTCGTGTTCATCGACTCTCTCACAGAGATGCACTCTAATGAGGAAGATGAGATGATCGACAGTAAACAAGGATTGGCTGACAGCAAGGTCAAGACTGTTTACATGAAAGATGCCAACAATAAGACCATCTTCCTTCGTAAGATCCGCCGTATGGCTATCGAGTATGGGTTCGTTATAACAACAACTGCTCATTATGGCAAGCAGCTGAATCTGGATTCGTATGGACCTACTCCCAAGCAGTTGCAGTTCATGCAGCAGGACTACGGACCTAAGGGAGTTGGTAGCAAGTTCCTGTTCCTGACAAGTCCGCAGTTCATGGTCAACTCCTGCAAATGCCTGCAGGATGATGCCAAGGAGTGCTGGTACAAACTCAACGGACAGACTCCCAAGCTCGACGTCAATGAGATCGTTGTCCAGATCCAGCGGTGCAAGAACTCTCCTTCTGGAACAGTGTTCCCGTACGTTGTGTCCCAGGAGAACGGGTTGCTGACTGAAACAACTGACTTCAACTATCTAAAGTCCATGAAGAACTTCGGGTTAAACGGTAACAACGTTACCTGTCAGTGTTTCTTGACTCCTAATGTCAATCTGACCAGGAACACTATGCGTGGAGTGTGCAATGAGAAACATGAAGAGGTTCGTGCATTGCAGATCGCGATGCAGCTGTGCTTGATCGGAGCTCACTTCAGTCAGGATGCCATCATGAACACGTTTGGGTGGAATGCAGCAGTCACACCTGAGGTTCTGATGGATTTCTTGAAGAGCGACAAGAATAAGTACACTGTTGATCGTATACTTCACAGCCGTGGTTACTGGCTGCCCAAAGAACTAGAAGAAGATGCTCCTGAGTACTTAAGTGTCATGGATATCCTTGACATGTACCACAAAACTATCAAGTAACAAGGTACACGATGGGTAAAGTATACTTAGGTGATCCAACGGATCCGTTCAATCATCCTTGGTTGCTACTGATCGTTTTCCTGGTACTTTTGGGATTATGTTTCTACAACGCAGGTTGTGTGCAAGTCGATAAGACCGGTTTTAGAGCCGGTATAATCGAGGGTAGTGACTCTGACGACAATGGAGTAGAGGTATACCAGAGGTCCTGTACAGGGATCAGTATCTTGTGGTAAAAAAGAAGAGAAGAGCAGGTAGAGAGTGCGCATCAACGCACTCTCTACCTGTAGTCTCTTTACTTTCGTTTCTTGTTGAGTTTCCTCAAACTCTCCCGAACCTTGTCCTTGCTCTCATCAGGAAGACCCTTCCAGAATGTGAACATCGAGACTAGAACAGACCAGAGGCCAATGAGGAATTTCTTCCACCACGGGAGGATTTCGACCTCTGGGACAGTAGGGTCCTCCTCGGCTTCAGGTATGTCTATCGGTTCGTCAGAAGTAGGATCAGTCGGAGTTTCGTCATCGGGTTCCGGAGGAGATAATCCTTCAGACTCAACTGACGATGGAGGACGAGGTGATCCTGTACTAGGCGTCTTGTTCTTCTTGAACGTAGCCAGAACAGCAAGTATGCTTGCGAGTAAGCCGAAGATAGTGACTAGAGCGGCGTTGCGGCTGATCTTAGCTGTACCATCTGCAACTTCCTCGACAGTATTGTCAAGTGAATCCAGAGGACGATCAATCACGTCCTTGGCTATATCCTTGACGTCATCGACAACATCCTTGGTCATGTCGGCTATCTTGTCAACACCTGTCGGGTTGAACGAGAAGTCGAGTTGTTTGTCGTACCCGTGAACGTACATCATACCTTCACGAGTTCCCATAGCAGCAGGCTCAAAACCAGGAGCTATCATACCTTTAGACAACTTCTCAGCTATAGCGATCTTAGCCTTGTCAGGAACGTTGGTAGAAGTTAAGACCTTAACCAAGTTCCCTTCGTTAAGCTGAGTGTTTGACTTGAAGGTAGAGATGGTCGTCGTTCCACCAGCAGTAGACAGAAGTCCTCCTCCTTCCGCTGACTCTGTTGTGAATGACGAACCTCCTCTAACCATTGCAGAGGTAGTCTTCGACGATCCGATGCTCACGACGACACTGCCTAGATCCCCGCAGGGAATGGAGACAGAAGGTCCGAACGTCGAATGCATGTTGACTCGGTTGTGACCGCATCCAGTAACAACTACTAATGCTGCTACAATCAGGTGAATTCTCATATTAGACCTCCTGTGCTACCAATTTAAACCATCGCCAGTAGCCATATCAATCCATCCCTGATCATTTGTTGTACGATCCCTCCACCAAATCCATCTCTTCATACCAGACGGATGCTCATCAGTATAGAATACGAAGTTTGATGGATTGCTGGTATAACCAGGAATATTGTTCTTGGCAGTAGATGTTATTGTGACGACACCTGTGGATCTGTCCATCGTGATTGTTATGGTTCCGTTTTCTATGACAACTGAGCTAGCAGACACAGTACTGGAACATTCGAAGTCGATGCTACCAAATCCTGGAAGCGTAGTTCCCGTATCGATAGCATCGCACATGAATGTTGCTTTCGCAACAGTCATAGGCGATGCAGTGGCTATAGGAAGTACGTAGTATCCAACCCACCAATCATCAGTGAACGTAGTGTGCTCCTCATCCCAATCCATAGTGACGGATAATTGACAATAAATTCTACTTGATGTCATATACCTTGACCCGTCATACAACGGGTTTATGCGGTCTTCCGGATAGGAATACATGCTCCAGTACACAGGGACCAATTTTCTATTCTCAGCGATGCTGCTTTGAGGAGTAGAGTAGGTCGTTGTACCGAAGTAGTTCAAGTTAGCGGATATTTCCAAATTCTTACTGTTGGCACTTGTAGCCACGTTAGTGTGGTTGAAGACTATCTGGTGATAGTAAGAGCCGATTAGCGAACTCGGACGTATCACGAACGTGAACGTACCGTCACTTTCACTGAAACGGCCTGTCCCCTTGACGTAACCGTTTGAAGGATTAAATGATGTGGTAGTTCCATTAGCTACAAGAGAAACGGTTTTCAACTCATAATCTGCTCCAGCAGGTAGTCTGTATTCATGGTAGTCTCCTACAACATCTGATCCATAGTCGGCAACGCAGGCTATAATTAAGACAGCATAGTCCGTGCTAGAATGGTCGAACATATACTTGTAGTTTGCGCTCGGATACGTTCCTGTTAGGAATGTGTTATCCTGGAAGCCCCAGTCATTACTGAGTTGCAGCCTCATCGTACAGATTCCGTTACTGTAAGTCATTGTTATGACAGACTCGAACATGCTGTAGTAGCCGGATGATGCGACATAACTCCAAGTCGTACCATTATCAGTTCCAGAGACAAATGGAACCGATGGATTGTAATGACCGAAGATGTACTCCTTGGTAGACAAGTTGATGAACGGTATGCTGTAGACATCGAACCAAAGTTCAGAGTAATAGTCGGAATTGTAGCCAGGTTTGTTCTTCAGTTCAACGCACTCACTCTTTTTCTCAATGTGCATTTCATTGAACAGAGTGCAGACAACACGGTTCCCATATTCAGCATCTGTGAGATGAGATCCGATGCTATTTCTAGCTAATTGGAGTACTGGTGCGCTGAACATATCCTTCGGAAGATACTCAATTAACCTTCCTGTATTCACGTTGAAGAACTTGAGGTAGCCGTCTTTCTTCTCACGCTGCAACCATCCAGAAGAAGATGGGAAATACGCATCTTCGCTAGGAACCCAACTGGACTCACTTCCACCTGGAGGACAGAACTTGAGCACAGCTGAGCTTGACAAACTCTGGACACTGAATGAGCGGCCGTTGTACGAACAGACGTAGTTAGTAACACCTGTTCCAGACTTAACCTCATTGTACCAGTCGTACACAGACCTTCCATAGATTCCCCATGGATCGACCGTGGACTCTGTGTAGTAGCCGTAGGCGTCACTGCACATCTTGTTGTGCGCATTAACACCTTGAACTACCCACCATTCGCCATAGGTACTAACGAACGAAGAATCTTCGGTGAACCCAGGACGAGTGTTAGCCATCTGGTAGGAAATAGATGTCACATTACCTGAGCTATTAGGGAACACATTCAGATTACAGACATACTCCTGTCTTCCACTGCCAGCAGCATCATCCCACGAGTAAGTCACGAAGAACGAACCAGACACACCGTTGGTAATATCACCGTACTGAGGAGTCAACCTCTCAAAATCACCGAAGAACTCGCACGTCACATAGTTCTCATACGAGTGGAACGAGACTACCACGTAGTTCGTATCTTTTCCAGTATCAAGAAACCTGGGTGTAGTGTAGGAAGGGATAATAGCTTTAGTCTGATACAATCCATCGGCAACCTTAGTCCATGTGCCTTGGATAGTAGGAGGATTGAACTCACCGACCCACCACTGAACATCACCTTTGCGAATCTCGTGTATGATCCTCTCCACTCCACCGGAATCAACGCAACGGATTTCTTTGGCTATAATCCCGTTGCTGTAAGCTTTAAAAGCCATAAATCAACCTCCAATTAGGTGTCGTAGATGAAGTAAAACACATTGGGATCTTTTGTCGTCAGATTGTTGTAATCCGTACGAGAAATGAGGACGAATCCCACATTCTTGATTAAAACCAGTTCTGGCATAAGAGCCTCCTTATCGCGAATAATTATTGTCATGAAATGGTGCACGAGGCAGTGGGTTCAGTGCCCACTGCCTCGTGTCCACCTCAAGCCTGTTATTACGAATGCGCAACAGGAATACGGCGAATGTACACCGACAAGTCGTTGCCACCACCGTAGATGTCAAGCCAGCTGTTCGGAACGTGGAGATAGACTCCGTCCGACTTGACAAATATCAAGGAACCGGCATTAACATACACAGGAACATACCCTGTATGCCTCGGGTCAGCTATTTCAGCAGTCGGACACGGAATCGTGATATTCCTCGTGTTATCCTTGAGAACAACTGAGTACACGAAGTTTTCATATCCTCCAGAACCGAGACTGAGTACCTTTACGTCGTCGCCGGCAGCGGAAGAAGATAGATCAACCTCAGTGTCGATGACAGCCACGCTAAGACCACCGGCTTCTTCAAGAGCTTGCACTCTAGAATAGATTGTCTTGCCTTCGACCTTGTTCGTAGAAGCCCCTAGTTCAGAACGAAGCGCTGCTGTTTCTTGCACTAATCCTGAGGTGCTTCCACCAACAGTTGTCTCTAGCGCGGACAGTCTCGCGTTAAGACCTCCGGTTTTTGTATGGTCAGTTAGATGATCTCCCAATGTTTGTTCCAACTGATCTACCCGGTCAAGACATTCAGAGTAGGACATGTCGATGTTTCCATTGACAATTGTCTCCGTCCCGTCTTTCTTCTTGACGTAGTTGCTAAAGTCTCCTAGGTAGGCTAGCTTATCATCCTTGGTTGTGTCATACAGACGTTTGAAAGACTCTCCTGTATTAGCAGTAGAAGCCACTTTCAATCTGTTCAACGCAGAGATGTTATCTGCTGTAGTTGAGGCCAAGAGTTTGGCTTTAGCGAAGGTGTTCGCGATGCTGTAGTTGCTGTTAGCTGTAACCAACGCAGTCCAGATAGGATCATCGTTGTACACAACTCCAAGTTCAGTCATCGTGACCTTGATGTTGCGTTCTGTAATGAGCCTCTGCCAGTCGTCCCAAGTTACCAGGTAACCAGAGGAGTCGATCGTGTAGACCAACCTCTTGCTGTTGACAGTAGCGTTGGCACCAACAGTTGTCAGCTGGATGACAGCAGCGGCTATGTTGAAGAAGTCCTCAACATCGATGATCTCGTACAGACCCTTGGCAGCAGGGCTACCAGTCCTGTCGGTTACGATGACGAAGTCCCTGCCATCGCCAGGCATGTAGTACTTCTTGTACTGGACGAACTCAGTGTCCTTGGTCTCGAAGAAATACGCCTTGCAGCGAACTTTACTCAGGTCAACGGAGTCAGAGTACTTGAGATTCGTAACACCGTAGTGAACCTCAGGGTTACCACTTACAGTAGGAACAGAGATCTTGGTACCAGCAACCACGTACTTGGTTCCTTCCGTATCAACAGGGAGTCTATACAGGTTAGCACTCGGAGTCACCGTTCCGGTGATGAGAGTGTACGTGGAACCAGACAGGCTGTAGTACTTGTACTCCTCGGTGTTGATAGCCGAAGCATCATCCGTACCAGCGTACTCAGGAACTCTCGGGATGACAGTGATACCTCCTTCAGGGAATGCGTAAGCACTGAGACTCGAGTCATACGGAACTGCACTCTCGAAGTAGACGTAAGTCACACCAGCCAGCAACGGCGTGTTGTTTACTGTAACAGGGAGGAGATCTCCCTCGAACAGTTCAAGCTTGGTATCTGCATACGACACCTTGTAGATGACATATGGCGTGTAAACTTGAATACCGCTCATAACACTCGGATCGAAGTACTCCTCGTAAGGAGTGAACGAGTTGAACGAGTGCGTGTCGATGTCGTAGGTGTAGTAGTTACTGTGAGTAGTGTCGTAGTACTCGATATTCGAAGGATCGTACACGATAGGACGAAGCATTTGTCTTCCGCTGCCAGTAGCCGTGACGACCATGACCTTGCGGTACACATCGCCAGTGATAGTTGTACCGGCAACATGTGACTTGGACTTCATCTTGGGAATACAAGTTCCTGTCCACAGACCATCCGTCTCGTAGTACTCTACACCATCAAGGTACACTGTTCCTGATTTGCACTTACGGTATTCAGCTAGCAGCGGGAACGGCATCTCACCTGAGATAAGAGTCTCATCCGGATAAGCGATTATTGCACCTTCAGACTCGAACAGATCACCTATGCTGGCATCATTGGACTTGATGTCGAACCTGCTAACATCCTTGCTGTAAGGCATGGATACAGAGTTCTTCCTGTAGATGTACTCGTCCTTGGTGTTGGTGCCGTTAAGGTCGATTGCATCGTTGGCAGGATAGCTCAGGATGTTCTCAGACGACGTTGTCGTGTAGTAGTTCCTGTACGGAAGTAGTCTCGAGTACAGGAAGAACGCCTTCATGTCGTCGTACACTCCCTCAGCCGTAGCAGCAGTCATCTGTGAACCGAGGCTCACCTTGTTCGGAATAGTCCAGTTCGTCGAATCATGATGAACGATCCTGACATTAGAAGCTTCTACAGACTGAGCGAGAGTTCCTGCGTAGGAACTTCCTACAGCGGCAGCGAACTTCGTTGCACGAACAACCTCAAGCGACGCAATACCCACGTCAGGATGATAGAACCCAGCTGTGACGTAGTTGATGGAGCTGTCACCAATACCCCCATTGATACTACCTGAAGACGTCTGATTCATCTTCCTATCGAGAGCATTCTCGATGTATCCAGCAATAGCAGTTACAGGGTCACCCTGTGTTGCAAGATCCATGAGTGATGCCGGAGTAAGCCCAGCGATCTTTAGAACTCCTTCGATGTACCATGCGGTTTCGAGTGAGTAACCAGAACGCCAGAAGATTCCAGCTGTCTCATCCTTGTACTGCTCAACTGCCTTGGCTACAGCCGTGCCAAGAGCAACACGGTCGTACTTCTTGATAGGAGCATTAACCGTAAGCATCTGATTTACGACTCTGTGAGTTACACTCTTACTAGGATCAGAGTTGAGGAACTCAATTGCGTGATCCTTGCTGAAATCGAACGGATAGTGGTCGTTGGCCAACACCGCCAGAACAGCAGTCTGCTCGAGAGCATTATCTGTTGATACATCTGAAGCCTTGTCACTGGAAGAAGTGTAGTGCTTCTCCATCGCGTTGGCTACAGGTGTCGGATAGTGATACTCTGTGAGAGAAGCCTTGAGAGCGTCGATGTGGAACGAGTAGTTACCCTGCACTCCATACAAGTCAAGATCAAGATCTTTCTTGTCAACATCGTCCTTTACATCCGCAACATCAGGATCAAGAACCTTATTGTAAGGCATAGACGGCCAAATACCAGTCTTCCTAAGAACAGAAGGATCGAAGGCCGTATCGAGAACCTCAGACCTCAACCAATACCTGTCGTCGTGGTCATGGTCGACTGCGGCGACAGCGACATTTCCGTAAACATCTACTATATCGGTGATTCTGTGCTGATGTCCTGTGAGAGAGTAGACGCCATCGTGTCTATGATCCTTCAGTGCGAAGATATCTGCAAGAGGATTTCCTGTATTAGGAAGCTGGAAACTGTTAACCAGTTCATACATAGCCTTGAACAGTCTCCAGCTAGGGGCCTCTACTGCATCAGATGCCTCGTGAGTAACAGCGTCAATGATCGCATTCTTCCGTAGAAGTAGAGGAAGATATGTGTCTGGTTTGGAAAAAAGTAGTTCAAGGAGATAGGTGGTAGGAATGGTCTTCCAGATGTTGGAAATGTCAGTCGGGTTAGAACCAGAGTAGTAACTCGGGTCAACAACTCTACTGACATTATAATCATCGAGTGAAGTAGCCAACTCCAACCTTCTCAGGTAGTGTATACGGTGAGCACTAACATCATTGTTGTGCTCTGCAAGACTGACATTGCCAACGGCATCACCCTTCTTTTGATAGATAGGGTGAGCCGTCGGACTAGCAACATGACTCTGGAGAGTCATGACGCTACCGCCGGTACTAGGAGTACCGGCGCGTCTCACTGTTTTGAATGGATGAGGAATTGCCATTGTAGCTCCTTACGAAACTGTCACGACATACCAGTAATTGCCATCACACTCTATCGGGTAGAGCATCCGGTTCGGAGAGTCCTTGGTAGTTCCGTTCTGATAAGTGTAGGTGGTACTATCCTTGGTGTACTGCACCTTTATCTGGCACCCGACAGCTTCAATCTGAAACTTGAATCCAGCATAGTTGGCAGGGTCAGGAAGGTTGACAGTTACTGTAGTAGAGTTGCTACCAGACACCACGACATTCGGAGAACCGTAACGCAGGTACTCCTGCATAGTTGTAGCAGAAATGTTGGTACCAGATGCCAACACGGTCACAGGACCAGGCTGCATCGGAACCCAGACACCCCAAGTTGCTTCAGCAGCAGAAGGCGCCTTGCTACCTATACGGATCCACATGCGAGGACACGATGTGCCGTCAATAGCGCCATTGACACCATTACCATTAGCAACTAGTATCTGAGTCAGACGTTTGAATGTCGACTTGGCACGATTGACAGTTGTCGGATCATCCGATGTAGGAAGCAGTGCGGTTTTGTCGTAGCAGTCAGAATCAAGAACGATGAACGTTGCGTTGGTTTCACCAGATGCCGCAGGGAGATTGCTTCCTGCCACATTGACAGTGTACACACCAGTCTCGAGTGCGGTATTCGCATCAAATCCAGAAGCAGTCGGAACTGCACCGAAGAGCAAGCCTTTCTTCTGGAGAGTGCTTGCCAGCAACTCATAAGCCCTTACAAGTGCAGGTGCACCTGCTACCATGTCAGAAGGAGTCTCAGGCTTGGACAGCTTGCTCAACTCCTTATCGGTGATAGCCGACTTGTTGATGTTGATCTTTGTGATGTATGAGTCGTGCGGGTCAGGATGGAACTCAACGAACGGAACCACGATACGCCTGTCGGCAACGTGATCACCAGCTGTGATGACAACCATGATGGTGTCATTACGGTTCGCCTTGATGTATCCTACGAGAGAATCCTGACTCGTGTATATCGACGCGTTCCTACCAAACGCTCCGGCGCCAGCAGCACTGGAGAAGAACTCAGCGTTGTACTCCTTGATAGTTCCATCGAGGTCGTACGAGAACTTACCGATGAGTTTGTCAAGATCGCTTCCCTGGGTGACAGTGCGAGTGTAGTACTGCTTACCAGACTCGAACACAGTCAAGAATCCGTTCTCACCAGCGATGTCATACTTTCCAGTAGACGGGTTGAGGGTGTAGTACTTCTTGTACATGTTTGGAGTCGTCTCAGTGGAAGGAGTGTAAGAGAAGATTTTCTGCGACTCAAACGTCGAGCTGTACTCATTGTACACGTAAATCTGTATCTTGAAAGTGTTAGTCAAGTTACCTATTTTAGTCTTGTCCCAGTTCAGGGTGAACTTGACATAGCCACACATCGTAGCAGGACGAGACACAACGAGTGTTCCGTTGTTGCCCGTGATGTACTTATAGTAGTCGCTGTTGGTATCACCAGAGAAGTTGCCACCTGTTCCCTTGAACGTGCGAGCCTCGTACTGGACGATATCAGTCATCATACGGTCGGTATGCGAGTCGAGCAGCTCAGCCATATCAGACATAGCAGTAACTGCCTCTGCATCAACATCAAGCAACCACGTGTGAGTGGACGTATTCTCAGACGTCCCGTCAATATACACGACGGCTTCTTCACGGTCAACAATCTCAAAGTTGAACGTGCAGCACTGTTCGTTATCGAAGAACCACGCTCCGGCAGAGATAGAGTTGTCAGACGTACGGATGGTGTCCAGCGAAGGAATCATCTGAGTCTCGTATGTCTTGTCCTCTGTGTTACCAAGCTCACTGATAACCTTTTCTGTGTAACGGACAGTGTTGATCCAAGCAGAAGGTGCTTTCTGGATGTAATAAGTTTTGCCAGATTCAAATGCCGTTATGTAGCCTGTAGCACCGGCAAGAACCTTTCTCGTGATACCAGAAACAACACGGTCAACCCAGTACCTAACGTTGTTCTCAGGGACAGGGTTGGAGGACGTGTTGACTTGTTCATACGTGGCTTCGCCGTTCGAATACTGCTCGAAGTAGATCTTCGTTGCTGTAGGGTAGATATCAGCATTCGGGAGCTCTATAACTTGTCCGCCGCAATGCAGCTCGTATATCACGTTGGTACGGAGGGCACCAGGACGTATCGGATTGGTGGACTGGTTGTTAACACTGCGAGAAGTAACGAGAACGCGAATCATTCTCGAAGACAGACTAACCCAGCCAGACCAGTCGAATTCACCTTCATCGGCGTTCCAGATACCGACACGGGTGTAGGCATCCAAGTCCTGAAGATCGCTCGGATAAAAAATCTGACGAATAGACGTAGGCACACCATTACGATCCAGGAAGTGCTCCGGATCGTAACTGATGGTTCCGCCAGGTAGTACTGCAGAAACATGCAGGAAGCCTGCATACGAAACCGAAGCAGGTCCGTTCACGTAAGAGGTGCCAAGTGCATACCTGATGCCAGCATCAGTGCAAAGGTTAAAATCCACGTTACCTTCAACGAAGTATTTCCTGTCGGTTTCATTAGCGACGTCGATTATGTCAGACGACAGGACATCAGCTATGGCCCTTCCTGTCACAAGTGTCTTAGCCTGAAGTTCAACTGAACGCTGACGTGCCGCCCGAATATCATCGGAAATGTGCTCAAGGAGCACCTTCCGTCTAGGGTGTAACGAGTCATTACGCATAGCTAATTTTTCCTATCTTTTTAGGTTAAAGAGGTCATAAATATTGGCCGAAAAGGTTGCCATTTTATAGATCTTTTTTTACTTAAGTAAACAAGTGCAAAGGATGCAATATGAAGCAATTCAACCCTTCGTATAACGAGGTGATGAATGCGTCTAAAAGCGAATTCACATTTGTCGTTAGAGTGCCGATTCTTCCTCCAGCGTCAGCCATGTATAGCACTAAGGTTGTTCTCAACGGCAGCGACAGGTGTTTCTACAGCTGTATAGAGCATGATGGCAAGTGGATTTGGGAGAAAATAACATTTGGTCCTACCAAGACGTACATTCTTCCGGTTACGTGGATCCCCACCCCGTATGTGTTCGACGATGAAGTCAACACTATCAAGGAGTTGGTCAAGGAACTGCGCAAGCGCAACGTCGATATCGCCGAATTGATACCTGCAGATGCATCCATTGGTGTTACACTCAACGAGGCTTGTGCCAAGACCAATGAAATCATTACGTACGTCAACTGGGCTTGTGCAGAGAATCTGGATTTGGTTCCGGATGGTCTTACACTCGACACCATCACTTACCCTGATGCGACGTGCGAAGAACTTGCGTACTACCTCAATGCTGTTATTGGAGCACTTAACCCTCATGCCGGTTCACGCATCGAACACAAGAGGTTGTGGGATGCAATTGAGGAACTCCGTGCTCAGCAGTCTGGAGTAACATACGTTGAGACTGAGGATGCGACTCCTGTTGAGGGTAAAGTCTACTACATCGAGAACGATCAAGGTGAGAAAGTCCTCGCTTCCGAAGACGGAACGCTTGAGGAGTTCGAAGTTGGAGAGACCTATTTCGAAATTAAAACTCTCGATAATGTTTCAGTAGACGACTTCAATGAACTTCGTAACACTGTCAGTGTTCTCGGTACTCGGTTCAACAACCACACTGCCGACTACGACCAGTACAAGGTAAACGTCAATGTCAGATTCAACAACCTGGAAGGTCGTGTTGAAGCGCTGGAAACCTGGAAGACGACAGTTGATTCTACTCTTGCAACTCATGCGACGAAGTTCGAGACTATCATCAAGAACTACATCGGTTGGAACACGGCGACTGATGCAGAGACGGTTATCTCTCGCATAACCAGACTGTTTGAGCTCTATAACTCTATTTCAGGCGCCGCAGGAGGACTCACCTCCAGAGTTGGTGCGCTTGAGACCAACCTTGCCGCAGAGATCGTACGTGCAACGAGAGAAGACTCGAAACATGACGATGCAGTGACCAAGGTTGCCAAGTATGAAGAAGCCTTTACCCAAATAGCTGCTATCGACATAGGCGAAGACCCGTTACTCGAAGATCTGGAAAACGCTTTCCTCCGGATCAAACAAATCGCCGCAGCTGCGATAGCCGATAATGAAGAGGAGAACAACAATGGCTGATTCATCTATTACAAGCGTACAGAACCGCAACGACGGTAACATGTATTATGTTATCGGTGGTGACAGTTCAGATGCAGCCAAGCACATCGTCAAGGTTGACACCATAGCTGAGCGCAATGCTCTGTCTAAGGTTACTGGATTCGTCTTGGTACGTAACGCGTACAAGGATGATCCTACCGTCAACCGCGGATGGGCTATCTACATTGCCGACGGTACAATCACAACGACTACTAATCGTACCTGGATCAAGGTTATAGAGGAAGAGTCTGTTGAAGGTTCCTGGGGCAGTTTGGCTGAACTTCTCGAGTCTCTCGCCAGCAAAGCGGCTCTCTCAGCTCTTGAGAACAAGAACGCTGCTGACCATGCCAAGTATGATCAGTACGGTGAACGCATCGATGCTGTTGAGGCTAAGCAGCATGCTCACGATAACAAGGATGTGCTCGACAGGCTGACTGATGTGTATGGTCAGCTCCACTACAGAGGAGCCCCTGTTGGTGGTGGTGCGTACGTCTACGAGAAGATCAATAGTTCTGGTCTGTACTGGGAAGATCCCACTGGAGCTTCTCCGACAGAGCAGGTCAATTCTTCTACCGATATCGCTGAGAAGTTCTGCGGAACATCCATCGCCTATGCAGGCCAGACACTTCAGGTTGTAGAGACAGATCACTCTGTCAGCTCGTTCGTCCTGTTTCAGGACGGAGACAATCTCTTCCCGAAGTTCGTTGGATCTGTTGGCGGTGCACTTGCTGACAATGCTAGTGCGATGCGGTTCGTGGTTGCTTTGCCTGATCCTTCCTCGATCTATGCCGGTCAAGGGTATTTCTGTCTGATTCCACCTGGTTACTGCGGTAATAAGGTTGGTCACATCTACGAGTGCGTTAACGAGGGTCTCTTCTATACGTGGCACGACATCAGCGAGGACAACGGCGTTGTTCCGATCGATGGTCCAAAGCTGTGTATGTGCCTCCGTGACACGTGGAGTGATGTGAGATTGGCATGGACCAACCCTGACTACAGGGTAGACATCAACGAAGGCAGTGAAGATACTGCACACTACGTCAAGTGGGGCAAGGTTATCATCGTCAGGAAGTTCGGTTCAACTCCTCTGAACAAGGAAGATGGAACCGTTGTTGCAACAGTTACTGACTACAATGTGACATCGGTTATAGACTCCGTTCCTCACTCACATCTTAATGTGTTCTATGCGATCTTCGCTGAGACCACTTCTGGTGCAGTTTACAGGAATGCAACTGGTGAGGATGATGAAGAGCTACACATCTCCAAGGCTGAGTTCCCGACTTGGAAACACATCGGTCAGTTACTTGACAGCGGTTATGCTAACAGGTTGTTGTCGGTTGGAGACACGATCCTTCTCCCTGAGCACAGGGATTATGGTATCATCGAGTGCAAGATCGTCGAGATTGACAGTGGTGACATCGTCATGCAGGCGACGCATGCAATCGACACTCTCCCGTTCGATGGTCCAGAGTACGCTTATCTTCCCGCTGACGGAACTACCTTCAAGGAAAGTACGACTTACATCCTTCTCACCAAGAACTCTTCCGGTCAGGTAACCTTTACAGAGGTTCTCGGATCTGATCTTGACTACGGTGTGTATGTCGAGAGCGGCACAATCAAGGCTAACATGGGAGTCTTCACTCTCCCAAGGAACACAGACACCAACGTGTACGATGCCTCTGGAGACAAGAAGATTCATGGTAGCCTCGACTGGGACACCAGCAACCTGAACCAGTGGCTCAACGCTATCACTGTGGATTGGTTCGAACCTAAGCCTGCTCGTGACATAGATGGCAACATCATCAAGAAACAGGATGGATCCACACTTACCTTCGATCGTAACGGAATCGACAGGGTCTACGGATTCCTCAACGGATTCGATAGCTCTGACTCAGCTGCCATGAACGGGTTCCTCAGTCGCATCTCCAAGGTTGGTATTCCTGAGAACACCGATGTTGAAGGCGCGTGGGTTGAAGGTGGCATGATCTCTCTCGCAGGTGGCAACAAAGGTACATCGTATCCTGAGGATGCGCATCTTGTTGTTCCTGTGTTCACATTCTCCGCCAAGGTTGGCGGCTGACAAAAGACATAACAGACTCAAATACTCCCTGGGACGTGGTGCGGGTGCACCACGTCCCAGGGAGCTCCTTGTTTGTTTCATTCGCACAGACGACGGACTGGATTAAGCGCTAAGCCTATCATGTCCAAAGAGTCAGGTCGCTCGTAGAGTGTCATTCACACATCCAGCTCTTGAGTGGTATGTTTACTTCGCCTCCAACCTTGATAACGCGAGTACCATTCTCACCTTTAGGGCGGATAGTGAACTTGTTGGTCTTGTTCTCCGGAAATCCCTGAACATCAAGAATAGTTCCAGGACAGATACTGTTGCAATCAACGTAGCTTAGTTCGAATGGAGGCTCAAGGAACCGCATGTCCTGTAGGACCGATTCCATCACATCCTTCTTATCAACATAGCTACATTGGGTTAGTATGCTAATAGCACGAGCAACCTCTCTCCTGCCGATTAATGTGTGAAGAATATTGCGAAGATTGGATTCATTGCGATCCTTGGTACGAACCTTAACTTCTCTGTATTCACCTGAAACACAGGATGTCGAGACATGGACGGAAGGGTTGGTCAGATGAACATTCTTCCTGATGATAACCCGGTAGAATGTTTTACCAGGTTTGGTGGTCCAAGGACAGAGCGTATCTGAACAACAGATCCACGCGATCGTCTCGTTAACATCGATGCAACAACTTTGTTTATCCATAAGCAGTCTCCTTTAAGCATGATCGTAATATATAAAAGAAAGATGCACGAGATGGACTGGTTCAGAACCAGTCCATCTCGTACCCATCTTTGCGTAGCTTAGTCTTAGGCTTCGGAACGGGTGTAGACATCGCCTTCCACCCAGTCACCGTTCTCAACGCCACCAGCGATGTAACCGCCCTGACCATCCTCGACGTAGTACGTTGTACCAGCATCAGGGAGGTTCTTGGTGTAAACATCGGTGAGCTCTTCCCAGTTAGACACGTCGGCGATAGCTTCGCCTTGCGCATCGTAGTAGGTCGTGCCTTCAACAGGCTCCGTCACCTCTTCCTTGTTCACCTTCGTGAACTTAGCGACCTTGGTGTAGGTGTACGTAGGCTCCTGCTCCTCGGCCTTCTTGGTATAGACGTCGCCGTCCGCCCAAGCACCGTCGACCACGCCACCCTTGACGAACTTGTTATCGCCGTTAAGGACGTAGTACTGGGTATCAGCATCAGGAGTAGTGGACTTGTCCACGAGCTCATAGTGAGAAGGATCCTGATCCTCTTCGGGAGTCACAGTCTCTTCCTCTTCTTCGGTATCTTCCATATCATCGAAGATAACTTCGACAACTTCCGTCATGTTCTCGATGTACGGAATAGCCATAGGCTTCATGCCAGCCGTTGCGTAGTCGTACGTTGGCTCAGGGATCTTGCCTTCGCCTTCACCCTTATCCTCTTCGGACCAGTTGTCATACATCCACTGGACAACCTCGTTGAGGTTGGCGATCTGCTTCTCGCAGAGAGTCTTGCCAGCGGTAAGATACTTGAGAGCAGGGACTTTCTTGCCTTCGGCAGTTGCCTTGGCAGCCATAGAAGCCACAACCTCAGCTACGTTCGTCATGACCTTCCTACCGAACGGGTTGGTCTCCATGAGGAACTTGTATTCAATTGTCGGTTTGGACATTACAATCTCCTTTAATTTTGTGTCCGTTTCATAAAATAGCAATCTCTAGCGACCTACCAGTTGTGAGGTATGTCACTTAACAAGTTAAGTAAAAAGAGACAGAAGAGAGGTTGGTACATTAGACACCAACCTCTCTTCCTAATCTCTTATTTGTCAATCGACACACTTCCACGGTTTGCCTTCAGCAAACTGCTTGTAGTACGCAACAGTAATGTTCATGACACTATCTCTCAGAACATGAGATGGAACAGGATCATCCTTGGGTATAAGCGGTAGCAGCTTGAACAATCCGGTTATTGCATTCTCAAACTTGATCTCGAGCTCTTTGGGTTCGAAGTACGAATGTACCGTCCATGGTGAACTTACATCTGCGGTTGCAGTGACTAGTTTAACTAGGTAGCAGTGTGTCCCGTCGAACACCATATGGTCAACCCAATACTTCATCTTGTGATCGTCACCGGCATCTTCAGCATACCGTTCGTTTAGCTTAATTGAACAATTGACGTCAGACAGAGCTCTTGAGATCATTCGATTGATCTCGTCCTTGGTCATGTTGAACCATTCCACTTTCTTTTCTGTATTCATGCAGGTTAGTCCTTTCTACAAAAAATGTAGGTAATAAATCAAAAAAGAAACCACCCTAGAAGGGTGGCTTCGTTTTAGATGAGCGACACCTGCTCATCAGATGGGAACGTGCTCAGCTACCTCCTCTACAGTGGTATCATATACACAGATATGATTTTCTGCTGCATACGATTTCAGCTTCTCGGCGTACCGAGTCAGCCTCTGTTTCGTTTTCCTGTTGAGGAGAACCGGGTGACGGTAATCGTTTGATAGATCGGTTTTCGTTGAAACTATTACCCCGCTGGTTCGGCTGACGGGGTCGTACCTAAGCAGACCCTTACCGCCTTCCTCATCCAAGACGAGGTAAATTGTGTCCAGCATATACATCATCACCACAGTCGGTTTGTATGGTACGAACCAGAATCGTTTCATGTCCATAGCAACCTCCTTTCTGCCTATTCGGCTTAACCCAGTCGGAACCATTCCGATAGGGCATGTGGTCTATGAACACTGTTGTAATTAATACACAACTATTTATCATCTACAAAAAAGAAATCCCCGCTGGAAGCGGGGCTCTTTCTCGGACTTTCAATCCGCATTTGTTGCTGCCCACACGACAGATGCGAGCAGAGGTTCTTGAATGAGGCTTTTCATTGGAACAGGGATGCAATCACCATCCACAATGTTAGCGACTGTCACGCCGCCAATTGACACAGTTGCCCCGTCGACATCAGGCGCGTTGCCTGTCTGCCTACGGATGTTGTTGCAAAACGTTTCAAGATTCATTGAAGTTTCCTTTCTTGTTAGACTGCAGATGTAATTAATACACAACTTTACTTCAACTACAAAAGAAAGACCGTCTTAGTCAGGCTGTAACCTAACTAAGACGACCATCTCTGCGCTACTTGTCATTGTACTGCATCACGACTTTGTACACCAACTGTCTAAACTCACCAATGGTCTTTTCAAGTTGGTTAAGGATACTCTCGTATAGATCCTTATCGTAACTAGGGTCTTTGAACAGTTCAGGATAGAGAATGTTTGGATTATAAGGTTGCTCTCTATAGCTTTCGTTAGCACGTATCTGTACGTAAATCAGAGTGTGATTACCGATGAGCTGTAGTACGTGACTAATTAGCAAACCAGAAATAGGGCGAAGAAGCATCTTCTCGGTTAGAAGCAGAGGGGCTCCCTTTCCTAGATGAGTCGCCATGAAATACTGACCCTGAAACCTATTAGCTTCAGCGTCATATTCTGTTTCGACTACAACATAGTAACCTGTATCCTCATCCTTTTCATTGCTACCGACTATTCGTAGAGTAAACTCACGGTCGTTTGTCTTGAATTTGTGCTCCATATCGCGGAGGAGTATATCCTTGTACGGAACAGACTCGATCGCTTTGTTGATCTCGTCCTGGGTAAGGGATACGTAATCGTTAAGTTCATCCATGATGGATTCTCCTTGTTAGCGGTTAATTGAACATATGTGTAATTTATACCCGTGAGAAAAATGAAGAATAAGCTCCAACCTAGCAGGCACATGGATCCTGCTAGGTGGAGGCACTCAAGTTGTTAAGTTGACGGTTCGGTGTAATTGTAGTCACTTAGACGTGCACCTAGACCTTTGATCCAGGAGACACGGTCGGAGATGAACTTGTCCTTGGCTGCTGCAGACAAGAATGTCATCTTATCCTCATCGGCTACATTCCATCCGCATACACTTTTGAACAAAGTCTTCCAGTCACCAGAGAACACGTCTGACAAACCAGTTACACTCATAGAGCCAGTTAGCTCATAAAGCGAATTAGGTCCACCAACAACAGACACATAGTCTTCTGGTCTGACATTAACAGATGCTCCAAGTACAGTAGGGATAAACAACCATGCACGTTTAGAATTCCTAGCTCTCATGGAAGGGTTACGAACTATGTACGCGTAGGTGTTCTCACCAGGTAGTATCGGGAACATGTTGTTGGCATGCCCGATAGATCCATCAGATCCGGCCATGTACACGAATCGTGTACTGGAACTTACAATACCGTTAGGTGTGTCTGCAACAAGTACACCTGCTACAGTGTCAGAGTCCCAGTCTCCAGTGAAATGCTGGCGATAGAAGTAACCAGGAACGTTGATCTTGTAGATAGGCGCATCATAAGGATCCTTAGGTGCTCCATTCTCAAGATCTACACCCTCGTAACCGAGCATGACAGCCTCTTCTATACATGGAGCATCAAGGAATCCCTTGGCTAGACGAGCGTTAGCTTTGATTGCACGCTCTGTGTACTTCTTGACGATGTCATCGATGACTGTTGTGTCATCGCGCTCATCGACCTGAAGTTTTTTAAGTGGCATGTTTGCATTAGCCATGATTAAGCTCCATCTGAGGTTGGATCGAAGACCTTGTGAGCATTGACACCGTGTTTATTGATGTCGCCGATAGAGTTGGTACAAGTACCTGGCCAGTCTTGTAGTGTCAGTACCTGTGCAACGAATTTTTCAGAGTGACCCCTCTTAAGATCAGATGGAGGATTAAGAAAAATCTCTCTGAAAACATAATCGAATGCGGTATCATGACAAAAAGCTTGTATCTCACACTTAGTAATAGTGCCAGAGTAGTCTGTTTTGATAGTACGACCATAGATGTCTTTTCCTTTGTTAATCGTGAACGAATACTCTTTACCTATTTCAGATGCCATAACCGGAGCATATTTTGCAGCTTGGTAGTGTGCACAAGCTGAAGTGTTCAAGCCTATATCATCAGTATAGGTCTTATTATAACTAGGTATGTTGTAGGTGCACGAGTTAACAGTTGTCGAACGTATCTTGGTCACTGGTTTAACAGTAGATCCTACACTCTTAGCTGGAACAAACAGAATCTTGTCTGCTGTTTTGTTAGCAAACACGTAGGTGCCTTCTGCTTCAATAACAGCATTGGTTGCTTTCACATGCACCGGAAACAATGCAGGATTACGAGTACTCATAAATACGCAGAAGTACTTATTCGAAACATTCGTCAACTTAATGGTTTTGAAAATAGTAGCCTCATTTGTCTTCTCGCTGAGAACCCCACCTGCAGGTTTATCTGTTGTTGCGACACCAGGTATTATCGGAACAAGTGAGTTCATAATAGCACCACAACTGTTGTTTCCTGTGTGTACAACATAGTTACATGCTAAATCTCTGGCAAATAGATTGCCAGAATTATCTATATCGTAAACAGGACATCTGCGTTGATTGGACAAAATAGCAACATGAGCCATCGTACCATTTATGTTTGTTGTACCGTTGTAAATGGATTGGTCCGTTACTTTACACCGGTAAGAATCGTCACCATTGATGTCAGCGGTAACGTCTCCAGCAGAGTCTTTTGTACCGTCCACCGATAGCGCGTAGTTAGCTGTTACCCAACTATCGTCCCGTGTTACACCTCTCGCCTTACTTGTTACTTCACCCATGATTTCCACATGTGTAGCCGAGGTTGCAGAAAGTCTGTGATCGTGGTGTTGGACAGTATCCATCAACAAGTTGCTGGCATCGATAACAATTCCAGATTTACCACTTGAAGAGATAGAACTTCCTGATGGGCACTTGTAGAAATACCCAGGAACGTTGATGCGATAAACGAAATTACCGAGTTCGACAGCCCTAGAAAAATCTGGTAGCCAACAGTCCGAGTTATTTATTCCTGTAACTGGATACTCGGCGTTCTTGAGAGTGAGTTGTTTGTAGATATCTGGACGCGGGTCGTTCTGAAACGGCATCTCAAATATCTTTCTTGGAAAACCGGACGCCATGACATCCTCCTATGCGAAGCATTGTTTAAATCCATCATCGTTAGCAGATCCGCTAACAACTGGCACAGTTAAATTCACCTTGTTTGTTTGCACTGTAAGCGAATCGCTTCCGCCTTTATTAGACACTCCTGTCCACGCTGGAATGTAATAGAGTGTCTTCTTGCCATTGTTGACGGTTCCTCTTACAATGATGTACGTACTAGATCCTGGATTAAACGGAATCATGTTGGCATGATCGTTACCGCCTGATCCGCTTCCAGACGTAGTGTCTTTTGAATTAAAGTACTCATATACTCCAGATCTAAATGTGTTATCCTTACACACTAGAACTTGGAACCATCCTGAAGGATCCCACATCCCCTTCCAGTGCTGGTAGTAGAAGAATCCCGGACGATTAACCTTGAACACAGTTAGATTAGTTGTAGCTGTACCGTCATTAACAGTGAGCTTCCCAACATTAGTATCGGTTATAGCAGACATGTTCGGCAAGAACACACCGGTGTTTCTGACACTCCCTCTCCTTGCGGCCAGAGCAGCATCAAATTCATCCAGTGCTTCATCGACATCTCCAGTTATAGACTTAGGTACGTAGACTAGGTACTTCCTAGGAAAATCAGCCATAATAACTCCTTCTTTAAAAAAGTTCATAAGATCGCACATTAAAGTATATGAGTATTCATCCCCTCTTCCAGTAGTTTTAACTGGAAGGGGTAGAATAAAAATATACAGCTTCCATGGTTCAGCATATCAATGCTATGCTGAACCATGGAGACCACCAGAATTCACATAAACAAGAAGGAATCATAAGCAATGGAAATATTCGAAGATGTTGTTGGTGAGTCAGAGGAAAGCGGAGCTATCCCAGCTCGTACTAAATCTTACACTGCGGCCGACATAGATTTTCTACTCAAGAAAAAAGTTGGATGTGTGTCAGAGCTTCCAGCTGCGGGTGCGAGCAATCTCGGAGCAGTACTACTTCTAACAGACAGCCAGACTGGATATACCCTGATGCATTTCTACAAGTGCATCTTGAGTAACGGAAACTACAAGTGGAAAGACCTCAATGATCAGCTCTGTGGAAACTGCACTAACATAAGCGCACTGCGTATGGATGGAGGGGCTACGTGCGCTATCAAGTGGAATGATCCTGCTGTGGCTGATGTGCCCGCAGGTGATTATGTCACAGTTGATCAGTGGGATCACACTGTACTGGTAAGGAACTACGATCATGAGCCTACCGGAACAAACGACGGAGTAGTAGTCGTAACATGTAGTGTCAGGAATCAGTACTCCAGTACTCCGTTCTTGGATTCTGCAGTAGACACTTCAAAAGAACATGTGTACTACAAACTCATACCTGTTGGTGTTTCTGGAGCTGAGAACGTCGACAGTGCCAATGCCGTTGAGGCATCTGCTCCTACGTGGGATGAGCTTCATGAATTGATACAGGCTGGGTTAGCACCTGCATTCCTACCTAAAGGTTCACAGATATCCGTGCAGCATTCTGAGTATGGAACGTTGAAGTTCACAGTGAAGGGTTATGAAGATCTTGGTGCCGAATCTACAGATTCGACAGCTAAGATCAACATACATGATCCTGCTATTCAACACTGTGTCGTTCTGATGTCCACTTACATACTGCCAGGAGTTAAACAGTTCGATGCTGCAGAAACACGATACGGATTGACATTGGACACAGAGTTCCAGTCCGGAAAGACATACTACATCAGCGATGGTGGTACAGGATACACTGAAGCTACTGTAACTGTTGGAGACCTTGTCCCTGCAGACACCTACTACGAGTTGAATCCCAACAAGTCGCATTATGCAACTGGAACTAACAAGTGGGATCTATCTGGGTTGATACAGTGGTTGAATAGCGATGGATCAGCTGGAACATGGTGGACTAGGAAGCATGCCAATGATGTTAAACCAGATTACGCAGATACGGAAAACGGATTTCTGAAGGGATTTACGGACTCTGACTTCGTCGGAAGGATAATCGAGCTAGATAATGTTACTGAAATACCCAGGCCTTACGGTGGAGGCACTGCAACAACAGTAGACAAGATCTGGTTGCCTAGTTACGAACAGGTTAAGAATTCAGGGACATGGGGATATCTTGATAGCGCCGATAGAAAAATGTTTAGAGAAGGAGAAACGGTTGCTGCGGCATGGTTGCTTCGCTCTCCGCTTGTGTCGTACGAATTCTATGTTCTTAGCATCGTCGACACTGGAGGCATCAACTACAGCTATGCGTTAAGCGAGCGCGGAGTTGTCCCCTGCTTAGCAATCGCATAGTCGACACATCAATGTCGACAAAATCACGTCTATGCTAGACCGGAGGCGTTTCGACGTAGGTCTAGCATAGACAAACTCTTAAAGGAGAGGTTAAACATGTCTAAGGTAGACATAACCACACCTGCAGAAGCAGCTAAAAAAGAAGCTCTTCGTGTACAGATACTAACTAATCCAGTGACTTCTACAGACAAGACTGGCTACACGATGGCCCTGTCAATGTTCAAGCAAGTCTGCATGGATGTACGTCAACTTTTAGGTATACCCAAGTTCAGAGGAGGTTTCGATGAATGGGCGGCACTTGCCATGGATAGCACACTGTCCAAGAACACCGAACTCCAGATCTTGTCCAGAAGAGGGGAAGCGCTTAATGCGTTGATAACTTACGAAGCAAAGAAACTCGGAATTGTTCCGCCTAACTGGTGGAAAGAATGCTGGGCAGATGAGCTTGATGTAGAAGCATCCTCTACTCCTTCAACTGACAGTGAATAGCAAGCAATTGTGCGACTGTTCTTTTCGTTAGTTAGGAATTAAGACGCCGAGTGAACAAGGTACTGTCTGGTGTGTAACTACCCGACAGTACCTTGTTTACAAATGTTGCGTTCAATTATATTGATAAAACAACTGTTCAGTGTACCTTGTATGGTGCCTGGCACCATACCAGACAACCGGAGGTAACTTAAATGAGAGTCAAATTATCGACGTCTGACGTCGGATTGTCTAATGAAGACATTTCCACTTCCAGAGCAGAACTTCTGGATGCGTACAATGAAGTACTGGAGCAGGGGATCAACCTGAACTATGCTTCTGCCCTTGTTGACAATATGCTTGTTGGTCTTGACATTGTCCAGAAGTACAACAATAGCAAAGATGCCACTGCTGCTCTGGAATCACTCCAGAAGATCGTGTCCAAGTCTCCTGTAGAGATCACTGCTTCCTGTGAAGGAGTGGGAGAAGCTCTCAAAGCAGCTTGGGATACGTTCATCGAGATCTGCAAGACTGTCTGGCAGAAGATTAAGAACTTCTTTATCCGACTCAAGAACTGGATGCTCGGTACTAATAAGGCCAACCTGGAGAAGACCAAACAGCTCAAGGACAGAGCTAATGCCGCTAAACCTGGTAAGGAGAGCCTTGCTGCTGGGTTGGAAGATTTAGAAGATAACAAGGTCATTCACAGAGATGACATTAATGCGGTTATTAAGTTCGCTCACTGGGCAGATGATACAATGTTGAACAGTTTCAAAATCATTGAGCGTTTATCTAAAGCTACTCAAGCGTCTAGTTTAGACGAAGCGGAAAAGCTAATTGTAGATGCCTGTAACGTATCTAACTCCTACGACAAATCCGTAGTGCGTGGGTACGAAAAAAGAAATGAGATAGAAATTGTAGGGCATAATCTGATGGTAAGAGGTATAAACGCGGACGTGTGGAAAAAAATATACAAAACTGAAGGTTACATAAAGCAGTGGAATCAACAAGCTATTCTGCAGGCTTTAGGCAACCTAGAAACATTAGGAGCCGCCTCTCAAAAGTTCCAGTCTTACATGCAGAAGTTTGAAGCGGTGTCCAACACAGCATTTAGTGAGGGTGCCATGCGTAAACTAGCAAATGAGTTCTCCAACACTCCGCCTCCGAAGCACGATACTGGTACCACTGACGGGAACACTGCACAACCAGAGCCTGCGTCTAAAAACAGTAAACAGCGACTTTTTCTCGCTAAATGCTGTTTAAATGCGATACGTACGGTTTCAGCAGAAACCGCACGTATGATATCTGAAATACCTAGACTCCATTCGGTTATGAATACCGAGATTGAGAAGGTGATGAACATTCTAGGGTATTAGTTTGATTGTGCTAGCACGCAAGAATCACCTCTGGAGGTAGTCGAGGCTACCTCCAGAGGTTCTACTTTTAACAAAAAAGAAAGCGCCCCTAAGGGCGCCTCCTCATTCCGCGGTTGATCATCCGCGGCGTTACAGTATTAAAACTTTTCCACCCTGAAGTAGACGTATTCGTGATTGCCACCATGATTGCTAAGGTTATAGTTCCACGCGAACCACTTCCGCGGATCGGGTTGAACTTTGATGCCGTTGGCGCTGAACGCAGCCACGACATCCTCGATAACCTTCTCCATGACAACGCCACGATTGAGCCAGCCGACATCAAACCCGACAACCACCTTATCGGTGTCATCACAGTCAGTCAGAACGACAGGGTAGTCATGATGCGTAGAGATCCTGAAATAATCACGATCAATACGATTGACGATGTCGTCGAACGACGGGATCTTACCGTAGAGTAGTTTTCGTGTGGCAAAGGCTTGGCTATGCATGTCTTCTATGCGTTTACGTTCTTCGCGTTTATCTTTGGTCATTGCGAAGTGATACGCTGAGAGTCGTGGCTGGACGATGTCGAACTCTCGGACAGCAGATGGATAGCATCTCTCTGATTCGACTACGTCAGAGCAAGTAGCAAAATGCTTATTGTCTGTTGAGTAGTCATAATCCCAGCGAACGTGCGACTCAGAAATACAGCCGATAAATCCGTCTTTGCGTATCGCCAGACACAAGCAATTCCTGCATTTTTCCGGAAACTCCGGGAACACATGAGGCGCTACCTTATGCAAACAGTCGAACAATTGCTCGACAGTCACACCGTCATGAAGCCAAAATGGCTTAGGACGTTTACCTCTAGAAGTATAACTAACCCAATTGAACGCGTGCTCAAGATCGAAATTTCCGTCGTCGTTAGCGTAAGCAATGTCCATATCCGGATGAAACCAGAATTTCGACAACAACTCAACGACGATAGCATACTGCTTCTTTACCGAGCTCCACGCCTTCCAAGTTCGAAGCCCATCGATCCTACCAAGGTACTCAAGTTTCTTTTTCATTGTTTCATTCCTTTCTGTTGTGTATCCTAGGCACCATGCCCAGGACTATCCTGGTAATATATACTTAAGTATCTACGATCGACAAAAAAGAAATCCCCGCTGGAAGCGGGGCTCTTCTCGCGATTAAGTAACCGAGCGGCTGTAGCTAGTCTCTCCACCCGAAATCCTCAGGGTCAAATACCACTTGGGCATACCCATGGATTTGTATATCTGCTTCGGAGAGTTTTGCTGTACTGGGAATTCCGTCACTGTGGATGAATCCACTGTCCCAGAAGTCAGACTCGTAAATGCTTTCTACCGGAAGATCAACATGAGGATACTCCTCCAGCAGTCGGCCAAGACACGCGCGGGCTTTTTCCATCACAATCTTCCGAGTCTCCTCAGACTCGACAGTGTGATACTTATCGTCCACGTGAGTGAGCGGGAGCATAGAACACCATGCGAATACCTCTCCTGGCCAGCTTGGCTGGTTTTGAACGGATATCCAATGAGGCGGAAATGCGCTATCTGTCCCATGGTAAACCACAACCCCTTCTTCCGGATTAGGGATGATGTCCCTGCTACCAGGAAGAGCCTCGCGAAGCACCTCAAGAAATTTACGGCAGAATTCGCCGACGTATTCACGCTTTTCTGAATTTTCCATGATCATTCTCCTTGGTTATGCCCTGGCACCTTGCCAGGACAAACTGGTAATAAATACACGATAGTTTTAGAACTACAAAAAAGAAATCCCCGCTGGAAGCGGGGCTCTTTTTCGCATCGTACCAGTTGTCATATGCTGACACTGGCACAAGGCTCGACTTTATCCCACCCTTCCAACTTCCACACAACGGCAGTCAATGCCAAAATGTGCTCAGGACGAGTAGTTTCTCGATTGCGCAGGCGAAGATCCCAGAACGTAAGATTCTTATTGCCATCATCACAATCACGATGCTTTTGAACAAGAGCTGTCCACTCATCGGTGGTTATTTCGATCATCTGCTTAACAGCAGTGTCGGCTCTACCGCCTAAACGAACAGGTCTGTCCCTGTTAAGCTTGGCAATAAGTATCGCCGATATGGCATCGTCGGTCTTGTACGCATCGGAGAAGTCGTGACTCCACGTACCAGAGTTAGTGAACCAATCAAGATACTCATCCTTGATCAGATACACATATCTGTACTTGCATTCTTCTGTTCCCAGTTTCATCGCGCCATCCTTTCTTTTGTTACCATCTGCTGAGAGAAAGTATTTTGAAAAGTCCAGAAGCTGTGATTCGCGGTCTGTCATTTTGTAACTCCTTGGTTATGACCCTAACACCATTGTCGGGTCACGCTAGTAATAAATACTTAATATCTCTAGAACTACAAAAAAGAATAGGCACCTTGACGGTGCCCACTCTTCCTACGCATCCTTGGGCGCTTGATGGTAAGCGACCCAGAAGAGTATATCTCCCAAGATGACTCCTATCCCGATCATCCACCAGGATGTTGAGACAGGCAATCCGCAACACGCAATAAGGTTTCCGCCTATGCATGCCACGGACTGCATGATGGGTCGACAGTTATCATGCATCTCACGGTCCTCACCATGGTAGATCAACCTACGCATCCTGTTGTTGCAGCAGATGATATTCCTTGCTATGACCATGTCACACATAGCTGTCATGACGTAGTACACCCACGCCGGTAAAGAACCCATAACCATCAAGGGAATGAGAGCCAGGTAAATTACCATCTCAACGATCAGGAACAACCTGTAGAACCTGTAGATACTTTTACCATACTTGTTGAACGTAGAGTTAACCAGTATAGTTCCTATTGACAACATCATTCCTTTCATAGCGATGAGCTGTGAACTCACTTGCGTTATGACGAACTTATGCGTCACAGGTGTACCTGCAGACAAGAACAGAGTGCTCCAGAAAGCCGAGAGTAGTAACCACTGACTACACATCCAGCAAACACAATTCTTCATTTGTAATCTCCTTGTTTAGTCTACACGCGTAATAAATATACTAACGACATTCATCTACAAAGCCAACTTCACACGCTTATTCTTAAGCTCTAGTCATCTCTCCCAATACAGAAATAAAACAGTCCTGTACCTCTACCCTGGGCTACATAGCCCAGGGTAGAGGAGTGAGGTATAGTTGGTCAACCATTAGCCATGTTTGCTTCTATCTCAGAACACCTATTACCGTGCATGTTCCTGCATTCAGGACAGTACCTTGTGTTACCGCCCTTTGCAGGGAACTGATTGCCACACAGACGACAAGTGCACGTCTTAACACCGTCCTTGTGGGCAGCAGGCTCAGGTTCAACTTCTTTCTTCTTCCTACCAGCTCTCTTTTGAGGAGTTCTAACTGTAGGTTCAGAAGAGGTATCTGGTTCTGGATCCGTTGTGTCAAGCGCAACTGTAAATCCTTCGTTGATGTTCCACTTGGCATCGCAGATCTCAAGTTTCTGCAGGATACCGAGGATCGTTTCAGCACGACCTGTAATAGTCAATTTGGTCATTCCTTAATTCTCCCTTCGAGTTTGAGTCGATTGTAGAACACATCGACTATTTCCCGAATTTTGTATTTCTCACCTGCTTCATCGTCGGTAAGAGTGATACACAGCTTCTCCTCAAGATCCAGTATAATTCCAACCAGATCAAGTGAATCAGCGCGCATATCGTCCACAACATCGCTGTTCTCGTCGAAGGCGCGAGGATCTAACTCTAAGCGAACAGTGTTCACTACGGAGTCTATAACCTCATCAACGAGTTGCTTACGAGTGTACTCGCGGTACTCAGGAAGCTGTTGGTTGCTGTTCCCCATCTTTCTTCTCCTCCTCGTCCAGAGGTTTGTACTCAACTGTGAACTCCTGAGCCCCCGACTCATTAGCAGTTGCAACCTTCCAGCCATTGGCCAACGACTGTAGCCACTCGAACATCGTCTCACGCATCACGCTGTAGCAGAGTTCTTTGGACTCTTCAACAGTGAAGACCTTGTGAGGATCACGGTCGATGTAGACATTGGGAATGTAAACCTGAAGCACGGTTCTTGGAGCCTCGTAGTAGAGCTCCTCGTCATAGTTGTACAGATAGACCTCAACATCCATCCTCCAACTAAGTTCTTTCTCGATGAGTGCTGGAGTCAATCCAGAGAACAAGTTGCGTTTCATGGCGAACTTGACCTTCTGCATCTCTCCGTTCATGGCCCTGTACTCGTACTCCCAAGCCCTTCTGGACTTGCCAATGACAAATTTGCCCTTATTGATCTTGCCAAATTTGATTGACTTGAGCTGCACTGTTTTCTCTGACATGGTACTTTCTCCACGTTGTTGTGTATTTATAGTGTTGTTACAACGCTTAATATAAAAAAGAACTTGTCCTCTGCCCCGGAGTATAACCTCCGAAGGCAGAGAACTAGTCTTTTGAGGATCGTTACGGCTCAGATTCAGGCTCTGGTTCTTCAACCGCAACTGCAGCCTTGAGAACACGAAGCAGAGTGTTAGTCCTGTGGAACAGATCGTCGGCAGTGTATGTCTCGTAAACAAGAGCTTCTGCATTCAAGAGCTCACCGAGTGCCGTCGTTATCTTGTTCAGCTTAGTCTCTGCAACAGTTACACGGTTGACAAGAGCATCGATGTAAGCCTTAAGGTAGACATCATCTTTGGTGGGATAGTTTGACAGGTCGACTGTGCTAGACATCTGAACCCACGAACCAATACCATCTTTAACCGTCCACAACCAGGACTTACCTGTGTCACGAGCGATGTACCAGTCACCATGGTGCAGTGTCCCAGACTGAGCGATCGTCTCGAGCTCAGACTCGTGTTCAACTACACCCTTGTAGTCTGTGCCTGTACCGCCACCTTCTTCGATCTTCTGTTCGAGCTCGGACTTTGTAGCTGCGATCTGTGTGGAAAGTTCTGTTCGGACGCTCTGAATAGCAGTAGACGCTTCAGTCTTGTTATTCGTTATCGTCTGCTCGAGAGAATTAGCTCTCGCTTCAGCGTCAGTTGCAACCTTTTGGACAAGGGTGTCGACAGAAGCTTTCGGATAGATCTTGGACGAGTGAAGTCTTAGTTTGTTAATAGAAACTGCTTCTGGTATCTCCTGTTCCGGAGTCTCCGGATCCGGCGTTACTGGTGTTTCGTCAGCCATGTTCAATCCTCTATGTCTTATTAAAATGATCATAACATAGCGACTGGACAGGCACCATTTAATGAGTTTTATCTATTAAAGGAGCTTTATATGGCTATCAATGGAAGCATATTTGGACAGACACCGATGTCTGCTACTATCGCTGACGCTACCGATATTGCCGGTATAGTCAAAGTAGTAGAAGTAATGCCGGAGAATCCTCCGCATTTTGATGTCGTCCAGCTTATCAATCCGCAGGACGGCTACATCGAGGGTCACTTCTACATGTACGCCGAGCAGCAGGATGAAACCTGGGCTTGGGTTGACATCTCAGACAGGATCCCGACAGGCCAGCAGACTGGCTACGGGCATTACCTCATTGCTGGTAACCGCATGTTCCTCATCTGGGCAGATCCTGCAGGAACTTCAGATGATGCTTGGGTTAAGTCGGAAATTTGGTCTCGTAACACCGGGTCTGACAACGGAACAGATGGTGAAGATCTTCTTCTCGACAGCGATGTTCCCAATCAGTACTCCAGTGACGGAACTTACATTACGATCGAGGAAGCTGAGGTTGAGAACAGAAGGTTCTTCCTCAAGAGCTATTTTGAATCTGGCGCTACTACAGAGATAGAGCTGACTTCTCTCCCTCGCAACCTTTCCTCGATGATTGCCTCATGGCAGTCTGACTGGTTGCAGAACAACAAGGAGAACATCTCTTACATCCGCAATCGTCCTCTTCTCATCAGGAAAATTGCAATCAGTCCTACAGGTGATCTTCTCGTCTACTCCGACGACAGATCGGTTGCTGACAAGCTGGAGATCCGCAACGGAGACCTCATCCTCAAGGATGCTGAGGAGTACAACCTCGGTCACGTCGCAACAACATCGTCTTCCTACAAGGCACTTCCTGATGGAGTTACAAGACTCTATCTGCTTCGTAGGCTTAACGCAATAAACTTTCTGCTCGGTGGCAGCATGGATCTGGATCCAGAAGTTCCTAGCAAGTCTACTGCTAAGATCAACAAGATCGACACTACTGCAGATTGGACTGAAGCGTCTATCGTCAACAAGATCAACGAGCTTGTGGACAAGGTCAATGAATTCCTCTCACTCAGCTAAAGGGGGTAACAAGTCATGGTAATTAATTTAGGTAAAGTCGTACCGACTATACTCTCGGCTGTTGATGCAAACTCAGATGATCTTGTCAGCTCTAGAGGTATAGCTGCGGCACTGGCTGACAAACTCACTGTCGTTAACGGAGTTGCCGAAAACAACGTTAGGTTCGAAGGAGCACTTGAGTTCGCATCTGGTTCTCAGTCTTCGATGGTATCTCGTAAGGGTTACTACATCCTGGCTATCCAGATAGTCGATGCTACTACAGTCCTTCTCACTGTTGGTGAAGATCCCAAGACAGCGGAAGAGATCAGCAACTCTGGTATTGCCCAGACGTTCGTTGGATCGTTTGACTCAGGTCTCGGTAGTTTTGTAGGAAGTTATGTCTGTATCGATACGGGCAAGTACTTCCCTGACTGCGCTAAGATCTTGTCTGTTGACGGAAACAAGATCACTCTCCGTCCAACCTACACGTTCTGGGAAGAAGACACTGAAGCTGCCAACTACCCGTTCTTTAAATCAACAGGCAAGTTCAGCATTTCTCTGTCTGCTCCTGCAACACTGGATGTTAACCTCAATTGGTTGAACTCTGTCAACAGCGTCGGCATTGATCTCGACACGACAGCATGGTCATTCGGTCAGACAGCACACTCCATTGGAGTTGGTTCCATCACTGCTGGTATCAACTGTGCGACGACTGGTTCTTATGCTGCATCGTTTGGTGAAGGCGTCTACAACCCGTTCAACTGTTGTGTGATGGTTGGTAAGTATCCTCTTCACTACACAGATCGTGACGGTTACGACCCGATCTTCGTTGTTGGAGATGGAGTTCCTGGTACAAGGCATTCTGCTCTGGTCATTCGTAGAGGCTTGATGGAGATCAACATCGATCCCACAAGGATCTACCTAGGTGAGGTAACGCTTGCCAAGTATGTAACGGAGATTGCCAAGGTTCCTGTCAGTCAGTGCGCCGACGCACTCTCTATAGAGAGTGCGATGAGCGGATTTGGAGAGGCACTTGATGAGAACTCCTCTACGGCTGAGATAGCTAACGCTATCAACGAACTGAGAGTTGTCCTCAAGAATGTCGTGACTCGCATGTACGAGTAAAAAACAAACAACATCCTCCAGTGAGCCAGGTGTAGATCACCTGGCTCACTGGATGACATTTGTTTCAAATCCGTTATAGAATCGCATTGATCTTCCTGACGCACTCATTTATTTTATCCACGAGAGCACATTCATCCCATTCCCCATCCTTGTCTATCTCTTCTATCGCGTCTTGACTGTACTCGTTAACAAGTGGATCTTGCTTCATCGGAGTCCCGAGGTTACCAAGAGCTTCATTAAGACGACTTGCTATCGTACTGAGCTTGGAGGCATTCGGAACTCTTTTCATCTGATTGAACTTGGAGGAGTACAGCGACCCGTCCGAGTTCACCTTAAACTTGTCTTCAGGTAGAGCAGCCTCTATCGCCGCTCGTACATCTGAAAGTTTGGCGTAGCCAGACAAGTCTGCGCTAGCAAATGAGGAGATGTCAACACCGTTGACATACACCTCCTTGCCTACTAAGTTGAGGCGAACACCCCTTGCGTTTAGGTACAACTCTCCGCCAGATTGGTACAAAGTTTTGTCCAGAAACTTCATCTGATCGGAAGCGGAAGCACCTATGACGTAATACATGTTGCCATCTGCTCCATGAACTACTGCTGACATTTTGGTTGGTTCCTTTTTAAGAGTTCATAAAATTGGTTCAACTCTCGGCAATTTTATGCTTGTTTTTATAGGAGGTTAAAATGAAAAGATTCGGTTCCTTTAAGCCTATAGATGAGGTTATATCTGAGTCGTCTTTGTGGAACTTACACCTCAAAGTTGCACACAAAGAAGATCTGATGGATCGACCCAACAACACGGTTGCCGTGTTCACTCAGACTGACGAAGAATTTCATGCTGGAGATGTTGTCATCAAGCGTGATGGAACATGGGTGAAGCTCGATCTCCAGAGGCACAAGATCGGAGCCGTCAAGAAGCTCAGAGGATTCCGTCTAGGCAAGAACGTTCACCTCAAGTGGGAAGGCCCTCTTGACATATTCGATGCTGACGGAAATTCGATCGTGAAACTCGACAGAATCATAATTGTTCGCAAGTATGGTTCTGCTCCTGAGAACGAGATGGATGGAACCATCGCTTACATCAGCTACAAAAAAGATCAGTTCAGTTCTTACGGTTCCGGTTACTACATCGATACTGTTCCAGATGCGGACGGTGATGCTGACTGGTACTACCGTGCATTTGCAGTTGCTGAGAACGGATACACTGACTATACCTCTCCTGCGTTTAAGGTCACAGACATGACGTGGGAGGGAGTATGTGAAGCTATCCGCGCTGGAAGAACTAACGAGTACTTCGAAGTAGGTGATGTTGTGAGAATATCCAACGAAGTCAAGGAACTCGATCTTGTTGTTGCTTCTATCAACACCGCAGTTCTCAGAGGTCAAGAGTCTGCCAAGTCTGTTACGTTCTTGATGAAGTATCCTGACAGTGTCATCTTCGACGTGAACAAGGGTAATTACTTCAAGACGAAGGACACTGTCGCTCTCAACAAGACCTACTACATCTACGACGGTGTTGGGAACTATACTCCGATCCATCCTACACCTGGCTCTGCAATATCAGGAACTCTGTATGAAGCTAACACAGTTGCTCGTGCAGAGAACGGCAACAACAGATGGTTGAATTCGGATATCCGCGCGTGGTGTAATAGCGTCAACTCGTTCTCGTACAGTGAAGTCGTTAACGATTACATGCTTGCAGTTGAAGCCAAGACTGGTGTTATTCCAGCAACTCCGTTTGATTATATCTCCAGTCTTGAACCTGATCTCGCTTATGCTATCAGCGAGACAACTTGCTTAACTGTCAAGCCGTCTATCGACACAACTGGAACAGATACCACTTACGACTGGTTCTTCATCCCATCTCTAACAGAGTTCACTGGTAACAAGAACGGAAACTACATCGAAGGAGTTCAGTTCAGACTGTTCTCACAGGGAATTGATTTTCCAACGAAAACGATGACTCGTTCTGCATACCAGGCTAGCATCTCTCAGGATGCCGGCATCAACATCCAGACTCTCAACTCTGCTGGCGGTGTGGTTACAGATGTTGCTAAGAATGTAGGCTACTGCTACATCGCATTCTCCATCGGTTAAGGAGTAACAAGTATGGCAAAAAGATTTGGACAAATTGGCCAAAAAGAACTGATACTCACAACGGACGCATTTAAAGGCTATGTCGAAGGCATAGACCAGCTTCCGCTGGAGTCGTCCGTAGATCTTGGCACTTGCTACCTACTCCTTAACTACCAGAAGAGAGGTAACAAGAGATACCTTCCAGGTGTTATCTACGTTCTACACATGATCGATGGTGAACGAGTGTGGTTGGATGCATCTGATCTGGAAGACGGAGAACTCGATCCTCCAACCAACGTGTGGAAGAGACTTGCTCCTGATGCGATCATCCTTCACTGGGATAGCCCAGAAAGCAAGACAGATCCTACCGAACCTTACCACAACGCAACTTGGGATCATGATGTAGTTGTTCGTAAACACTACTCTGCTCCCACTTCAGTTGATGACGGTGAGGTTGTTGGTTACTCTACAACTCGCAACCAGTACGACACCAACTCTACTGGATTCGTGCACGGTATAGATCCAGAGGATCCTGATTACCACTACCTTGTGTTCTCTGTAACTAAAGGTGGAGTGGCTACTCCTGCAGCTCACGCTATCAGGACTTGCTGGACTTGGCCGGAAGTACAGGAACAGATCAGGAATAAGAGGCACAAGATGTGTTTCAGAGTCGGGGACATCATACCTCTACCTGAGCACAGGATCTACGGCAAGCTTCATGCGCAGATCATGGCTTTTGACTACTCGGTAAGAACTATCCTCACTTCTGGTGGTGTGTACGTTGATCAGAACCCTGACAGCATCACGTTCATGCTGGTTGAAGTTCTTGGAAACATGACTTTCGATAACAAAGAGCTTGTTCTAGCTCGGTGTTTCGACGAGGCATGGAAAGCCAACAAGCACTACTTCCGTAAGAACCCTGACACAGGTGAGATCACCGAGATGGATTTGGAAGCTGAGAACTACCCGATAGGTTCGTACATCCCCAACTACGACAACGATGGCCATGCTCTTAAGGAGAACCTTCTGGAGTATCACAGCTCCATCAGGTATTTCCGAGACATGGACACTGTACTTCCTTCCTTGACACAAGCTGCCAAGGATCTGCAGTGCGCTACTATCGGTGGTTGTGCTTCGTGGAACTACTCCAACCTTAGATCGTGGGCTAACCTGTCTCAGTCTGGGTTCACAGAGGAAGCTGTTATTAACGCATTCAACAACTACCACGGCATACTCGAGTCCGAGGATCCTGATTTGTGCTTCGCTGCAGCTAACGGTTGGTTCACTGCTCCTTATGGACAGTACCACAACGTTGGCCCTGTTAGCAACTACTCAGCTCACTACATCGATATCCCGAGGTTCCAGGACGGGTTCATCAACGGACAGGATTTCTTGTCTGTGATCATGAACACTTCGATAGTCACTATCGCAGACCAGTACGTCCACATGCCTATCCGAGAGATGGAAGACGATGACACTGCTACAACAGGCATCATCAACGACAACACGAACTACCGTGGAGCATTCAAGACCAACGACAGGTTCTGGTTGCCGTCGTTCGAGGAGATCTTCGGAAGGAGACCTCGTCTCGGTTACAACGGGATCATCGACACCACCTACACCCTCAACACATCCGAAGGTAAACAGTTCCCGTTCTTCGCTGATGTTAAGAACAGGCAGTACAAGGCTAAGTACACCAATAGCGGAGAGCAAATGGGTTGGTACTTGAGATCATGCGATCCTACTTCTCCCAGCAGAGTGTTCTACGTGGATCCTATTGCTGCTACAGTTGCAGACAACAGTTCCTCTGTAGAAACTACCTGCACTGCTCACAGAACAGTGGGGGCTGGAGAATTGAAGGTTGGTCCTTCACTGTGTTTCACAGTGTGGGGCGAATAACAACAAAAAGAAACTCGCTCCAGGTGGTTGGGTCATCCCAACCACCTGGAGTTAAGTTCTTTTTCGAACTTACTTCTTGGAAGCCTTCTTGACTTTCTTCGAAGACTTCTTCGCCTTGATGATTTTGACGAGGTTCTTGATCACGTTGGCGCCTGCCATAACAGCAGCGATAACCTGACCTAACGTCGCGTTGTCAGGGATCGTCAACAACTGGCACGTCGGATAGACCTTGAGGATCGCTTCCACGATGTTGTTATATCTCTGACGCAAGGTATCAAGGTTGAGCTTGGTTGCAGCCAGACGAGGTGTCTTCTTCTTGGAAGACTTGCCAGTGGCGACCTCGTATTCCGCAAAAGCATCATCAAGATCTGAATCCGCCCTGATGATGCTGTTGTCCGGATCGAATGCAGCATCACTGATCTTGGTGAGATCGTGCTTGGATGCGAGACACTTTCCGCAGCAACCAGAGAGATTGCTGATCTTGGCAATACGTTCATCGTATTCTGCTTGGTCGAGGAGGATAACCTTGATCCTGACATCCTTGTCGTCAGGGAGTTTCTTACCGTCGATGGTAGTGCGATGAGTCTTCAGGAATTCGCAGTCGATCTTGTATCCCGGAAGAACGAGCGGCAGATAGATGTCGTTCGCAAAGTGCATGAACTGCTCAGTGACGAACTTGATCGTCTTTGCAGGATCCTGTTCGTCAGCCTTGTTCAACATCGAAGTGAACACAGACCTCAGAAGCTTGTCGGCGTTCTTGATGTCGGTGTCGGCTTCATCTTTCTTCTGCTGGGCAGCAGTGTTGTCGCGTTTCTCGATGAGCTCCTTGAGGTACTTGTCGTGTTCCTCTTTCATCTCTTGGAGGCGCTTCTCCATGTCAGCTTTGACCTGGGTAACGGCCTCTTCGTAGTTCTTCTCGAACTCACGGATATCAGCATTCTGATCCGCAAGGGAGATTTCGGTGTTGTTTTCCATGATTTGTTACTCCTTTGTTAGTACTAACACAGTGCACGGATGTTGAGTCCGTGTGCTGCATGAGGGTGATATATGCATATCAGAAGACTGAGACATCGGCTAAGGATTCGTTTTCACTTAGTTCCGGATCATCGGCATAGATGTCCTTAATCGACATGTCTGCACCGTTGACATCATCCACGATACCTAAGTTTGTGAATCTGTAGGCAGTGTATTTGTCTTCAGCAGGAGTGTCATTGACATAACGATGCTTAGCCCATGCCAATGTGAGATACGGCATGTTGTGATGATTCTTCTCGATCTCCATAAAAACGAGCATGTCTAGCTCTCGTTTCAAACCCTTGCAATCTGCAAGGTGAAATTCGCCATACGCTTTTACTATGTTGTGCTTTCCAGACACAGCTAGCTGGGAAGCGTTGGTGTCCATCTGGAGACCGGTTGCAAAGAAGATAGAGTGATGCGATGTGTGGTTGTGAAACCGTTCTGCCAATTTTTGCAGCTGAACTGCATCATTGTGCTGGGCATCTTCTCGACACCTATGACACAGAGTGATGTAGTCTAGAACAGTAGCTACAACCTTACCACCGTGCTTCTTTTCCTCTTCTTCGACCATCTTGTCGTATTCATCATAACCGAAGTTGTCACCCATACGACGCTTAGCAATAAGACGGAATCCGTTCTTATTGAATTCGCGAGAAACGTATTCAGTTATCTCCTCTGGAGTTAGATCTTCTGGATCCTTAAGGTATGTGGTCCTGTACAACTGTCTGTACCAGTTGATGAGGTTTTCCTGCACCTCGTTCTCCAAGGACACAAACAAGACGATCGGTTTGAGTCCTGCAGTATCCGGCGGCTTATTAAGAGTGCATATCCATCTAGCCATATCCATCAAAAGACCTGACTTGTAGTTATGCGATCTCGCTGCAACAGCAAACATCTCGCCATACGCAGCAGACTTCTTGGGACCCCACATCCTATTAAATCCTTGCCACCCGAACCTTATACGTTCACCAGAATCTTTCTTAGTCTGTGCCGTAAGGGCTCTTGAAATAGACTTAGGATCAGCCATATCGATCTCGTCGATGGGAGCTTCCTCACCAGCATTGAGATCCTCACCTGACAGATCCTCAGATAATCTGTGAGATGCTTCGAGTAGCTGACTGAGAAGTTCGGTTTGTTTCTCGACGTCAGCTTCATTGGAACTCAAATTCCTAAAACTCATGAGCATCTTACGGACTCTACGATCACCTCTCATCCAGGTGATGTTGTTCTGTACTCTCTTGAACAGAGTCCTGATCCTGTTGTCTGACACAGGTTCTGCTGGAGTTAACAAGTTCTTGAGTTCATCGAACTGGAACTTGCAATCCTTGAACCTTGGATCCTGCGAGTACTTAAGAAGAGTGTCTGCGACTTCTGCTCGGTTGGACAAGTTGAGGTTACCTTTAGACACCTCACGAAGTAAGTTGACGTACAAGAGGTTGATGGGACTCATCAGAGTTTTCTCCTCTGCTGAGATCTCGTCGAACATCTTGACAACTGCTCGTGCCAACTCAGTCGCTTTTTCACCTGGGGCATACGCCGTTAAACACAGCGAGTTCAGGTAAATGTCTGACGATCTAACGTTCATCAATTTGTTCCTATTTTTGCCCGCAAAAAGCAGGCTATTATATGTCTTCTGACGGTATTTGAATACCGTCAGGTTGAGTTTAAAATGAAGGGACGACCATGAGTCAATATGTCCAGTACATTAACAGCTACGGATGTCACGAATATGACAGATCGAAGCCTGCTTTCCCGGAGACTCTCGGTAGATCCGGAGACATGACGTCCTACCTCCTTACACTGACGCCTGTTCAACAGCTTAGATTCGCTGTTGACCAGGCTCTATGCATCAGCTACCTTGCTTGGTTGAACGGTCCTAGAGCTTCAGAGTTCTTGGTTGCGTATGCCGAGTGGTTGAAATGGTTCGTCGATAGCAAACTATCGACGTACAAGTTCGATGCTGTGTACCAGGAGGTGTATGAGGACTGCGTCAGGATCGTCGCAACTTGGTTGGGCGGTCACTGGGAGGATGTTAACATCGGATCCATCAAGGTCCTGGTATATGAACCGCTGGTGAAGGACAGAGCGCTACCTTGCGCCCTCAATACCTGTTCTGCTATTCCGTACATGATGTATCGGAACAAGGAGGTTCAGCCTGGGTTCGCTGTATGGACTGGCAGCTTTGCCATCCCGACATGCGTCACTGTCACATGCTGCAAGAGCGTCTACATCAACAACAGGCCTATCGGCAGGAACTTCGAAGCTAAGGTTGTTGATCATGCTCCTGAGGTAAACAACGCCAGGATGACCTGGATCCGCAACGGATTCCCGATCCTTGACCTTCTGTACCACATCGATCTGAACGGTGTTGACTTCGAGTCCATCCTGTCTCTGATCGCTGGATTGATGTTCACTGAAGACCCCTACCGGGAGCTCTCTCGTAATCATGGGCTATTTTATGTAACGAACAGAATACTGAACTCTTTGTTCAGTGTTGACTTCTTGGATATCTCCAGGCAAGGCAACGTGTTCGCACTCGATAAGCCCGCGATTAAATCATGTCCAGTTGATGGAATAGCCAGAACGTTGATGACGTTCCTGGCTGCACTCAACAAGAAATGGGGAGTGCAGATCAGATCGCGTGAGCTGTTCGTAAGATTTTTCGGTCCTATCACTGAAAAGCGTTCCGACGAGGAGAAAGTCGTCGACTACGTTGAGAAGGCTGGTAGCGACCAGGTTGCCTCCGCTGAGTCTCTCATGGCTTACGAGCGTCATATGCTCGGCAGTTGCGAGGCGATCAACTTGATTTCGCAGGAACCCACAATTCTGGCTAAGGAAAGTGGGGCTGAGAATACCGACGATGACCCTGAAGATAACGACGACGTTAACTTCAACCTCGATGAAATCCCTGGGATAGATGATGCCGAACCTGGTCTTGAGGCGGAGGATGACTCTGCTGATGCCGACACCAGTACGGATACTGATGAAAGTTCGGATGACCCTTCATCGCCTCCGAGGATGGACACCGGGGACGAGGGTGCCAACAACGCTGGAGGAGACGAGAATCAGGATCCAAACAATCCTGATAACGGCACTTCTGCCTCGAGTGGGGCAGACGACCAATCTGCAGGAGGTTCTATTAGCACGCAGCCGAATGCAGAGCCGGAAGAACTCGAAGACTCCGACGAAGATGGCATACCGTTCTCTGTCGTGCCTGAAGGGGCTGAAACAGTAGGCTCAGTTTTGTTCAGAGAGGAACTTGACCAGTTCCTTACTGACGTGTTGACTAACCCTCCGAAGAAATTGTCACCCCAATCCGTTAGCGCTTTGACCACGCTTCAGCGGAACTGGATCCACATCCTTAGCGTGGAGACGATTGTGCGGATTCTGGATAAGCTAATAGCTCTTCCAGAAAGATTCAAAAACATTCCAAAGTAAAACATTGGAGAAACCTTATGAGTAAGCAATTCGACAGCTTCATCGAAGCCGCCGGCAAGGCGATTGCTCCGGAGAAGACTGTGCTTTCCCCCGAGATTCTCGCGGCTGCAACACAGATCGGTGAGAAAGTCGAGAAGTGGGGATGCGAACATGGTCTCATGGTTGAGAAGAAGTTTCCGCGTGGCGGCAAGCTCTTCGCAGCTACGGAGAATTTCCATCCCGAGCAGATCGAGCAGGCTCTCGGTGCGCAGGCCATCGCTGACCTCGTCGCTGAGTGCGGTATCCCGAAGTGCCATGAAGTCGCGGCATGCAAGAAGGTCGCTGCGGTTCTCTGCCAGGTCCTCGGCAAGGATGGTTCCATCGCGTTCGCGGACTACAACTCGAACGACACCGAGATAACGGGTGAGATCGTTTCCCTCGAGTCGCTGTATGGCGCCGAGCTGTGGGATGCCGTTGCTCCTGCACAGGAAGCTTTCGGTATCAACATGGACCGCGTGACGCCGGATCTGCGCACGATCATCTCGGTCGCGCTCCTGCAGTTCCAGGTGGCTCTCACGCCTCGCATCATGCCTATCCAGGCTGTGACGCAGAGCAATGTCCAGATCACACGTGACATGATGGACGTGTTTGACATGTCCAAGCCTGACGATCCGCCGACCCGCGTGATCGATCTGTATCGCGATCCTTCGATGGTGAGCACCAAGTGCACGCGCATCGAGCCGCTCAAGACGAAGAACGACCCCACTGGCAAGTACCTCGTCGCGGACGGCATCTACAAGTGGGAGGAGGAGTTCAACCTCTTCAAGCTCGCGCTTGACCCGGATCGTCCTGGTTTCGATCGCTTCAACCACACTGATACCGTTGAAGACGGCATCGTGATGGACGGTGTTCTCATTGAGCTCACCAAGACGGTGAACGGCAGCGCAGTGACTGAGCAGTTCATGATCTCGCTCCCGAAGGACAAGGCTCGTCTGACGCAGGTCCCGAACGATTACCGTTCGACGATTCGTCGTATGACGCTGGA
>Ga0256407_10001138_pt1 | contig 58444 bp, 52 predicted proteins | sample RumenRJG_04DNA_FD_193489 | JGI IMG/M metagenome (GOLD analysis project Ga0256407, IMG submission 193489) | Bovine rumen microbial communities from Lethbridge, Alberta, Canada - RJG_04 | ecosystem: Host-associated > Mammals > Digestive system > Stomach > Rumen | place: Canada: Alberta... | reverse complement strand
ATAAAAACTTCGTTAAATGGTACCTGTACTTTAATGCAGAAAAAGGGAAAAAGAAATAGTACCGCATTGGCATTGGAAAACGGCTTCATAGGGAGACCATTCACCAACTGTTTTTTGCATCATTACCTAGAAAGCCTTGGGCTTCAAGATATAAAAAGAAGGTGACCGGCAGTCTTTCGACTCAGTCACCCTCCTTGTAGTCCCAATAGGAATCGAACCTATATTTAAGGTTTAGGAAACCTCCGTTCTATCCGTTGAACTATGGGACCATCAATTGCTGTCCGAAGAACTAGTCAACGCTCTTCTCAATGATCTGACGACCTCTGTAGTAGCCGCACTCGGGGCAGACGTGATGATACATCACGGTCGCGCCGCAGTTGGGGCATGTCGCAAGAGTGGGAACCGCAGCAAAGTCGTGCGTTCTTCTCTTGTCTCTCCTCTGCTTGGAGACTTTGTGTTTCGGATGTGCCATATTATATTCTCTTTTTTAATTATTTCTTACCGTCCAACATTTCCTTGAGACCTGCAAAAGGGTTCAGGGCCTGCTCCTTGTCAGAATCCTTCTCCCCATCTCCGGAACTCAGATACTTCACAGCCTCAGGGTTGCAGCCTCCGTCTTCGTGGACCTTGTGCACAGGCAGCGAAAGACACGCATAGTCATAGACTGCCTGGGAAAGGTCGAAAGAGGTTTCGGACTCCGGCAGGAAGACCACCTCCCTGCCATTATCCTCCTGGATTCCGTGCTCCGGACCTTCGTCCCCGAACCTGACCTCCAGTGCGAATCCTGTCTCCACAGGAAGGACAAGGGGGTCGCCGCACCTGTCGCAGGTCACCGTGGCTTTTCCGGATATACTGCAGTCGACGAAGATGCTTCCGGCGGATTTCCAGTCCTCGACCTCGACCGTCAGGTCTGCGTCAAGGATCTCTGAATTCCCAAAACTTGCAAAGAACTCTTTCCCTACGCTGCTGCGGAATGCCTTCCGCTCCTGCGTCAATCCATTCAGAGGAACTATAAAATCATCTTTCATGGCTTCGCCAAACAGATTAAGGGTTGCAAAGGTATAAAAAATTTTCCTTAATCAAAATCTTTCCGCAATACTTTTTTTCTATTCATCGTCTCCACCGTTGCCGGAACGCTTCCTGTCCATCGGATCGAGAAGGATTTTCCTGATACGCATATGGTGTGGCGTGACTTCCACGAGCTCATCCTCCCGGATGTACTCGAGCATCTCCTCGAGGGACATCTTCACCGGAGGAGGAAGGACGATCTTCTCGTCCGAGCCGGCCGCCCGCACGTTGGTAAGCTTCTTTGTCTTGCAGATGTTGATGTTGAGGTCGCGCTCGCGGGTGTGCTCGCCCACGACCTCGCCGCAGTAGATCTCCTCACCCGGATCGACGAAGAACTTTCCCCTGTCCAGGAGCTTGTTCATCGAATATGCGATCGCGTCGCCGGTCTCCAGGGAAACCAGGGATCCGTTCGTCCGGTTGTCGATCTCGCCCTTGTAGGGCTGGTACTCCTTGTAGCGGTGGGCCATGATAGCCTCGCCCTGGGTCGCAGTGAGCAGGTTGCTCCTCAAGCCCATGAGGCCGCGGGTAGGTATGTCGAACTGGAGCAGGGTCCTGTCGCCGCGGGGTTCCATGTGGATAAGGGCTCCCTTCCTGCGGGTCGACAGGTCAATGGCTGCGCCCACGAACTGCTCGGGGACCTCTATTGAAAGGTCTTCGATCGGTTCGCACCTCTGGCCGTTGATCGTCTTGTCCAGGACCTTAGGCTGGCCGACCTGCAGTTCGAATCCTTCCCGGCGCATCTCCTCGATCAGGACCGACAGGTGGAGGACTCCCCTGCCATAGACGATGAACGAGTCGGCGTTCTGGCCCGGCTTCACCCTCAGGGCGAGATTTTTCTCCAGCTCCTTCTCAAGCCGGTCCTTTATGTGCCTGGACGTCACGAATTTCCCGTCACGGCCGAAGAAAGGCGAATTGTTGATGGTGAAGAGCATGCTCATCGTCGGCTCGTCTATGGAGATGGGAGGAAGAGCCTCCGGATTCTCCAGGTCGGCGATAGTGTCGCCTATCTCGAAACCGTCTATCCCGACCACGGCGCAGATGTCGCCGCAGCGGACGGTATCGACCGAGGCCTTTCCGAGACCGTCGAACACCATCAGCTGCTTGACCTTGTGCTTCTCCACCTGGTCGTAGCGCTTGCACAGGCTGACCATCTGGCCGGTCTTCAGTTCCCCGCGCGTGACCTTGCCGACCGCGATCCTGCCCACATAGGGTGAATATTCAAGCGAAGTGACCTGCATCTGGACGGTGCCGTCCACGACCTTCGGGGCCGGAATCACCTCGAGTATGGCATCCAGCAGGGGGGTTATGTCGGAGGTAGGAGTCTTCCAGTCCTGGGACATCCAGCCTTGCTTGGCGCTGCCGAAGATCGTCTTGAAGTCCAGCTGGTCGTCATTGGCGTCGAGGGCGCACATCAAGTCGAACACCTCTTCCTGCACCTCGTCAGGACGGCAGTTCGGCTTGTCGACCTTGTTGATCACGACTATCGGCTTCTTGCCGAGCTCCAGGGCCTTCTGGAGCACGAAACGAGTCTGGGGCATGCAACCTTCGAAAGCGTCCACGAGGAGCAGGACACCGTCCGCCATGTTCAGGACCCTCTCGACCTCACCGCCGAAATCGCTGTGCCCGGGAGTGTCTATGATGTTGATCTTGACCCCTTTGTAGGTGACCGACACATTCTTTGCAAGGATGGTTATGCCCCTTTCCCTCTCGATGTCGTTGTTGTCGAGGATCAACTGGCCGAGATTCTCCGGCTGCCGCACCAGGTTTGCCTGGTAGATCATGCGGTCAACCAGTGTGGTCTTCCCGTGGTCGACATGTGCGATAAGCGCGATGTTTCTGATGTCCTGCATATTCTATAAGGTTACACTACTGAAATAACCTGCAAATTTACGTATTTCCCACAGAATCTGAAACAGCCGACACCGATTTTTAGCTCCGGCCCCGGCGCGTCGGCAAGGCCGGCAGGGACGGCAGGGACGGGACGCCCGAGGGAAGCACAATGCCCAGGCCGCGCGTCAAGGCCGGCAGGGACGGGACGCCCGAGGGAAGCACCCGCACGGGCACGGTCATGGCGGCACTTCTGTGCGTCGGCAAGGCCGTCAGGGACGGGACGCCCGGGGGAAGCACCCGCCAGGGCACGGTCATTCACCAGCGAGGCCGGCGATGGCGGAACGGACCTTGTCGAAGCCGAAGCCCTCCAGCACCTTTTCCAGCCTGGCGGCCACACGGTCGTTGCAGAGATTGCCTATCGAGCCTTCGTGGGTATGTTCCAGTTTCCCGTGGAACTCGAAGGAGCCGTCCTGGATGGAGGCGGCGACCTGGCGGTAGGCATCCCTGAAAGGCACGCCGGATTCGACTAGCCGGTTCACTTCCTCGACGCTGAAAGAGAGCTTGTACCTGGGATCTTCCATCACGCCGGTGTTGACTTCCATGCCCCGTACCGCATATCCGACGATGTCCAGGCAGTCGTCCATCACATCGAAGATAGGGAAGAAGACCTCCTTGAGGACCTGCAGGTCGCGGAAATAGCCTGACGGAAGGTTGCCGGTGACGAGGCGCACCGAGCCGGGGACAGCCAGTATCCTGTTGCAATGAGCCCTGACAAGCTCGAACACGTCGGGGTTCTTCTTGTGGGGCATTATGCTGGACCCGGTAGTGAGTGCGTCGGGGAGATGCAGGAAACCGAAGTTCTGGCTGGAGAACAGGCAGCCGTCGCACGCAAGCTTGCCCACTGTCTCGGCTATGCAGGAATATGCGAACGAGACGATCCTTTCCATCTTGCCGCGGGTCATCTGCGCATAGACTGAGTTGTAGTCAAGGGTGTCGAAGCCCAGCAACCGGGTCGTCATCTCCCGGTCAAGGGGGGCGGAAGAGCCGTAGCCGGCGGCCGACCCCAGGGGATTGCGGTTGACGAAGTCCCAAGCCGCCTTCATGACACCGAGGTCGGAAGCAAGGCTTTCCGCATAGGCTCCGAACCACAGCCCGAAGGAGGATGGCATGGCCACCTGAAGGTGCGTGTACCCCGGGATCAGGACATCCTTGTACTTTTCGCTGGCATCCTGGAGGGTCCTGAAAAGGCTTGCAGCCTTCAGGACGGTCTTTTCGATCCTGGCCCTGGCATAGAGGTTCAGGTCGAGCAGGACCTGGTCGTTGCGGGAACGTCCCGTGTGCACCTTCTTGCCGATGTCCCCAAGCCTGCGGGTGAGTTCCAGTTCGACCTGTGAATGCACGTCTTCTACGTCAGGCTCGATGACGAAACCGCCATCAATCGCCTCCCGGTAGAGGGACCTTAGTTCAGGGACAAGCAAGTGCAGGTCTTCCTCCTGAAGGAGGCCCACGCCCCGCAGCATGGTTATGTGGGCTATGGTGCCCAGGATGTCGTATGGAGCAAGTGCAAGGTCAAGCTCACGGTCATTTCCGACTGTGAAGGCGTCTATCCTTGCGTCTTCCGAATAACCTTTGTCCCAAAGTTTGTTTGCCATGGCCGTTACTTTTCAAAAACAGGTACACTCCGGCCCCTCCAGTCCGAAGGTATCCGGAGGCCAAGGGCTTCGGCGAGGGTGGCAGCGACGTCGTACTGCATCATGAACGAGCCGATCTCACCCTTGCGGGCCACGTTCTTTCCGGCGATCACGAAAGGAGTCTCCATCTCCTTGAGGGTGAACCCTCCGTGGCCATTTCCCATGCCACCATGGTCGGAAGTGACGACTATGACCGTGTCGTCATACATGCCCTGGTCCTTGAGGGTCTGGATGACAAGGGCGATGGCCTCGTCGGTCTGCGCCAGGCACTTCCTGTACTCTTCGGACTCCCAGCCGCAGTTGTGTCCCCAGAGATCCACGTCGCCGATGTAGAAGGTGAAGAATGCAGGCTTGTTCTCCTCGAGGTACCTGACGGCCTGCCTCCTGGTGTAGGACAGCACGCCATAGGTTGAATCCGACTGGTCGTGATAGCCAGGGTCGTACAGATGAAAACCCACGGCGGCGGTGTCGACCACGTAGCCGATGCCGTCCCAATTGTAGATGCAGGCCGACACGGCGTCGGGACGCTGCTCCGCCAGAAGGGTGTACACGGTCGGAGGCATCCCGTTCTTCCCGACGGCATACGGCTCTATGGCCGGTACCTTTGAATCCCAGGCGTTGTAGCCGTGCATCTCTGGAGGGACGCCCATGAATATGGTAGCCCAGTTCGTAGCCGAGGAAGAAGGCATCGTGGAGCGCTTGCGGAAAGTGTAGCAGCCCTCCTCCATCAGTTTCTTTACGGTCGGCATGTTGTCAAGGTCGTTCTCGAAGCTCTGGGTGGCCCAGCCGTCAAGTGCGAGGAAGACCACATGGGAGGCCTTGGGAGACGGCCCCTTCTTGCAAGATTGCAGCGGAACCGCGATGGCTGCCGCGAGAAGCAGGTAAAGAACTTTTTTCATATCGTCGGATCAATCATTTTACAGTTTCGCCCTTGAAAGGCAAGGGATTACCCTAGTTCCAGGGAGTCGAGCAGGGAAAAATAGGTTTCAGCCCCGGCAAGGACCTCATCCCGCAATATGAACTCGTCGGCGGAATGCGAGCGGCTGGACTGCCCCGGACCGATCTTCAATGTCGGGAACGGACACACTGCCTGGTTGCTGGTGGTCGGAGACCCGAAAGGCTCAAGTCCCAGGGACAGTCCCCTGGCGACAGCCGGGTGGGACAACGGCAGGTTCGAACTTCCGAGCCTGGTGGAACGTGCCTTCACCTCGCACGAGACACTCCCTTCGATGATTGCCAGCAGTTCGGGATTGGTGTAAAGCCCGTTCGGACGCACGTCGACGACGAACGAGCAAGAGTCCGGAACGACATTGTGCTGGGTGCCCGCCGACACCATCGTGACGCTCATCTTGACGGGTCCCAGGAAATCGGAGACCCTTTCAAAGCGGTGGGTCCGGAACCACTGTATGTCATCCAGGGCCTTGTATATGGCGTTCACCCCCTCGTCACGCGCAGCGTGTCCGCTCTTGCCGCGGGCTGTGCAGTCCAGCACCATCAATCCCTTTTCAGCGACCGCCATCGCCATCCCGGTCGGCTCCCCTATCACCCCGAAATCCACGTCCCCGGTATCCTTGAGGAGCAGGTCCATGCCTCCGGTGCCGCTCACTTCCTCCTCCGCCGTGACGGAAAAGACGAGCCTGTAAGGCTGAGGCTTCGCCGAGAGGCGGGAATATGCATCCAGCATGGCGACCAGTGAACCCCCGTCGTCATTGCTCCCCAGCCCGTAGATCCGGCCATCTTCCAAAGAAGGTGTGAACGGGTCCCGGGTATATCCGGAAGCAGGACGGACAGTGTCCAGGTGGGCGTTCATCATGACGGTCGGCTTTGAGGAAGGAGGTTCGGACTCGACCCAGAGATTGTTGCCGGTCCTTCTGACGGCGCCGAAGCCATGTCCCGCCATCCAGGCCTGCAGGAAATCGCAGGCCGGCCCCTCCTCCCTGCTGAAGGAAGGAATCCTGATCAAGTCTTCAAGCAGTCCGATGATGTCCATGGCCGGCCTGTCCTTGCGTCACTTCACCACTTCGTGGAAAATCTCCTGCCAGCTCCCAAGGCCGATGACCTTCAGGTAAGGAGCGAACACTTCATCTTCCGAAGGCGTTCCTGCTGCCTCCCACACTTTCCAGACAGGTTTCACCCCGCCCGGTTCTTCCTCGTCGTCGGGGAAGCGGCGAAGGCCGATCCTGAGACCGAATTCGCCACGGTCGTCAATCCAGGCATGCCACTGGACGGCATCGATCCCGGGCAGGGCGCTGATCTTCTTCCAGGCCCAGCACGCTCCGGCCGCCTGGTTGGTAAGGTCGGTTTCGGAATAACTTGGAGAATTGGTCCCGTTCTCGGAAAGGAAGAGCAGGCGCTTGGTCTTTCCACGGTAGAATCTGTCCTTGTCCCGGATCCACTTGTCAATGACCTCCAGGTTCTTGAAAGTCAGGTAGTCGGTACCGGTGTCGTAGGTGGAACGCGTGTCGTTCTTCCAGAACTCAGGCGCGGAGAGGTCCTGGGGATACGGATGCTGGGCCACTCCCCAGCGGAAGTCTCCTTCAAGCCTTGAATAACGCAGATGGTCATCAAGCATCCTCGTCACGGGAAAACCATTCTCGTCCTCGGGAACGTTCCAGTTGTGGGTGTACGATCCCAGCACCCAGCAGTTCTGGTCATAAGCGACGGCTATGTTGTAATTGAGCCTCATCGACTTCTCGTAGGCATCCATGTAGGCCTCGTAGGACTGGTGGCCCATGTTAGTCCAACCGAAACCATAGTCCACTTCGTTGTGGATTATCCAGTTGTTGATACGTCCGTGCTCTCCGGTAGAATACCTGCCCGCCAGGAAATCCAGCACCGCGGCATAGGCGTTGAACCCTGCCGGAGTGGTCATGTTCGGCATCGAATAGAAGCCTCCGTCGCAGTCGGGATGCCTGAACACGGGAGTAAGGGTGGGGTCGGCGCTCCGAAGGTCGATGAGGGTGATCGCCGAGGTGACCACGCCCCTGTCGGTACAATATGAAAGCACCCTGTCAAGGTAGTCCACCCTGGCGGAATCGAACCAGTAGGTTATCCCGCCATATTCATAAGGGATAGCATCCGGTCTTTCAGTAGCGTAAAGCAAAGAGTTCAGATGGATGTTGATGGTCACTGAACCTATTCCCAGGGACTCGAGATCCTCCTGGAAACGGTTCAGGCGATAGCCGCCAAGCCCCTTCTTCCCTTTCAGTTCCATCCTGGGCGCCTTGAAGAGCGCGGGGATGACATCTGCATAACGGGCATGCGAGGCTAGGGCGACCCCTTCCGGGGTCTTCTCCACAAGGGCCCAGCGCGAAAGCGCACGGTCATAGACTATTCCGTCCCGCTCGACCATCCTGGGGAGGCTGACCTTGAAACGGCGTCCTTTCACGGCCACCAGCCCGTCCTCGATCCCGGGTCCGTACACCTCTTCCCAGGGAGTGATTTCGGTAAGGAACATGTTATCCCCGGAAGGTTTCCTTCCGCGGATACAGACTTTGTCCCCACTGACCTTGACCGACACGATACTGCCGGGATAGTCAGTGGAAAGATACTCGCTTATCGCAGCCGCATGCGACTTCCAGGCAGCCGCCTTGGCGGCATCCTGGGCTGCCTGCCCCTGTGCGGACATGGCCAGGGGAAGGAGCAAGGAGATGATTACAGGGATTGCTCTTTTCATAAGGTTGTGTCTTTTGAAGCGCACCAGGGCGCAGCCTGCCACAAGTTAGTTCTTTTTATCCGACTTTGCAACAGGAACCGGGAGAATGCCGGGGCCGAGGGTCAGTCATCGGACTCGGGGACCTCCTTTATGGTGGTCCCTCCTGACAGTGAAGCAGCCGAGGTGATCACGACCCTCCCCACTCCCGCCGAAATGGCATCGAAGGCGTTCTGGAGTTTCGGGATCATTCCCTTGGAGATGGTGCCGTCGGCAACCAGAGGGTCGAAATCAGCCCTTGTCACTGTCTTTATTACGGAAGACGGGTCCTCGACATTCCGGAGCACCCCGGGCATGTCCGAGCAATAGGTAAGAGTCACATCGTAAAGAGGCGAAAGGGCCTGGGCAAGGGCGGACGCTATGGTGTCGGCATTCGTGTTGAGCATGGAGCCTTCCTTGTCATGCGTCAGCGGGGCGAAGACAGGCACGGCTCCCGCCTCCAGGAGCGAAACGAGTGCCTTCACATTGACGTAACGGACATCGCCCACATAGCCGAAATTGACCAGTTCGACGGGACGCTTGACGCTCATTATCAGATTCATGTCCGCACCGCTCAGGCCAATGGCGTTGACCCCGAGGGCCTGCAGGCGGGCGACCAGGTTCTTGTTCACCAGCCCACCGTAGACCATGGTGACCACCTTCAGCATCTCGGCGCTGGTGATCCTGCGGCCGTCTATCATCCGGGTCTCGACACCGAGCTTCGAAGCCAGGGCCGTCGCAGTCTTGCCGCCTCCGTGGACAAGGATCTTGAGCCCCCGTATGGAAGAAAACTGCATGAGCAGGACCTGGAGGGTCTCTTCGTTTTCGACCACTGCCCCTCCTGCCTTGATTATGTTGAGCGGTTCCTTGATCATTGCATGTCCTCCAGCATCCTTTTCATCACCACCTGGGCGGAAACAACTCGGTTGGCGGCTTCCGGAATGACTATGCTCCGGGGCGAGTCTATCACCTCGTCGGAGACTATCATGTTCCTGCGCACGGGCAGGCAGTGCATGAAGAAGGCATCGTCAGTGACAGCCATGTGGGCGGCATCGACCGTCCAGGACCTGTCCATGCTCAGCACCTTCCCATATTCGCTCAATGAAGACCAGTTCTTGGCATAGACGAAGTCGGCCCCTTCGAGCGCCTTCATCTGGTCGTACTCGACCCTGGCATTCCCGACGAAGCGGGGATCCAGTTCATAGCCCTCCGGATGGGTTATCACGAAATCGACGTCGGCGGCGTTCATCCACTCCGCGAAGGAGTTGGGCACCGCCTGCGGCAGGGCCTTGGGATGGGGAGCCCATGTCAAGACCACCTTCGGACGGGGCTTGCGGCGGTATTCTTCAATGGTGATCAGGTCGGCGAACGCCTGGCAGGGATGCACCGTGGCCGATTCGAGCGAGATCACCGGCCGCCCTGAATATTCGACGAACTGGTTCAGGATCGTCTCGGAATAATCGAAGTCACGGTCGGTGAGCCCGGCGAAGGAACGCACCCCGATGATGTCGCAGTAGCTTCCTATGACCGGGATCGCTTCCCGAAGGTGCTCGGACTTGTCCGAATCCATGACCACTCCCATCCTCGTCTCCAGTTTCCAGCTTTCGGCGCCGATGTTGAGCACGATCGGGTCCATCCCAAGGTTGAGGGCGGCTTTCTGGCTGCTGAGGCGAGTGCGCAGGCTGCTGTTGAAGAATATCAGCATGATGGTCTTGTTCCGGCCAAGGTCCTTCCAGGCGTAGGGAGTCGCCTTGACCTGCCTTGCCTCTTCAAGCGCCTTGCCCAGGTCACCTATGTCGCCCACATGGAAAAATGATTTCATAACAGGTCCTCCAATGCTTCGATGAATATGTCCGCGTCTTCCTTTGTAAGCACCAGAGGCGGCAGGAGGCGGATCATGTCCTTGCCGGAGACCCCCGTGAATATGTGTTTCCCGAACAGCAGGGAGCTGCGCAGCGGCGCTACCGGCTCGTTGAATTCCAGGCCGATCATGAGTCCCCTGCCCCGGACTTCCCTTATCCTGGGAGAAGAAGGTATCCTGGACATGAGGTATTCCCCTACCTCGGCGGCGTTTTGGACAAGGCCTTCATCCGTGATTATCCCGGCTACGGCCAGGGCGGCCGCCATCGCCAGGTAATTGCCTCCGAAAGTAGTGCCCAGCATTCCCTTGACGGCCTTGAAGGCGGGCGAGACAAGCACCCCGCCGATGGGGAACCCGTTCGCCATCCCCTTGGCCATGGTGACCAGGTCGGGACGGATCCCTGCCCACTGGTGGGCGAAGAACCGGCCGGTCCTCCCGTAGCCGCTCTGGATCTCGTCCAGTATCAGCACCGTCCCCGTGCGGAGGGTCAGGTCCCTCAGTTCGCGGAGGAAGCCGTCGCCCGGGATCCGGATCCCGCCGACTCCCTGTATGCCTTCGATGATCACTCCCGCCACATCGCCCCTCGCTATCTCAGCCTCGACGGCGGCGATGTCGTCCAAAGGGACGAAACTTACCTTGTGGCAGGAATTGAACGGCGAACGGATCCGTGGGTTGTCGGTGACTGCTACGGCCCCGGAGGTCCTGCCATGGAAGGCTCCTTCGAAGGCGACGATCCTATCCTTGCCGGTGTGGAAGGACGCGAGTTTCAGCGCGTTCTCGTTCGCCTCGGCGCCCGAGTTGACCAGGAAGAGCGAGTAGTCGCCAAGACCGGAGAGTTCCCCGACACGTGCGGCAAGCTCCACCTGGAGCGGGTTCCGGACGCTGTTTGAATAGAAGCCGATGCGTCCCAGCTGATCAGAGACGGCCTCGACATACCTGGGGTGGCAGTGACCTACGGAGATCACGGCATGGCCTCCGTAGAGGTCGAGGTACTCCTGTCCCTTGTCATCCCAGAGGCGCGTGCCCCTGGCCTTTACCGGGGTCACGTCAAAAAGTGAATATACGTCGAAAAGATCCATGGTTTTCAGAATCTGGAGCCCTTGAGGTGAAGCCCGGTGTCCTCGGGAATGCCGAACATGAGGTTCATGTTCTGGACGGCCTGCCCGGAAGCTCCTTTGACAAGATTATCTATCACGCTGACCACATGGAGTTTCCGCCCATATTTGCGGACGCTCAGGACACACTTGTTCGTGTTCACGACCATCTTCATGTCGGGATTGGTTTCCAGCACATGGACAAAGGGAGCCTCCCGGTAGAAGTCCTTGTAAACCCGGAGGGCTTCTTCCTGGGAATATTCCCAGTCGAAATAGACGGAAGATAGTATGCCACGCGTGAAATCCCCCCGGACCGGGACGAAATTGATTTCCCCGGACCATTGCGGGTCGAGGGAGAGGAGGGTTTCCCTTATCTCCCCGAGATGCTGGTGCGTGAAGGCTTTGTAGACGGAAAGGTTGCTGTCCCGCCAGCTGAAATGAGTGGTTTCGGAAGGTTTCTGGCCGGCTCCCGTGGAGCCGGTGATGCCGGTGACATGGACCTCCGGCAGCCCTCCGGCCTTTGCGGCAGGAAGAAGGGCAAGCTGGATGCAGGTCGCGAAACAGCCGGGGTTCGCCACGCGGCAGGACCCGACGATCCTGTCCCTGAATGCTTCCGGAAGGCCATAGACAAAGCCTTCGGCATCAGCCGCGAGCCGGAAGTCGTTGCTGAGGTCGATGACCGCACCTTTGTATGAAGACGGGAGCGAATGGACGAAATCCTTCGACCGGCCATGTCCCGAGCAGATGAACAGGACGTCCGGCGAAGGAGCCTCCCCGGGGAAGGCTTCCCCCACGAAGGGCAGGTCGGTCTCCCCCAGAAGGTCCTGATGCACCGACCACACAGGTTCACCGGCATGGCTGGAACTCTGCGCCCAGAGGACCCTGGCAAGGGGGTGGCCGGCAAGGATCCTCAGGAGTTCCCCGGCGGTATAACCGGCCGCACCGACGATGCCGACCTTTATCTTTCCGTCGAATTCCATCCTACAGTTCCTTCTCGAGTTTCTCTCCTTCCTCCTTGTGGGCGGCGTAGTAAACCCTCATCGCCGTCGAGGACACTTTTATGAAGCCCTTGGCATCTTCGCTGGTCCACCCTTTCTGCATCTCGCCGTATTCCCCGAACTTGGTCTTCACGAGGTCGTCCGGAGAATCCACGCCGACAGTCTCATAGCAGTGCGGCATCAGCTTCATGGTGACTTTCCCGTTCACATTCCTCTGGCTGCTCTCCAGCATGGCCTCGATGTCCCTCATCACGGGTTCGAGGTACTGGCTCTCATGGAGGAACATGCCGTACCAGTTGGCCACCTGGTCCTTCCAGTACTGCTGCCATTTGCTGAGAGTGAACTTCTCGAGGAACTTGTGGGCCGCCATGATGAGCATGGGGGCGGCGGCTTCGAAGCCTACCCTCCCCTTGATCCCGATGATGGTGTCGCCGACGTGCATGTCACGCCCGATCCCGAAGGGAGCGGCTATGGACTCCACTTTCTGGATGGCAGCCACCTTGTCATGGAAGACCTCGCCGTCGACAGAGCAGATCTCACCCTTCTCGAATCCTATCTCGATCGTCCGGGGCTCGCTTTCCGTCACCTGCTTAAGGTAGGCCGACTCCGGCAGGCCTTGCCTGGAATCCAGGATCTCGCCTCCGCAGATGGAAGTTCCCCAGAGTCCCACATTGTAGGAATATTTCAGTTTGGCGAAGTCAGCCTTGAAGCCGTGGGCGTTGAGATAGTCGACCTCGAACTGGCGCGTCAGGGCCATGTCGCGGGTCAGGGTGATGATCTCGATGCCGGGGGCCATCACCAGGAAGGTCATGTCGAAGCGGACCTGGTCGTTGCCGGCTCCGGTCGAGCCATGGGCTATGGCATCCGCCCCTATCTGCTTCGCGTAGCGGGCTATCGCGATGGCCTGGAATATCCTTTCAGAGGACACCGAGACAGGGTAGGTCCCGTTCCTCAGGACGTTTCCGTAGACCATGTAGCGAAGGCTCTTGTCATAGTACTCCTTGGTGACGTCGAGGGTCACATATTCCTTTGCCCCGAGCTGGAGGGCCCTCTGCTCGTTGTCTTTGAGCTGCGCGGGACTGAATCCGCCGGTGTCGGCGCATGCGGCATAGACCTCGCAGCCTTTTTCCTTTGCCAGGTACATCACCGTGAACGAAGTGTCAAGACCTCCGCTGTAGGCGACCACCACTTTTTTCTTTTTCTCTTCCATATCGATCATTGTCATTCATTTTCGTTTCCGTCCAGGACCGCTATCCTGTCCAGGACCTCCTGTGGGATCTTGGCCGGAAGGTGTTCTTCAGGATCGAAGAGCATGCCGGTACAGATGCAGTACTTACGGTCGGTGCGTTTGAGTATGTCCACGTTCACGCATCCCTCGCAGCCCTTCCAGAAGGACTCGTCGGAGGTCAGGTCGGCGAACGTCACCGGCTTGTAGCCGAGCTGGGTGTTCATCGCCATGACGGCTGCGCCGCTGGTGAGGCTGAATATCTTGGCATGGGGCCACCTCGTACGCGCCAGGGAGAAAGTCAGGTCCTTGATCTTCTTCGAAAGGCCGAGTCCCCTGAAATCCGGATGGACTATCAGGCCGGAGGTGGTGACATATCTCTTATGCTCCCATGTCTCGATGTAGCTGAAACCGGCGAACCGCTCTCCATAGAGAGCTATCACAGCCTTGGCCTCCATGATCTTCCTGGATATGTACTCCGGCTTCCTGGTCGCGATACCGGTCCCCCGCACTTTGGCGGCGTCCTCGATCGTGGCGAGGATCTCCCCGACATAGCGGAGGTGCCCTTCGGAGGCAACCTCCACGGTGATGTCTTCCTTTGTCATATGTTCAATGTGTTTCAGTCAACCGTCTTGTCCATGATGCCCTTGAATACCTTTGAAAGGGCGGTGGACAACCCGTCACGGGAGACCCCTTCGCGAAGCACCATCAGCAGGGTGTCATCGCCGGCCAGAGTTCCTGCGACCTCCCTCAGGTGCATGCCGTCTATTACCGCCCCGACCATGTTGGCATGCCCGGGAAGGGTCTTCACGACGCACATGTTGCCTGAGAATTCGACGCTCTGGATACTCTCCGACTCCATAAGGTTCCTTCCGGAGGACAGGCCGGGAGCGGAAAAACCGGGAAGACTGTAGAAATAGCCGTCACCGTCGTGGACCTTGGATATCTTCATCTCCCTGATGTCACGGGACAGGGTGGCCTGTGCAACTGATATTCCCCGCTGCTCCAGCAGCGAGGAAAGCTCTTCCTGATTGGTGACCTTGTTGTTCCTGACAGCATCCTTGATGGCCTGCTGCCTCAACTGTTTTTCTTTCATCGGCGAGTATAAATATTCAAAAACTTTGCAAATATATGCATAAGTTTTCAAATATCCACTACCTGTCCGAATAAAAAGTGAATAAAAATCAGTTGTCTATGCGAATCTTCCCCATCTTGTAGCGGCGGTGACCGTCATCTCCGCCGTACGGCAGGGCGAGGACAGGGGTCCCGTAGGCCGTCCCTACGGAGAAGAAAATCTCATAATCGCCTGCCTGGCAGGCCCTGGAGAAGGTCCCGAAACTGTTGGTGAAAGCCTGGGCGACAGTGAACTCATGGTCGCTCCAGACAGCTGTCGCCTCCCCGGGGGCAGCCACCGCCAGGTCCTTGACGTTCATCCCAGTATCGACCAGGACGGCGACTATCCCCCCCTTGGAATTCTTGACCGTGAAGCACGGATAGCCTCCGCCATAGCAAGGCGCGACTCCCACATTCTTCCATGAACTGCGGATATGGAACGGCTCTCCTTTGCGGATGACGCGGGGCCACTCGGCCTTCTCCATGTTGATCCTGTAACCGATCCGGCGGTTGATCCTGTCGATTATGTCGCGGTTGGCCTCCAGTTCCTCCCTCGGCCACCAGTGGATCGAAAGGAGAGAAGCATGGTAGTCCTCAACCGCTTTTAGCAGGAGTTCCTTGTCCCATGCGCCCCTGGCGAGGCTTCCGCCGTAATGCTCGTGCTCCAGGATCACAGGCACATCGGGCCAGAAAAGCTGGGCCATGCCGGCATGAAACCAAGAGTTGGGCTTGTTCTGGACGAGGATGCTGTCATCCTTGATAGTCACTCCCTTGCTCTTCGCATAGTCGGTGATTTCGAAACGGGCCCTCCTGTCGTCGTGCCCGGCAAAATCATCCGAGATGCACAGCTGGGTCTTCTTGAAATACTTGGTGTAGATGTCGATGATCCTTTTCTGGGACTCGAAGCCCCAGCTCTTGCCATGGACCGGAGTGGTGAGGACGGTATGTCCTTCCCCCCACATGCCATAGAGACCTATGGCGAAGAAAGAGACGGAAGGGTCCCCGTCATACCTGCGGGCCATCTCGCTTACCAGATGCTCCACGACCTCCAGGAACACGGGATCGTCGTAGTCCGGCTCGAGGTAGCCGTTGACCTCATAGCATTTGGCGCCCTCGTCGAACACCCATTGCGGAGTACCCTGGCGGGTCCAGTTCTCGGTGGCCGAGATGCAGAAGGCCATCTGCCGGCCCGTCTGGAGCCATCTTTGCGCCGGAGTGTCTATTATCTCCCAGTTGAATTTACCTTTTTCAGGCTCGAGGAACGCCCAGGGCAACCTGAGGAAGACGGTGCCGACCCCTGGGAAATCCTCCACGGTGTCCTCGGCGGAAAGCTTTGATCCGTAGTTGTCAAGGACATTTGAATAATAATACAGCATCCAGCCCATACCTGGGTTGACCAGAGCCTTGCCGTTGTCGACAGGAGTGATGGTCTCTACCTTTTCCTGGGCTGCGGCTCCCAGCACGGAGAGCATGCAAAGGGTCACGATGGCGAGTGTCTTCTTCATTTGTGTTCGTCTACAGTCGTACAAATATAACAATAAATCCAATGCGATTTGCGCCGTGCAATTTGAAGAATGGGCAAACAGGAATGGCATCCAGGAGGTCGCCGGCGCGGCCGTGGAGCCAGACGGCGAGGGCGGCGGCATCGGCAGGAAAGGATTATTCCAGGTCCAGCAACGCCTTCGCCTCCGGGGTCAGGTACGGGAGGATGTCGGCATAGGGAACCGTGAATTCGGGCATCCCGGCCGCGTAGGCCGCGATCTCATACTGCTGGTAGGTGAACACGAGGCCGTCCTCGCCGGGATACGGGGTCCACCCCGGGAAAGGGACGACACCGGTTTCCAGTAAGAGGTAGTTGTCCAGCTCTTCCTGGGAGATCTCCATCCCCCCTTCGGAAAAAAACTGCGCGATCCCCTTGCGGAGCAACGGCTGGATGGCATCCAGGCAGGCCGGATCCAGCATCTTGTCCACCAGGGCGCCTTCCTTCTTGTCGAAGGTCAATCCGCCCCGGCCGGTGATGCCGCCGTGGGCGCCGGCCAGATAGACATAATCCTGGGAAAGGAACACGACGTACTTGCGGGTCTCGCGGCTTTTCAGGAGGCTGAACTCGTACTCCCAGCCGGGCATTTCTTCAAGGATTTCCTTCCGCTGGTCCTCCGTGAGGCCGTCGTTCTCCTCGATGCTCGCGACGCGCTCGTCATAGTCCTCCTGCGACATCCGGCCAAAGGCCTCCAGCGCCTTGTCACGGTAATAGGTCACGAGGGACTCCGTCTTGCTCCCGTCGCCCTCGAAGGCCGGGAACAGCCGATCCTCCTCGTACGTGCCGATATGGCTCAGCTGCCCGTCCATCACCTCCACCAGCGACGCCCGGATGCGGTCCGCCGCGGCGCCCTGCCCGGCCACCGGCAGTTCCACATGGATCGACAGGTCCGCGTGGGCCGTCGAATCCTCGTAGTTCAACGTCTCGGTCACGAGGTCCTTCCCGCCGGAAGGACGGCACGCCGCGGCGGCCAGGACGGCCAGCCCGACGGCGAAGATCTTTCTCATCATTTTCATCGCTTGCATACCGCAAATGTTTGCAACCTCAAAGATAGCAATAACGGCTGGTTCGTCCTATCATTTATTATTGTTAAATTTGGAGGACTTATAGATACAACCCTATGAAACTGGCAGAAGCATTGAATCAGCGGGCGGACCTGCAGAAGCGGATCGCCCAACTGCGCGAAAGACTCGCCAACAACGTCAAGGTCCAGGAGGGAGACCAGCCCGCGGAGAACCCTCAGGACCTCTTCCAGGAGCTGGACGGCTCCCTGAAGCAGCTCAAGGATCTCATCGTCAGCATCAACCGCACCAACCAGGAAACGGTCTGGGAAGGGAAGACATTGACGGAAACGATCGCGGAGAAGGACACCCTGTCCCTGCACATCGCCACCCTCCGCGCCGCCCTGGACGCCGCGAACGTCCGCAGCGACCGCTACTCCCGCAACGAGATCAAGTTTGTCCGCACCGTCGACGTGAACGCCCTCCAGAAGCGGGTCGACGACCTCTCCCGTGACCTCCGTCAGCTGGACTCCCGGCTCCAGCAGGCGAACTGGACGACGGACCTCAGGTAACCTCGGGCAGGCGGACCCGAAAGAAAAAGCCGGGGCAGGGCGGGCACACCTCCGGACGGGAGGTAAAAACGTCCACTCTCACGTTAGGTGATCCGGGAAACGGAGCCGTTCCCACAGACAACGCATCGTATGGCTCAGCACCCCGCACAAGCGCACATTTCACTCCGCATTCCGCACTACCGCGTGCCGACTGCCCAGGCCACCTCCCCCACCCGGGGGAGGTTTTTTTAAAGTATGCTGATCACGATTATCATGATGACAAGCATCGGGCGAGTGCCGAGGAGGACGCGGTTACCGGATGGTTACGTTCGTCGCGCTCATATCGGTCCAACGCCTCGGACGTCAGATCGCTTGTTGGTAAAGGCTGCGCTAGAAACTGTAAAAGGTCGATTTCGCTTCCTCGATTCCGCCAAGGGCATTGGTTCCCTCGAGAATGGTTCCGTACTTGTTCGCCATCAGTTTCGGGAGGCGGTCAGCTTCAAGCTCGTCAATGCCGGCCTTGACATAGACGGATACCAGGTACTGGATGAACGCCACCTGCTCCGGGGTTTGCTGGCCGGTGTAGAGTTGGGCATTCTGGACCCTGGCTGCACGATTGACAGGTTTCTTCTGATAGGCAATGTATTCCAGGACATCCAGGAGGTCGCAGTCATCGGCGTCAATCAAACTCCGTATCTGCTTCAACACATCCTCTCCGTAGCCCTGGTCCGCCATCCGGTTCAGCAGTTCCCGCCTGGTCGTCGGTGAGGACCATTTCTCCCGCAGCTCCGCCTCATCAGCGAAGAACTCCGGCAGTTTCCCGAACATCATCCTCAAGAACTCTTCGGCACTGACAGGAACGCCATCCGGTCCCCAGAACATATCACTCTTGATGTGCTTGATGCTCATCGTGTGCCCGGAAGAGAGACGGATTTCCAGCCTCTCCGGCTTATCGTCTTCTTCAGCATCGTCCGGCTTTGGTTTCCTGGGACGATACTCACGACCAGGGTCTTCAAGACGGTTCCCTTCCTCGTCATCCCGGAGTTCGTAGCCATCCCCCAGCGGTTCGTCTTCCATATCTTCCTCTCCATCCCAAGCCGGGTCCTGAAAGTTCTCATAGGCCTTCACGAAGTCATAGATGGTGAAGTAATACTTGCCATCGTAGAGCCTGGTTCCACGGCCGATAATCTGCTTGAACTCAATCATTGACCGGATGGGGCGCAGAAGGACGATATTCCGCACATTCAGCGCATCCACACCGGTTGAGAGCTTTTGGGAAGTTGTCAGTATCGTGGGAATGGTCTTCTCGTTGTCCTGGAACTCCTTCAAATACTGCTCGCCAAGGTTCCCGTCATTGGCGGCGACACGGACCGCATACTTGGGATTTCCGTGATGATACTTGTTTATCATGTCACGGATTTGGGCAGCGTGGTCCTGGGTCGCACAGAACACCAGGGTCTTCTCATCGTCCTTGATGTATTTCAAGAACTCCCGGACACGGGCCTCGTCCCTTTGCCGGATAGTGATATTCCCCTGATAGAAGTCCTTCTCCGTATAGACCTTGCCTTCTTCCACCTCGCCGGAAAGGATTTCGTCCTCCGGGGAATAGATGTAGTCGTCAATGTTGCTCTGCATCTTGCAATGCCGGAACGGGGTGAGGAAGCCATCGGCAATGCCTTCCTTCAAGGAATACTCATAGACCGGTTTCCCGAAGTATTCATAGGTATTGGCATTGACATCCCGTCTCGGCGTTGCGGTCATACCGAGTTGCACGGCACTGCTGAAATATTCCATAATGCCTCTCCAACTGCTCTCGTCGTTCGCACCCCCACGATGGCACTCATCTATGATTATGAAATCAAAAAAGTCCCTGGGATACTGACCGAAGTTGGGCTTGTCTTCCTCGCCGCTCTCAAAGGTCTGGAATATTGTGAAGAAGATGGAAGCGTTTGTCGGGACCTTGCCGTTCTTGCGGACGCTATCCGGGGTAATGCGGCACAGGGCATCACCCGCGAACCCGAAGAAGCCGTTGAATGCCTGGTTTGCAAGGATGTTCCGGTCAGCCAGGAAGAGGATACGGGGTCTGCCTCCGGTCTTCCTTACATTCCACCTCGTATGGAAGAGCTTGTAGGCAATCTGGAAGGAGATGAAAGTCTTGCCGGTTCCCGTTGCCATTGTCAGGAGTATGCGGTTCTTTCCGGCGGCTACGGCATCCAGGACCTTGTTGATGGCAATCTCCTGGTAATACCTGGGGACCTTCTGCCCATCGTTATACAGGGGCTGGGCGTAGAACTTGTCCCTCCATTCATCCGCATCGCCAAAGGACCGTGTCCATATCTCTTCCGGGGAAAGGTAGTCATCCACCTGCCCTTCCTCTCCGGTCTCCATATCTATCTGGTAGATGGTATCGCCGTTGGTAGCGTAAGTGAAGCGGATTTTCAGTTTCTCGGCATATTCCTTCGCTTGCATCACGCCTTCCCCCACCGGCTTCTCATCGCTCTTCGCTTCCACGACAGCCAGTTTGACACCCTTGTACTGGAGGATGTAGTCCGCCTTCATCGGTCTGGGCTTGATAGTCTGGCTTATCCTTCCCCGGGTGATGGAGACTTCCGTGAGGATATAGCTATCGGCCGTTGTCCCCCATCCGTTCTCTTTCAACTTGGGGTCAATCTTAACTAATCGGGTCTGGCTCTCGTTCATAGGCTGGAGCGATTATTTATCATCATAATGGCCGTAAGATGAAACTACATAGACTTCCACTAATTCATCTTCAACAGAATAGACCATACGATGCTTCTGCGTTATTCGTCTGGACCATTGACCCTTCCTGTCTCCTGACAGAGGTTCAGGCTTTCCGGTACCGGTCCTTGGATGCTTTTTAAGCTCATCTAACAGACGACACGCCTTCGCAAACGCATTCGGCTCATTCTTCCGGAGGCTGGCCAAGTCTATTGCGGCATCCGGAGAGATGATCACATCATATGTCATAGCGAATCCAAAAACCTTTCAAGTTCTTCTTTTGTGCCGACCTTGTATCCTTTCCCTTCCTGAATCTCCTTGATACCTTTGTCAATTTTCTTGTACAGTTCTTCTCTCGTCATGAGGGTGTCGTCTTCGCTGACAGGGACAATCTTGAACGAACCCATGTTTCGGGTCGTCAGGACAACGCCTAGTCCTTTTGCGGCCATTCCAAGGTATTTGCTCTGATTGGAGCGGAAATCTCTGCTGCTTATAACTAACATAATTACGATACTTTTGATACGTTGCAAATATAGGAATTTATTTTTTGGATACCAAATCGGATGCCAAAGGCTTTTTATTATTCTGTAGCTCCTACTTTTGGGTGCTTTCCAGAAAAATAAAGCAGATTATAGTTCGCCGTTGAATGCCTTGCGGAGAAGGGACTGCTTCAAGTCATCGCAGAGAGTGAGTGTCTTCTGGTAGTTTTGTTGGAGGGTATTGCACTTATCGTTGAAGTCATCAACTTTTGAAGTGTGTTGCACTTCTAATTAGAATTCACCTCTTTCAACTTGGGGTCAATCTTAACTAATCGGGTCTGGCTCTCGTTCATGAGGAACAATGATTTACTTGAATAGCTCGGAGTGTGTTCCCGTGCGGATCAGCTTGATGGTTTGGGTTTCTTTATCCAGCCATATCAAGAGAAAGTCGTTCTGGATGTGGCATTCCATACATCCGGAAAACTCTCCAGAAAGCATATGAGGCTTGTGCGTGCTGCCAACCGTCCCATGCTGCTCCAACCGAATCAGAACATCCTTAAGTGCCTGTAACTTGGAAGGTTGATGCTTGATCTTTTTCAGATCTTTTTTGAATTGAGTCGAATATTCCAGCGTCCACATGTCATAACCCGGCTACAAATTCATCAAACTTGTCCATATCCAGCCGCTCCAGATCCTTTCCGCTCTTGACTTCGTTGATGGCAGCCATGGTTTCCTCATTGGGTTCATCGTAAACGACATCCATAAGGATGGTTTCCACGTAGTTGTTCAGGCTCCGATTCTCCTTCTTCGCCTTGATCTTCAGTCTCCTGATAAGCTCTTTATCAAACCTGAAAGCAGTTTGGACTTTTGCCGTTGTCGTCTGCATATCGTTATCCGTTATTATTCCGATAGCAAATATATAACACTTTATTATATAATGCAAATAAACCTATAATTCTCCGTTGAATGCTTTGCGAAGAAGGGACTGCTTCAAGTCATCGCAGAGAGTGAGGGTCTTTTGGTAGTTCTCTTGGAGGGCGTTGCACTTATCGTTGAGGACATCAAGACGAGAAACAATATCATCTTGTTCCGTAATAGTGGGCAGCGAAATAGTGTAGCCCTTAACATCCTTATCTGTGATGGCAGGATATGTCGCTCCGGTTTGCAGAGGTTCAACATAGTCATAGAAGGCATCTGTGGAAAGGCAATGGAAAAGCCACGAAGGTCTCACTTTCCTTTTGTCAGGACGCAGGACACAAAAGCCAGTGCTACAAATCTGTCCGTCATATTGCTCCGTGATAATACAATATCTACGCAATGTAGGTCGTGTCGTGGCGAAAACAATATCATCTTCACAGACAAGCCTTTGTGCCCTGGACGGAGCATTGGACTTCTTTATCCGTTGCGGTTCAACAACAGATTTAGTGCTTCTATCAACGGATGTCAAGTCAATGTAAGTGTATTCTTTATCCTCCGGGATGTCTCTCCATTTGATGTTATCTGTTTTCAAGCAAACGGAACCAATTTCGGCAACCGACCATCCTTCCTTCGGTTCCAGTTCTTTCTTCAATGTCGCTTGGAAGAGGTCCTTTGCTGCTTGAAGGGATTTTTCGGCATTCGCTTTCAGGGCATCAATCTTGGCGAACTCCCGGTCCAGAAAATCCACGATACGCTGCTGCTCGGGAAGAGATGGGATTGGTATGCGTATCTGCAACAAATCTGTCTTCACGAGACTTGGAATAGTGGTTCCTTTGTTCATATTCTGGAAGTTGAACCCCTTGCAGAAGTAGAATAGGAACTTTGGAAGTATATTCTCTTTGGGTGAAAAGCCGAATGCCGTATCTACATTCCAGAACTTGGTTTCAACAAAGATAGGATTGTTGATTGAACCCTTTCTACCGATGATTGTGGCTCCGGCTTCACATAGATAGTCGTCAGCATACCCCATAATACCTCCACTTCCATAGATAGGGTACTTTCCATTAGGATTTTCAACCTCCTTTTGGTTCCTTCCACTACGGATTTCGCAGACCTCACCAAGCAGCCTTATTTCCCACCCATCTCTCATAGCATCTCCATAATCTCGTTCAACAAACGCTGGCTGTCGGCGGCAAGGGCTTCAATCTCGGCGGCAATCTGCTGGGGTGTGCGTTCATCCACGACTTCCACCTTGTTGGGGTTCTTCACGGAGAGGTCGTAGTTATCGTCCAGGTCAGCGACATTCACAGACCAGGAGTTCTCACTATCCGGCTTGGTCTTCTGCTTCTCAACGAAGTCCGCCAGGTCATTCTCATTGAGCGGATCCGTCTTTCCCAGGGTGCGGTCCAGGTTCAGTTGATAGAACCATACCTTCTGCGTGGGCTCGCCTTTCTTGAAGAAGAGTACGATGGTCTTGACACCGGCTTGGAATACTCCGGAAGGAAGGTCCAGTATCGTGTGGAGGTTGCATTCTTCCAGGAGTTTCTTACGCAGTTCAATGGAGGCGTTATCGGTATTGGACAGGAAGGTGTTCTTGATGACGATACCGGCATTGCCACCTGCTTTGAGGTACTTGATGAAGTGTTCCAGGAAGAGGTATGCCGTTTCTCCGGTCTTGATGGGGAAGTTCTGCTGCACCTCCTTACGCTCGCTGCCTCCAAACGGGGGATTTGCCAAGATGTTGTCAAACTGGTCCTTGGTCTGGACATCGGCAAGGTTCTCTCCCAGGGTGTTGGTCTTGATGATATTCGGCGACTGAACCCCGTGGAGTATCATATTCATCATGGCGATAAGATACGGGAGCGCCTTCTTTTCCTTGCCGTAGAAGGTAGTCTTTTGCAGTTTTTCCTCATCGGCGGTCGTATGGACCTGGGCGTGCATATAGTTGTACGCTTCGCATAGGAACCCGGCGGAACCGCAGGCACCATCATACACGCTCTCACCAATCTGGGGATTTACGACCTTGACGATGGACCGGATGAGCGGACGGGGCGTGTAATACTCACCTCCGTTGCGACCGGCATTGCCCATCTTGTTGAGCCGGCTCTCGTACAGATAGGTCATTTCGTGCTTCTGCTCACTGGTCTGGAACTTCAAGCCATCTATCTGCTCAATGATGTCCCGCATACAATACCCGCTTACCAGTTTGTTGCGGAGTTCGGCGAAGATGAGACCGATTTTGACCTTGATGGAGGTGTTATCCGTTTCTCCTTGTCCCAGGTTCTTCAAATACGGGAAGAGTTTGCCATTTACGAACTCTATGAGGTCATCGCCGACCATTGCATTGTGGATGTCGTACTCCCCGGCAGCGGTTCTCGGCATAGCCCAGGTATTCCACCGGTACTCTTCATCCAGGATTGGGGAATAGGTCCCACCGCCCAGAAGAGCCGCCATTTCGTTCTCATTGTCCAGGTCATCCAGGTATTTCAGGAAGAGTATCCACGAGGACTGCTCAACATAATCCAGTTCGCTGCTGCATCCTTCATCGGTACGCAGAGCGTTGTCTATATTTTTGAAGACTTGCTCGAATGCCATAATGTATGTGCGTTGTGCGATTGCTATCTTACAAATTTAGCAAAAAATGCTGACAGCAACGCCGTGGAAACGATGGAGGGGTGCAGATAAAACGAATAGCTCGTCTAGAATGTCCTGACGCTCAAACGCCGGCAGGGATTGTCCTCTATTCCCATTCTATAGTTGCCGGCGGTTTCGAGGATATGTCATAGACGACGCGGTTCACCCCCTTGACCTTGTTGATGATGTCGTTGCTCACTCCGGCGAGGAAGTCGTAGGGGAACCTGAACCAGTCCGCGGTCATGGCATCGGTGGACACCACGGCACGCAGGGCGACCGGGTTCTCATAAGTCCTCTCGTCCCCCATCACGCCCACGCTGCGTACGGGAAGGAGGATTACGCCGGCCTGCCAGATGGCGTCGTACAAGGTCGAAGCCTCAACCCTCGGATCGGAAGCCGAAGGGAGGTGAAGGCCGGTACAGTCGTATCCGCGGAGACCCTTGATGAATATGTCGTCTGCCTCGCGGAGCACCTGCAGCTTCTCCCTTGTCACCTCGCCGATTATCCTTATGGCAAGCGAAGGCCCGGGGAAAGGATGCCTTCCCACGAGTTCTTCCTTGATGCCCAGGGCACGGCCGACACGCCTGACCTCATCCTTGAAGAGCATCCTCAGGGGCTCCACGACCTTGAGGTTCATCTTCTCGGGCAAGCCTCCCACGTTGTGGTGGGATTTGATCTTGGAGGCGATCCCCTCGATCCCGGCTGACTCGATCACGTCGGGATAGATGGTACCCTGGGCAAGCCAGCGGGCGCCTTCGATGCCGCGGGCGTACTTCTCGAAGGTCTCGACGAAGAGCCTGCCGATTATCTTCCTCTTGGTCTCCGGGTCGGTCACGCCGGCGAGGGCATCCAGGAAAGCCTCGGAGGCGTCGGCGCCTATTACGTTGAGGTCCATGTCCTTGTAGGAGGCCAGTACATCTTCGAACTCGTCCTTCCTGAGCAGCCCGTTATTGACGAATATGCACGTCAGGTTGTGGCCGACCGCCTTGTTGAGGAGCACTCCCGCCACGGTCGAATCCACACCTCCGCTGAGTCCCAGGATGACCTTCCCGTCCCCGATGGTCTCCCTGAGCGAGGCGACCGTCGTGTCGATGAAGGAATCAGGAGTCCAGTCTCCGCGGCAGCCGCATATTCCGAAGGCGAAGTTGCCAAGGATACGGCTCCCTTCCGCTGTGTGGAAGACCTCGGGATGGAACTGGACGGCATATGTCTGCTCCCCTTCGATGCAGTAGGCGGCATTGGCGACGCTTCCGGTCGAGGCGATGACCCTGCCCCCTTCGGGGAGCCGCGAGATCGTGTCCCCGTGGGACATCCAGACCTGGGAGCGCGGCGGGACTCCCTTCAGAAGCGGATTTCCTTCATCCACCACATCCAGCATTGCACGTCCGTATTCACGGGCGAGCGAACCTTCCACCATGCCGCCGTACTTGGAAGCAAGGTACTGTGCGCCGTAGCATATTCCCAGCAGCGGGTACTTCCCCTTGATGCCAGACAGGTCGACCTGCGGGGCATTGGCGTCCCTGACGGAGCAGGGGCTCCCGGAGAGGATGACACCCTTTACGTCGCGGTCGGGAACGGGCATCTTGCCGAATGGATGGATTTCACAATAGACGTTCAACTCGCGGAGCCTGCGGCCGATCAACTGAGTGACCTGGGATCCGAAATCAATGATGAGAATCTTTTCAGACATTCCTGGAAATGTTAGACCATTGCAAAAATACTCAGAAAACGGCGTTTCTGCAATAGAGCCCCCCGGGGCAGGACCCGGGATTGAGGATCACTGCTTCAGGGCCGGGATGTGGGTGTTCAACCATTCATACCTGGAATCGAACCAGTCTTTCGCATTCTTGCAGCTCTTCGCCACCGTGGTATGCCCGGAATGCCATCTCTGGTTGTCCAGGACGATGGAAGCATCAAGGGCCTTGGCCTCCGCCGAAGAGGCATAGCTGGTCATGAAAGAAGACATGGACTGGCAGATGCTCTTGGAATAGTTGTTGGTCCAGAGAGTGACGTACGTGTCCAGGAATTCTGGGTTGGAGTTGGACAGGAGAGCCGGGTAGTAGAATGCTCCCCAGACGTGTATGTTCGCCCAGTTGCCCGTCATCCGGTAGATGTTGTCGAAATCCCAGAAGTTCGCCATCATCAGCTTCGAGTAGGGCGTGTTGTCACCCTTGGTCAGGAAAAGGTTCGAGCCGGCACAGTCCAGGTTTCCCAGGATCTCATGCCCGAGCAGCCATTTCGCGAAAGAGGTGACATCGATGTAGTCGGGATAGGTCCCGTGCCTTATGGCCGATTCGGCTTCCTTCACATACTGGGTGATGTAGGCCTTCTGCTCGGGAGTGACCTCATCGTCCTCCGGGTACTTGAAAGTGTACTGCTGGCTGTAGTTCCATCCTCCTGAGAAATAGACTTCCTCGTTCCACCAATAGGCATCGAACTCGAGCACGAAGCCGTTTTCGGAGACCTTCAGGCGGCAGTCTTCGTTGCGGCGGACCTGCTCTATGAGCATGTACAACCCCCGGTAATCACCGTTGAAGACCACGTTGACGAAGATGAAAGAAGGAGTCCACTGCATGCCGAGCAGCTTGTTGACCCTCAGGCCTGCAAGGGTATTGAGGCCGTCATAGCGGAGAAGGATCCAGTTCTTGTCCTTGTACTTGGAGTCGTCCCCCCTGAAGAGCATGTCGCCTTTTTTCTCGAGCTTTATCTTGTAGGGCTTCTTGGGCTGGTAGGCGCTGGTGTTGCCGCGGATCCTCACAGTCATGCTCCCCGAATACTTGATCTCGTCTCCTGAAAGCACGGCGACCGTCCCGGGCACCTTCGTAGGGTTCTTGATTCCGGCGCCGTTGCATCCCGGCGGATGGGAGACGTATTCGCAAGTGGGTTCCTCGTGGTCCACGGTCTCGATCCTCACCAGAGGGAGACCGGTGGCAAGCACCGAAGCGGTGAGCTCGTCGCATTCGCTTTTGACGGTGAAGGCGGCGGACTTGGCCTTCCTGCCCTTGCCATCGGTATAGACCAGGGTGAACTTGTTCTCGAAAGTGTGCTTCCTCCGGGCGTTCGAAAGCCAGACCCGGTACTTTCCCTTGTCGTTGTAGTCGGAACCGAGGGGCTCGATACGTGTAATGGTGCAGTTCAGGTCTGCACCCTGTCCTCCGTACTGGTCGGCCAGGGAGATGGCGCACTTCCCGCCTTCGACGTCGTAGTCGAACTTGGTTTCATAGGGATTGATCCGGAAATCGACGTAGGCCTCTTCGCCCGGACTGATGTTGACAAGATAAGTCAGCATGGTGATGCTGGCCTGCGGTTCCTGGGGGACAGGGACCTCCTGTGCCTCTTCCTTGCCGCAGGAGAAAAGCACGGAGAGAAGGAGGCCGGCCATGGCGGCCTTCGCAGTCTTCGGAAAGATTATCCTGAAAAGTTTCATAGCAATCCGATCAAGTATTGGTTAATTATCGTGATTACGGGGCAAGGCTTATCGTGTACTGGGGCGATTCGGTGATATCCAGGAACTTGTCACAAGCCACCCTGATCCCTTCCAGGCGGATGTGGCTGGCGGACGAACGAGGCATACCGGGCCTGTCCTCCAGTTTCTGGAACTGGGACCATGGCCAGGCGGTAACCACCCTCTTGCACTTGCCGGTGATGTTCGACACGGTGATATATTCATAAGTCTGGGGGGTGTCGGTCCGCATCTTCAGCCAGAGGAGGCGTTCACCGTCGCCGATCGTGCAGTTGCGCAGGATCACGTTCCTGTCGTGGATGCTCTCGCTGCCCATGGTGATGCATCCATGTGAGTAGCCGTAGTTGCAGTCCTCGACAAGGATCCGTTCGTTGGGGCCGTTGCACGACATCGTATCCGCCCAGGTTCCCCTGCCTCCCTTGAGGACCACGGCATCGTCGTTGACGCTCATGTAGCAGCCCTTTACGAGGACGTCGGTGCAGGCGTCGATGTCGATGGCATCGCTGCTGGGGGCGGGCACGCCATCCTTGGGTGCGGTCATGGAACAGTCAAGGTAGCGCACGAAGGTGCACTTGTAGACATGGGTCGTCCAGAAAGGGCTGTCCTTGAAACGGACATCCTGGATGGTCACGTTCCTGCTGTTGGAGACGAACAGGAGCCTGGGTCGCTGGGCATCCTTGTTGGTGCATTCCGGATTCCAGCTGCGCCGGATCCAGAACTCCTTCCAGTAATTGAGGCCGTTGCCGTCTACCGTCCCTTTCCCGGCGATTACGAAACCGTCTACGCCGTCGGCGTTGACCAGGGCGGGGAAATACTTGCAGTTCTGTCCTTCTATCCTCGTGTCGACCACCGGGAAATCCTCGATGCGGTCGGAACCCTTAAGGCGCGCCCCATCCTCAAGGTAGAGGGAAGTCCCTTCCTTGAAGAACAGGCTGCCGGAAAGGAACGTCCCGGCAGGGATGACGACCAGCCCGCCGCCTTCGGCCGAAGCCTTGTCTATGACGGCCTGGATAGCCGAAGTCTGGACCAGGGTAGAATCCTTCGAGACTCCATGCTCGGTGATGACGTAACGCTTTCCCAGAGTCGCAGGATCCACTTTTGAAGCATCGGAGAACCACGGACTCATCGGAGTGCCGTCCGGCCAGAGTTCCTGCTTCGGAGCCTCCTTGCGGGCCTTCCTGCCGGAGGGTTTTCCGGCGCCGGCGTCACTCTTGAAGAAACGGTCGATGAAGGGGATGTACTGCTGCCAGTCGTAGAGAAGGATGTTATGGCTGCCATGACGTACATGATGTCCCATCCTGCCGGCGACCCGGGGGCTTTCCACTTCCGGCATGACCGGGTCCGTGAAACCGTCGATCCCGAAGAGAGCGTAGACAGGAGCCGCACCTACCAGTGAGAGGTACTCTCCCCTGGGGTCGGCCCAGAGGTCGTCGTCGGCACTCGAGACATACACCGGCCTCGGGGCGATCATGGCCAGCAGCTCATGCTGGTCGAAGGGAAGGTCCTCCTCCCTGTCGCGGTACTCCCGGTAGTTGCCGCAGAACCAGTGAGGGAAATTCCTGGTAATCGCTGCAACCGTTTCGCCGAACTTGCGGCGCGAAAGGGCAGCGCCGGAGCAGCCGGAGCAAGACGAGAAGGCCGCCGCGAAACGGGTATCGGTGGCAGCCGCCCAAAGGGCGGTCTTCCCGAGACGGGAATGGCCTACCACCGCCACCTTGGCGGCATCGACATCCGGGTCTGTCTGGAGATAATCCATCGCGCGAGAGAGGCCCCAGGCCCAGGCCGAGATCGTCGCCCATGAATCTCCGCCGCGGGGAGTCCCGTCGTCCATGAGCCCATGCACTCCGTTGTGGAACCCATCGTGGAAATCCGGGTCGATTTCATGGTAGCAGAACGTCGCGACCCCGTAGCCGCTGGTAAGGATGTATTCATAGGGCCAGCGCATGGCCTGGGCTCCCCGCTCAACCCTCTGGTATTTCGGACCATATCCGGCTTCCTTTTCAGCGGAAGGCAGGAGCACGGCCGGATCTGTGGTGGTCGCATGGTTGCCTTTGAAATTCTCCCCTACGAAAAAAGGCACGGGGCCCTTCCTGTCGTTGGGGATGTACATCAGCATGGTGAAGGAGAACTGCTCTTCCTTGTCGAGGAAGACCTCCACCTGCCTTCTTGTAGCGAGGCCGAAAAAGGCGTCCGGACTCTCCTCGACGACCTTGAAATGCATCCCGGAAGGGACTCCGGGCTCGCGGCCGTACATCTGCGAGCGGAAAAGCTCCATCAGTTCCGGCCTTCTCTTTCGGACCCAGTCCTTGCTGTTGCGGACCTTCCGCCCGTCTTCCATCAGGAGCGGGTCGGGAAGCGTGTACGGCTCCACAAGCGACTCGTCCTGGTTGATCGGACGTTCTTTCTCCTGTGCCGGGAGTCCCGGCATCGCCGTCATCACCAGTAACAAGGCGCAGGCAGCCTTGAGCAAAGGGTTTCTCGTTGACATGGTCTATTTCTGTTAATATCTGTCCAATTCCTGTCTTTGTGCTGAATGCCGCGCCGGACCGCGGAAGGACCACCGGGAAGGTGGCACCGCAGCCGGACACGGGATGCCGTCAGGACACTCCGGTCTTTTCAGTCTTGTCCCTGTCCGTCACAAGGTTGTCATCCGGGATGGCGGCGACCAGGCCGAGGAGATATTCCCTCAGGTCCTCCCACCTGTAATAAGGGCCGCCGGAGGTGCCGAGGGCCGGAATCGTAGTCTCTTTCTCGTTGTAAAGGACCTTGACCAGGACCTCTCCCTTCCTGTTCCGGTAGAAGACCATCTGGATGTTCGAGGCCATGCACATGAACTCGAAACTGTTCCAGTGTTCATGGACGGTCCTGGATTCATAGCGCTCGTCCATCCCCTCTATCCCCAGGGTGCCGATGAGGGGAAGGAGACCGACGTCATGGCCGAAACGGAGGTCCGCCGCCCTGTGGCTCCCCTCCTCAAGGGCCGCATCAGCCTTGGCGACGATGTCCTCGATCAGAGGCTTGGCTATCGCCGAGGAGTAGTCGCCTGCCTCCCTGGATATTCCGAAACTGTAGTAGAGCTTCTCGTTGCGGGCGATCCAGAGCGCCTCCAGCTCCTCGACCGTGAAATGCTTGAATATGTCAGGCCGGCCGACCGTGTTGGGAGAAATGGCGCCGGCGCAGAAGACTGCGTCGATGAAGGCATACTTGTCCGGGATGAGCCTCGCTGCGGCTTCAGGCTCCGTGAAAATCGCCTTGAAGAACCTTTCCGGGTCCAGAAGGCTCTCGCGCAGCTGGTCCGCAATCCTGTTCCCCTCCTTTCCTATTTCCTTGGTATCCAGATCCATGCTGATGTAGTCCAGGTACTTCGGCCCGGTGACATAATGCATCTGCAGCCCGGGAGCCCCGCTCTTGAGCTGGGATGTGAAGTTCGCCATGCTCACCAGGCATCTGGGCCAGTAACTGGAGACACACTCCACTTCCTGCCTGTCCGGGTCAGTGAAGACACGCTTGAACTCCTTGTACATCCGCCCGCCGATACCCCTGTGCTCGGCGCCTCCCCTTTCACTGAGCATTCCGTACATGCCCTCATGCTCGGAATCGAGGGTGTCCATCTGCCTTTTCAGGAGTTTGCCCTCTTCAGTCAGGAGACCGGCTTCCCAGGCCGCCCTCATCCCTTCCATCCCTTTGGCCATGTGCCTGGCGCCCGTGTGGTAGCGCGAACCATGTCTCCCGTAATGGCTTATGTAAAAGGGCTTGAACCCCTTGGGGGCCTTTGTTCGGGGCGACTGTGAATATTCGTAATAATGCAGGACACCCGCCGCCCTGTCAGGGTTCTCCCTGATCAGCGAGTCATAGGTCTGGGCGTCCACGGCTAGGACAGGCAAAAGTGCCATGCAAGCCGCCAGGAAGGTTATTTTCACGGATCCCTTTAACATGGAAGAGTTCGTTTTACTTGTATTTTACCAAAATACAAATATAAGAAATTGCACTCTCAATCCAAACTGACGACGTTTTTCGAGATTATCCGTGGGAAATTTCATCCTACGGCTGTCACGCGCTACCTTTGCGGAACTCAACAAAAACTATGTAAAACATGAAATGGATTATCAAGATTATGCTGCCGGCGCTGCTGCTGGCGTCTTGCAGCAAGGAGGGTACGTCCCCGGAGGGGAACGCCCCCGAGGTTCCGGAAGAAAGACAGGAGCAGGCATCACATGGGATGATGATGCTCGGAGAAAAACTGGACAACCCCTACTCCCTGGCGAACGTCAAGGCCGCGGTCGCTTCACTCTACCCTTCCAGCGAAGTGGAAGACCTCGCCCCCACGGACTACTACGTCCGTTTCCTTCCTGCCTCAGGCGATGAATATGCCAGGCTGGAGGAAGCCGGGGTCGAGATGGCCGACCACCCGCTTGACAGGGAGATCCTCCAGGACGGAGACTACTACCATGACCCTACGGTTCCCGAAGACGGGATCACATGGCAGTACGCAGTCGTCAAGCCCGGATTCGACTTCCCCCTTGGCATCCGGTACGAGAAACTGGAAGAATGTTTCATCCCGGATGAGACGACAGCGACCAAGGGCCTCCCGGGCATCGACTGGGATGCCGTGGAAAGGGAAGCCTTCATCAGGACCGGCAATGCCGGCTTGCTGGAAAGCGCGACGAGGGCGAAGGCAAGGCCCGGAGGAAAGATCACTATCGTGGACGAAGGCGGAGGCGTCAAGAAGACTGTCGGAGTCGCCGGCGTCAAAGTGGTAGCAAATGTCTTCGTGAAGATTGCCACGACGTACACCGACAAGAACGGGAAGTACGAATTCAGCAAGGCTTTCTCCATGAAACCCCATTACCGGATCTGCTTCCAGAACAAAAAGGGCTTCTCGATCGGGCTGAACCTTGTCCTGATACCGGCATCCGTGTCCACCCTCGGCAAGGGGGACGCTTCAGGAATGGACTGCAAGGTCGACCAGGGCTCGGAAGCATCCCTCTACAGGAGATGCGCCGTCAACAACGCAGCCTACGACTACTACACCAAATGCGAGACCCTCGGGATCACTCCCCCGCCATCCGGCCTCAGGTTCTGGATCCTGAACATCCTCAAGCCTTCCTGTACGATGATGATCCACCACGGAGCGCTTCTGGACAACGCCCTCGTGAGCAATTATCTCGGGATGTACAAGATAATCGTCAGGTTGGCCGCACCTGACATAACCATCGGGACGAAGGGAAAGAGCCACGACTACGCCGCTCTCTATGCAAGCACGGTACACGAGATGGCCCATGCCACCCACTTTGCCAAGGCTGGAACGGGCTACTGGAGCAAGTTCGCGACCTACATCCTTTCATCTTTCGTGATGACCGGATCGAGCTACGGCAGCGGGAACGGAGAGAATGCAGGTTACTGCGAAGTAAGCGAGATGTGGGCGTACTACCTCGAGAACGCCCTCTACGAGTTGCGCTACGGGAAGAATCCCCAGGACGGTTACAATTACTGGTTCAAGCCCCAGATTTTCGCCTCGCTGGAAAAAGACGGCATGGCCAAGGCCGACTTCTGTTCCGCCCTGACTTCCGAGGTCACGAACAGGGACATCCTGCGCGACAGGCTGGAGGAAGCAAGACCCGACCTGCGTTCCAAGATCGAGCAGACGTTCAATTTCTACAGGAGATAGACGTCCCAACCAATTCAGCCGACATGCCTGGCCAGGGTTAGTCCATGGCCCGGCTGTCCGGCCCGGATAGAGGGTGGTTCGGAGCTGGTTAACTCCAACCCGAGCCACCCTTTTTCCTGCAAAAGAAAACTTTTGCAGTTTTGAGAACAATTCTTATCTTTGCAGTCCGATAATGCGCGGGTGGCGGAATGGTAGACGCGCTAGTTTCAGGAGCTAGTGTCAATTGCGACGTGTGAGTTCGACTCTCATCCCGCGCACGTAAAAACCGTTCTGGAGTTATTCCAGGACGGTTTATTTTATATTTTGGCGACTTGAGACCCGTATTAAACCATTAAACAAGGAGAGGGGTGCATTGGACAGTTGTCTTATTCACTTGAATTCAAGAGTTATTTGGAATATGCTCTTCTAACAGCCCTGGTCGACTTCCTTTCAAGTAGCTCACACGCTCCAAAAAGAGAAGTGTCTCATTATTAGCATATTATAAAACAGTAGCGTGTGAAGGTACCCCTAAAAAACGGCCTCCTAACACGCCCGCAAAACTTAACAGACTAATCTACAGGCTATTACAAAACCCAGGCGTGTTAGCTATTTGAAAATGTGGGTGGGCCAAGGACGGCTTCTCCATCACTGACCATCCCCACGCCAGGGCAGCGCGCATACTGCATGCTTACGTCACATGCCAGGGCAGCTGTGTGTTCTATGATGGGACCACAAGCTGTATTGTCCTTCGGACCTTCCGCTTCGCTCCATTCACCCCACGCGCTTCGCTTGCGGGTATGACGCAGGCAGGATCCGCTACCGCCGTCTCTTGCATGGTCCCATAAATTTCGTATATTTGTGAGGTTACAGCTAAAACATGCACGCCTTAAATCTGACCTTCATGAAAAAAATCTCTTTCGCCTGCCTTTTCGCAGCAGTCATCTTTACCGCACTCACGTTTGCCGGGTGCGATCAAAGGGACCCTCAAGCCGAGTATGAAGTCCTGAGCGAAACGGTGTACCCCAACCCTCAGAGCGGAATCGATGCAGCCCAGGAATACATCGACCACTTCTCCAACAAAAGCGGGAACCGCGTGACAGAGGTGTCGGACATCAGGCACCAGTACCGCCTGATGGATGATTTCCTTTCAAATTACTTCAGTTCATATTCCGAGTTCCTGAACAAGGCTTCCGAGATTGACGACGAGCTCAGGCAAAGCAATTACCAGGGTGTCAGGGAAACATGGAAAAAACTGTACACCAAGGAGCAGAACAGGTTGGTAGGTCCGATAATGGACAGCATCACCGACCAGACCTTCGACTCCTATTTCAAGAACCAGGTCCGCATCCTTTGCCAGGACAGGTTCACTACCTGGGACTATGAGTCAGTAGACCGGATATCCCTCGGCACGCCGCAGCTTACGATGAACGGCCTCGCCAAGGAATGCAGCGGAGAATACCGGGTCCACCTTCGGGGCAGCATCCTCGGTCTTCGTACTGAAACTGCCCGCGTCTCCATCAGCGGACTGATCGGCATCGGGTACGGAGGAGAGATAGCCTACGAAAGGACAGGCTACCAGTTCCTGGAGACGCCTATTTTCTAAAGCTTTTACGGAAGGAAGGGCAACCGTCGTTCCCCGACTGTCCATGAAAAGGTTTTTCATATTGTACTGCTTCGCCGCCCTTGTCCTCAGTTCCTGCGGCGGGGATGCCGTTGTCATCAACGAAGGGACGATATACAGGATAATTACCGACAAGGATGAAGGATTCGGCCGCTTTACCAGGACATCCGGCAGCTACTGGAGGGGCACCTATTACAGGGAAACGGAGGGTGCCCTCAACGCCTCGGCCAGGGACGTGGTCTTCCGCAACGGGAGGAGACCTTCCATGGAAAGCGCCGACGGCGAGAAATTCAGGATCGATTGCATCACCGAGTATGAGCCACCGCGCTACAAGGAGTATCCGTTCGCCACGGACTACAGGGACTCTGTTTTCTCCGTGACCGAACTTCATGACATCACTTACGCGAAGGCGTACGGTTACTGGTCGTCGTTCCCGGACAACGGCCGCTCAAACCTGGCGATATTCATGTCGCGTGTCCCGGACCTGTCAAAAAGCGATCTCGACCTCACGATGGACGTCTACCTGCCGGAAGACGGCGGAAAGGTACTGAGGCCGCTTCTCATCCTGATACACGGCGGAGCCTTCTTCAACGGTGACAAGGCTTCGCTCGGCTTTCCCGAGTGGGGACGTCATTTCGCCGCGGCGGGCTATGTGGTGGCATCGGTCAACTACCGTCTCGGATTCCACCTGAACACGATTTCAGTGGAGAGAGCCGGCTTCAGGGCCGTGCAGGATGTCAACTCGGCGATTGCCTTCATCCTCCACGACCGGGAACGGTTCCGGGCAGATCCCGAGCGGGTGTTCCTGGCCGGTACAAGCGCCGGCGGGATTGCCGCACTCAACGCCGCCTTCATGAGGGACGCGAACATCCCAAAATCGTCAAAGGGCGAAGGCGGCATCATGGGCGTCAACGAAGGTATCGCTAAGCCCTTCAAGGTCAGGGCCGTCGGGAACATGTGGGGAGCAGTCGAAGATACGACCATCCTCAGCAACGCCCGCACACCGGTACTTTCCATCCACAGCACCGGCGACCCCATCGTGCCTTTCGGCGAAGGCCATCCTTTCACGAAGATCTTCGGCAACGATGTAATCTTCCCGAAGATGTTCGGATCCGCTGCCGTCACGCGCCTGACGAGAAGCAGAGGTTCCGTCCTCATGCCTTATGACCTTCCGGGACGGCACACGCTGCACATAGACGAGCATGAAGACGGCTCCAAGCTGCTCAACAGCCACTTCAGGGAGATAGAGGCAGCCCTGAAGGACTTTTTCTCGGCTAATATGTTCGCACATCCGGCGAAGATCGAACGGCTGCAATCCTCCAACATATTCAAAATCGACATGACAGACGTCAAGACGGTTTCATGGAAGGTCGAAGGGGGTGTCATCCTGGAACGGAACGGAGGTCGTGCGGAGGTCCTCATGTTCCCCGACGCGCCGTCCCGCTCCCTGACTGCCAGCGGCGAGTATCATTCCGGCATCGCTTTCATGGACACCATGGACCTGTAATGCCAACGGGACGGCACAATTCCCGGAGATTGCCTTCATCCTGGCCCTTACACGTATCCCGGGGCAGTCCGGCCTGAGATTGAGCGGATCGGGAAGGCTAAGGGCAATGGCGGCGGACCTCTTGAAGTCAAGCCGGCCGGCCGGAACTCCGAAATAGTGGAGGGACGCGGCCTGGACTCCGAAAAGCCCCGGGCCGGTCTCCGCCACATTGAGATACACTTCCATTATTCGGCGCTTGCCCCAGAAGGTTTCTATGAGCACGGTCCACCATGCCTCCGAGACCTTCCTCAGCACGGTAGGAGTCCCGAATGTGAAGACATTCTTCGCCGTCTGCTGGGAGATCGTGCTGCAACCTCGGACGGGCGTTCCTTCCTTACGATGGGCACCGGCCATCATCTTCAATTCCTGGAAGTCGAAGCCGTGATGGTGCATGAAGCGCTGGTCCTCCGAGGCAAGGACTGCCCCCACAAGCGAGGGGGATACCTCTTCCAGCGGGACCCATTCCTGGCGGGGACGCCCGTCGCAGATACTGCCTGACTGGACCTGCCGTTTCAGCATCACGGGAGTATACCTGACCGGGACCCACCTCAGGAGGACGACCAGGGCCACGCTCAAGGCGACAAATGCGACAGGGGCCTTGACCAGAAGCAATGAAAGGATCTTTTTCCTGACCATGATGCCTCCCTACCTCATCACCTCTCCCTTGGAATTGAGGATCACCTCCGAAGAATAGTCCAGGAGGATAGCACGGAATATGTTTTTGTCCAGGGCGAATATGTCCTTGTACAGAGGTTCCGTCAAGCGGTGGCATCCGGCATCCATGAGGCCGTATCGGCCGCCGACACAGTAGGCATAGAGGCCGGTCTTGACAATCTTGTCCGCATAGCCGACCTCCCCCTCACCTGTGATGAACCGTTCCTGCTCGCGATAGGTCAGTTCCTTCAGGTTGTCGAGGACGAAGGCGTTGAGCACCGTCCCGTCGTATCCCATCTGCCTCGTGACTCCCGCCTTAGTGACAATGGCATATTCAGGGTATGCGCTTACGTAGTCATATTCAGGACGGATCAGCCAGTTACCGGCCTTGTCGATGACTCCGCACTTGCCGGTGGTGTCCGCTACCACGCAGTGCCCGTCCTCGAAAACGAAGGTCGTCAAGGGGTTGCCGTGATAGGGGAACTTGAAGTCGATGACCGTCTCCCCCTTGTAGTTGATGAAACCGATGTTCCCGTTGCGCTGTACGGCAGCGAGGCCTTCCCTGAAGACCCAGGCGCGGCGGTACTGGGCAGGGACTGCGATCTCGCCGGTGAACAGGTTGTAGAACCCTCGCTTTCCCTCCGAGCAGAACACGGCCAGGGAATCGTTGCCGGACCGCTGGGTCCAGTCCAGCTTGATGTCCTTTATGGTGACTACCCCGGTGGAGGCATTCTTTATGTACACGCGCCCGTCCTGCGAGCGCATGGCCACAAGGTCGTCGTTGAGAAGGAGTCCGTCGTCCGAGATGTCTTCCGCGACGGAGGTGTTGGAACTGCAACTTGAAACGATGCTGCCGGCAAGAAGGGCGGCGAAGATGAATCTGATGGTTTCCATGATCTGTGCGATTAAGTTTTTCGGCTGCGAAGTTCTTGTTTAAAATGCAGATTACCAAGCATTTTCAAGGCCAGTGTACGAGTAGGGCCACCATGTGTACGAACAGGTTCGGCGTACACCGTTTCGTACATCATCCGTCCATTTCGTACATTCTCCGGGGAGGGGCCGGATAACTTCGAAGGTTTTGTTTATATTTGCATCAAACACTGCCTCATGCCCCAGAACCTGACCGGACGGGTACGCCACATAGTAATATCCAAAGGTACCGAGATGCTGCGCATCCCGACCCATGCACTGGTCTTCATCGAGGCCGACGGCAACTATTCCAACGTATACACCCTGGACGGAAAGTCGCAGATGGTCTCCTTCCAGCTCGGACAGCTGGAAGACAGGATAGGCGACCAGCTTGGAGAGGACGGGAGCAGGTTCATCCGGCTTGGGCGGGGCTATATCATCAACATGGACTATGTCCACCTGATCGACATTTCCAGGAAGCGGCTGGTACTGTCAGACTGCATGAACTTCTACCGCGAGCTTGAGCCTTCCCGGGAAGTGCTCGTGAAACTCAAGGCCTATTTGGATGCAAGGATTGAAGATGAAAGACAATAAGAAGGAAATAAGGGACGACGAGTTCCGCGTAATCGGCAAGGCCGATGGGAGGACCGACGGGGAAGCCCGCCGGAGGAACAGGCTCATCGGTGCCGTCTCACTTGCCCTGGTCCTGCTCATAGGGTTGTTCTTCATGCTCAGATGGCCGAAAGGACCGGCAGAGGAGCCTGAAGGAGGAGTTTTCGATCCTGCACCCGTCCCTGTCCAGGCCCCTGGCGACACCCTGCCGCTCGGACATCCGGCCGGAGGCACCTGGACCGAAAGGGTCGACACGGTGATCAACGATGTGCACCTGGCTCTTTTCATACCGCACAATGCGGTTCCCGAGCTTACTCTCGGCGTCCCGTCCGGAGAGGGGATAATCCTGGCTGCGCAGGCAGCCGACGTCAAGGCCGAAGACCACAAGATACTCGGAGCCTTCGTACTCAAAGGCAGGCCTCTGGCATGGGGGCTGTCGAAAAAAGGCTACTGCGCCATCATCGACGGGAAGATTACGGTCGGGACTTCCGAGAACTCCCCCTTATTCGAGGAAGCGACCGAGAAGGAAGGATACTTCTTCCGCCAGTATCCCTTGGTTGACAAGGGGGTCCTGGTGGAGAACGAGCATAAGAACAAGACCATGAGAAAGGGCCTGTGCTGCCGCGCAGGGCAGGTGTTCGTGGCAGTTTCGATGACAGATGAATCCTTCCACGACTTCTCCCAGGCGCTGGTCGACCTTGGAGTGGAAGACGCTGTCTATCTGGTCGGCGGTCACAGGTCCGGCGGCTGGTGGACCGGCGAGGACGGGGCCACCCGCACCTTCGATCCCGAAGCCCGGTCGGGGACCTATGCCAACGAAACCTACATAATCTGGAAATAAACGATTCTCGACTGAAATGACAAAGAAATCCTTTGCCGCCTTGGTACACATGGCCGCGCTGGCTTCACCCGCACCGCTGACTGCGCAGGAAGCAATCCCGGATGATTTCATTTCCTTCCAAGTCCCCGGACACGAGGAGGAGATGGAACAGATACGCGCCATCTGGTACGAGGCCTACATGAACCCGGAGGCTCGCCCGGGCCCCTCTTTCTGGGATGTCTGGACACCTGTGCCACTGATGAGCGTGGCACCTTTGAAGGAGGACATGGAACAGGCGTGGAAGACTGCATTCCTCAGCAGGAAGATCGATGAAGAAGGGTACGTCTCCTGCCACCAGCACTTCAGCCATGCCCTCGACGACGGATGGCCCTTCCCTCTTTTCCCCCAGTTCCAGACAGGTTTCGAAGGGAAGAGTTTCGGTTATCTCTTCCAGGACTCCCCTGAAAAGGTACACGGGATGCTGTCGGGATGGAGAGGATACCTTTTTGACAGAGGCTACATGGGAGAAAGGGCCGTTTCGAGGTTCAGCACCTCGGGATTCGCATCGGAAGGGATAGTCGATGATGCATGGCAGCTGACCGCGACTGCCTCCAAGCCATACATCGAGACCGAAGAAGGATTCCGGATTGAAACATTCTATTGCCCTTTCATCAGTTTCCGTGCGGAACTGGACACCGACGCGCCCCTTGTGGGCGTACTGGAATGGCAGCGTGAGGGTGACAAGGGATATTCCAGGAAAAGGAGGGTCGCGTTCGACCTCCGGCAGGAGAATCCTTTCGGCAAGAGCAACGTGCACTACTGCACGGTAGAGCCTTCCAGGGCCAGTACATGGGACGGGACAGTCACAAGGCTGCGCCTTTCCTTCCCGGGCGCCAAAGGCGTGAAGTTCAGGATCGAATCCTTCTTCGCCGCATTCAATACCCGCCACCAGATGAACGCCTGCAACTTCCTGATAGGTTCCGCACACACCTTCAACCAGACAGGCGACCTGGACTTCCTGAGGCGGAACATCGGCAGGATGAGGAAGGTACTGGAATATTCAAGGAAGGAGCTTTACGACCCGGAGGCGGGGATGGTGAGAGTGCGGTACGTGGGGCATGACGGCCTTCCGGGGCACTACACTGACGCCGAAGGCAGGCATCGCTACAACTACGGGCACGGGATCGGAGGTACGTACTGGGACGTACTGCCCTTCGGCAACCTTGACACCTACACCTCCTACTACCTTGCCTATGCGCTCAGGCTGATGGCGGACATCGAAGAATACATCGCCGCCACACGTCCCGATGGCATATCCCCGGCCGGGAAGGCCCTCCCCGGCAAACTGCGCAAGGAAGCCTCCTGCATCGCATCGACCCTCAACGAAAGGATGTGGAATGATGAGAACGGCCGTCTGTGGGGTGCCGAAGACACCGACGGCAACAGATGGGACTACGGATTCACTTTCCTCAACGAGGAAGCCATATACTACGGAGTCATGACTCCGGAACACAGCAGGAGGATAATGGACTGGATCGCCGGAAGGCGCATCGTCAAGGGAGACACCAGCACCGGGGAAGACATCTACAGATGGGAGCTGGCGCCAAGGGCGACCACCCTGAGGAATCCCGTGTGGTACTACTGGGGCTGGGAGCCTGACGTGTTCCCATTCGGCCGGCAGGTCCAGGACGGCGGCGCAGTATTCAGCCAGAGCTTCAACGACATGATGAGCCGGATCATGGTTTACGGTCCCGACGACGCCTGGGAGCGGTTCAAGGGAATACTCAAATGGTACAGGAAAACCAGGGAGGCAGGCGGCTACCGTGCCTACTACGCCCGGCAAGAGAGCGGGAACTCCCTTCAGGGAAGCGGAACGGCAGGAGGTATAGGGATCGACCTGGAATTCGCCGAAACCATACTCGTCCCCTACACCATGGTCGAGGGCTTCCTCGGATTCAAGGCGACCCCTGAAGGATTCACCATCAAGCCCAACCTTCCTTCGGACTGGGAATCCCTGACCGTCAGGAACCTCTATTTCCGGGGAGAGCCGCTCACCGTCACCGCTTCCCGGAAAGGGATAACGATAAAGGGCAGCCGAACCATCGAACTGCCCTATGACCCTTCGGTTGAAACCAAGGTTGTGTACCCGCGTACGGGGGCCGGCCTCTAGAAATAAGCCACAGTCTTCTGCTCTATGGCAGACATCAGGGAATTGGCAAGGCGGCTCACGCCGAAACGGAAGAGGTCCTTGCAAAGCCACTCGTCCCCGAGGACCGTCTTCACTATCGCATAATAGCCTGCCGCATCCCGTGCGGTGGATATTCCGCCGGCTGCCTTGAAACCTACCTTACGGCCGGTTTTCGCACAGAAAGCCTTTATGCATTCGCACATCACGTAGGCCGCCATGGGAGTTGCATTGACGCTTACCTTCCCCGTGGAAGTCTTGATGAAGTCTGCTCCTTCTTCCATTGCGATGAAGGAGGCTGCAGCTATCTTTTCGGGAGTGACGAGCAGGCCGGTCTCGAGGATGACCTTGAATATGACCTTGCGGCCGGCCTTCGCAGCGGCCTCGTCGATGGCCTGGCGCATGGTCCGGATCTCTTTCCTTGCACCTTCCTCATCCCCTGCGAGGAAAGCACCGACGGCAAGGACTATGTCTATCTCGTCCGCTCCTGCCTCGACTGCCATCTCGCACTCCTTCACCTTGACTTCGAGGAAGCTCTGGGAGGTCGGGAAGCAACCGGACACGCAGGTGACGTGTACGTCGCGGCTCACCAGGGTATCCTTCACCGTGGAGGCGAAATTGGGATAGACGCAGATGGAGGCAGGGAGTTCGTAACCAGGATAGTCGTTCATGAAGGAATTCACCTTCCCTACCAACTTGGCCACCGAGGCCGGTGAATCCTCGGTGTGGAGTGTCGTAAGGTCCATGAGCGACATGCACCTCTTGAGTATCTCAGGGGACATGACGTTGTCGATGTTGGCCGCGAAAATATCCAGCCTCTTGCTTATCTGCTCCTTGTCCGGAGCGTAGCCATACTTTTCGAAAAATGCTTCCATACTGTTATCTGTTCTTGTTTCAATTATCTTGGTGCCGGGGTTTACCCGCTTATGCTGATCGAGAATCCCTCTTCGAGAAGAGGTGCCACCAGACGGGTCATCTCCTCGACGGAGAATTTCTCCAGTCCCTCTGCAGGGGCCTCCCTGTCAAGGGTATAGACCATGATCTTCCTGGGCCTTAGACGACGGACGATGTCCATCCACGGACCCAGCACCTCGGGAGAAGAAGAGTCGAAGCCGGGGCCCTTGAGGAACATTGTCTGGAGGATGAAATCCCCTTCGAAGCGTTCAAGGGAGGCTACGACTTCATCGACATGGTAACGGCCCTGCGGCTGGTTGATCCTGGCGGCCAGTTCATCCGTGGGTGCGTCCAGTTTCATTATGGGGTTATCCACCTTCCTGAGCGCATCGAAGACCGGCTTTCGGCCGGCAGTCGTGGCATTGGAAAGCACGGACACCACCGCCCCGGGGCAGTATTCGTCACGGAGTTCCAGGGTGATGTCGATGATCTGTGCGAAATCCGGGTTGAGGGTGGGCTCGCCATCTCCGGAGAAAGTGATTGAATCGATCCCGATGCCTTCCGCCTTGCACCAGGCCAGCTTTGCCTGCAGGGCATCCCTCAATTCAGCTGCAGAGGGCAGGACGGTGTCTCCCCTGCCGTCTTTGTTCCAGCCGCATTCGCAGTAGATGCAGTCGAAATTGCACAGTTTCCCCTTGGTCGGAAGCAAGTTGATTCCGAGCGAAGATCCAAGCCTCCTGGAATGGATAGGGCCGAACACCGTTTCTTCCCGCATCATAGCTTAAACCAGTCTTAATGAAGTGCTTCCGGCCGTAAGCCTGCCAGAGGCATCCAAATTGTCAATCATCACGAGTCCTGGAGCCTTGCCAGGCTCGATGGTACCGAACCGCTCTTCCTTGCCCAGGAATTCCGCACCGTTGCGGCAAGCCCAGAGGAGCAGTTCCTGAAGGTCCAGCGAGGGGAAATGCTGCTGAAGGCAGAACAGTTCCGCGACGATGTCAAGGTCGTCGTTGCTGGACAGGGAATCCGTCCCTACGGTAAGTTTCAGTCCGTTGGAGCGCATCAGGTCCACCGATGGCAGCGTGCCGTGGATGAAAAGGTTCGACAGGGGGCAAAGGGCGATGAACGGATGCCTCAGCACCTTCTTGACGGCATCGATCCCTTCCTGGTCCATGCAGACTTCATGTACAAGCAATATGTGCTCGTCGAAGGGTGCCGGATGTACTTTCTGGAGGATGTCAAGGAAATAGAGAAGGGATGATTTCCCCGTGACGGGAGGCACGCTCATCCCGGCAGCCTTGCGGTTGTCCCACATCGCCCCGCGGCCATGCTTCAGCATCTCCTCTTCTTCTTCAGTTTCTTCCGAATGATAGGAAAGGAAGCCTGACTTCAGGCCTTCTGCAGACGAAGCTTCCAGCAACTGCGGACTCATCGTGTAGCATGCGTGGGGAGTCGGAGCCGCATCGAGTCCCATCCGGTCGGCATGGGCCTTGAGAGCGAGCACTTCGGAAATGACCTTGGGACAATCCTCCGGCTCCGTTCCGAACACTTCCAGGAAAGTCCTGGTGTACATCGGAGAAGATGACTTCACCCCGAAAGTGTCCGCGCAATTGCTTATGTCGGCCATCGCAGAGACTCCGCGGTCCCACATCACGTCCATCCAGTATCTTATCTTGGCGAGCTTCTCCTCCCTGGAAGTCGTGTCGCGCAGGGCGTTAATCTGGTCTATGAAGCCGGCCATGCCGGTTCCTTTCCTGAACAGCCTGTGCATGGAAGAGAGTTCCAGGTGGCAGTGGGTATTCACGAAACCGGGGACGATCGCCCCGTCAATGAATATTTCCTCCGATTCCGGATCATCGCAGGTCCCGGTCTCGACGACAGTCCCGTCATGGTCGGTGACGACATATCCGTTCAGGACCGGTCCTTCCCTGTCAAGGGTGTAAAGGTATTTGGCGGCGAATCTCATTCGAATATCAATTCTTCTACCCCTTTTGAGGACTCCTCCTTCAACTTTGGCTTTTCGGGCTTATGGTCAGCCTTGCGGCTTTCAACACCGGCCGGTGTGCCATCGGAAGCCTCCGGGCCGTCTGCCCCCACAGCCTCGGGCAGTGCTTCCGCTGCGGGTTCAACCACTGAACTGTCAGGAGTTTCCGCAACCCGGGAAGTATCAGGCAGCACGATTCGTGCAGGCCCGTAGAACGGAAACACTTCATCCTTCCTGACAAACTTGTAGGATCCTTCCACGGGGAAATGCTTCTCGAAGAAAAGAAGGATGCTTTCCGGATTGAATTGCTCTCCCTGGTCGAAGGATGACACCGCGGCCATGGCAGCGGCATGCTGGTCCTCCCTCTCCTTCTCAGCCTCGGCGGTCAGGCGATTGAAATCCTTCTCCAGCCTCGTCGTCACCTCCCGGAGCATAGCAGCGTACCGTTCCGGATCGTTGAGGTAGAAATCGACACTGCGAAGATAGTCCTCCTTGGAGTAACCGTATTTCTGGAAGACCGGTTCATAGAACCAGGAGGTGTCCGCCTTGGCCCTGGCTTCAGGGTGCACGGCAAGCCACTGGTCCGCCATGAACATGTCGTAATAGATCTTCTCCATAGTCTTCTTGGGGATGACCTTGTCGCCCCGGGCACACGAGGCCACGGCCAAGGCCAGGGCCAGGGCTGCAAGAAGGGTACGGAGAAGTCTCTTCTTCATGGGTCCTACCTCAGAGTGGCTCCGAACTCGTTGCGGAAGGAGGAAAGTATCCTGTCCATTATCCTTTCTACGTCGGCGTCCGTCAAGGTCTTTTCAAGGTCCTGCAGGACAAAGCCGAGGGCATACTGCTTCTTGCCTTCGGGAATCTTTTCCCCGCGATAGACATCGAAGAGAGTCACTTGCCTGAGGAGTTTCCTGGCTGACTTGAAAGCACTCCGGCGAAGGTCGGCATAACTCACTCCCTCATCCAGGAGGAGGGCAAGGTCCCTGCGCACTTCGGGGAACCTTGGCATCTCCTTGAAGGTCACCTTGTCCCTCTTTACGAGCTGGAACAAAGTGTTCCAGTTGATCTCGGCGGCAAAGACCGGCTGCCTGACATCGAACTTGCGGGCGAGGGAAGGAAGCACGGTGCCGAGCACTGCAAGGGGAAGGTGCTGACCGGGAAGCGCATACGAGACTCCTTCACTGAATATGTCGGAAGGGGCCTCCGATGCCTCCATCTGGTAGATATCGGCCCCGAAGCGTCTCAGGAGCAGGTCGACATAGCCCTTGAGCTCAAAGAAGGAACTCTTCCCAGGCTGCTGGTTCCAGCTCTTCTCGGAAGAACCGGTTATGAAAAGCGAGAAAGCCTGATGCTCCTCGTAAGAGGCAAGGGTCTTTCCGTCGGACTCGGGGTCCCTGCTGTAGACCGAGCCGTACTCGAACAGCTTCATCGACTGGATCTGGCGGTTCTGATTGTAGGCAACGACCTCCAGGCCGTTGAATATGAGAGTCTGCCGCATGACGTTGAGGTCGGAACTCAGGGGGTTGACCACCTGCACGCACCTTTCCTCCGGGAAAGAAGAAAGCCCCTTGTAATATGCACTCTTCGTCAGGGAATTGTTCATCGTTTCGACGAAGCCGTTGGCAGCCAGGAAATTGGATATCCCGTTACGGACAGCTTCCGGTTCGGGGGAAGGAGTGGCATTGACCGACATCTTCATGTGCGGAGGAAGGTCGATGTTGTTGTAGCCGTAGATCCTGAGGATCTCCTCGACCACGTCGCACTCCCTCGTCACGTCGATCATGTAGGTCGGAGCCGCGACCAGGGCGCCCCCATCCCGTTTCTGGACGAAGTCATAGCTCAGGTAACCGAGTATCTTCTCTATCGTGTCGTGTCCGATCTTCTTGCCGATGAACTTCTCGATGCGGTCGTAGTCGAGGTCGATGACCTTCTTCCCGATCTTTACGGGATAGAACTCCTCCATGCCGCCGACGATCTCGCCTCCGGCAAGTTCCCTGATGAGAAGGGCGGCGCGCTTGCAGGCATATTCACAGATTGCAGGGTCGGCTCCCCTCTCGAACCTGAACGAAGCGTCTGTCTGGAGAGTGTGGCGCTTGGAGGTCTTGCGGACCGAACCCGGATCGAAATAGGCGCTCTCGATGAAGACGTTGACCGTGGATTCAGTAACTCCGGAGCCGATGCCTCCGAAGACTCCCGCTATGCACATGGGTCCCTCCGCGTCGGCTATGACGATGTCCTCCGGCGAAAGCTTGCGCTCGACCTCGTCCAGGGTGACGATCTTCTCCCCTTCATGCGCCCTCCTTACGATCACGGTACCTCCGGAGACCTTGTCGGCATCGAAGGTATGGAGCGGCTGCCCGAGCTCCCAGAGGATGAAATTGGACACATCCACCACGTTGTCTATGGGCCTCAGGCCTATTGACAGGAGCTTCTTCTGAAGCCACTCCGGGGATGGTCCGACCTTCACTCCCTTTACGGTGATCCCACAGTAGCGGGGAGCCGCCGAAGGGTCCTGGACATCGATGGAAAGGCCTTTGCCTTCACCGTCCTTCCATTCTTCTATACCCGGATATGCGAACTTGCAGGGGATGCCGTTGAGCATCATCCATGCGTAGAGGTCGCGCGCAACGCCTATGTGGGACGAAGCGTCGACACGGTTCGCGGTAATCTCATATTCGATGACGGCCTCCGTCTCGAGGTGGAGATACTCCTTGGCGGACATCCCGACCGGAGCGTCCCCGGGAAGGACCTTTATACCGGAATGGTCCTCACCTATGCCGAGCTCGTCGTCGGCGCAGATCATCCCGAAGGACTCTATGCCGCGGATCTTGGACTTCTTGATCTTGAAATCCCCGGGCAGGACGGTACCGATGCGCGCGAAGAGCACTTTCTGCCCTGCTGCGACATTGGGAGCCCCGCACACCACGGTCAGGAGCTCTCCGCTCCCGTCGTCCACCTTCGTGACATGGAGATGGTCCGAATCAGGATGGGGCACGCACTCGGCCACACGGGCGACCACCACTCCGGCCAGACCGCCTGGTATCTGTTCCTGCTCCTCAACGGCATCGACCTCGATGCCGATGTCAGTCATCGCGTCCGCAACCTGCTGCGGGGTCAGGTCGCAGCCGAGGTAATCCTTGAGCCAATTGTAAGAAAGTTTCATATTCTTTTACCGTTATTTCTCGATATCTTCAACAGAGAAAAGGGAGTTCACGAACTCCTTGCGGTCGAAGACCTTCAGGTCGTCTATCCCTTCCCCTATCCCGATGAACTTGACCGGGACTTTCATCTGGTCCACTATCCCTATCACGACGCCTCCCTTGGCCGTACCGTCAAGTTTGGTGACGGCAAGCGAGGTGATGTCGGTGGCCCTGGCGAACTCCTGCGCCTGGCGATAAGCGTTCTGCCCCGTCGAAGCGTCAAGGACCAGCAGGACCTCATGCGGAGCGTCCGGGACGACCTTCCGCATGACATTGCGGATCTTAGTAAGCTCGTTCATCAAGTCGACCCGGTTGTGAAGCCTGCCGGCCGTGTCGATAAGGACCACGTCCATGTCCTTTGCCACCGCGGACTTGACGGTGTCGAAGGCTACGGAAGCCGGATCGGAGCCCTGTTTCTGCTTGACGATCTCAACACCGGCGCGGTCCGCCCAGATCTGGAGCTGTTCGACGGCGGCGGCCCTGAAAGTATCCGCGGCACCGATCATGACCTTCTTGCCCGCAGCCTTGTAGCGGGAAGCAAGCTTGCCGATCGTGGTGGTCTTCCCCACTCCGTTGACTCCTACAACCATCACCACAAGCGGTTTCTTCCCGAGGTCGAAAGGCTCTCCCACAGATTCCTGGGAATCCACGTCCAGCAGCTTTCCTATCTCGTCGCGAAGCATTTCGACGAGTTCGCCGAAAGACATGTACTTGTCCCTTCCGACCCTTTCCTCAAGGCTGTCGACTATCTTGAGCGTGGTATCGACTCCCATGTCGGAGGCGACAAGGGCCTCTTCGATGGCATCAAGCACATCGTCATCAACCTTTGATTTGCCGATGATCGACCTGGAAAGCCTTTGGAAGAAACTTTCCTTAGTCTTCTTGACTCCTCTGTCAAACAGTCCCATAGCGATATTCCATCAATCTTGCAAATATACTCAAATTCTGGTGCAGAAGCAAAAAACGCAGCCCCAAAGAGACTGCGTTCTTAAACATATTTCCAGACGGAAGATTTATTTCTTGCCGTTGAAGAATTCCTTGGTCTTCTCAGCTTCGACAAGCTGCTCGGTGAAGATGTAGGCTCCGGTCTTGGGAGACTTGTCCATACGGATGCACTTCACCATGCTCTTTGCGCCGGCCTTTGCGGCGAACGTAGCGACTGCTTTCTTTGCCATGTGTTAATCTCCTTATTTGATTTCGCGATGAACGGTCACCTTGTGAAGGTAAGGGTTGTACTTCTTGCGCTCAAGACGCTCGGGTGTGTTCTTCTTGTTCTTGGTGGTGATGTACCTGGACATGCCGGGAACACCGCTTTCTTTCTGCTCAGTGCACTCAAGGATGACCTGCACCCTGTTTCCTTTTGCTTTCTTTGCCATAACTCAAATGATTTTAAACAAGGCCGACATATCCTTTTGCCTGGGCCTCCTTGAGAGCGGCGTCAAGGCCTTTCTTTTCAATAGTCCTCATGCCCTTGGTCGAGACCTTGAGGGTTATGAACCTCTGCTCAGACTCAGACCAGAACTTCTTGGTCTTGAGGTTGAGGGAGAAGTCACGCTTGGTGCGAAGCTTCGAGTGAGCGACATTGCAGCCGATCATTCTCTTCCGTCCTGTGATTTGACAAACTTTTGCCATGATATTTAACTTTTTTATTGATTCAAAACAAATTGCGGGGTGCAAATTTCGGTTAAAAAAATCAGAATTGCAAGAATCCTAGATAAATTTGAAAAATCTGCGCCAACGGATGTTGTCAGGGAACCTGCGGGACGCATCGGTGGACAGCCAGATAAGCGACGGCCTTCCGACGATGTGGTCCTCAGGGACGAATCCCCAGTACCTTGAGTCCAGGGAATTGTGCCTGTTGTCCCCCATCATGAAGTAATAGTCCTGTTTGAAAGTGTAGCTTGAGACTTCTTCACCATTGATGGAAATCTTCCCTTCGGGGCTCACCGCCAGGTCATTGTGCTCGTAGGAAGTGATCAGCCTCTCATACAGCGGGAGATTGTCCACCGAAAGAGGGACTGTCGCACCCTTGCTTGGGATCCACAACGGCCCGAAGTTGTCCCTCGTCCATTTGAAATTCTCCGAGAAGGGGAATATGCTCAGGTACGAGTCCGGGAAATCCGGAGGATAGACATCCACGTTCGGTTCCACGCTCACGACGGACGAGTAGCCTTTGAACTGCTCGAGCATCGATGCCGTAAGGGGCATGGCCGGATAACCGGGAAGGTTGGGATCGAAAAAGAGCTCTTCGACATTGACATCCATCTTTTCAAGATTCTTCGGATTGATCCGCTGTCCGGTGGTCACGACCTTGTAGGAAAGCTGCACGCCCGGATAGACCTCCTGCTGGACGCCGTTGATCCAGACGAGTCCGTCCCTTACGGAGAGGGAATCACCCGGACAGGCGACACATCTCTTGACGTAGTGGTCCTCCTTGTCCATCGGCCGGACCTTAACCGGTCCGAAATTGCTGATGGCATAGTCCCTTCCGGCTGTCCTAACAAGGAAATAGTAGTCCTGTGAAGGAATCTTGGTCAGGACGGTGTCGCCGTTGGGGAAATTGAAGACCACGCAGTCTCCCCTGCGAACCTGGCGGAAACCCTTCAGCCGCCTGTAATCGTTCTTGATGAGAGTCGAATACGACTCCTTGCCGAAGATCACGTTGTGGGTGAAAGGAATCGTCAGGGGAGTTTCCGGGATACGGGGACCGTAAGCAGTCTTGCTGACGAACAGATGGTCGCCGGTGTACAGGGAACTCTCCATCGAGGAGGAAGGTATCTTGAAAGCCTGAAAGAAGAAGATATTGATGAAAGTCACGACGATGACTGCGAATATGATGGCGTCAAGCCAGTCCAGCCATACATTGTGCTTCTCCCCGGGTTTGTAGTTCTTTTTCCAGAACGCCCACTTCACCTTCTTGGTCACGAAGATGTCGAAGATGACGATCAGCCCCAGGAGCCACCAATAGTTCCCGAGCCAGACAACCCACGCCAGGTACAGAACGGACCAGAAGCCCGTCCTCACCCATTTGTTGTGGTATATCTCGCTCAAGCTCACTTCAAAAAACTATTTTACGGAATTGACGATAGCCTCGAATGCCTGCGGATTGTTCATGGCGAGGTCAGCGAGGACCTTGCGGTTCAGGCCGATGTTCTGCTTCGCGAGCTTGCCCATGAACTGGGAGTACGAGATGCCGTACTGGCGGGCTGCCGCGTTGATCCTCTGGATCCAGAGGGCGCGGAAGGTGCGCTTCTTGGCCTTGCGGTCACGGTAAGCGTAGGTGAGACCTTTCTCGTAAGTGTTCTTCGCTACGGTCCAGACATTCCTTCTGGAGAGGAAATTTCCGCGGGTCCTCTTGAGGATCTTCTTGCGGCGTGCCCTAGAGGCAACTGAATTTACTGATCTTGGCATTTTTTTGATCTTTTTTGGTAGCAGTGACCGGGCATCGTCCCGGTTCTTGTCCTACTGCGTTCCAGTTAAACAATGAATTACTTAAAGGACCAACATTTCCTTTACCCTTCTGATGTCGTCAGCCTCGACGATAGCGAAGTGGTCAAGATTTCTCTTGCGTTTCTTGGTCTTCTTCGTGAGGATGTGGCTGTGGTAAGCATGCTTCCTCTTGATTTTTCCTGTTCCGGTAAGCGTGAAACGCTTTTTGGCACCGGAGACGGTCTTGAGCTTTGCCATTTGTTTTAATTGTTAATGTTAATATATGCTCCGCAGCACTGCGGATTCTTCTACTGTTTTTTCTTCAGCGGGGCGATCATCATAGTCATGCGCTTCCCTTCCAGGGTCGGCATGTTCTCCGCCCTCCCGTACTCTTCCAGCTCGACGGCGAAGCGCAGGAGCTGCTTCTCTCCCTGGTCGGCGAACATTATGGAACGCCCGCGGAAGAAAATCGTCGCCTTCACCTTGGAGCCCTCCTCGAGGAACTCCCTTGCATGCTTGAGCTTGAACTGGAAATCATGCTCGTCGGTGTTGGGGCCGAACCGGATCTCCTTGATGACTATCTTGGAGGCGTTCTGCTTGATTTCCTTGGCCTTCTTCCTCTGCTGGTAAAGGTACTTCTGGTAATCGAGTATCTTGCAGACAGGAGGGTCTGCCTTCGCGCTGATCTCCACAAGGTCCAACTCCAGCTGGTCCGCCATCTGAAGGGCCTTGGAGATAGGATAGATTCCGGGTTCCGCAATGTTGTCACCGACGAGACGAACCTGCGAGGCCGTGATCTCCTCGTTGATGTTGAGCTCGTCCTCGGCCTTCTGGCGGACGGGACGCTGACCGCGGACAACGGCGGGCTTCACTCCGCCAGGCTTGAACGTAGACGGTCTGGAACCTCCGTAATGTGGTTTCTTGTAAGGCATTCTTTAATCTTTACTAATCTTTTGTCTCCTGTTTGCAATAAACACATCCAACTACGCCAGTTCACGGGCGACCTCCGCCTTGAACCAAGCGATGAAATCTTCTACTTTCATGGTGCCTGCATCGGCGCCTTCCTTCCTGACAGAAACCGTGCCTTCCGCCACTTCCTTCTCTCCCACGATAGCCAGCACGGGTACTCTCAGCAATGAAATCTCACGGATTCTCTTTCCGAGGGTTTCATTTCTGTCATCAACGGAGCTGCGAATATCGGAATTATTCATCAATCTGCAAACTTTTTTTGCAAAATCTGAATATTTCTCACTGACAGGCAGCACCTTAACCTGGTCGGGGCTGAGCCACAGAGGCAGGTGTCCGCCGGTGTGCTCGAGGAGCACGGCGGTGAACCTCTCGATGGAGCCGAAAGGTGCCCTGTGGATCATGACCGGACGCTTCTTGCTGCCATCGGCGTCGGTGTATTCGAGCTGGAACCTTTCGGGAAGGTTATAATCCACCTGGATAGTCCCGAGCTGCCACTTCCTGCCTATGGCATCGCGTACCATGAAGTCAAGTTTGGGGCCGTAGAATGCCGCTTCACCATATTCCACGACAGTCTTGAGTCCCTTCTCGGCGGCCGCCTCGATGATGGCGTTCTCCGCCTTCTCCCAGTTCTCGTCGCTGCCGATGTACTTGGACTTGTTGGAAGGGTCCCTGAGGGACACCTGGGCAGTGTATTTGTCGAACTTGAATATCCTGAACACATAGAGGATCAGGTCGATGACCTTCTCGAACTCCCCTTTCAGCTGGTCCGGCGTCACGAACATGTGGGCGTCGTCCTGGGTGAAGGAGCGGACCCTGGTGAGGCCGTGCAACTCTCCGCTCTGCTCGTAGCGGTAGACGGTCCCGAACTCCGCGAGCCTCAGGGGCAGGTCCCTGTAGGAACGGGGAGCGGAACGGAAGATCTCGCAGTGATGGGGGCAGTTCATGGGTTTGAGCATGTACTCCTCCCCTTCCTGGGGAGTGTGGATGGGCTGGAATGAATCCTTGCCGTACTTCGCATAATGCCCGGATGTGACGTAGAGGTCCTTCCCGCCGATGTGCGGAGTGACCACGGGCAGATAACCGTACTCATCCTGCTTGCGGCGAAGGAACTTCTCGAGCTCATACCGCATGACCGAGCCACGCGGGAGCCAGAGGGGAAGGCCGAGTCCGACCCTGGACGAGAAGGTGAAGAACTCCATCTCCTTGCCGAGCTTGCGGTGATCCCGCTTCTTGGCCTCCTCGAGGACTACCAGGTACTCGTCGAGCATGCTCTTCTTGGGGAAGGTGATGCCGTAGATCCTGGTAAGCTGGGGACGCTTCTCGTCACCGCGCCAGTAAGCGCCTGCGAGGGCGGTCAGCTTGACTGCCTTGATGACCTCGGTGCTGCGGAGATGCGGTCCGCGGCACAGGTCCGTGAAATGGCCGTTCGTGTAATATGTGATGGTGCCGTCCTCAAGTTCGTCGATCAGCTCGCACTTGTAAGGGTCGCCCTTCTGGCGGAAATGCTCCATGGCCTCGGCCTTGGGAACCTCTATCCTGGTGAACGCCTGCTTTTCGCGGGCAAGTTCGAGCATCCTCTTTTCTATTTTGGGGAAATCAGCATCGGTAAGCTGATGGCCTCCCAGGTCGACGTCATAGTAGAAGCCGTTCTCGATAGCCGGTCCGATTCCGAACTTCACCCCGGGGAACAGGTCCTCGAGAGCCTCCGCCATCAAGTGCGAAGAAGAGTGCCAGAAAACCCTCTTGGCCTCGTCGTCCTCCCACTTGAGGAGCATAATCGAACAATCCTCAGTCAACGGACGGTCCAGGTCCCGGGTCTCACCCTTGCCGATGGTCTTGTCACCGGCGGGCTTTACCGCTATCGCCAGCACTTCTTCCGCAAGCCTGGGGCTGATGCTCCGGGCGATCTCATAACCTGTTACGCCTTTCTCGTAGGCCCTGACGCTGCCGTCAGGAAATGTGATGTTGATCATAAAACTAACTAAAATAAATTGGACTGACCAGTAATTTACAGACCAAGTACTTGAACTTGGCCAGCCATATTCTTAGCCAGTCGACAAAGATACGAATTATTTTGCTATTTTTGCACTGCAATACAAGGCTTAATATGGAAACAAGGAAAGAGTTCAGCAGCGCCGCAAGCTGGAACAGTGCAGCGGTCGCGGGCTTGATGATGGCGGCGGTGACGCTGGCGCTGCAGTTCGCCTCCACCCTCGCGGGCGGTATAGGAGGCATAGGAGGAGGATTCCTCTCCATAGTCATGTGGGTTGCCAAGATAGTCTGCTGCGCCGTGTTCTTCAAATACCTCTTGAAGAGGTTTGCCACCTCCTACAATGGCGTCGGCTACGATTCCCTCAAGAACTACGGTCTCAAGACCGGCCTTTTCTCCTCCCTCATCATTGCCTCCATCCTGGCATTCTTGGTGACCAAGGTCCCGGCCGCGGAATTCATGGAAGCATTCCAGGAACAGATGTCCCAGATGCCCTCAGGGCTTGATTCCAACACCATGGACTCCGTGGAGAAGATATTTCCGAAGCTTCCCCTCTGGTCCTTCTTCTTCTATCTTGCATACGGCTGCTTCTGGGGATGGATATTCACCCTCATGTTCGCCAAGGACACCCTCCCGCATGACGCCTTCGGCGACCCTCTGGACCACGACGACGTCGACGACCAGACCACCCTTCTGTAAAAAAGGTGCCTGTCCGGGCAGCGCGCTGCCGGCAGGCTGCAACCCTCAGACCGATCATAAGTGACTGAAATGGAATACCAGAAAGACCTATCAATCATCATCCCCCTCCTGAACGAGGAGGAGTCCCTGGGCGAACTGCTCGCATGGATCAGGAGCGTCATGAACGCCAACGGCTACGCTTACGAAGTGATCTTCGTGGATGACGGCAGCACCGACGGCTCATGGGCAAGGATCCAGGGCTTTGCAAAGGATGACGACCGCGTCAAGGGAATATCCTTCAGGCGCAACTACGGCAAGTCCGCAGCCCTCTTCCATGGCTTCGCAAAAGCCGAAGGCAGGGTCGTCGTCACCATGGACGCCGACCTGCAGGATTCCCCGGAAGAGATTCCAAGGATGTATGACATGGTGGTCAACGAGGGATGGGACGTCGTTTCCGGATGGAAGCAGCACAGGCAGGACAACAAGGTCACCAAGAACCTGCCGTCCAAGCTCTACAACGCCACAGCCAGGCGCATCACCGGGATAAAGCTGCACGACATGAACTGCGGTCTGAAGGCCTACAGGAACGAAGTCGTAAAGAACATTGAGGTGTACGGCGAGATGCACAGGTACATCCCCTACCTTGCCAAGAACGCCGGCTTCACCAGGATCACCGAAAAGCCTGTCCATCATCAGAAAAGGAAATACGGGAAGAGCAAGTTCGGCCTCGAGCGGTTCGTCAACGGCTTCCTGGACCTGCTTTCACTTTGGTTCCTGAGCACCTTCGGGAAGAAGCCCATGCACTTCTTCGGCTTCACCGGCCTGCTGATGTTCCTCGTCGGTTTCGTAATGACGATCTGGATCATAGTGGCGAAGCTGGTGCATCAGGCCAGCGGGGCATACTACCGGGCCGTCACCGACCAGCCGCTGTTCTACCTTGCCCTGGTCGCCGTGATCCTTGGAGTCATGCTGTTCCTTGCAGGCTTCGTCTGCGAGATGATCTCCCGCAACTCGGCCGACAGGAACAAATACAACGTGAAGGATACCATAGGCTGAGTTTCCCCACTCAATTGTAAAACGAACTTGACACAAGATGAGAGTACTGAAATTCGGGGCAGCATCCCTGAACGTTCCCGACGGCGTCGGGAGGATGAAGGCGATCATTGAATCTGAGCCCGGGGCGAAGATCGTGGTGGTCGCTCCCCTTGAAGGAGCAGGTGCCAAGGCCAGGGATGCCGCCAAAGCCATGGCCCGTGAACTCTGCAAGGCAATTCCCGGAGCGGAGGTACGCAACCCGCAGGTCTACCTGGGAGGGCATCCGGAAATGCTTCCGGCATGCGAAACGGCGATAGTTCCCGGATTCATCCCCGACGGATTCAAGACCGGCGAATTCGACGACCTTGAAAAAGGCGGGGCTGACTACCTGGCCAGCCTCATCGCCTCGGAGCAGGATGCAGAAGCCCTTGAGATCTGGACCGGCACGGACGGGTTCATGACAGCGGACCCGCATTCCGTAAAGACCGCCTACGTGATCAAGGAGATGAATTACAGGGAGGCCATGGAACTGTGCAACTTCGGCGCCGAAGTGATCTACTCCCCCGCCATCTATCCCGTGCACACCAAGGGAATACCCCTGATTGTCAAGAACTTCCTTAACCCTCAAGGCACCGGCACCACCATCCGCGCAGATGTAGGCGCGTCGGAAAGGGCCATCCGCGGGATCTCCTCGATCGACGATGTCAGCCTGATCACTCTCTCCGGCACCTCAATGGCCGGCCTTGTCGGCGTCAACTGCAGGATATTCACAGCCCTGGCACTTGAGAGGATCAGCGCCTTCCTGGTGTGCCAGTCCGCTTCGGAGACAGGAATATCGATCGGCGTCAGCTCTGCCGACGCAATGAAAGCGAAGGCTGTACTCGACGGGGCGTTCTCGCGCGAAATCTCCTCCGGAGCCCTCCTTCCTGTAAATGTGACCGGCTCCCTCGCAGCGGTCTCCGTCATAGGAGAGAACATGAAGGATACGCCCGGAGTGGCCGGGAAGCTGTTCTCGACCCTTGGGAGAAACGGCATATCCGTGAATGCTTTCGCCCAGGATTCCTCCGAGTCCAACATATCCTTCATAGTGCGGCGGAACCAACTGCGCAAGGCCCTGAACGTCATACATGACAGTTTCTTCCTGTCCGAATACCAGGAACTCAACCTCTTCGTCTGCGGTGTCGGCACAGTTGGCGGGAAACTGCTCGAGCAGATCGCCCTGCAGCGGGAGCGCCTCATGGAAGAGAACAATGTCAAGATCAACGTGGTAGGCATCGCAAGGAGCACCAAAGGAGTATTCGACCGCGATGGGATCGACCTGTCCACCTACAAGGAGGCCCTGGAAAAAGGCTCCCCTCTCGACCCGGGCAGGCTCCGTGACGAAGTCATCGGGATGAACATATTCAATTCCGTGTTCGTGGACTGCACCGCCTCCGGTGAAGTAGCCTCCCTGTACGAGGATTTCTTCAACCATGGGATCAATGTCGTGACGGCGAACAAGATCGCAGCGTCTTCTTCCTACCACACTTACCGCCGCTTGAAGGAAACTGCCCTGAGGCGTGGAGTGAAATTCCTGTTCGAAACCAACGTCGGAGCGGGACTTCCCATCATAGGCACAATCAACGACCTTAGGAACAGCGGGGACCGTATCCTCAGGCTGGAAGCCGTCCTGAGCGGCACTCTGAACTTCATATTCAACACCATCTCCTCGGAAATATCTTTCAGCAAGGCGGTGAGGATGGCGATGGAACAAGGTTACTCGGAACCGGACCCAAGGATCGACCTCTCAGGCAAAGATGTCATCCGCAAACTGGTGATCCTGTCAAGGGAAGCCGGATACGAAGTCGAGCAGGAAGACGTGAAAGCAAGCCTTTTCATTCCGCAGGAGCTTTTCGAATGCAGCCTGGAGGAGTTCTGGGAGAAGCTTCCTTCTCTTGACGCCCATTTCGAGAAAGGGCGGAAGAAACTGAAGGAAGAGGGCCGCAGATGGAGATTCGTAGCCCGAATGGAGAAGGGCGAATGCAGCGTCTCCCTGGAAGAGATTCCGATGCAGCACTCCTTCTATGTCCTGGACGGGTCGAACAACATCATCCTCATCACCACGGAACGCTACAACAAGCACCCTATGCTTATCCAAGGCTATGGAGCCGGAGCCGACGTCACCGCGGCCGGCGTATTCGCCGACATCCTGTCAGTCTGACATAATACTATATTCTTTAAGAGCCACATGGCGGCAGAATAGACGAGAATAAAAAGAAGGAGTCCGTCGCAGACCTGTGTCTGTGACGGACTCCCTAAGAACGGCGGCGACCTACTCTCCCAACTGGTGGGTCAGTACCATCGGCGCGGATGAGCTTAACTTCTCTGTTCGGGAT